>Ga0067045_1028835_pt1 | contig 26895 bp, 25 predicted proteins | sample TerdegcTABiofilm_FD_59184 | JGI IMG/M metagenome (GOLD analysis project Ga0067045, IMG submission 59184) | Combined Assembly of (Gp0054472, Gp0054536) Wastewater bioreactor microbial communities from Singapore -Terephthalate degrading... | reverse complement strand
GAAATGTTTCCTGTTGACGTACAGGCTCGCGGTGCCTCCGGGGCCGCTGTTCATATATTTATAGTTGCACCAGAAGGCGAAGTCCACATCCCAGTCGGCAAAACTATGGGGCACAGCTCCGACCGAATGGCAGCAGTCAAAGCCTATTATAATACCCCGCTTATGGGCTTCACCGGTAAGATATTCGATATCGAGCAGCTGCCCGCTCCGGTAAAGTACCGATGGCAACAGGGCAAGGGCCACATCGTCATCCATTGCGTCCACTATGTCTTCTTCCTGAAGGGTCATACCATCCCTGCTCTTTACCATTACCCTGTGGCGTTCGGGGTCGAGGCCATGCAGGGAAAGCTGGCTGTCCACAGCGTATTTATCCGATGGGAAGTTCAGCTCATCTATAAGGATTTTGTTTCTGCCACTGCCGGGCTCGAAAAAGGTGGATACGAGATTGTGCAGGTTTACTGTGTTTGATGAGTGTACCACCACTTCATCCGGCCGGGCACCGACCAAGGAGGCCTGTTTTCTTCCCAGCTCTTCAGCCAGAGTATACCATGGAGGGCTGCCCTCCATCCAGCCGTCGATGCCGAGCTGTTTGAACTCATCAAGAACTCTTAACAAGGAAGCTTCCGCATCCTTCGATAATAGGCCCAGTGAGTTGCCGTCCATGTATATTTTGCCCGCCGGAATGTAAAACCTTTGTCTGAAACGGGCAAGGGTATCGGAACCGTCAAGTTCCTTCGCAAAACTTTCGGATATTTCAAATTCCAACGACATTAGAATCCTCCCTTTCAGAAGTTATCAGTTATCAGTTGCCAGTTGCCAGATGACAGACGTGAGAAATCAGTTGTCAGATGCCAGTTCCCAGTTATCAGTGTATAGGGTAAAGCTTAAGGGAAAAAGCCTGTAAGACTAACCCTGGAGACTGATAACTGAGAACTAAGAACTAGAAACTGAACTACGAACCAAGTCTATTATACCAGCAGGGCTTATGAGCGGCAACAGAATCGCTTCCGGACGGAATGACCCGATGGACTTATTATTTTGCCAACTGCTATTGTAAATGAGATAGAATAAAAATAAAATACTGTTTAGAACAAAATATTGTTGTGGAGGTTAAGTTTATGAACAAACTGCGGATTGTCGACCCGGAAGTTGCATGCTGGCTGGAGAAAGAACTGGAGAGGGAGATTACCACTATCGAGCTGGTTGCCTCTGAGAATTTTGTATATGAGGCCATTCTCGAAGCCCAGGGCTCGATTCTTACAAATAAATATGCAGAGGGATATCCCGGCAACAGGTATCATGGGGGCTGCGAATATATAGACGAGATTGAAAAGCTTGGGATACAAAGGGCTAAGGATGTTTTCGGCGCTGAACATGCGAACCTGCAGCCCCATTCCGGGGTTAACGCCAACCTGGCAGCCCTGATGGCTCTTGTGAAACCCGGTGATACTATACTGGGTATGAATTTGCAGCACGGCGGGCATCTGTCCCATGGCAGCAAAGTCAGTATAGTAGGAAGGTTTTACAACGCTGTTGCTTATAGTGTGAACAGGGAAACCGAACTTATTGATTACGAAGAAGTTGAAAAACTGGCCGGCGAGTATAAACCTAAGGTAATAATAGCTGGAGCAAGCGCATACTCCAGACAAATAGATTTTGCAAGATTCAGAGGGATCGCAGACAAGGTAGGTGCTTATTTTATGGTGGATATGGCCCATATCGCCGGCCTGGTTGCTGCCGGTCTGCACCCCAATCCCGTACCCCACGCCCACATTGTGACCAGCACTACAACCAAGACCATGAGGGGTGCACGGGGGGGAATCATCCTGTGCAAGAAAGAATTTGCGGAAAAGGTTGATAAAGCCATTTTCCCGGGTACCCAGGGAGGACCGATACTCCAGAACGTACTCGCAAAGGCTGTAACTTTCAAGATAGCCAAGACCAAAGAATTCAGGGAGTATCAGCAGCAGATTTTGAAAAACGCCAGAAGGATGGCATCCAACCTGCACAACTGCGGTTTCAGAATAGTGTCCGGGGGAACGGATAACCACCTGATGCTCGTGGACCTGAGGGGTCTGGGAGTTACCGGACAGGAAGCGGAGGATGCGCTGCACAGGGTAGGAATTACCGTTAACAAGAACATGATACCCTATGATCCCAACCCGCCGGCGGTGACAAGCGGAATAAGAATTGGCCTGGCTGCCGTTACGTCAAGGGGATTCGTAGAGGAAGACGTAGATGAGATAGCTTCAATAATTTGTGACGTGCTTAAAAACATCAAAGATAGTGCTGAGTACGGCAGGTATTCGGCAAGGGTTAAGGACCTGTTCAGAAAGCATCCCCTTTACCTTAGCCCGCTGGAAGCCGGGACGCTGCTGTAAAAGACTGGTTTGACGGGGGGACATCTATGGACGGCAAGCTGAGGGGCAGTGTTTTGGTCCTGGTTTCAGCGGCATTGTTCGGAATAATGGGTGTAATGGCCAAGCTGGCCTATGATGAAGGGGCAAACGCTTTGTTTGTTCTTACAATGAGGTTTTCAATAGCTGCTGCAATTCTATGGGCTTTTAATCTTGTCCCCGTGAGAAGACAGAAGGTCAAGGTCACCGTACATCAGGGGCTGGCTTTGTTCATAATAGGAGGAGTAATATATTTCATCGTATCTATGTGTTATTTCTCCGCAATAAACTATATCCCGGTATCTTTAAGCTCTATGATTTTCTACCTGTATCCGGTTATAGTAAACGCTTTTATGCTCTTGGTATTGAAGGAGCGGGCTGCTGCAAAACAGGTTGTGGCTTTGGTTATGGCAATGACGGGGAGCGTTCTTATGATGTGGGCCAGGGGTATGTATATCAACTGGATAGGGGTGCTTATCTCGCTGTGTGCATCAGTGTTCTACAGTGCGTATATTATACTGCTCGGCAGCAAATACGCAAAGATACTGGATGGTTTGGATTCTGTAACGGTGACGACTTATCTGGCAACCTTTGCCGCTGTGTCCATGGCCGTTACAGGGGCGCTGACCGGGCAGTTGCAAGTCCGCGTCTCTCCCTGGGTATGGGCCTCCATAATAATAATCGCTGTTTTTTCAACGGTTATCTCTTCAATAATGTTTTATCTTGGCGTACGGGAGGTAGGTTCCTCCAGGGCTTCCATCCTGAGCACCTTTGAACCGGTCGTAACCGTGTCAATGGGGGTACTGGTCCTCAGCGAAACGCTGGCGCCTACACAGTTTATTGGGATGGTACTCGTAATATCGGCTGTAACTATCATGAACATGAACACAGCCGGATTGAAAGAAACAACCGGGTCCTGACGGAATGTCCCAGATGGATAATTAACACCCGGAATGGTCAGCCTAAATATAGCGGATGTATTCACTGGTCCGGCAGACGGAAAATCTTATCAGAGGGAAAGAGGGATAGGGTGGCCAGGGTAGTTGTTGTTGGAGGCGGTTGGGCAGGGTGTGCTGCAGCATATGCCGCATCCAGGGCTGGGGCGGAGACCCAGCTGCTCGAAAGGACCGACATGCTTTTAGGTACAGGCTTGGTAGGCGGAATAATGAGGAATAACGGCAGGCTGACGGCCGCGGAAGAATTGATTTTCATGGGCGGAGGAGAGCTGATAAAGGCTTGCGACAGGGCGGCCAGGCACACGAACGTTGATTTTCCCGGCCATAAGCATGCAAGCCTTTATGATATCACACGGGTATTAAGGGAGGTAGAAAGGGCGCTGCAGGCAGCGGGCGTAACGGTGGAATACCAGACAAGGGTCAGCAAGGTGAGCGTTGATAATGGAAAGATCCTTAAAGTCAAATCCTCGGACGGCAGGGAATTTGCCGGAGATGTATTTATCGATGCCACCGGAAGCGCAGGCCCTGTAAAGAGCTGCAAGGCAAGGGGACGGGGGTGCGTGATGTGCATAATAAGATGTCCGGCCTTCGGGGGAAGGGTCAGTCTGTGCGAGGAAGCGGGCATCGAAGAGTTTGCGGCGGTTCAACCGGATGGTACCGAGGGTGCGGTAAGCGGTTCGTGCAAACTGCTCAAGGATTCCCTTTCGCGGGATATTGTGGAGAGGCTGGACAGAAAGGGCATTGCTGTGGTACCTATCCCCAAGGATTTGATAACAGAGGGTTCACTGGGCAGGAAGGTTTGCCAGCAGTACGGGACAGAGGATTACATGAACAACATTGTACTACTGGATACCGGCCACGCAAAGATGATGGCACCATGGTTTCCGCTGGAAAAGCTCAGGAAGATACCGGGCTTTGAGAGGGTCAGGTACGAGGATCCATATGCAGGGGGAAAAGGTAATTCTGTAAGAATGACCGCTATGGTCATACGGGAGGACACAATGCAGGTAAGCAGCGGGAAGAACCTGTTCTGCGCAGGGGAAAAGGCGGGCCCCCTGGTCGGCCATACCGAAGCAATACTTACCGGAACGCTGGCGGGGCATAATGCGGTCAGGTACGTGCTATCAATGCCCTTGCTGAGACTGGATGAGGAAACCGCTTCGGGGGATTTTATCAAATATACCGGGGATAGGATCAAGGATAAGGAAGGCAGAAACGAAAAGTATACCTTTTCCGGAGCCCAGTATTTCGAGCGGATGAAGCAGAAAGGTTTGTATACCGCCTCCTTAGAAACGATCGGCAAGCGCGTCGGCAAAGGCGGCTTAACGGGCATATTTGCCAAGAAGCTGTTGTAGTGTATAATAATAGTAGATAGATTAATATATAGGGGGAAGACTGATGAGTATATGGGATGATATAGGCAAAAAGGTGTCTCAGGGAACAAAAATACTTTCCCAAAAATCGAGTGAAGTGTTCGAAGTGACTAAAGTTAAACTTGATATTGCGGCCGAAAAGGATAGGATTAATAAACTGTATGAAGAGATAGGAAAAGCGGTTTATGAGAATTACAAAGCGGGAAACCCAAAATCGCCTGATGTGACGGATAAATGCCAGCTTATTGACGAGATTGAGTATAAAATCAAGAAGCTCAACCAGAAGACTGCACATCTTAAAGGAGGCAGCATCTGCAGGGACTGCGGCGAAATTGTAAATGCCACCCAACAGTACTGCCATCACTGCGGAAGGAAGCTTGAAAGGACAAGCAGGGTTGTCGAGGATAAGGATGGGTACAAGGTAGAGGTTTCTAACGGTGAAGTATGTGAAGACTGCGGAACGCTGAACCAGATAGGTGCTGATTTTTGCTCAAATTGTGGTAAAAAACTATAATCGTTGAATACCCCGGAAGGGGTATTTTTGTTTGGCAGGTATAACATTTTTCCCTCTTTTTGTGCATATTTTGTAGAGAAGGCAAGGAGGGAAGATTGATGGACGACGCGGGCATAATACGCGAGATTGTTGAGCAGTATTTCAGGCGGAGATACCAGGCGCTTTCACAGAAATGCGGGATGGGCTTTGAAAGCTTTTGCGAGGGAGAAAGGATGGAGGACGAAGAGCGCCGCTGCGTCAAAGAGCTGGAGATTGCCAGGGCAAAGGGATTAACATACAATGAATGGGAGCTGGAGCTGAACTTTATAACCGTTCGGATAAGGTGCCGCAGGGCGTGGGTGGACGTTGAAGAGAACCATAGAGTAGTATTTGCTGTAACTGCAAATACCCGGTCTTCTATGAAAGGGCTTATGCATCGGATAAAACTAATAAAGCGCCTGGGCAAATGGCGCATAATCGACCACAGGTACAAGGACGAACTGGGTACTTTCCTAAAAAGCAGAAAATCCATACTGAACCTGGGATTCAACGTTCCGGACGCTATATTTGCCAGAGAGGGGGACAGCAAATCCAGGATACATGCATATGACCGGGAAGCTGCAGTACGCTATGCACACCGGTGGGCCCTGGGCCGCAACCCCAGGTACTATGATTTTGAAGACCTCGGTGGAGATTGTACAAATTTCTGTTCACAGGTTGTCCACGCCGGAGGGTGCCCCATGAATGAAAGGAAGTGGACCGGCTGGTATTATCACAGTCTCAATAACCGGTCGCCGTCATGGACCGGGGTGGAGTTTTTCTACAAGTTTCTGATAAACAACAGGGGTGTGGGCCCACAGGGTAAGGAAGTACTGCCCTCCGACCTAAGGCCCGGAGACATTATCCAACTGGATTTTTCCTATTCAAGCAACTATAACCATTCCCTTATGGTTGTTTCCAATCCGGAGCCGAATGATCTTAACAGGATACTGATATCCTGCCATACAATCGATAGGGATAACTATCCCCTGGTGTTTTATAACTGGAGGGGGATAAGATTTATTCACATTGCGGGGTACGGGAAATAGCCGGCAATTGTAGAACAGTGTTTCATTGTACCAGGCCACAGGTATTTAACAAGGGGTTTAGGTTAAGAATACTAGATGACAATAAACCGGGTTGAAGCTGCAGGGGCCAGTTCTCCTGCAATACCTGTGGGAGGTAGCGGTATTGAAAAAAATAGCAGCAGCTGTATTGATTGTTGTCCTGTCGGTCTCCGGAGTGGTTCCGGCATTCGCCAATGGTTTGAATCAGCCTGTTCCAATCCTGATGTACCATAACATCGTTGATGAGGGCGGAGAAGAGGATGCCCTTAATGTACCTGTTGACAGATTTGAAGACCATATAAGAACATTAAAGTATATGGGGTACAACTCAATAACCTTTGAGCAACTGCATGAATATTTTTCGGGTGGGGAAGGGCTCCCGGAGAATCCGGTACTGATAACCTTTGACGATGGTTATTTAAGCAATTATTCCCATGCATTCGGAATATTGAGCGAGTATGGGTATTGTGCCACGGTGTTTATGATAACCGATTATATCGGCAGTTATGGATATCTTGACGGAGAGATGCTGGTTGAGATGCAGCACAGCGGTGTGTTTGACATACAAAATCACAGCGCGTCACACCTGTACAACCTGTCGGACATGGACAGTGCGAGGATGAGGGCTCAGGTGGCAGGGGCCAGAGAGGTTCTGGAAGAACTGCTTGATAAGCCTGTAAGGTTTTTCTGTTATCCCTTCGGCAGGCATTCCAGCGCTTTAAGGGGTGTTCTTAAGGCCGAAGGGATTGATATGGCGGTAACCACAGCCCATGGTGCCGCAAAAATTGGAGACGACCCTTTGCAGCTGGATAGAATAAGGGTTTTTGGGTTTGATACCGGAAAGAGCCTGGTAAACCGTATAGGGAACACCACCGGAAGGCATGCAAAACCGGTGCCTCAGGATATCAAACCTAACGATGAAGATATGGTACCGTTCCAGGGAACAACTGATTACTGCGGGACTTCAAGGATTTGCCTGTATGTCGCGGAGAATTTTGTCATGGATGTGGTTAGTATTATGCCCTTGACAGGAGATGAGAGGATTCTGGGTTTGATTTATGCGCTGTACCGGCCGTTTTGGAAAAAAGACTTAAGCCTGCAATAGCGAGGGGTCCAGGGGCAAGCCCTTCCTTGTGGAATGAAAACTGTGCATCAGGATGCTGGAATTAAAGACAATAAAAGAGGTTTTTGGCATAATGTAAAGAATAATACATATAACAGAAGATATGCTTCCGTGGATGTAAGGGTGGTTTCTATGGTTCTTTGGGCTTTTCTATTGATAATACCGGTTCTGCCGGTAAGATTCCGTCTGGGGCTTAGTAATTCCAGCCGGTTTTGCCTGAAAATCCATGCGTCCTACGCATGGGGGATGGTTTGCTATAACTACGACAGGGAAATAGAAAACAGCTGTACCACAGCCAGGTTTTTCGGTGCCAGGGTTTACAACAGGGTGAGGGGTACCGCGGATAGGGGAAAAAAGGAGAAGGAGAGAGCGGGCAGAGAAAAAAGTCCCTTCAGGAGCAAGCAGTATGTCAGGTTTATGCTGCGGGTGGGGAAGGGAGTTTATGGCACTGCCGTAGCTAAGAGTTATCAGGCAAAGCTAAGGGTAGGCTTTGAGGACCCGGCATATACGGGCATGTTGTGCGGAATGGTTTACTGTATCCCTGCCTTTCTGAACGGCAACGTTGAGTTTCAGCCGGATTTCTCCGGGGAAACACTGGAGGTTGATCTACATTTTGAAGGGATACTAATACCGGCTGCGGTGATTATGGTAATTTTGAAGGTTTTGGCCGTCTTCACAAAGGAGCGGCTGCTTTCCAAACTTTATTGGGGACATTCCTTATCGTAGTTGCCAGTGACCAGTCGGCAGTGGTCAACTACGAACTACCAACTAATAAGAGAATAAGGGAATAAGGGAATATTTCAAGCCTGACCCCTTTTCCCATAGGGAGGTAAAGAATATGGATTTAAAAGAGAACCTAAAGGCAATATTTGATGAGATGGAAAGCTTTCTTACCACCAAGGCCGTGGTGGGCGAAGCTATTGAAGTCGGTGACGTCACCCTGATTCCTGTAATAAACGTTACCTTCGGTATGGGCACGGGCGCCGGCGGGGGTGAAGATGCGAAGAGTGCAGGCCGCCAGGGAGGCGCAGCCGGACTTGGAGCCAAGATTTCCCCTACTGCTGTTATTGTAGTTCGGGAAGGGGACATTTCGGTAGTTCCGCTCAACGGAGCTGGAGGAATCGAAAGGCTGATCGATATGATACCCGACATTGTTAAAAAAATAAAAAGCAAGACAGCCGGTAAGAATAATAAAAATAATAAGGGTAATGAAAAGGGAGAAGAGAAACTAAGGGTCAGGTAGAGATTAGAGGTGTGGCTGAGTTGGAACCCGATATAGCGAATAAATATGTGAACGCAGCGGCGTATGAACTGATTTCCGATCACGGTTTTTCCATACTGAAGATCAATGCGGATAAACCTGCCTGTGCTCTGGTTGAGAAAAGAGGGGAGAGGCTTGAGGTAGTCTTTTTTGATTTTGAGGTCTCATTAACTTCGTATATTGAAGGCCTGCTGCCGGGATTGATGAGATTCATGGATACGACCGGATGTAGAAAGGCCGATCTCAGTGCCATTCACGTCGGGGCTAAAGATGAACCGGGAGCGGATCATTCAACATACAGCAGCAGTTCCAGGCTTCAGATTGCTGAAATCCGGGTTGACCTTGACCGGTCGGCTGTCATTGGGAGCAGCGGAAATGAAACGGTCGATGGAGTTCTCAAAAAGCTTTCGGATTCCAGGGTATTGGATGAATACAGGCCGAAGGACCTGGAGGCTGAAGTTCCAAAGAGAACCCGGAAAAAGCCCGTTCCAATGGTCACCTATGCCATACTGTCGGTAAACTTCATCCTCTGGATGCTTATGACGATGGCAGGGGGATCCACCAACAGCAGTGTCCTGATAAGATTCGGCGCCATGTACAGTCCGTTAATAGCACAGGGGCAATACTGGAGGCTGGTTACACCAATGTTTTTGCACGTCGGCCTGGTACACCTCAGCTTTAATTCCTATGCGCTATACCAGCTGGGAAGCCTGTCTGAAATTATATTCGGCAGAGTGAAGTTTATTATCATTTACTTTGCGGCGGGGTTATGCGGAAGCGTATCCAGTTTTTTATTTACAAAGGCGGTTTCTGCAGGGGCATCGGGGGCAATATTCGGTTTGCTGGGCGCACTGCTCTATTTTGGAAAGGCAAGGCCGGGGGTGCTCAACAGAGGATTTATAGGCAATATTGCTACTATAATTGGAATTAACCTGTTCATCGGGTTTACGTACCCGGGGATAGACAATTTTGCCCATATCGGAGGGCTGGCCGGGGGATATGCAGCATCAATGGTCATACTTAAATATTCGGATTGGAGGTAATTTATATGGGGAGGATGCTTGTTTCGCTCATTCAGATGAACGTGGAGGCGGGATGTCCGGAAAAAAACAGGAGTACGGCTTTGAAGCTGATTGAAAGAGCTGCCGAGACAAACCCCGATGTAATTATAATGCCCGAAATGTGGAATACCGGCTATAGTTTCGATAGCTTGAAGTCCATCTGCGACAGGAATGGGGACCCGACCCTGCCGATGGTCAAAGGATTGGCCAGGGAAACCGGCATAAATATCATAGCAGGCTCGGTGGCAGATATGAGGGACGACAGGGTATACAATACTTCCTATATTGTAGGCAGGAAAGGGGAAGTAATCTCACAGTACAGCAAGATACACCTTTTCGGTTTGATGGAAGAAGACAGGTTTTTATCTCCCGGAGAAGAGCTTGGGCTTTTCCGGCTCGATGATATAAGCTGCGGCATACTGATTTGCTATGACCTGCGTTTCCCAGAGCTGATGAGGAGCCTGGCCCTGAAGGGAGCCAGGGTTGTATTTGTTCCCGCACAGTGGCCGTTCCCCCGGCAGGAGCACTGGGTGACACTGCTCAGGGCTAGGGCTATTGAGAACCAGCTCTACGTTGTGGCTGCCAACAGGGTGGGCAGAAGCGGCAGAGATAGTTTCTTCGGCCGCTCCATGGTGGTGGACCCCTGGGGAGAAGTCATAGCCCAGGCGGGGGACAAGGAGTGTATCGTCAACGTCAAGATTGACCTCGGCCTGGTCGATGATGTCAGGAACAGGATTCCGGTGTTTTCGGACAGGAGAGAAGACCTCTATTAGGTGTAGCCTATGGTCTTAACGAACCAGTCGGACATAGCGGCAAAATCTATATCAAATATGCGTGCGAGTACATTCAGAATAAACCCGATAAACCAAAGGACTATGTAGATTTTCAGGTCCTTCCATTTCTTTGCCTTGATCAGGAAGGGTACATCTATCCCCGCAGCAATTCCGAAAACCAGCAATAAAGCTGTGAATATCTCAAGCAAAGCCTATTCACCCCTTCTGAACTCAAACACCAGGCTGTCGGATGTCTCTCCGGTGCGCCGCATCTGCGCTTGCACAGTGATTTTGAACTCCGTGTCTTTATATATCTCCATCCAGTTATCCTTGTTTTCGTACCAGTACTGCGGGTACTTCCGGTACACCCTTTCGCCGAACCCGAAAACATCTAAATTGAATTCCTTCCTGGTTCTTTCTATAGTTTGCTCGATGCGCTTCTTGACATACTCTTCAACCTTACGGTTTATTTCATTGACATTGTTGGTAGTCATAACAACCGGGCATGTCATTTCTATAAGGCTGTATTCGGCTTTGACTTCTATCGTGATACGGAGCTTGTCGGTGATATCAGGAATTATTCTGGACCTTGTTTGCAACGGGTTTATTGAGATTATCCCATTTTTTCCGCTGGAACATGGAATCATGAGGTTTCCTGAGGTGGTTTTCTGGACCACCCACAATAAACCCATGGTCTCTTCCTGTGTTATGAACCCGACAAGCTTGTCGCGTTTGAATACACCTAATTCATTGAACTCAAGCTGTATTCTATCACCCTCTCTTTGCGCTATGCTGACCTTTGGGATCACGGGTTCGCGGCCTTCACTAAGATACGCCGAGAAAAAATCCTTAAGGGAAACGACCTTGGTTTTTGCCGTTCTCTCACCCGATATCGTTATTGCCGCCAGGGGGGTAGGGATACCTATATCTACCTTCGGGTTTCCCTGTAAAAGCTCCTTCAGGTTTTCATCCGTTACAAGCAGATAGCTGGTATCACGGATTTGCGTAAAACGGGACAGAAGGTCCATAACTTCGGCAAGACCATGCCGGGCAAAGTTTTCGCTTATGACAATGACATTAATGTGTTTCCAGGAAATCCGCTGCTCGGCGCGGTCGGTCATCCTGTACATGGCCTGCGACAGGGTCCGGCCGCTGGACTCCAGAGTTTCGAAGGTTTTTACCATCTGTCCCTCCGGACCAACGGAAGTCTTTACAACCTGTGCGTAGAGGTCTATCATGCCTGTCTGCGCGTTCCGGTCCATTGCCATGGCGACGGGAAAGGTGATGCTGCCTATCTCCATCCTGTCCCAGCATCCGGAAAGGACTGTCATTGATATAGATATTATTACCATGATGATTAAACGTCTCAACCCTATACCCTCTTTCCTGTTTTTCTCAATGAAGCAAATATCAATAACAGAAGGGGAATGCCAAGCTCAAAGGGTAACGAATATATCCCCCACACCCTGTCCAGAAACTCCACCAAATCTACGTTGTTCCTGAAAATATACAAAGACATCGATCCTACTATTATACCCAAGGGCAGGGTCAAGCTTAAGCTGTCCCTGGGTTTGAACAGGTCGGAGGTTATCTTCGTTATTATATAGTAGAAAACGCATATCTTGATATAGTTTGATATTATCCACGGTATCAGAAATATGGCTTCGGTACGCTGGAAAAATTCAGCAACATTGATCAAACGGACTACCCTCAGAGTAGGGAACAGGAACAGGGCAGCCATTCCGGGTCCAAGCGCCATAAGGGTTACCAGCACTAAAAACATCAGGGTCAGCGCGGACCAGACAACTCCGATCAGGGCAGCCCTGCGTGCCTGGTCCTGGGAGTTAACGAACGGAATAAGGAAGGCAACGCCCACCACTTCACCGAACCAGCCGGATGGCGTTACAGAGGCCCTCAGGACAGGGCCGATTCCCCGGCTCAATACCGGAGTGACGTTTCCAATATCCAGGTTGCTTGCCGAAAGCACCAGGATCAAGGCTATTGATACATAACTGAAGGTCACGCTGAGAACGTTTGTCCGGGCTATAACCTCAATGCCCTGCCTTACCGTGTACGCACATACTATGATAATTATTATGGTAACCGCCTCAAGGGGAGTCCTGGGAAGAAGGGAGCTTATTACTGTAAAGACAACCTCCCGGACTACTATGGAGGTCATATGCAGATAGAACCATAGGTAAAGGATACCTATGCATTTTCCCAAAACAGGACCGAGCAGGATGGTAACATACTCTGTCAGGGTTTTACCCGGAAACTTACGGGCGAGGGCCGTAACCACAAGGGCTGTTAATACTCCTACCACTCCTGCGGGCAGCAAAGAAATCCAGGCATCCTGCTTTGCATCATCCGCAAGGAATGCCGGGAGAAATAACGTTGCTGTAGAACTGATGAATGTAAATACCAGTAATGTTAACTGCCTGCTGGATATCTTGCCTTTGTCAAGCATTCTTATCCTCCCCCTTGGGCTCGCCGTCTTTTTGATATGGCCCCGGTTTCAATCCGGATTTCTGCCTTGTCTGGTCCTTTGGTCCGAACGTCTTTGGCCGTCTTGACAAAAGCCACATAGGAAGCCGTACCTGGGAATCCCTAAGGTCTGCCGGGATGAGCGGGGTGAGGGGAGCAAGGAACGGTACGCCGAAGGAGCGCAGGGAGCATAAATGAACCATGATAACAAATATTACCGATATAAACCCGAATATCCCGAAGGTTCCGGATACGATCATGAGCCCGAACCGCATGAACCTTATGGTAAGGGCAGCGCTGAACGAAGGAATGGCAAAATTGGAGACTGCCGTAAGGGATACCACCGTCACCGTGATGGGGCTGGCAAGCTTGCTCTGGATGGCTGCCTGCCCGAGAACAAGGGCTCCTACTATGCTTATCGCCTGCCCGACGTTCCTCGGGAGGCGTACACCCGCTTCCCGGATTATCTCCAGAATAAACTCCATGATAAAGGCTTCCACCAGTACGGGGAAGGGTACGCCCCTGCGGGACGCAATAATAACCTCCAATACACCCTGGGGTATCATCTCGTGATGGTAGGAGGTTATTGCTATGTAAAAGGAGGGCAGGGTCAGTGCCGTTACCAAAGCCAGCAGACGAAGAGCCCTGAGCAAAAAAGTTGTGTAGACCCGTTCATAGTGATCATCCGGGGAGTGGAGAAACTGCCAGAAGGTTGTGGGCAGCAGCAGTACCACCGGAGTGCCGTCCACGATAATTGCCGCACCGCCTTCCAGAAGGTGGGCTGCCGTTTTATCCGGCCTTTCGGTGTTTCTTATCTGAGGTATGATAGACCAGGGGCTGTCTTCAATGAATTCCTCCAGCATGTTGGTTTCCAGTATGCTGTCCGTCTCTATCCGGTTAATCCTGCTCCTGATCTCTTCCACCAGTTTGGGGTTCACAATCCCTTTGATGTATGCAATAACTATGTCGGTTTTTGTCAGGGAGCCTACCTTCATGCTTTCAAGCTGCAGTTTTGGGCTTTTTATCCTCCTCCTCAGGAGCATAGTGTTGAGCCTCAGGGTTTCCGAGAAGCTGTCCCTGGGACCCCGGACCACCTGCTCGCTGGTATTTTCCTGCACCCCCCGGTCAACCCACTTCCTGGTTTCTATAATAAAAGCTCCTTTTATACCGTCAACCAGGAGGACAGTATCACCGGAGAATATTCCATCGATTATGCTCACCCAGTCAACCGCATGTTTTACTTCTGAACTCACAAAGCCCTTTTCCAGTATCGCGTTTTCCAGGTTTTCCTTTGTGAGCCCGTCTGAAAGGCCGGGAAGCTGTGTGTTCAACGCCAGTGTGTTCATAATGCTGTAGAGGATTCTGTCCTTGTCGGCGAGGCCGTCGACATATACGACAGCGGCATCTGTATTTTTATCGCCGGACACCTTGAACCTTCGCACAACAACATCTCCGCTCAAACCAACCATGTGTTTTAAATCATCAATGTTTCTTTTCAGGCTGGATGTCAGGGGGCTTGTATTTTTTGTATCTGCGTTAACAGTCTCCACACTTTTTTTTTTGAATATTTTCCTGCCTAGATTTATCAGCTTGTTCAGCATAATGGGTTCCCCTTGCTTCAGATGGTATTATTGTCATTTTAACAAAATATTTTATTAAGTAGTATTTCCTGCATACTGACATATAATTCTAGATAAATAATTTCGGCACCGGTTGAATAAGTTTCATTATTTACGCCAATTTGCTATAATATCACTATGTTGGGGACATTCGTAAGAGTAGGAGAGTTGACTATGGCCATATACGCAATATCCGACCTTCATCTTTCAAAGGCAATCGACAAGCCGATGGACGTGTTCGGCGGCTGGGAAAACTATATGGAGAAGATTGAAGAGAATTGGAGCAATACCGTCAGCCGGGAGGACTGGGTATTGATTCCCGGCGATATTTCATGGGCTACATACCTTGAAGAGAGCCTGATGGATTTCAGATTCATAGATGGGCTTCCGGGCAGAAAAATAATAATAAAGGGGAACCACGATTACTGGTGGACAACCCTGAGCAAGCTGAACGGTTTTCTTGAGAGCAGGGGAATTAAAAACATCCATTTTCTGAATAATAACAGTTATATATGTGAAGGCACAGCCGTTTGCGGTACCAGGGGATGGATTTGCCCCGGAAGCCCGGAGTTCACGGAGCATGATGCCAAAATACACAACAGGGAGCTTAACAGGCTTGAACTATCTATCAGGAGTCTCAGGGGTAAAGAATATAATGACATATTGGTTATGCTGCACTATCCTCCGTTCTATTCTAACGGGGTAGACAGTGAATTCCTTGAATTGATGAAAAGTTACGGCGTAAAAAAGTGTATTTACGGGCACCTGCATGGACCGGCGCTGAAGGATGCGGCAGAAGGGGTTATCGGGGGCATACAGTTTTTGCTTACGTCTTGCGACCATATCGGCTTTTCTCCTTTGAGGCTGTACTGATTTACAGTTCGCAGATCGCAGGCGTTAGACTATAGTTCGTAGTTGGTAGTTTGTAGTTAGTAGTTCACAGATCACAGTTCACAGGTGCAATAATTCAGTTCACAGTTATCAGTTATAAGTCTTCAGGGTTAGCCTTACAAGTTTTCCCTTAAGCTTTACCCTAAGCACTGGCAACTGGTAACTGGCATATGATAGCTGATTTCTCGCAACTGATAGATGGTGTGTCCCCATACCTTAGAAGGGAGGGTTGAAAGATTATTGGCGATAGATACAGGAAGTATTCAAATTATCTGAAAGATAAATACGGGTGCAAAGTATACAAATTGCCCGTAAATCTGCCGGTTACCTGCCCGAACAGGGACGGGGAGCTGGGAACAGGCGGCTGTACTTTTTGCGGAGAAAAGGGCGCAGGGTTTGAAAGCCTGCCCAGCTTTATGCCTGTCCGGGAGCAATTGGAGAAGAACATGGGCTATATCAGGGGCAAGTATAATGCCGTGAAGTTTATTGCGTATTTTCAAAACTTTTCAAACACCTATCTGGAACCGGCAGTATTGATGGAATACCTCACAGACGCCTGCATCGACGATGTCGTAGAAATATACGTATCAACCCGTCCCGACTGCATTTCCGACCGTCACCTTGATGCGGTTAAAAAAATCCAGGAGGATAAAAGGATTAGCGTAACCTTTGAGATAGGGCTCCAGACGGTGAATTATCACAGCCTCGACAAGGTCAACAGGGGACATTCTCTGGCGGAGTTCATCGACTGCGTATTGCGCGTAAAATCGTTCGGCTTTGATGTGTGCAGCCATGTTATCCTCGATCTGCCCTGGGACAATATGCTGGATGTCATTGAAAACGCAAAAATAAATTCCGCCCTGCGGGTAACCCAGGTGAAGCTGCACTCTTTATACATTGTGAAGGGTACACCGATGGCAGAGGCCTTCCTCAGGGATGAGATCCGGCTGGTTTCAATGGACGGGTATATCGAAAGGGTAATCGCTTTCCTGGAGTACCTGTCGCCTGAAATAGTTGTCCAGAGGCTTATAGGAAGGGCCCCTGAGGAAGAAACGCTTCTGGCAAATTGGAATACAAGCTGGTGGAAGGTAAGAGACATGATAGAGGCACGGATGGAAGAACGTGGTACATGGCAGGGGAAGAAGTCTGATTATCTTGGGGGCAAGGCGGTAAGGAAGTTCCTGAGAGAATAAACACTTGGGTTCCTCCGCGCATATACTGGAATCAAAAGGGGACATTCCTCGCCGGCAGATCGCAGGTGCAAGTATTAGTTCGTAGTTCGTAGTTGGTAGTTCGTAGTTACCAGGGTAAGCCTTATAGGTTTTCCCATAAGAACTTCCCTGACGTCTGTGATCTGTGATCTGGCATCTGACAACTGATAAAAGGTGTGTCGCCTTACATTGGGGGGTGGAGGAATAGTGTTCGACTTCGAATTTTTGTCCATAGAAATGCTGACAACACCGGTGGGGCTTGTGGCAGCAGTTAGCCTGCTGACACAGTTTACAAAGGATATCATAGATAAAGTCAACAAGGTTCCTACAAAGTACGTTGTTTATGCGTATGCTGAAATCCTTATGTTTGCCATGGTGCTCATTACAAAGGAGGTTTCGAAGTTTCAATGCAGTGACTGGCTTTCGCAAATCGTTGTGGTAATACTGAACGGGGTGGTGGTTGCGATGGCCAGTATGAAGTCCTTCGAGGAAATAACCGGCTATGTAATAAGAAAACAGATGGCAAGGATCCAAAGGGATATCAATTCCTTAAAATAGTATTGGGGATAACGGGGAGGGATTCCGGATGAAACGGTTCCTGGTCGCACTATTTATAGCTGCGGTTGCGCTGTTAGTCTATACTGCTGATATCAGCATGGATTCGGGCAGGGTTCCGGAGCAGAGGGCCGGTGAAGATGAACTGAGCTTGATTGATAAAGTGATAGGCGGGATGACCCTGGAAGATAAGATAGGCGAAATGCTAATAGTAGGGATTGACGGAGAGATCATTGACGATGAAACAATCAGGATGCTAAGGACCAATAAACCCGGGGGCATTATTATCTACAAACGGAACGTTTCGTCCGGCGAGCAGGTAGGCAGACTGATCAAGGAACTTCAGGAATATAGCCTCGAGTATAAGGATATAGGCTTGTTCATTGGCATTGACCATGAAGGGGGCAGAGTGAACAGGCTTCCGGCTGAGTATAACTATCCGTCGGCCAGGGAACTGGGCAGCACGAACGACCCCGAAGGGGTCAAGGGCACAGCGCTGGAAGTTGGCGGCAAACTAAAGGGCCTCGGGTTCAACATGAATTTTGCACCCGTTCTTGATATTGACAGCAACCCTCAGAACCCGGTAATCGGGGACAGGTCCTTTGGGAAAACTCCGGAAACCGTATCGCGTATGGGCTGCGCATTTATCGAAGGAATGGAAGCGGCCGGGGTAATACCCGTTGCGAAGCATTTCCCCGGTCATGGTGATACCTTGGTTGATTCGCATACCGGGCTCCCTGTTCTTTCACATACCGAGGCCAGGGTTATGGAATTTGAGACCGTTCCCTTCCGGGAGGCTATTGATAAGGGTGTTCCTGCAATTATGACCGCCCACATACTGTTTCCCAGCATAGACGCCGACAGACCGGCAACCATGTCCCCGACAATTATTAACGGTTTACTGAGAGGTACACTTGGTTTTGAAGGAGTAGTAATCACCGACGACCTCCTCATGGGCGCTATCAGCAGCAGGTACAAAACAGGCGATGCCGCCGTCCTTGCGGTAGAAGCCGGGGTGGACATGCTGCTGATTGCTCTTCAGAGTGAAGGTGCCCAGGAAGTGGTTGATGCGTTGAAAGCAGCTGTTGAAACGGGCAGGATAAGCCCCGGGAGAATAGATACTTCGGTACGGAGGATACTCATGCTTAAACAGGACTACGGAATTGCTGTTAAGTGAGCATGTAAATATGCTATAATAGGTATGTCAGTTGTGCTAATCAAGGAAGAAAGGAAGAATATGAATGAAAATCGGATTAACCGGCTTGCCCACATCAGGAAAGACCACGTTCTTTAACCTGCTGACCCATTCGTCTATTGAAACCAGCGCTTATTCCTCCGGGAAAGCGGAAGCGCACCTGGGAGTTGCCAGGATTCCTGACTGCAGGGTTGATTTTCTGGCGGGTATGTATCACCCGAAGAAAACGACCTACGCTGCCATGGAGCTGATTGATTTACCGGGATTGGTAAAGGGTGCAAGCTCAGGCAAGGGGGTGGGGAACCAGTTCCTTGAATCGGTGCGTAAGGTTGATGCTCTCATACAGATTGTACGGACTTTTACAAATGATGAGGTTATGCATGTTGAGGGCTCAATCAACCCCATGAGGGACATAGATACGGTTAATCTGGAACTCCTGCTGTCCGACCTTGGGGTGATTGAGACCAGGATAGAGAGAATAGAAAACTCAAAGAAGATTAACAGCGTCATGAAGGAAGAGCTGGAAGTATTGAAAAAATGCAGGGACGGGTTGGAGCAGGAGATGCCCATACATACCCTTGAACTAACCGGTGAAGAAAAGGAGCACTTGAAAACATTTAACTTTCTGTCGGTCAAGCCTATGTTTCTTGTGGTGAACGTGGATGAAGAACAGCTGGAGACGGGGGAATATCCACAGAAAGGAGAGCTTTATTCCTACGCAGGGGAAAGAAGTATTCCGGTAATAGAAGTCTGCGCTAAGGTGGAAATGGAGATCGACCGCCTTGATGAAGAGGACAAAAGACTATTTATGGAAGAACTCGGGATCGAAGAATCCGGTATTGACAGGACGGCAAGGGCTACCTACGATTATTTCGGGCTTATCTCTTTTTTGACAGCCGGAGAGGATGAAGTCAAAGCGTGGACGATAAAAAAAGGCACTACCGCACACAGGGCTGCGGGTAAAATACATTCCGATATAGAGAGAGGATTCATCAGAGCGGAGGTTGTAAAGTATTCGGATTTGAAAGCCCTGGGTTCCATGGCAAAATTGAAGGAAAAGGGGCTCTTCCGGTTGGAAGGCAAGGATTATGTTGTGCAGGACGGAGATATAATCAACTTTAGATTCAATGTTTAAGGTATGGGGACACAACTTGTGCTAGTTGGTAGTTGGTAGATCACAGGTCCTAGATCACAGATCACAGGTCCTAGGTGCTAGGTGCTAGCCATCTGGTCACCGGTCACTGGTCACTATAATGAAAGGGGACACACCGCTGTCACGCGGGCATTGCTTGCTGCGGAATGTCCCCGATGTAAGGGGTGTTTCGGATTTGGGAGAGACGGCCGCACTGGCGGTAGGCTTCATACTAATAATATTGCTGCTTTACAGGAAAGTCCACATTGGTACAACCATGTTTACCGCCTCTGCTGTTATCGGCCTGCTAGGGGGGTTTGGCCTGAGGAGAACCGCCGGTATAATTTTTACTTCCGTTACCAGCCGTTCAACTATCGTCCTCCTCGCAGTAGTAACGATGATATGCATCCTGGACCACCTTCTTCGTACGTATAAAATTCTTGACCGGATGGTGGATTCGCTGGAGGACCTGTTCGGAAGCAGCAGGGTCCTGATTATGCTTGTTCCCTCCCTTATGGGTGTGCTGTTCATACCGGGAGGTGCGGTAATGTCGGCTCCGGTCGTCGGATACCTGGGGGACAGGCTGGAATTCGGAAATGCGCGTAAATCGGCAATCAATATTGTTTTCCGCCATGCATTATTTCTCCTTTTCCCCTTTTCCACTGCAATGGTTCTGGCTTCGCAGCTTGCAGAAGTCAGCCCCTATATGATAATCAGGCTTAATATTCCCGTGGCGGCTGCTGCACTACTGGCAGGCTATATACTGTTTGTAAGGAAGAGTCCTGTGAGAGTTGCAGTTAATGTGGAGAGGTCAGCTAAGGCATTACCCTTAAAAGTTGGCAGAGTTTTGTTATACACATCCCCCTTTTGGCTTGCAATACTGCTTAATTTGGCCTTCGGTACGCCGTTTTATTTGGCGCTGGCTCCCGGGGTGCTGATTGTGTACATGACAACAGGAGAAGACAAGGGCGATTTTGCCAGGGATATAATTAAGGGAATTAATATAAAGATGCTGTACTCTGTAGCCGGGATTATGTCTCTGCAGGGTTTCATTTCGAATATGCCGGCAGTAAAACAAACAATCAATTCCCTGGTCGATACGGGCATGGATATCAGGGTCCTAATCGTGCTGGCGGCTGCCTTTATCGGATTTCTCACGGCGTCCAATCCCGCAGTGGTCGGCATGCTCTGCCCCATATTTTTGCCCTTTGCGCATAGCTTGCAAGAGCGGGCTGCCTTTGCTTCGCTTATATTCATTTCGGGATTTCTTTTTTATTTCATATCACCCGTTCACCTATGCCAGGTTTTTACCACCGAATATTTCGGTGTTAAATCTAAAGAATTATACAGGGAATACAGATTGTATTGGCCGGCATTGTTCATATTAACGATCACCTTGTTCTTTGTTGTTTACTGATCTATTTTGAAGTCATACAAAATGTTTAAAAATTTTAAAAATTAAAATATTTTAGCAATGCAATTTTTTGTTTCCGGATTGCAGGATAAATATCATCTGTAAAGAATAATTATATTGGCATAAAAAATAATATTTATAATCAATAACTGATAAAGGGGTGAGAAGATGATTAAAAAATTTGACGAGTTAATACAAAAAGCCAAACAGCAGAGGACCATGAGGCTGGCAGTCGCTGCGGCTGAGGACGACGAGGTATTAAAGGCGGTTGACGGTGCCCTGGAGTTGGGGTTGGTTGAACCTATACTTGTTGGAAATAAAAAAGAGATTGCTGAACTGGCTAAAAGCCTTGACATTGATATAACCAGATTCGAAGTTATCGACCGGCCTGATTTTGAGGGCTCCGCCAGGGAAGCAGTATCCCTTGTCAGCAGCGGTAAAGCTGATTTTGTCATGAAGGGGATACTGGGTACGGCGGACTTATTAAAAGCTGTCCTGGACAAGGAAATCGGGCTCAGGGGCAAAAATCTGCTCAGCCACGTAATGGTCTATGAAATACCTGCGTATCACAAGCTGATCTATCTGACCGACGGAGGAATGAATATTGCCCCGGATTTGGATGATAAGAAACAAATCATTGAAAATGCAATCGAGGTGTGCAGGGCGATGGGTCTTGAGAAGCCCAAGATCGCAGCATTAACCGCTGTGGAGAAGGTGAATCCTAAAATGCAGGCGACCCTGGACGCAGCGCAGCTCAAGGAAATGTGCGAAAGAGGAGAATTCGGCGATGCAATCATTGACGGGCCTCTCTCCTTTGACCTTGCCGTGAGCGCAGAGGCCGGAAGGCATAAAGGCATCCAGAGCCCGGTATGCGGTGATGTGGACGTAATACTGGTACCGACGATAGAGGTAGGAAACGGCGTTGGCAAGTGCATGACGTACTTCGCAAACGCAAAATCAGCGGGTATTGTTATGGGAGCGGCGGCTCCTGTGGTGCTGGTATCCAGGGCAGACACCCACGAGGCAAAACTGTATTCCATAGCGCTGGGAAGCGTGATCGCCGGAAACAAGTGAGGAAGAATTATACTATGACATTTTATGTCGACTGATGTATAATTTATTTTGGGTCTTAAATCTTTATGCATAATTTTACAATAAACATATTTTGTGAGGGAGTGAGTGTGTTGAAGAAACTTCTGACAGGTAACGAAGCTATTGCCAGGGGTGCGTATGAAGCAGGCATCACGGTTGCAGCAGCTTATCCAGGAACTCCGAGCACTGAAATATTAGAAAATATTGCGCCCTATGAAGAGATATATGCCGAATGGGCGCCCAACGAGAAAGTGGCTCTGGAAGTGGCCGGGGGAGCTTCAATAGCAGGTGCGCGTGCACTGGCTGCTATGAAACACGTAGGTGTAAACGTTGCTGCAGACCCGCTCATGACACTGGCATATACCGGTGTAAACGGCGGTTTGGTGCTGGTAACCGCCGATGACCCGGGGATGCACAGTTCTCAGAACGAGCAGGATAACAGGTATTATGCCAAGTTTGGTAAGATGGCGCTGCTGGAGCCCAGTGACAGCCAGGAAGCAAAGGACCTGGTAGCGGAGGCAATGAAGATAAGTGAAGAGTTTGACGTTGTAGTAATACTCAGGGTCACCACGAGGATATGCCACAGCAAGACCCTTGTCGAGTTCAAGGACAGACAGGAAGTGGCAATGAAGCCCTATGTCAAGCAGGCGAACAAATACATTGCAACCCCTGCGAATGCGAAGGTTCTCCACGGAACCCTTGAGGAAAGGCTGAAAAGGCTTGAAGAGTACAGCAACAATTCTCCCCTCAATTACATCGAATGGAACGATAAAAAAATCGGAGTAGTTGCCAGCGGAGTAGGGTTTCAGTATGCAAGGGAAGTGTTCGGAGAAGGCGCTTCATACTTGAAGCTCGGAATGACCAACCCACTGCCCAAACAGAAGATCAGGGAATTTGCCGCTCAAGTTGAAACCATATACGTAGTGGAAGAAGGCGAACCGTACCTTGAAGAAGCTTTAAAGGTAATGGGTATTGACTGCATAGGCAAGGATAAGCTGCCGTTAGTCGGAGAGCTTAACCCGGACATCGTTGAGAGGGCCTTTATGGGTACCGAAAGGGAAGTATTTACAACGGACATAAAGCTTCCGAACAGGCCGCCGGTACTGTGCCCCGGATGCCCCCACAGGGGACTGTATTACGTATTAGGAAGACAAAAAAATGCGATAGTTACAACAGATATAGGTTGTTATACTTTGGGTTCCGCTCCTCCGCTGAATGCAGGGGATACCTGCATATGCATGGGCGCAAGCATTACCGCAGGCCACGGAATGTACAAGGCCTTTGAGCACAATAAAACCGAAGGGAAGAAGATCTTCTCGGTAATAGGTGACTCCACCTTCTTCCATTCAGGGGTAACCGGTTTAATGGATGTGGTATACAACAAAGGCAACAGCATAGTGATCATAGCAGACAATAGGATAACGGGGATGACAGGGCACCAGGAAAACCCGGGTACCGGAAAAACCCTTAAGGGTGAGCCTACCGTCGAAATAGACGTTGCAAAGGTATGCAAAGGGCTGGGGGTTGACAAGGTTATTGAAGTTAACCCGCTGAACCTGGAGGAAATGGAAGCGGCAATCAAAGAAGCTGCCAGCACCGATGAAACTATGGTAATAGTAACCAAATGGCCCTGTGCGCTTTTGAAGGACCAGGTGAAGGCAAAGGGTTACTGCCGCATTGATGAAGAGAAATGCAAGATGTGCAAGGCGTGCCTCAAGGTAGGCTGTCCTGCAATATTCAACATTGAAGGCAAAATACAGATTGATGAGACAATGTGTAACGGCTGCGGGCTGTGCGCCCAGGTTTGCCGCTTTGATGCGATAGAGAAGGTGGGTGAATAATGATGGCTAAGGAAATTAAGAATATATTGATGGTTGGCGTAGGCGGGCAGGGAACGATACTCGCCAGTAAAGTTCTCTCCAATGGTCTGGTGAATGCCGGATATGACGTGAAGATGTCCGAGGTTCACGGAATGGCCCAGAGGGGAGGCAGTGTAACAACCCAGGTTCGCTACGGTGAGAAAGTTTATTCTCCTATAATAGGTAAAGGCCAGGCTGATATTATAGTAGCCTTCGAAAGAATGGAAGCCTTGAGAATGATACAGTATCTGAAAAAGGGCGGGGTTCTGGTTGTGAACGACCATGTAATACCCCCGATGACCGTGTTGACAGGAGCCGAAGAGTATCCCGAAGGCATCATTGAAGAACTCAGCTCAAAGGCAAAAACCATAGTGTTCAAAGCAGCGGAAGTAGCCAGGGAGATTGGAAATCCCAAAACCCAGAATATTGTTCTCCTGGGTGCATTGATCAAGGCCATAGGCCTGGAAGACCTTGATTGGGATACCGCGATTGAAGCTGAAGTTAAACCGCAATTTGTCGCGATAAACAAAAAAGCCCTGCAGAAGGGCATGGAGCTGGCAAGCTAAATATATCACGTATATTACGGGGACTGTTCTGCTGATATATTTCAGGGGCCGTCCCCTTATCTTTGGTTGATGCTATCAAACCATCCTCTTGTCTTGACAGGGGGAAAGATTCGCGTTATAATATGACCATAAAGTCATATGACTATTAAGTCATATGACTTTATGGTCATATTTTTTTGACTAGGGGATGACCGTTCAGTCACATAAAGATGAAGTCATAGGGAGGTGGCATGATGCCAAAGGGAACCTTTTTTAATCTGCCTGACGAAAAGAGGGAAAGAATAACAGAGGCCGCCATAGATGAATTCGCAGAATATTCCTATGAAGGAGCAAGCATTACGCGGATCGTGGATAATGCGAATATTGCCAAGGGCAGCTTCTACCAGTACTTTGAAGACAAGAAGGACCTTTTTAAGCACATTATCGATATTATCGGAGAAAAAAAGCTGATGTATATGACCCGGCTTCTGAAGGATTTTGAAAAGCTGGACTTTTTTCAGGCCTTCAGGGAGATGTATGCCGCAGGGATAAAGTTCGCAAAGGACAACCCGAGGCTTTCCAAGATAGGGAACAGCCTTATCAAAGGAGCGGATGTCAAGCTTATGCAGGAGGTGCTCGGAGAAGCCATTCCAAAGAGCAATGAGTTTATAAAGGGTATGCTGCTGAGAGGCATTCAAAGGGGAGAGATTGCCCCCGAAATCGATGCTGACATTGTCGCCTATATGTTAACCGAGCTCAGCATCTCGATAAGCGAATACTTTATAAAAGAGATGAAGGCCGAGGATGACACGGAAATACTGGAACTGGCCGATAAGATGATATCTGTGATTGAAAACGGCATCAAAAAGAGATAGGAGGCAGCAGGAATGCTGAAGGTAAAAGAACTATACCACTCATATACAAATGACGACAGGTACGCGGTTCAAAACGTGAGCTTTGAGATACAGAGGGGAGAGATATTCGGGTTTTTGGGGCCAAGCGGCGCCGGGAAGAGCACGGTTCAGAACATTATGACGGGACTGCTCAAGCTTCAAAAGGGCGAGGTTCTCTATGAGGATAAATCGGTTAAGAATATTAGCGCAAAATTTTTCAACCGGATAGGCGTATCCTTCGAACATCCGAACCTATACAATAAGCTGACCGGGTACGAGAACTTAAAATATTATGCGGGGCTTTTCGATGTTCCCACCGATGATCCGATGAGACTGCTGGATATGGTAGGCCTGAGGGCTGATGCCCACAAGAGGGCCTCAGCCTATTCAAAGGGGATGAAGCAGCGGCTTGTGTTTGTGAGGGCCCTGCTGAACAGGCCGGATATACTGTTCCTTGACGAACCCACGTCCGGACTTGACCCCAACACCGCAAGCAGGGTAAAGGACATAATAATATCCAAAAAAGAGGAAGGGTGCACGGTGTTTCTGACGACCCACAATATGTTCGTCGCTGATGAGCTGTGCGATAGGGTTGCCTTTCTCAACGAAGGGAAGATAGTAACTATGGATTCTCCGAGAAACCTGAAGCTGAAATACGGCGATAAATCCGTTAAGGTTGAGTATATGCACAACAATGCGGTTAACAGCAGGATATTTTTCCTGGATGATGAAAGGGATAGGAAGGAGTTCAACGAACTGCTGGACAGCAGGGAAGTCCAGACCATACACTCGCAGGAGGCCACCCTTGAGCAGATATTCATAAAACTAACGGGCAGGGGGTTGAAGTGATGCTTAAGCGCTTGCTGAATCTTATGAAACAGGATAGCAAGGTTGCCTTAAGGAATTACTTTCACCTGGTAATACTGATTCTGGCTGTCCTGATGTCACTGCTTATCAATTTTGCTATCCCCGATGAGGTCAAACTTACCCCTACCGAACTGTTTTTTGACAACACCCCGGGAAAGGCATTTCAGGAGTACCTGATATCCGAGGGAGTCGATCCGGACAGGTTTTTCAACAGTTATGAGGACCTGAAAAGCGCGGTGCGCAAAGATGGCAGTTCTCTTGGAATTGCAGTTGAAGGGGAACTGGATAGGGCAAGGGTTACAATCATCCATCAGGGGACGGAATCCGAGGAGATATTGAACCTGCTTGACGCAACAATAGAGAGTGCACTGGACCGGGTCAGGGGAATTGAGAGGGAATCAAATCACAGGGTTGAATACCTGCGGTCTAAGAGCGCCCCTGTTTCGTTCAACAAAAATACAATCCCGATTATTGTATTCATGGAGGCTATCATGCTGGGCTTCCTGTTAATATCGGTGATGGTCTTCCAGGAGAAGGAAGAGGGCAGTATCAGGGCGTACAGGGTTAGCCCAGGGGGCACCCTTGAATACATCCTG
>Ga0067045_1028833_pt1 | contig 26903 bp, 26 predicted proteins | sample TerdegcTABiofilm_FD_59184 | JGI IMG/M metagenome (GOLD analysis project Ga0067045, IMG submission 59184) | Combined Assembly of (Gp0054472, Gp0054536) Wastewater bioreactor microbial communities from Singapore -Terephthalate degrading... | reverse complement strand
CGGAACAGACCGAGCCAATACCGGGTAGATCCAGAAGAAAGGTCTCGTACACGATTCCCGTGTAGTAATCTAGACCCCTAGTGATGGAGGGATCAAGGACATAGGAATCCTGGATGCCGAGGTCGAGGAACCACTGGTAGATGGATTTGATGCGTTCCGTGTCCTCCGCGGGCCCGCCGGCTATGGCAGTGATTTTTTCCAAAGTGGAAAGGAAAGTGGGCTCCGGCTTCCCGAACAGGAGGATTTCTTCCGTTGCGCTCGGACCCACCAGTTGCACCAATTGCTCCCGAATAGCCTCTTCGCCAATCTTTTTAATTTTATCCACTGTTCGAAGAACTTCGATCGCTTTGTCCTGCACCCCAAGTCGCTGCAAGGCTCGGTTGAAGATTCCCCGGTGGGAGAGATGGATCCGTACCCGGTCGATCCCAAGGGAGTGGAAACTTTCCCGCATGAGAAGGAGAATCTCGAAATCGGCCCCAGGGCTATCCACGCCCACGATATCGAAATCGCACTGGGTAAACTCCCGGTACCGTCCCCGTTGGGTGTTTTCTCCCCTAAAGACCTTGGCAATGTGATACCGTTTGAAGGGGAGGTACAGTTCTTGCAAATGTAAAGCCATAAACCGGGCGAAGGGAACGGTGAGATCGAACCGCATGGCAACATCCCGGCCCCCATTGTCCCGGAACCGGTACAGCTGCTTGTCCGTTTCCCCGCCCCCTTTGCCGAGAAGAATTTCCGTATACTCTAGCACGGGTGTGTCGATGGGAACAAATCCGAAGCGCTCGAAGGTAGCTTCTAGGATCCCCTGCACCCGTTTTCGTTCTAGTTCCGTATCGGGGAGAAAGTCCCGAAATCCTTTCAGGACTCGTGGTTCTATCCATTCTGCCATAGTGGGCCTATTATGCCGGGGAGTGTCCCTTTAGGCAAGGGAAGAGGATTCATTAATTCCTCGACAGTAACCACTTCAGGGCGATGGACACGAGGGTCGTGTCCGGCCGGAAGTGGGTCATGGAACTCAAGGATACTCCCAAGGGCGTATAGAGAAGGTCGAACCCGAGTACCGTGGTGGAATACCCGTCGATCGCTCCCGCGGAGGAAGGGTAATCGTACGACATGGCGCTCTTCTGTTCCGTCCAGTAGGAACCCGCCGTGTAGGTGTATAAGCCGAAGGGGGAGAAGATGAACTGCCCGATCCCAATGTTGGCCTGGAGCCCGCCCGTGATCCTGCCTGTCGCGACCGTGGTGGTAACAGTGGTGGGATCTATTACCCAGACATTAGGAACAAACTGTGGCACATCTATCGTCATCGAAGTGAGTCCTAGATCACCTCCAGCCCCGCCTAGTAGAAATAGGGAAACATCCTTTGCCAAGTCTATCTGGTAAGCGAGATTGAACTGGTAGGGAATCTGGATCATCATGAGCTCGTACTTGTCCCCAAAGAGGAAGCTAGCTCCGAAGTTCCCGCTGAGAGCGAGCTTGTTGGTTACGCAGTACTGCCAGTTGCCAAAGATCATGGCTCCGAACAATTGGAAGGAAGTATCCATCAGCTTGGAGTTCACATAGATGAAGTTCCCTCCCACCGTCTGATCGGTAACCCCCTTTTCGAACACGGGGTACCCAACGGGAGGAGGAGCGATGACAAAGGAAAGGGTATCCTGGCCCGCCTGCACGGAAAGAGGAAGAACAAGGGTTGACGTTACAAAAAGAAGCAGAAAAAACCATTTTGATTTCATATAGGCCTCCGCGGGCAGTATATCCCTATGGATTGGCCTTGAGAATAGGGGATGGGTTTGTGGCAATCAAAAAGACCCCGTAGAAGATCAAATTCACCCGGTCTTCTAGGTCTGCCTGCTGGATGACTCCGCATTGACAGTCAAACGCAAACTCTTTACTGTAACCGTCGATCATGTCCCAAACCCGAGCCATTCTCCTGAATCTCTTTTCCTCTGTGTGTTTTGCCTTCTCTACCGTGTTTGCCAAGTACGCTCACAATAGCTGCAAGGAACTTTCCTCCTTTCAGGTATCCTTTGCTCGATTCTTCGTGGGCGCGCTATTCATGGGATGGTTCGCCTGGCGGTTCAAGAAATCTCTCAAGCCCAACCAAGTGATCTGGGTCATCGCTCGGGGTATCCTAAACACCTCGGCGGTCATCGCCCTGTACTTCGCCCTTCAGCACACCACTATCACGAAGGCTAATATGCTGAACTGGACTTTCCCCGTGTTCGTCTTTCTTTTCAGCCCCTATATCAATAAGGAACGACCCGGAATATCTCAGTACACCTTCCTCGGCCTTACCATGGTGGGGATGAGTCTGGTGATCTCCCCCGACTTCTCCACCATAAACATGGGGGACGTGGCTGCTTTCGCGTCGGGCGTGATTGGGGGGGCGGCGGTCAGCGTGTTGCGGGAATCCCGTAAGCACGACGATACCTTTATAGTCCTCTTTTACTTAATGATGATCGGTACCCTCCTGAACGGGATCCTTGCCGCGCCATTTTTCATCCTTCCCCCTCTTACGGTTACTGGACTGATCCTTAGTTCCGCTCTCTGCGGGTTCTTGGCACAGATCCTCATCACTACCGCTTCTCGACATCTGGAGGCTCCTATTGCCTCGGTTCTCATGACCAGCGGAATCGTCATCGCGGGAGCCATGGGGGTGATCTTTTTTGGGGAACAGCTGACACCCAAAATCCTGATCGGAGGGCTCTTGATTCTGGTCTCCATCGTCGGGGTGAGCGGGATCCTAAACCTGAGGCGAACTCGATGAACTACAGCTTCAAGAACGATTACAGCGAGACCTGTCATCCTCGGTTGTTGGAAGCTCTGCGGAAACTAGAGGCAGAGCAGGTAGGGGGTTATGGGGAAGATACTTATAGCGAGGAAGCTCGGCAGTTGATTCGAAGTCGAATTGGTTTCCCGGAAGCGGGAGTATACTTTGTTTCTGGAGGCACTCAGGCGAACCTCCTGTTGATTGCCGCTTTCCTTCGTCCCCATGAATCCGTGATCTGCGCGGATACAGGGCACATCAACGTGCACGAAGCGGGAGCGATAGAGGCCACGGGACACAAGGTCCATGGAGTTTCGAGCCTGGATGGGAAACTAAAAGTACAGGATATCGAAGAGGTATTGGAAGAACACACGAACGTCCCTCACATGGTGAAGCCCCGGCTAGTGTACGTATCCAACTCCACGGAGGTGGGGACGGTTTACCGGAAGGAGGAACTTGAGGAACTTTCCTGCTTTTGCCGGAAACAGGGTTTGTACTTTTTCCTCGACGGAGCGCGGCTTGGGAACGCTCTGGTCGCGGAGGCGAACAGGAATCGGACGGAAACGGGGCCAGAGGATGCGGACAATAGAACCTTGGTAGTAGGCGGGCTTGAACTCTTTGATCTTCCTCGATTATGCGACGCCTTCACGATCGGTGGAACGAAAAACGGAGCTTTGTTTGGCGAGACTGTTGTCGTGACTAATCCAGAGGTCAAAAAGGGAGTTCCCCTTCCACCTGAAACAACGGGGAGCCCTCCTCGCAAAGGGATGGATTCTGGGGGTCCAGTTCCGCGAACTATTTCAGGATGATCTCTACTTCGAGTTAGCCCGTCACGCCAATCGACAGGCTCTCCGCATGGCCGATGCCTTCCGCAAAAAAGGCATCCCTTTTCTTACAAAGCCAGAAACGAACCAGATCTTTCCTATCCTTCCGGAGTCTGTAATCGAACACCTTCTTACACAGTACGAGTTCTACCGGTGGAAACGGATCGACAGGGAACATTCGGCAGTTCGTCTCGTTACCTCCTGGGCTACGCCGGATGAAGTGATAGAGGGATTCATCCGGTTGTTTCTATCCATCAGTACGGATTGACCAATCAGTCGGAAATGCCTATGATCTGCCCATCAGACAGGAGGATATCCATGGAGGAAGGTCGTTTTTGGAAATTGAATATGAAACAGGGGGGGCGGCATTCGATTCGCCGCGGCTTCATTGTAGGAATATTGATGATCTTTGGATCATTGGCGCTTTCGGCACAGCAGACAGTAACTCCTCTGCAGCCTAAGGAAAAAGTAGTAGTCGCCTACGTACCTATCATGAAGTTCGCTACTCTCTATGTAGCCGCAGGAAGGGGACTTTTCGAGAAATATGGTCTAGATGTGCAGATTCAAAGTGTAAAATCGGGTACAGAGGTGATCGCCTTCATGACCCAGGGCAAGGTGGATGTGGGGGGAATCGCGATCGTGGCTTCCACCTGGAATGCATGGGCGAAGGGGATGGACCTGAAGATCATCGCTCCTGGAGCGCTCGAACCTATGAAAGGTAGCCCTACGAAGCTCCTGGTGCGGAAAAATCTGGTTGAATCTGGCAAGGTGAAGACAGTTGCCGACCTGAAAGGGATGAAAGTGGCGATGGCGGGCGGTCCAGGGAGTGGGGGAGAGTACCTCGCGACAAAAGCCCTCGAGAGGGGGAATTTGACGATCCGGGACGTGCAGATCGTTCCCCTTTCTAATACGGATATGCCTGCTGCTCTGGAAAACAAATCCATCGATGCGGGAATCCTCGGTTCTCCGTACGCGGATCAGGCTATCGGGAAAGGGGTGGCCGTGCCCCTGGCAGAGGATCTAACGCCAGGAGCCATGACGGTTACGTTCGTAGCTTCCGGAAAGTTCCTGAAGGAACGGCCTGAAGCAGCCAGACGGTTTGTGCTGGCTCTGATGGAAGCTTCCCGGTTGATGCAGGGGAACGATTACCTCTCTCCCGAGAACATCAAGGCGTACCTGAAATACGTGAACACGACAGAGGCAGCGATCCGCTCAGGAGAACCGGTGATCTACGATCCGAACATGGAAATAAGACTGGAAAGTTTGAAGGACGTGGAACGGGTGCACAGGGAGAATCGACGAACCGAGTATACCCAGCCCATCGATTTAAAGGCGGTTACCGATACGTCTCTGGTGGAATGGGCTCGTTCAGTACTAGGACGGAAATAAACAGGCCTGGAGCGTAAATCTCCAAGAAGCGAAGGTATAGGGTGCTCGCGAGTAAACTGATAGGCAGGGTCTATGGGAATTGCACCTAAAATACAAGCTTCCCATATTTCAAAGGTATTCTCCAATGGAAAGTGCAGTGTAGAGGCTCTTCGAGACTTTTCTCTGGAGGTGAAAGAAGGGGAGTTTCTCTGTATCGTAGGCCCTTCCGGGTGCGGGAAATCCAGTTTCCTCCGTATCCTTGCAGGACTGATGCCTGTTTCCTCGGGAAAACTGGAAATCCAGTCTGGCGAAGACCAGAGCAGGCCACTAACCAGTATGGTGTTTCAGGAGTACGCGGTATTTCCCTGGAAAACAGTGTTGGAGAACGTGGCATTTGGTCTACAGATGCGGGGGATCCCCAAGGCGGAACGGTTGTCCATTGCTCAAGGGTGGATCGAACGGGTGGGGCTATCCAAGTTTATCCATGCGTACCCCCACCAACTCTCTGGCGGAATGAAGCAGCGGGTGGGAATCGCCCGAGCGTTGGCGAACGATCCTGAGATTCTATTAATGGACGAACCTTTAGGTGCCCTCGATGCGCAGACCCGTACGGTCCTGCAGGAAGAGATCCTCCGGATCTGGGAGGAACAGCGGAAAACGGTTGTCTACGTTACCCATAGTATCGAGGAGGCGGTGCTTCTGGGGGATCGGGTAGTGCTGATGACCGCTCATCCAGGTACTAAAAAGGCGGAGTTCCCCATACCGTTGTCCCGTCCTCGAGACCTCAAGGTAACGGCTACCCCCGAGTTTGGGAAACTGACCTACACGATCTGGGAAGCCTTGCGGGGGGAAGTTCTTTCTGCGATGGAATCGACGGGAGAAGGATGTTCGAAGGGGATAGGGTGATGAAAGGAAAAAGGATGACGAAACCTCTGGGTATGCTAGTATTCCTCTTCGCTCTCTGGAATGTAGGCCTAACCCTGTTCCATGGATGGCCTTCCCTCTGGTGGTTGGGATTGGGGGTAGATTTCCTTTTGATCGTGGGAATCGCCGAACTTCTTGGCAAGATGATTCCCCCTGCCTACGCCCCCCTGTACCGACGTTCCCTTTCGGTATCGTTCCCCCTTCTCTTATTCATCGCGTGGGAGCTCCTCGTGCGGGGAGGGGTTTTAAGTCCTGATTGGTTTCCTCCACCCTCCCGGATCGTGCAGGCCTTATGGGAACTCATTACGAAGTTCGACGAGTTTTCCAAAACGAGCCTTCTTGGACGTCCCTGGCTACTTCCCGGTGCGGTATGGGGGAACCGACCCGAGACGGTGGAAGAGCTTCTAGCGGAAAGCCACTTGTACGCAACCTTGATGCGGGTGTTCGTGGGCTTTTTTCTCGGTTCCATACCCGGGATCCTTCTCGGGATGGTGATGGGAGTCAGCCCCACCATCCGTACCATGATCGATGCCACCCTTTCCGCTTTCTACGTCCTACCGAAGATCGCCATCTTTCCCATCATGATGCTGATCTTCCCCGACCCCTTTGGGGAAGGGCCCAAGATCGCCGTGGTGGCGATTTCTGTCTTTTTTCTCGTGACCATCAACACGATGGTAGGGGTACGGGACATCGAACCGGTGTACCTGGAAGCGGGAAAGAACTATGGGGCATCGGGTTTTCGATTGTTCTACCACGTGATCTTGCCTGGAGCACTGCCCGTGGTGTTCGCGGGGCTCCGCCTGGCGTTAGGAACCGCCCTCATCGTGATCATCGCGGTAGAGTTCGTGCGGGCGAAAACAGGGGTGGGGTTCCTCACCTTCTACTACTGGGAAATTCTATCCCCCGAAAAGATGTACGCGGGGCTAGTGGTGGTGATGGTACTGGGCGTTCTACTGACAGCCGGTCTTAAAAAAGTGGAACAGTGGGTAATGCCCTGGAGGAGACCTTGAAAAGACCCTGAAAAGCTCTGAAAAGGCCCCCTGAAAAAAGCCCCGACTGGGCGCTTGTGGGGTGAATCCTTAAACCTTGGGGTCTTACTCTTCGGCTTGGGGAGTCCCCTCTAGACCAATCTCTTTTGCCACTGTCCGCATCCCTAGAATCGTATCTGTAATCATATCGGAAAGTTCCATTCCCAACATCGAAGCCCCCTTCTCAATGATGGAACGATCTACCCCTGCGGAAAAGCCCTTTTCCTTCCATTTCTTCTTCACCGATTTGGCCGTCATGTCCAGGATACTCCGGGAAGGCCGAACCAGCGCAGTGGCCGTAATAAGGCCCGTCAACTCGTCGGTGGCATAGAGCACTTTTTCCATCCGATGGATGGGTTCCACATCAGAACAGATCCCCCAGCCATGGCTCTGAACCGCGTGGATGTACTCGTCGGGAAAACCGGCTTCCCGCAAAATGGGAACGCAACGCTGGCAATGTTCGGAAGGGAACCGTTCGTAGTCGATGTCATGAATGAGGCCTACGATACTCCACATTTCTTCGTCTTCTCCGAGTTTGCGGGCGAAATGCCGCATCACCGCTTCCACGGCAAGGGCGTGTTTCTGGAGGTTCTCCGAGGTAATGTAAGTGGTGAGTAGGTTCCACGCGATTTCTCGAGTCGGCTTGTTACTCATAGGATGCTCCTTCAAGGTTGAGGGTGACGGAAACGGGGCAGTGATCCGATCCCATCACTTCTTTCAAGATTCTTGCCTCCCGCACAAGGGGGGCGAAGGCGGTATTCACGCAATGATAATCGATACGCCATCCGATGTTCTTTTCCCGGGCCTTGAACCGATAGGTCCACCAGGTATACTGGCCCGCTTCCTGGTTGAACATTCGGAACGTATCCACGAACCCAGAGGCTATGAATTTGTCCATCCACTCCCGCTCCTCCGGTAGATACCCCGGGTTCTTTTCGTTGGCTTTTGGGTTCGCCAGATCGATGGGTTTGTGAGCGATGTTATAATCCCCAGAGATGAGGACTTGTTTTCCCCTGGAAACCAGATCGAGGGCGAAGTGTCTGAGGGTTTCACAGAACTCCAGTTTGTAGGCGAGACGGGACCCTTCCTCCTGACTATTGGGGAAGTAGGCGTTGATCAGGATGAACTCCGGGAACTCCACTACGAGCACCCGACCTTCGGAATCGAACTGGGGAGCGCCTAATGGATGGACCGAAACAGGTTTAATCCGGGTAAAGACCCCCACTCCACTGTACCCTTTCCGCTCTGCGCAAGCCCAGTATGACTGGTAACCATCGGGGCGCTTCAGTTCCTCGGAAATCTGGTCTTCCTGGATTTTTGTTTCCTGGATGCAGATGATATCTGCCTCTGAACTCTTTACCCAGTCGAGGAATCCTTTCTTTTCCACGGCTCGTAGGCCGTTCACGTTCCAGGAGAGTACCGTGATCATTCTGGGATGTACCGCTTATAAGCGTAGATCTTGTCGTTCAATCGAGACTCTAAAAGAGGACTGGTTTTCTTGAGGAACTTCAGGATCAACCGAGATTCTTCCAGGTACTCTTTCCGTTTTTCCGTATCCCAATGCGCGGGAGGTTCCCGTAAGTTTACGATTCGGTCGGCGAGTTTCACGATCCGAACTTCCCGTTTCTGAGAGGCAAGTTCCCGAAGGTACTCTTCCAGCGCTTTGCGGGTATGCTGAACGTCTGGTTTCTTGGACAGAGCTCGTACCCCGTTGGCCACATCTCTCCCGAAACGGTCCAGAAGGATTTCGTACGTGACGGCCGTATCCTCCAGGGTATCGTGGAGAAGGGCGCACTGCATGGCGAGGTTCGGGTCTTCCAGTTCTTCCATGATGGCTGCCCGCATCGTCTCCATGCAGACATCTACCAGGTGCACCACGTACGAGTAGGTTTTTCCGGGCACGAATTGCCCCTCATGGGCGGCAGCTGCAAAGTACAGGGTATCCGAATAAAGGTCAGGGTTCCACATGGTTCTTAGTATATCGGTTTTTCAGTGCTAGGCAAGATCCATCGTCCATTCATCTAAAGATTCTGTTTGAGAGTTTGCAGGAGTTCCTCGGTAGATTCCCATTCCTTATGGAGGCGATCCCTTTCGCTTTGATTTTTCTCCAGTTCGAATTTGATCCTGCGCACTTCTTCCCCGTCCCGATACACTTCGGGGAGTGCCAATCGAGTTTCCAGGTGGCGATACTCTTCCTCGAGGGTGTCGATCCGGGTCAGAATCTCTTCCAGTTTCTTTTCTACTTTCCGAATCTCGGATTTCCGCTGTTTCGTTTGTTCCCAAGAGGGCTCATCCGAAGGGCTAGCGGACAGAGAACTGGAACGGCGAGCTGTAGTCGAGCGGGAGGTAGGAGCCTCCAGAATCAAAGGGTCTGAAACTTTCTGCAGATAGTAGGAATAGTTCCCCACGAATAGCCGGGGGCTTTCCCCCAACCTCAATTCCAGTACCTTCGTCGCCAGGCCATCCATGAAGTACCGATCGTGAGAGACGAAGATCACGGTACCGGGAAACTGTTGAAGAGCCTCGAGAAGCACATCCTTCGAAGTGAGATCCAGATGGTTGGTTGGTTCATCCAGGATCAACAGGTTGACGGGCTTAAGGAGGAGCTTCAAAAGAGCCAATCGATTCCGTTCACCCCCACTGAGTACGGCGACGGATTTATACACCTCATCCCCTCGGAAGAGGAAGGCTCCCAACATATCCCGAATCTTGGGGAAAAGAGAATTGGGGCACTCTTCTTCGATTTCTTCCACCACCGATTTGGACATGTCGAGTTCTTCGTTTTGCTCCTGTGAAAAGTACCCGATCCGGATCCCGCTCCCATAGAGGACTCTTCCCGAAGTGGCCTCATCCCTTCCTGCCAAGATCCGCAAAAGGGTAGATTTACCCGCGCCGTTGGGCCCTACCACAACGAGTTTTTCCCCCCTTTCCAGAACGAGAGACAGGTTGGAGAATACCCCTAAGGTTCCGTACGACTTGGATAGACCCTCTATCTCGAGGAGTTTTTTCCCGCTAGGAGGAGGGGGAGGAAACCTGAAATGGATCTTCTTGAGGGTTTCCGGGACTTCAATTCGCTTTAATTTTTCCAGTTGTTTGATCCGACTCTGCACGAGGGCGGCTTTTGAAGCGTTATAGCGGAAACGGCGAATGAATTCTTCTTGGCGAGCAATTTCTTCCTGCTGGTGCCTGTAAGCGGCGAACAAAGTCTTTAATTCTTCTTCCCGTTTCTTTTCATACGAGGAGTAGTTCCCCACGTACCGGGTTACCTTCCGATTGAAGATCTCGTATACCTCGGTGACGGTCACATCGAGAAAGTACTTATCGTGACTCACTAAGAGCACACCCCCTGGAAAGGTGGAGAGGAAATTCTCCAGCCAGGTTCTAGCCTCGATGTCCAAGTAGTTGGTCGGTTCATCCAGAAGAAGAACATCGGGATCTTCCAGAAGGACTTTCGCGAGAGCGATCCGCATCTGCCAGCCCCCCGAAAACTCTTCCGTGGGCCGATGTAGATCCGCAAGCGAAAACCCCAGTCCCCGCAGTACTTCGGAAATCCGGGCGTCCCGATGGTAGAATCCGGAATGATCCAGACGTTCCTGTAACTGGTGGAGTTCTTCCAAGAGGGGTAAGGCCTCCGGGTCGGATTCCTTAATGGAGGCCATCCGTTGACAGATTCCTTCAATCCGGTCCTGGATACGGTGAAAGTACTGGAATGCCCGTTCCATCTCCTGGTAGAGGGTATTGCCCGCATGCGTGATGCCTGTCTGGGGAAGGTAGGATATGCGGATATCCTTGCTTCGAACTACCTCTCCGGTATCCGGGTTCATCAATCCTGCGAGGATCTTCAGGAGGGTGGTTTTCCCGCTTCCGTTGGCTCCGCTCAAGGCAGCCCGAGTGTTCCGTTGGATGGACAGGTGGATCCCCTCGAACAGAACCCGTTCCCCGAACGCGAGGGATACGTCCACGGCCTGTACTACCGACATAGCAGCCTTATTGGAACGTGAAGAAGAGGATCAAAGGAGTGGTGGAAAGACGCTGGATCGTGTTTTCCCGAATGTTGGCTTGGGGAACATGTAGAAACCGTACCCCTCCATCGGTGAACTTGTAGAGGAAGGTGGCGCGGTTCTTTCCGGGGGTTCCGCCATCGAAAATAAAGGTGAGGGACCCATCGTACTCTCCCTGGATGGAATGGTCCTGAAAGGTAGAAAACTCGATGCGTCCTGTTCCTCGCGCGCCACTTCCAACAACGTTGGGGATCAACCGGTCGAAATCGATCCATTGGAACGTTCCGGTATCCTGGAGGGTGATTTCCCCAAATCCGGAACTCCGCAAGACATGTCCTTTTTCCAGAAAAGCGGTCAACAGTTTCTCTCGCCTTTCTTTTTCCTTTTGAACGATGTCTTCCACATCCCCGCTAAAGGCGATGAATTGGAGGGTTCTCTGTTCGTTTCGATCTTGAAAGGTGACGGTGAGGTTCCGCGCGGAAGGATCCATCGTGAGAGAGACAGTGGCTCCTTCGACGAGGAACCGGTTTCCGGTACCCGGTGATAGGGTGGTAAAGGGAATTTCCCGTTGAATCTCGGGAGTGTGAATGCGAAGGAGGGGGGGATCCAGAGTGATGAAAAGGCCATACTCAGGCTTGAATCGATCCAGATCGATCCTGCGGGAGGAAACCATGGTCTGAAAATAGGCAGGTCTCCATGTGGTAGATAGGAGAAGGGCAATTCGTTCCTCCGAAGGATCCCGGGTGGAGGCTAGTTTCGTGTTGGTTTTTCCATCGTAGAGGGTGAGGTAGTAATCGAAGCAGTAGCCCACGGTTCCATCCTCTGTCAACACTTTGTGCCAATGCCCTTTCAAACCGTTTTCATCCGAGGGTTCGGTGCCTAGTTGGAGAACTTTGATCAGTTCGTCCTGACGCAAGCGATACACTTGTTTGGAAAGACGGTCAGGTTTTTCCCGTATGGGAAGGGCCCGCCTCTCCGATATGGCGAACAGGTACTTAACGGATTCGAATTGGGAGGCGAAGGCTTCCGCTTCCTTTCGGGTGCGGAACAACTGGACGCGGAAAGCGGAAATTTCGTACGGCGCCTTTTGGTACCCGATGATGTACGTTTTCTTGATCCGGGACTCCTCGTATACGGGCACCATCGCGCCGGTAGGTACTGCTTGTTCTTCCGGTGACCAGAGAACTACCCCATAGCCAATGGTTCTGCGGCCACATCCAAAGAATAGGAGAGTGAGCAATAAAACAAGACAGGCCTTTACCTTCATGGGTCCTATTTCATCATATTCCGGGGTAGTTTTCAACACCATGGGTGATGCGTTATAGTATGTTTGTTCATGATAAAAACAATCCTCATTTTCACCTATTTCTGGTTATTCCTTCTCCTGACGACGGTTGGATTGGTCTTTTGGTTTCTTTTGTTCCTTTTAGGAATAAAACGGTTTCGCGCCCGCTTTACCCAATGGGTTGTTCAGTTCTGGGCTCGCCACTTTCTCTCGGTGGTAGGCGCCAAGGTACAGGTCGAGGGGGTGGAACGGATTCCTAAGGAGGGACGGCTTTGTTTCATCTCCAATCACCAGAGCGCTTTAGACATTCTCTGCATCCTCGGGTATTCGGGAAGAACACCCGGGTTCATCGCGAAGCGGGAACTTGTCTGGGCTCCCATTCTGAACCTCTGGATGCTGGTGATCCACTGCGTGTTCATCGAGAGAAAGAATCCAAAGAAGGCGATTCGGGCGATCGAAAAGGGGGTGGAACATGTGCGAAAGGGCTATCCCATGGTGATTTTTCCCGAAGGAACCCGAAGCCGGGACGGCAGGGTGCACGAGTTCAAACCGGGGAGTCTCAAACTGGCGATCCGTTCGGACGCTATCGTGGTTCCGGTTACGATTCAGGGCACTTGGGAGGTGTACGAAAAGACAGGTCGGTTCCAACCGGGAAGGGTTCGAATCGTGTTCCATCCGCCTTTCGATACGGCTTCGCTGTCCCAGGAAGAGCGGCGACTACTGCCCGGTGTGGTACAGAAGATCGTGGAATCGGGGTTCCTATGAGACGAATCCTATTGACAGAGGAAGATGCCCGACAGATCCTGTCCGAGGGATCCATCCCCGAAAGGATCCTCCGTTCGGCTTCCGCGGTAGCCGTAGTGCTCACCCAGAGTTGGTGCCCCCAATGGCAGGTGATGGATTCCTATTTGAACCATTGGGCTTCCCGGCAACCTGAGAATGAACGAGTGCATGTGTACCATCTAGAGTACGATCGATTATCGTGCTTTTCCCGATTCCTCGCTTGGAAAGAGGAGACTTTCAGGAACTACGATATTCCCTACGTGCGGTTCTACCAGAAAGGGACCTTTGTGGGAGACTCGAACTTTTTGGATTTCGAACGATTCAAGGCGTTTTTGGGACTTTGAGGAACACGGATGCGACAAAAAGAGGACTCGAATGGCTCTGCGGCGGAACCCTCTAGTTCCCGTTCCTTCTCAGGTACCCGCTTCCGGGAGCCCGCTGGGATAGGCCGAGCGGAACTGGAAGTAAAAAAATCTCGCTTCCTAGGCACGGTTCGCCGGGTGAGTTCGCCCTTAGAAGCGAAGGAGTGGGTATCGCAGGAGAGGGAAACCCATCCGGGAGCGAGGCACGTGGTACATGCGTTTCTTATCGGGCCACCGAACTCGGAAGTAGCGGGGATGCACGACGATGGGGAACCAAAGGGTACGGCGGGCCGGCCCGTTCTAGATGCGATTCGGGGAAGTGGGATCCGAAACGTTCTGGTGATCATTACCCGCTACTTTGGGGGAACGAAGCTTGGTACCGGTGGGCTAGTGCGAGCCTATGGGGACTGTGCCCGACAAGCCCTGGAAAACACTCCTACCTTGGAAGTTCGCCCCGAGGTAGCCTACCACCTTTTGATTCCCTACGAGTTCTACGATGGGTTGGTGCGGATTCTGGATAATTGGGAATGCCGGCGTGAGGGGGAGGAGTTTGGAGAGGAAGTTTCCCTAATCGTGCGATTGCCAAAGGAAGGGCACGAGAGACGCCTGGCAGAGATCCAAAACCTCTGTCGGGGCCGGTGTCGCCTGGAGCCGGTCTTGTAATTCTTTCTCAAACGATCTCGATCGCGTGCTCTTCCGCTTCTTTCAATTCCCCGATTCGCCAGTAGGAGCATCCAGATCGTGTAAAGGCAGCCTCCAGCGCTACGGCTTTGTCCGGTGAAACTGCCATTAGGAGCCCCCCTGAGGTTTGCGCGTCGGCAAGAAGAATCCGCACCGATTCCGGGATCCGCTCATCGAACCGTACATTAGATTCCACCCACTTAAGGTTTGCCCGGCTCCCACCTGGAACCACCCCAGAAGCAGCCAACTCCCGGGCCCGGGGGAGAAGGGGAACTTGATCCGCGTATAACCGGGCGGAAACGCGGCATGGCCTTTCCTTTAGGGAACCCTCACTGTCCCTTGCCCTAGCAGAGAAATAACGGTTCCCCTCGCGTGTCCCTTTCCTTCCCTCTTCAGCCCTTTCCAGCATCCCCAGGAGATGACCGAGTAAGCCAAACCCCGTGACATCCGTTGCCGCAGAAACTCCCACAGACGTCATCGCTTGGGAAGCCCGGTCGTTCAGGGTAGTGAGTAGCCCCACGAGATCCTCTTGTTCCTTCCGGGTAAGGAGTCCTTGTTTCAGAGCCGTGGAAAGGACACCCGTACCCAGAGGTTTCGTGAGGTAGAGGAGGTCCCCTCCTTTCCCTCCCCGGTTCCGAACCACCCTATCCGCTTCTGCGAACCCGGTAGCGGCAAGTCCTAGGAGCGGCTCGGAACCATCCACCGTGTGCCCCCCAAGGATATCGATCCCCACGTGTTTTGCCATATCCGACACACCCCGAAGCATCTCCTTCAGGACCGACAGGGGAAGGCGGGCCATGGGAAAGGAAGCGATCACGAGGGCGAAGGCGGGGCGCGCTCCCATCGCGTAAAGGTCGCTCAAAGAGTTTGCCACGGATATCCGACCAAAATCGTATGGGTCGTCCACGATGGGGGTAAAGAAATCAACGGTTTGGACAAGGGCGGGGGAGTTTTCGGAGTGAACTTCGGACTTTGGGCCTATGATGGACAGGGAGCCTAACCGGTTAACAGGGGCACCTTTAGAAAAGGTGTCCGAGTGAATCGTCTCGCCATTTGATTGGAGTAGGGCGCCAAGGCTGTACACCGCCGCGTCGTCCGAAGTATCCAACCCTACTAGCACCGCCGGATCCTTGGGGCGGGGGAGGATGCTGATCGCTTCTCGGAGGTGACGGGCCGGGAGCTTGCACGCGCATCCCAAGCCTCGGGTAAAGCGGGTAAGACGAATCGGCTCCCCGGCCCCTGTTTCACCTTCGGTTCCTTGAAGGGAGTAGGAATCATCTTCCCTTTTCGGAGCCAAACGGGCAACAATCTCTACCACTCGCCTCGCGGCTAGGTCTACCTCCTCTTCCGTGGTTTCCCGACCCACGCTGAAGCGGATCGTTCCTCGGGCGAATTCTTCGGGAACCTTCAAAGCGGCGATCACGTGGGATACCTCTACCTTGTCGGCATGGCAAGCAGCGCCTGCGGAGGCGGCTATACCTTCCAACTCCGAGAGGATAGTGGCGGCATCCACGCCATAGAAACTAACGCTGGAAGTGTTGGGAAGACGAGGTGCCCCCTTGGCGTTGATCCTCAAGTCCACTCCGTTGTCGTGAGCTTCCCGCAGGATCCGATTCTCTAACCTATCCCGTAGATCGTTCATTCGCTTTTCATACGTGGCAAGGTGCTTAGTGACCAGTTCGGCCGCTTTCCCTAGCCCCACGATCTCGAGCACGTTCTCCGTGCCTGCCCGTAATCCCCGTTCATGGGAGGCCCCGTGGATCAACCGGGCCAGGGAGGTACCCCGTCTAACGTACAGGGCTCCGATCCCTTTGGGGGCGTACAGTTTATGTCCCGCGATGGAAAGGAGATCTACCCCCAGTTCCCCTACGTTTACGGGGATCTTACCAATCGCCTGGGCCGCGTCTGTATGGATCCGAACCCCGCACTGTCGGCAGATCCGGGCGATCTCCTGTATGGGTTCCAGGGTCCCGATCTCGTTGTTCGCGAGCATAATGGTCACGAGGATCGTAGTTTGCTTTAGGGCGCGCTCCACCTGGACCGGATCCACGAGCCCTTCCCCGTCCACCGGCAAGTAGGTTACCTGGAACCCCTCGTGTTCAAGCCACGCGCAAACCTCCAGTACCGCCGGGTGCTCGATGGCGGAGGTGACGATGTGGTTTCCCCGCTCTTTTAATGCCAAAGCGGAACCTTGGATGGCCAGATTGTTCGCCTCCGAGCCCCCGCTCGTGAACACAATTTCATCCGCCTCGGCTCCGATCATCCGGGCCACGGAAGCGCGTGCTTTCTCCACCGCCTGTTTCGCTTCGATCCCATACGCGTGCGAGGAGGAAGGATTGCCGAATCCCCCGTAGAGGAAGGGCACCATCGCGTCCGCAACTTCTTTAGCGATAGGAGTTGTGGCGTTGTAATCGAGATAAATGGGTTTCATGGGAATAGGATGACTGAAAAAGGAGAGGAGGATCAAGAGCGAAGAGGTGCGGAACGAGGTCAGGTAACTCTTCCTAAAGCCATACGCCAAAAACTGGGGATTCGAGGCGGTACGATTATCGAGTTCGAACTGTCTAATGGTAAGATTATTGGGACGAAGAAAGAACCTATGGATGTCCTAAAGGCATGGCGAGGAAGGGGAAAACTTCCTAAGGGTTTTTCGGGCGTCGACTCGTACCTGCATGAGGTTCGTGCATGACAACTGCCCTCGATACCTCCGTGCTTCTAGATATCCTTGTGGACGACCCTACTTACGCTCCCGTATCCGAGTCGGCTCTGTCTAAGGCACGCTCCAAGGGTAGCCTTGTTGTCTGCGAAGCGGTGATCGCGGAGTTAAGACCCGCCTTTTCGTCTAATGAAGAATTATCTCAATTCCTCAATGATGTGAGAATCGACTATCTTCCTTCCACAAAGGAGTGCGCCCTTCTGGCAGGTTCGATCTTTTCCTCTTATTTACAGAACAAAGGCAAAGCGAAACGCATGCTTTCAGATTTCCTCATCGCTGCCCACGCCATGATCAACACGGATCAGCTATTGGCGCGGGACCGGGGGTATTACCGGGAGTATTTCAAGAGACTCAAAGTGGTGGATCCTTCGAAACTATAAATTAGTGAACATCGTTTTGTGCGAATAGGTTGCGCGTACCGAATTAAAAATTATATCTTCACATCTCCCAATAGATATAGGGTATACCCTGAAGGGTATCTTTACTTGTGGTACACTAAAACGAAGAGGGGACACGAATATGCACAGTATTAGATTTTTACGAGATGTAAGGTACAAGAACCTAGTATTTTTCTTAGCCTATTCCCTAATAACCTTCTTCGTATCCGCTCAACAGCTACCAGAACTGATCCCCTTTCGAAAGGGGAATACATGGGGCTTTTCCGACCAGAAAAGGATCATCAAAATCCCTTGCAAGTATGACGATGTGGAGCCTTTTTATAAGAGCTCTGGATTAGCGAAGGTCTCCATACAGGATAAATGGGGCCTAGTGGATACCCTAGGTCGGGAAGTGGTAGCCCCTATCTACGATCGGATAGAGTTTAGATCGGAGAACGTCATCGAGCTCAGGTTAAATAATAAAGTTGGGATAGCGAATCAGAAGGGAATTGTTATACCTCCCCAGTATGATGGTTTATCTCCCATGTATGGATTAATGGATGGTTTCGCCATCTGTAAGGTAAACAATAAGTACGGGTATGTGAACGAGCACGGTGAAATAGTCTCTCCGAAGTATGACAGGGCTTTTCTTTTCTCCGAGGGATTGGCCCATGTGGCGCTGGGAGGAAAACATGGGTTCATCGATAAAAGCGGTAGGGAAATCATTCCTCTTCAGTACGAGGACGCGGATGATTTCACCGAAGGCTTGGCGCGGGTTAAAAGAAACGGTAAGTGGGGATTCATAGATCCTTTCGGTAATGAGGTGGTTCGAATCGAATTCGATCTTGTGTTCAATTTTAAAAACGGGTTCGCCCGCGTTCGGGATAAATGGAAATGGGGATTCGTGAATAAGCGGGGCGAAGAAGTGGTTTTCCCCAAGTATCAGGATGTGGAAGATTTCTCTGAACAACGCGCCTCCGTGAAGGCGAATGGGAAATGGGGGTTTATCGATACGGAGGGAAACGAAGTTGTGCCTCCCCGGTATGATACGGTGAGTTCCTTTTCTGAAGGATTAGCTATTGTCAGAAAGAACCATAGAGATGGGGTAATCGATTTTCGGGGAAAAGAAGTGGTTCCGCCAACCTACGAGAATATCAGCTCGTTCCATGGAGGGGTGGGCATCATCGATAAAACCGGAAAGGAAATCGTACCTCCTCGATACGATGGTATAGGGACCTTTTTCGAAAACCGAGTATTTTTTTTGAGAAACAATAAGGTAGGTTTCCTAGACAAGGAAGGAAAAGAGGTGATTCCTGCGAAGTATGATTATCTAGCCGAGACGAACATTAGGTTTGAAAATGGCCTCGCGTATGTTGCACTAAAAGGAAGAGGCGGATACATTGATCTACAGGGGAACGAATACTGGGAGGACTAAACAGATCTATACCCTTAGCTTTTCATTTTTTTAGTGTCAAGTATAACAGGGAAACACCCTATTGCCGTGCTTTGGCGTGCGTTGGTACAAAGTCCAGGCAAATCACTCATGGGGAGGCACTTCCATGCGCGTCACCAAAATCGAAACCTTTCGTTTGAGTTTTCAGAAGAACCTCTTCTACGTGCGCCTGCGCACGGATGCGGGAGTCACGGGGTTGGGGGAAACCTTCTTTGGAAGCGAAGCGGTGGAAAGCTACATTCGGGAGTCGGTGGCTCCGGTGCTTTTTACGCTTGAAGACGCCTCCCCGGAGCGGGTGGCGAGCCTTCTGCGTCCCTACGTGGGGTACCAGGGGGGAGGGGTGGAGACGCGGGGAAATAGCGCGGTAGACATCGCCCTGTGGGACGCCCTAGCGAAAAACGCGGGCCTTCCCTTGTACCGCCTTTTAGGAGGACCCACCCGGGACGAGATTCCCATCTACAACACCTGCGCGGGAAGTCGGTACATCGCGGAGGAGAGTCGGCAGTCCATCTCCAACTGGGGTGGGGGAGAGGCCCAGCGGTATGAGGACTTGGTCGCTTTCATGGAACGACCCGCCGAACTCGCCCGAGAACTTCTGTCCGAGGGCATCACGGGGATGAAGATCTGGCCCTTTGACGGTGCGGCGGAGCGAACTGGAGGCACGGATATCTCGGATGCGGAAATCGCGAAGGGGATTCGTATCGTGGAAGCCATACGGGAAGCGGTGGGCATGGAGATGAAGCTCATGATCGAGCTCCACGGCCTCTGGAACCGGAAAGCGGCGGTCGCGATCGCTCGTGCTTTAGAACCCTACAAGCCCTACTGGATCGAGGACCCCCTCCGAGCCGACCTGCGGGACGCCCTGATCGCCCTGCGTCGGGACATTGGCGTGCCTGTGGCGTTAGGGGAAACGGCCACGGGCCGGAATGGGTTCCTACCCCTCTTGCAAGCTGGCTCTTTAGACGTGGTCACGATGGACATCGGGTGGACGGGCGGGATCACGGAGGCCCGGAAGATCGCTTCCCTCGCCGACGCCTTTGCCGTACCCATCGCTCCCCACGATTGCACGGGGCCCGTATCCCTGGCGGTGAGTTCCCATCTCCTGTTTTCCGTTCCCAACGGGCTTATCCAGGAAACGGTGCGGGCCTTTTACTGGACCTGGTATGGGGACATCGTCAAAACCCTGCCTCGGCTAGAAGGTTCGCCCCTCGCGCTCAAGCGAGACGAGCGGCCCGGCCACGGCTTGGAACTTCGGGAAGATTTAGAAAACCATCCGGGGGTGATTCACCGGGTGTACCTTCCGTAAACCTCTGCATTGAGCTTGGGTAGTGCTTGACATTTCTTTTCTCTCAAGTGTACAGTCTCCTTATCGCTATTTGTTGCATGCAATTTATTGCGGTTGGAGTGGGGAATGGCTATAAAAATAGATAGGAACAGCGCGGCTGGAATAACCAATCCAGCGTCCGAATCGTTGGCGTATAAATACCTCTTTTCCTCTGGCAAAATCAGAAACCGAAAGACCTTAAACCGTTTCGTGTCCCAGGCCATGGAGGGGAACGATGGGGAGCCGGGCGGGGCGGTGTCCGAACGGGCGCGGGAGCGGTACCGGCGATTGGCCCGGGGAAGGTGGGGGGTGGTGATCGTGGAGGCCCTTTCGGTGGTGGAGGAATCGGTTGCCCGGCCTTATGGGCTCATCCTGAACCGCAAGAACCTGGACGGGTATAAGCGCCTGGTGGAAACCTTCAAGAAGGAGGCCCCGGACTCCCTCCTTTTGTTCCAGCTTACCCATTCGGGCAGGCACTCGGGTCCTTTCTCACGCCGGGTTTGCCTGTATCGGGGAGGGGACGCGGGGGAAGGAGCAGAACTCTTGACCACGGATGAAGTGGAACGGATCCGGGACAGATTCGTGGAGGCGGCCCTCCTGTCGGAAGAGGCGGGAGCGGACGGGATCGATTTCAAACTTTGTCATGGGTATTTTGGGGCTGAAATGCTCCGTCCCGCTAATGTGAGGGACGACCGTTGGGGAGGAAGCTTCGAGAATCGTACCCGGTTCATCCGGGAAGTTGTCGAAGCCATCCGCAGAGGGCTAAAGGGGGGTAGGGAGGAGTTCCTTCTTGGTTCCCGACTCTCCTTTTACGAAGCGGTGCGAGGAGGGTGCGGGACCGGAGGGCCGGATGAGATCATCGAGGACCTCACAGAGATGCTTCGGATTGTTTCCCTCCTGAAAGAACTGGGGATGGTGTACGTAAACGTGTCTGCAGGGATCCCTTCCCTTACGGCGGAAATCACCCGTCCCACGCAGGTATCCCGCCTATTTGCCTACCATCACTTCCGATACGCGCGGCTGGCAAAGCGGCAGGAGCCAGATCTGGCGGTGATCGGATCGGCTTACACCTCCCTCGGAGAAGCGGGCTTAGGCTGGGCGGAAGAGAATCTACGCAAAGGACATGTAGATTTCATTGGGTTTGGACGCCAGAGTTTTGCGGATCCTCTGTTCCCCCGGAAGCTTTCGGAAGATCCTTCTTCGGTCCACTGGTGCACCACCTGCTCCGGCTGTAGCAAGCTGATGGCCGCGGGCTGGAACGATGGCTGTGTGTTGTACGATCCATACTATCGGGATCTGTTGAAAGAATTAAACTCGGCTGCACAGAAAAAAGGTGCCAAAGATCAGGATCTTAGAGGGAGGGTAGACATGGGGATATCGAAACTCGCGCCGACAGAACATCGCAGCTAATACACCGGTAGCGGGAGGGGAGTACGTGGATCGTATGAAGCGGATCACTGTATACGATGTAGCACAAGAACTGGGAATCTCCGCAAGTACCGTTTCCAGGGTATTGAATAATTCCATCCTCATCAGCGAGGAGAAGCGAACCTTGATCCTCGACACAGCCCGTAGACTCGGGTACGAAAAGCGGCCTATCCGTAAGCATCGGAACCGGGCCATTCTGAATATCAAGCTCTTCCTTCCCACACATCGTTACGTATCGACTCACCTGTTCTATAATCCGGCAGAACTGATCCAGGGGCTCTACGAAGGGTTTGGGGATGTGAGGGTGAATATCATTACCCGGCTGGCAGGCCTGAACAGGGAATTGTTCCAATCAAAGAAACTGGGAGATATCGATGGATGCGTGTTCGCTTTTACGGAGGCTGAACCGGAAGTGTATGCCCTGCTGTCGGAACGGGGGATCCCCGCTGTGGAGTTGAACCGGGTGCACCCGGATCGGGACTATGTCTCCTGCGACAACGCGAAAGGAATCCGCAGGCTACTGGAAGAGCTATACAGGGTAAGGGGAAAAGCCCTCAAACCTTACTACCTGGGATTCTCCCAGATCCCTTTCGTGGAGGAACAGCGGTTGCAAGGCTACCTCGAAGGGGTCAAGGAACTCCAGCTCCGGGGAAGTTTCCGTGTCCTCCATACCCTTTCCGGGATCACTTCCGAGCTCTTGAGCCAGTTGAAGAAGAAAGGGTACAACGCTGTTCTCTGCTTCAACGATTTGATGGCTGTGTACCTGTACCAGTGCGCTATTGCTAGCGGCATGCGGATCCCCCTGGACTTTTCCCTTACAGGATTTGATAACTCCCCGGTTTTAGAACTCCTTTCCCAGCGGATCGATACCATCAGTCTGTCGGTGTTCAGTCTGGCCAAGGAGGCAGGAGCATGGCTACGGAACCGGATCATCGACCGCAGTACAGAACGGATCCAGAAGCTGATCGAGGGGGAATATATCCCCGGCGAAACCTTAGGGAGACAGAACATTCAGGATACAGTCGCCATACACCCGGATGCGATGCAGGCCCTTAAGCATACACAGAAGAAAGGTTCGGTAAAAGGAGGGTAGAGGATCATGGAACAATATTCCATTTCTGTGGATGGTCGGGCGTTTCCGGTTGCGCGGGTGCATACCCTCGTAATCGGAAGCGGCGCTGCATCCCTCAATGCGGCGGATCGGCTTCATCAATTCGGGGTTACGGATCTGGCAATCGTGACAGAAGACCTCGATGGAGGAACTTCCCGGAACACGGGAAGCGATAAACAGACGTACTACAAGCTTGCCGTAGCTTCCGAGATCCCTGATTCCCCCTACGAAATGGCGGAAGCCCTCTACTCCGGGGGATCCATGCACGGCGACATCGCCCTGGTGGAGGCGATGGAATCCTTAGAGGCCTTCTATCATCTATTGTCCATCGGAGTGCCCTTTCCGGCGAATCGATACGGCGGGATCGTGGGATACAAGACCGACCACGACCCTAAACAGAGAGGCACCTCCATCGGCCCTTACACCTCTAAGGTGATGGTGGAGTGCCTGTTGGCTGAGGTCCAGCGTCGAGGGATTCCCATCTTTGATAAACACCTGGTGGTGAAGCTCTTAGCGGCCAATGGCCGCGCCTACGGCGCCCTCGCCATGGACACCTCCGCCCTCGCGGACGGAAAGTACGGCCTAGTTCTCTTTATTGCGGAGAATACCGTGTTCGGCGTGGGCGGACCCGGAGGCCTGTACCACGCTTCGGTATACCCCTCGGTCCACACGGGGGCCATAGGGTTGGCCCTGGAAGCGGGGGCAGAGGCAGTGAACCTTACGGAATCCCAGTACGGCCTTGCGTCCACGAAGTTCCGCTGGAATGTCTCGGGTACCTACCAGCAGGTGATTCCCCGCTACATTTCCACAAATGTAGACGGATCGGATCCCGAGGAGTTCCTTCGGCCCTATTTCCAGAGCCTGGGAGAGATGTGTTCCGCGGTGTTCCTCAAAGGGTACCAGTGGCCCTTTGATCCGCGGAAGATCGAGAACCGGGGATCCTCCCTCATCGATATTCTCGTATACCGGGAAACGGTGCTGAAGGGCCGGAGGGTGTACCTGGATTATCGAACGAATCCGGGGGAACCCTTGATGGGTTACCCGATACCGGGATCGGACAAGAGTGGTACCGAACAAAAAGCCGAATCGGGATCTATCGGAAGGGGCACTGGGAGCGGGCCAGAACCTTTCCGGTTCGAAGATCTATCCGAAGAAGCGTACACGTACTTAAAAAAATCGGAAGCCCTGTTCGGCCGGCCGATCGACCGACTGAAAAGGATGAATCCTTTAGCCATCGAATTGTACCGAACCCACGGGATCGATCTGGAGAGAGAGCCTCTGGAAATTGCCGTCTGTGCCCAGCACAACAACGGCGGGCTGGCCGCAGACCTGTGGTGGGAATCCACTAATATCGATCGGTTGTTCCCCGTGGGAGAGGTGAACGGTACCCATGGAGTGTACCGGCCCGGAGGCTCGGCTCTGAACTCAGGACAGGTGGGGGCCATTCGGGCAGCCCGAAAAATCGCAGAGGTGTATAGGGACCGTGAGCTACGGGAAGAAGAATGGATCCCCCTGGCAGAGGGGTCTACGAAAAAGATGGTTGCCCTCATCGAGAGGCTTTTAACTCCGGGCGAAGCAGGGCAGAAGGAAGGGGCCTCTGGCGGTCGCGGCGGGGATCGCTGGCAGGTACAGGCTATCTGGCAGGGAGAGAATGCCGGGCAGGATCAGAGCAGGATGCCGGGCAAGAGTATCTGGCAGTACAGGCAGGATTTCCAACGCCGGATGACCGAGGCGGGTGCCCACATCAGGGGACTCGAGCGGGTCAAGGCCGCGGTGCAGGATGCCCAGAAACAGCTCGAGGAGTTTCCCACTGTGGGAGTGACCCGTCTCGAGGAGTTACCCGCTGCACTCACAAATCGTCACCTGGTATTTGCCCACGCGGCCTACCTATCGGCCATCCAGGCCTACCTGGAAGCAGGGGGAGGAAGCCGGGGGTCGTACCTGGTAATGGATCCTGAGGGAAAGGAGATTCATCCAATACTGGAACCAGTATGGAAGTATAAACCCGAGGATCCTGAGTTTCGGGAACGTATCCTGATAACCCGATGGGATGGAACATCCTTCCAGCATGAGTTTATTCCACGACGCCCCATACCGCGGGAAGAGTACTGGTTCGAGACGACCTGGAAGGATCACAGGGAGAAAAGGTATTACAGAGAAAGGGGGAGGAAATGAATATACAACAGCTGCTAAACGGGCTTTCCTTAGGTTCCGTGTATTCCATCATCGCGGTAGGATTTGCTCTGGTATTCAACATTCTGAAGTTCAGCAACTTCTCCCATGGAGGAGTGTTAACCGTCACTGCGTACGCAGGATACCTGATCGCCACACAGGGGAAAGTGGGGCTGATTCCTACCCTGGTTCTTACCTCACTGGTAGGGGGGATGATTGCTGTCCTGATCGAGAGGGTGGCGTTCCGGCGGCTGCGGAAAAGCAAGAGCCCTGTGATTTTCTATTTTGTCTCTTCCATCACCATGGGAATTCTTCTGGAAAATCTCATTACCATCACTTTTTCCAGTAACTTCTACAGCTACCCAAAGTTCTTCGAAAAAACGATCCTGCGTCTGGGGGACTTTCAAGTGGCGGTCACAGATTTCTGGATGTTTGTTATCTCTCTGCTCGCTCTCTCCTGCCTTATGGTCATTCTCTACCGTACCAAATTGGGAGTAGCCATCCGTGCCCTGTCTATGGATCCATCCACTACTCTTCTAATGGGTGCTCCTGTGAATCAGATCGTAGTGGCCACATTTTTCACTGTGGGAGTTCTGGGCGGTATCGCCGGCGTATTCCTGGGGATCAATTACACTCTGTATCCCCAGCTGGGGCAGATGATTGTGAAAGGGTTCATCGCTTCCGTCATTGGGGGGCTGGGAAACCTTTCTGGCGCTGTGATGGGAGCCATACTTTTAGGTTTGCTTGAGGTTTTCCTCACAGGGGTTGAAGGAATTGGATCGGGATTGGCTCCGGTAGTTATTTTCCTTATTACCCTCGTATTCCTTATCCTCCGGCCTCAAGGAATCGCGGGAAAGATTATCCAGGAAAAGGTTTAGGAGGGAAGGATGGGTATCTCGGTTTCCGTTCTTGTATTTACCTGCATTTCTATCATAGGAGTGTCCGGTGTTTTTCTAATTACAGGTCTTACAGGTATGTTCTCTTTAGGCCAGGCGAGTTTTATGGCCGTAGGAGCGTACACATCAGGACTGTTAGTGGTACGGTTCGGTTTTTCTTTTCCCCTGGCAGCTGTAGTGGGGGTTGGTGCAGGGGTATTGGCAGGATTGGTGGTGGGAATCCCCACTGTGCGCCTTCGCAGGGATTATGTGGCTCTTGTGACTTTCGGGTTCGGGGAAGCCATTATTGCCATCCTGAATAATTTGACCCAGATCACAGGGGGCGCGATGGGTTTGGTGGGAATCCCTCCCATTACCACTCTTCCGTTCGCTGCACTCTCTGCCCTGCTCTCCCTTTTCATTGTGTGGAACTTCAAGTTCTCCAGGTTTGGTCGACAGTGCATTGCAGTACGAACCGACGAGCTTGCGGCCCGTTCCATGGGAATCAACGCGGACGGAATGAAACTGCTGGTTTTTCTTCTGGCAGCAGGGTTCTCGGCGTATGCGGGAGTTTTGTATGGGTTCTACACTACGTATGTAGATCCAGGACTCTTCAATTGGACACGATCAGCGGAATGGATCATCATGGTATTCTTTGGGGGGCTGGGCAGCGTAAGCGGAGCCGTGCTTTCTGCGATCCTTCTGGGAACTCTTCCAGAGGTGCTCCGCTTTGCCTCGGAGTGGAGGATCCTTCTGTACTGTGTAATTGTGTTGGCCATCATCAACTACCGGCCGAAGGGCCTGCTTGGAGAACGGGAGTTTTTCTTACCTTCTGGGAAGAAAGTCCGGGTAGAGGGAGGGAAACCATGAGTGAAGGGGTTCTAGAGGTAAGGCATATCTCCAAACGATTTGGCGGGGTACAGGCGGTGCAGGATTTCTCTCTTCATCTTCCACAGGGTGGGATTGTCAGTATTATTGGTCCAAATGGAGCGGGTAAGACAACTGTCTTTAACCTAATTACCGGGGTATACCCTCTTGATAGGGGTGAAATATTTTTAAAAGGCGAACAAATTTCAGGATTGCCTCAACACATGATAACCCGAAAAGGGATTTCCCGTACGTTCCAGAATATTCGGTTGTTTCTGGGGTTGAATGTGTTGGAGAATGTACTGACTGCATTGGATCCATCTGTGAATTACGGCTTTCTGGATGCTGTGCTCCAGCTTCCCCAAAAAAAGAGGGAGGAGAGGGATAGCAAGTCAAGAGGAATGGAACTGCTTCGCATGGTAGGTCTTGAACCCTACGCTGAAGAGCAGCCAGCCAATCTTCCTTACGGGTTACAGAGAAAGCTGGAAATTGCCAGAGCATTAGCTGCCAAACCGAAGGTGTTGCTCCTCGATGAACCCGCCGCTGGATTGAATCCG
>Ga0067045_1003186_pt1 | contig 26917 bp, 23 predicted proteins | sample TerdegcTABiofilm_FD_59184 | JGI IMG/M metagenome (GOLD analysis project Ga0067045, IMG submission 59184) | Combined Assembly of (Gp0054472, Gp0054536) Wastewater bioreactor microbial communities from Singapore -Terephthalate degrading... | reverse complement strand
CATAGACAAATCTTACTCTCTATCATTTTGTCAAAGAACATCATCGTAAATATAATTTTCAACTAACATATTCTACAATAAATTTATAAAAAAGTAAAGAAATTTTTTTTTGCCTAATATTTGCTAGCCCTCAACAATTTAATTTAATACCTAAAATCCCCCTTTATCAAAGTGTGATTTAGAGGGATTTTTTTCAAAGTTTTATAGAATCACAATTCTATTGACTCGATCTAATTTCACATCCGACGTATAAATTAAAAACTCATCACGCTTTACGCTTCACTCATCACGCATTACAACTTCCTTTCCACCTTCCTCGAATGCTGAAATATACGCAGAATATATTACATCAACAAGATCAACTGCTATATCAATATTCATTTTTGGTTCTCTGATTTTGCCTTCTTTTCTTGCAACAATACACTCTGCAAAATCCTGAAATTCCCCTAGCTGTCCTTGTGCATAAGCCTGATCTGGTGAAGGGTAAGATATACCCGCATCGGTTTCTAGCTTTTCGTGGAGTTCTTCTGGATTAAATGTCCCTGGAATTGGATTGAACATTGTAACTAGGTTATTTGGCGTCATATTTATAGTAAAATTCTGCTCAGAAGTCTGTATATGAATATAATTTAATACACCACCTGTATTAAGTTCGTGAGCATCCGCCCTTGCAATAGGCATATTTCCATCTTTATCAATAAATCTAACAAACATACTGCAATAATCTTCAATATCAAAATACTTTCCCTGCTGAATTGATTTGCTTGTGAATTTTACATCACGATATAGCTTTGCAATATTTGCAGAAACAGAATAAGGTCTAAATCCAAGATCAGCGAATATTCTCATAAGTCCACCGAGAGAATGAGAACCCTTGCCAACGCCTGACCCCCCACCAGACAACGCCCATCTGTAATAAGAATCCGAAGCAGAACCATGATGAGCCTCTATTCCATAGCCATAAAGTATTTTACTGCCTGATTGCTTTATCTTATCAATAACAACATCAACTCCAGGGGCATATCCCCAATTTTCTGCATAGCCAAGCATAACATCATTGGCTTTTATCGCTTCCTTAATAGATAACGCTTCCCTAAGGGCTTCTTCGTGCATTTTATATTTTGATACAGTTTCACCTATCGGCTGGTCTTGATATTCCTTGCCCGGTGCATACCCCGTAAACATCTTCTCAACTATTACATGCTTTTTTGCTTTTGCGGATTGAATCGCTACAGGTGCATGTAAAAAAGGCGGATAACAAACATCAACAACATCTATTTGTTTCCCAATCTGTGAATCAAGAAGCTGATCTATGCTCTCAAAATAGTTTTCAATACCATATTTCTGCATTAACTTATCAGCTTTCGATTTTGTTCGGTTCACAATTGCAGTAACTTCGATGTCATAACCTCTTAATCGGACATTCTGCCATCCCTTTGTATGAAAATCACCAGCAAATCCAGCACCACAAATAGCCACTTTTATAATATTACGCATCAATAGACTCCTATATTTACCTTGATAACCCTATAACCAACAAATAAAGAGCCAAAACTCCTATAATAATCGTCTTTTTATTAAAAATATCCAGCTTTTTCTTATCAGATTTAACCTTGATTTCCTCAAAACCTGCATTTATTACCACTGGTTCACTCATTACTGATTGATATTTGCTATTACCTTTCCAGATCGCAACAAGACTCCATTCCCCTTCTGATATAATCGGTGCATTAAAGCTAAATTCACCATCCATATTTGTATAGGTATTTGCCACATAGACCAAATCATCAGGGGCAGTAAGCATTAGCTCAACTTGCTCTGGTGAAGTTATTTTTGCAACAATACGTCCACGATAATTAACCCTTGTTTCTGGTTTCACATTCTTTGGCGGAACTTCTATCCATTCAATTTTGCTTGATTCTCCCGTAGATTCTTTTTTTGCCACAATTTCGCCTTCTATATTATTTGGCATAATTGATGACGTAGTAGTTGATGAATATTTAGCTTCTGTATCAGTCTGGCTAACTGCTGGAACCTCATCAACAATTGTTGTTTCCCATGATCTTATCGTCAGATTACCAGCAGAATCGTTTGCGGTAACTTTACAATAAAGCATTTTTCCAATATCATCTTCACTAATTGCTATTTTGTATATCCATGTTTCATTATCACCTTTGGTCATGCTTTTATATCCAGTGAATTGTGTTGCAGGGCTAATATGATAATCAAATTCTGGTGCTGATTCAATTCCGCTTTGGCTATCAGTGATATTTATACTTACTACAACCGTTTTTCCTTCTTTTTTAATCTTCCAATTATCTATTGATGGCGGAAATCTGTCAAGTTTTAAACCCGATACGGATTTCGGCTTTTCCTCATTTCCAACAGCGTCAATACTCCAATATTCAAGAGTATTCTCGCCTTGTTCATCTATTCTGGGCTGTCCGTCTTTGTCTAACTGCCTTTCATATCCATCGTTTATTTTATATATTGTGCGGAAAATTCCACTTCCATCACCATCATCTGCCTTTAAGTTCACATTAAAATCTGATTTTCTCCATTTATTATCATAATCATGTGTTGTATTTGGCGGTTGATTATCTAATCCGAAGGTATCAGATAAATCTCTTGCAGTTAAATTATCATTATCCGTTGCATTTACCTGAATCCTGACATTATTGGCGATTTCGGAAACAACGCCCTTTGTATCCCATTCAATCGTATATGGTGATTCCGTTTTTTTGCCTATCTCAATCCATTTCACTCCATCAAGCGAATAGCTAAATTTTACTTCTGATATAGTCCCATCAAGATCGTTTGGCTCTGCGCTTAATGTAATCTTACCACCTTCCCATTTTTTGAATTTGCTTGTTAATTTGACTGTTGGTGGTATTTTTGCACTTCCGATAATTTCTTGTTGTTCAACGCTTTCACCTGTATTTCCAGCAAAATCCTCACATCTAACCATGTAATATAAAGGCTCATTGAACTTTTCCACCCATCCGCCAGAAGGTTCAGGTATATCAAAATACCATATATCATCTGCTTGCGTCATATTTATATAGTCACTATAAGAAGATGTCGCACCAATTTTATATTTTATCTGTGGAATTTTCCCATCTAAGCCACTGCCATTTTGATCGATAACCGATAATGATATACGAAATGCCCCTTTATAATCTTTTGATATTATCTGTGGTTCTTTTGCCCAATTTGAAAATACAGGGGGCAGTTTGTCAAGCTTTACATCCCCAACTATCTTATGCTCTTCCTCGTTTCCTAGTCTGTCAACACTCCAATATTCAAGCGTATTGATACCTTGTGTTGTTATTTTTGGCTGACCATCGAGCTTTATATTTTTTCTATTCCCATAATTAAGCCTATAAAAAGTATCAGCGATCCCGCTACCATCGCCATCGGTTGCCGAGAGATTTATAACAAAATCGCTTCTGTGCCACAATCCGTCATAGTTATATGATGTAGTCGGTGCTTGATTATCTATTGAAAAGCTCTTTTCTGATATACTCATTGCAGACATACCCGATGCCTTTTGTGCGGTTGCTCTTAATCTTACATTTGCAATAACACCAGATAAAAGCCCCCTTGTATCCCAATCAACCGAATATGGAGGTTCTGTGTCAACCAATATGTCATTCCAAGTGTTACCATCTTCGGTATATTGAAATATAACCTCTTTTGGATTTCCAACAACATCAGCCTCCAAACTTAATATACCCCTTTGCCAGCCATCATAATCTGCTTTCAAAGCTATATTTAATATTTCTGTTACCCTTATTCTCCAAAAATTGATATTTCCATCATCACCAGTTGATAATAGATTTTTACCATCAGAAGTAATTAAAATAGCGTTTATTTTCCCTTTATGCTGTTTTAGTTCGCTTATAATCTCACCAGAACTCAAATCCCAGATAACAATAGAACCGTTTTGCTGACCAGAAACCAATATGTTATTATCAGGGCTAAATTGCAGACCTTTATCAGTTGTAATGCTTGCTTTCTGACTGGGCAAAGTTATTTTTTCTTCACCCGAATTTACATCCCATATTTTAATCAATCCGCTTGCTGATCCAGAAGCGATCATGGACCCATCAGGGCTGATACTTACCGAATTAATACTCACTGAATCAACGTTTATATTCAATAATCTATTACCTGAACTTGTTTCCCATGTTTTTACATAACCATCTTTTGAGCCAGAGACAACAATTTTCCCATCTTCTGAAATATCAATTGAGTTTACTATGTCTGTGTGTCCAGAAAGCGTTTTTAACTCGTTTCCTGACTTCATATCCCATATTTTTATTAACTTATCGTCTGAAGCAGATACAAGAAAAGAGCCATTTTTATTAAATTTAATCGAATTTACTCTACTTTTATGACCCTTAAAAGTCTTAATCCGTTCTTTATAATTTGCATCCCAGAGAATAATATCACCTGATTCCAAACCAACTACAACGATATTGCCATCAGGCGAAAAAGCAATAGATGTAACAGGATGTGGATTTCTTATGATGGCTTTAATCTCTTTCTTGCTATCAAATTCATATAACTTGACATTTCCATCTATTGAGCCTACTGCAATAGTATTCGCATTATAACTTAATGATGTTATAGATTTTTTATAATTAATTGATGGCTTGGAAAATATAAATTCGTAGGACATGCCCTCTATACAAAATGCTTCATTTGATAGCATTATAATAGACAAAGCCATTATCAATAAAAGGTATATAATCGTTTTCAATCTCATTTACTCACTCCTAAAACAAATATAAAATCAAAAATAAAAGAAAAATGCCAATTACATAATAATACGAGTTTTTTCACGCTTGATCAGAGGAATTGATAATATCGCACATATCATAAAAATAACAGAAAACACAAGAAACGTTCCCTTAAATCCACCCATGATTGAACTTAAATATTGTCCGAGAAATAATGAAACTACAACACCAAGATCACGCCATACAAACGTTGCGCTAAACCCCAGATGACGACGTTCTGATGAAACAGAATCTCCGATCATAGCCATCGTTGCAACAGGAACAAGCCCCCCCTGTATCCCAAGACTCAAAGCACTAAACGCCAATGTTACCATATTCGACCATAGCCCCGCCAACAGCAAACCAATAAAACTTATTGCAAATGAAATAAATAAAGTTCTTCCACGCCCTAATTTATCAGAGACAATCCCACCAGCAAGGCTAAGGATCGCCCTTGCTAGTGGCGCAAATACCGCCGCACTGGCAAGATAAGCTAATCCATGATCTTTCGCAACACCAGTAAAAGCACCTAGCATTAGACCAAAACTCAAAGATGAAGCAAATAAATAAAAACTCACAATCTTTATCTTTGGATCAAGCATCATAGAAAATGCAATTTTTACATCAAATTCTCTCTCAACCTTTTTCTTTGGGACAGACAAAATCACTATATTGCCTATCAGTATGGCAAAAAAAGCAGTTAAAACAGAACGATCCAAGCCCCATTTTTCGCCGATAATACCAAATACGAATACTCCAAAAGCGAATCCGAGATGGGTTGCACCATAGAAAATACCCGATGCCATACCATATCTTGATGATTTCGAGGCATCAAGCACCTGAGTGCTACTCGTTATCCATAACGCAGCAGCACCCCAGCCCCAAACAAGAGCAACAAGTATAATTATCGGATATTGCTTTGTTAAATAAAGCACCAATACAAATCCAGAATATGTCAACGACCCTAAAAAAATTGACAGATAATCACCAAGCAATTTTATTGTATAATTAACAAATAAACGCCAAAATAGGAATGTTGAGTATACGACCATAAGTATAGCCGAACATTTCATCACACTCCATTGGGTCGTTTCCTGCAAATATGGTATAAGAAACTGCTGGAAAGATGACCCAATGAAGATGAAAAAAAATGCAGCAGACAGAATCTTTAGGTCACGTGAGAGATATTTTCCCATTTTTATCCTTCATAACGGACATAGTTTCTCAATGTGCCTATTTTTTCGACACTTGCCTCCATTATATCGCCCGGTTTTATAGGGGCAATACCCGAAGGCGTGCCTGTTGAAATTATATCTCCCGCCTCAAGTGTTATCATACCTGATATATACTCAATCAAATCAGGAATTTTGAATATAAGATGTTTGGTATTGCTCTTTTGTCTGACTTCGCCATTGACTTTCATCTCAAGATTAAGTTCCTCTGTTGGCGAAATCTCATCAGGCAAGACGATGTAAGGTCCAATAGGGCAAAAAGTATCCATGCTTTTCGATCTGAACCAGGGATTTCGCAATTCGAAATCTGCGCTTTGCATTGCCCTTGCGCTTATATCGTTCAGAACTGTATAACCTGCGATATAATGGCTTGCGTCATCTTTTAAGACATTTTTTGCCTTTCTGCCGATGATTACAGCAAGTTCAACTTCTGGATCAACTCGACCAATATCGGGCTTTATCACGACATTATCTTCGGGACCAATTATTGAGCTAGGTGCTTTGCAGAATATAACTGGCTCTTTTGGTGCTTCTCGTCCTGACTCTTCTGCATGATCCGCATAATTAAGACCTAATGCGATTATCTTTGATGGGTTATTTATCGGTGGATTGATCTTGACCTTGCATGGAACGATATAACGATCTAAAAAGTTATGCCTCTCTAGAAATAAAAGCACTTCTGCAAATATTTCAACATCAAAAAGGTTATTCTGTATAAGTCCCATGATGTCAGTAATCATAGGGCATATTTGCTCTTTTTCAACGAGATCATAAAGCTGAAGTCCCGCAGAGAAATCAACTATTCCCCGATCTATTTCGATACCAACTCTGTTGCCGTAATTTCCTTCATAAGATAGTATTTTCAATGTTTTTTTCTCCTTAAAATTATGACAGACTCTCCAATATCTCTTGCCCTTTACATCCTATGCGTCAGATTTTTGACAGTCGGATAAAGGTCTTTATATATATCATAGGTTTCGCTGTATCTTTTGTGCATTGCAAGATTAGGATAATATATTTCTTTTTCTTTTACAAGCAATTTTACAGCGTCATCAATAGAATTATATTCTCCGATACCAACTCCCGCAAGTATCGCAGCACCAAGACACCCACATTCCGAAACAGCAAGGGCAACAACTTCTTTTCCTGTTATATCTGCTTTTAATTGTAGCCACACAGGCGATTTTGCCCCCCCACCCATTGCACGAAATCTGCTAATCTTTACATTAGCAGCGTTTTCCAGAGTTGTTATATAGTATCTTAATTCGTAAGTAATACCTTCGATCAAAGATTTAACAAACTGCTCCCTTGTAGTTCCAAGCGTAAGTCCAGCGATAACACCCTTTGAGTTGGGATCAAGAGCAGGCGTTCCACTACCGACAAAATGAGGCAAAACATATATCCCTGTTGGTCCTTCTGGAATATCTTTTAAAATGAGATCATATACATCAACCCCTGTTTTTTCGGCTTCTTGAACCATATCTTGGGCAAAATTGTTTCTATACCATCTTAAAAGATTACCGCCTGTATAGCTAAAAGCTAATGCGACATACATATCTTTTTTTACATGCGGATAGACAGGATAATTGTTGTTGAGCATATTTTCATTGAGAGGGGGTTCATTAAATCCGACAATGACACATTCGACAGAACCGAGTCCATCAACTGCTATTCCTTCAGATACGACTCCTCCGCCAAGTGCGTTGACAGGCTGATCGTGTCCGCCTGTAACAGCGACAGCACCTTTTGCAAGCCCTAGTTCTTCTGCAATAGATGATGGTATTTCGCCGACTATCTCTCCAGCAGGCTTTGGCGTTGCAAGCATCGATGGATCAATTCCTGCAATAGAAAGTATCTCATCAGACCATTTCTTTTTTCTAATGTCAAAAGCCATTGTCCTTCCTGCAAGTGAATAGTCAATAGTTGGTTCTAATCCTAGCTTGAAATATGCAAAATCCTCATATAAAAGCAATTTTTTTGTTTTGTTAAATATCTCTGGTTGCTCTTTTTTTAACCACATCATTTTATTGATAGAGAAGCTTGGATGCAGAGACATACCAGTTATTTGAAAAATCTTTTCTTTGCCGAGAGTCTGGTTCCAAGATTCCGTCTGCTCAATAGCCCTGTTATCGACAGAAGTCATACTATTAGAAAGGATTGTCCCGTCTTCTGCAATCGGAGTAAAAGCCTCGCCAAGCGTAGTAACGCTTATTGCTTTTACTGGATCGCTTTTGACCTTGTGTGCAACCTCGCTTATAACTTCGGATACACATTTCCATACCTTATTAGGATCGACCTCTGCCCACCCGGGTCTTGGATACATCTCACCATACTCACGATACGAATGTGCCAAAGGTTTTCCTTCAACATTAAAAACAATAGCTTTACAACCAGTTGTCCCAATATCTAATCCCAAAAGGCTCATAATTCATACTCCATTGATTTTTTTCTTGCAATTATTTATATTATTGTTATAATCATCATAGATACTCTGATTTTACAATTGTAATAAGAAATGTGTCAAGCCTTTCTTTTATATTTGACATTTTGATCTATATTGTGTATAATCCGTTATTCAGAAGATTGTTTCTGTTCAGTCTTTGTTTATAATATGCCTAATGAGTCAGTGGCTACTACTAAGTATTGGTTAGCCCTTAGCCTTATAAAAAATCTAGGCTCAATAAAAGCCCAATTATTAATAAAAAGATTTGGAAATATTGAATCTGTTTTTTCTGCTTCTATTGTGGAACTAATGAGTTTGAATAAATTGGGTCTTGAATCAGCTCAAGAGATCATCAAAGCAGGACAAAACATCGCAGAATATGAAGAACTCATCGGGCAAATGGTAAATTGCGGAATTGATATTATCTGCCCTGAAAGTTCTGATTACCCATATCTGCTGAATTATATAAAAGATCCTCCTAACATTTTATACAAAAAAGGGGAGTTGCCAAAATCTGATTACATGGCAATTGCAATCGTTGGAACTCGGTATCCAACTAAACGAGGATCAAAAATTGCTGAAAAAATTGCAGAGAAACTTGCCCAAAAGAACGTTATTGTGGTAAGCGGTCTTGCAAAAGGTATTGATACTTCTGCTCATAGAGGGGCGTTAAATTGTAAAGGGAAAACTATTGGAGTAATTGGTTCGGGATTGAAAAAAATTTATCCTGATGAAAATCTTGAATTAGCAGAAGAAATTTGTTATAATGGGGCTATCATTTCAGAATGTCCTCCTGATGAAACAGTATCAAAAGGAAGGTTAATACAGCGTAACCGTATAACAAGTGGTATTTCATTGGGAGTTATACTGATCGAACCAGAACAAGGTGCAATTAATACAGCACTATGGGCAACAAAACAAAAAAAGCGTGTTTTTATATATGGTTTAGATGATAGCCAAGAAATAGAAAAAACTATTAAGGGAATAATAAAAATAGTTGATATAGATTGGATTGATATATTAATAGGGCATTTGCCTTCTTTTAAAAATTCGCTGTTATTAGGCGATTCAGAAGATTTTTTTGATTTATTTTAATTTTTTTGTAATTTTAATGGCTTTAGCCCAAATAAAATTAAAATTTTCTCTTTACAAATTTTTTCAAGTCTGTTAAACTAATAAAACACTGGGATTGACTAAAGCCTTATTATTGTTAATAATATATCCCTAGATGTTATTTAATGAAAAAGATTTTTCGTTTTGCTCAAAATGACAACGAAATGTCACCCTGAACGCAGTGAAGGGTCTTACTGAATTAGCATAAAAATATAATTTCCTAAACAATAAAAAAAATACTAGACAATAGTAAAAGGAGGTGTTATACTAGGGCATTGTTTAATTTATAGAACCTTGACTCCCCCTGTTTGTTATTTTTAGTAATAAAAAGTAAAAAAATATTGATTTTACTTTTTATCTATGTTAAATTTCTCTTGATTTCGTGTAACAGTTGTGTTATATATAATAATTGTTACATATTTAGGTTATTTGATTTATATTACCTTTTGGTATTATGTTGTTGTTTTATATTTCTCTTTATGAATAGGAGAATTTATCTTCGGCCCTATTTTTCAGTTATAATTAAGATCAAATATCGGGTCGAAAACAGGAAAGGGGTGATGAGGGAAGCTACTCTTAGTTGACTTATGCGATACTTGAGAAACACTGTATTGCTGGCGTATCTCACAGTTTATAATTTTATTGGTCTCTGTGAGATTAGACAAAAGCTCGATGATAAGGAGTGACGGTGATGAAGAAATTACTGAGAATTTCTGCCTTGATGACCGCTGCTTTAATGATTTTCATTATGATTGGTTGCGGTGGAGACGAAGAAGAAAAAGATACAACCCCCCCAGAACTTAAAAGCGCAAGTCCTGCTTCTGGCGCGACATTACCTGCTAATGCAACAATAACTTTGACTTTTAGTGAAAAAATGGGTTCAGTAACAGTTTCTCCGGGAACAGCGACTCTTGGTGCTGATGGAAAGACTGCAACAGTTGCCCCTGCTGGCGAATGGCCTGCTGGCGCATTGACAATATCTGTCAATGGTAGCGATGTCGCTGGAAATTCAATGGCCGCAGCATCACTTTCCTATACAGTTACAGCCTCTGATAAAGAAGCACCAAAGATTGATGATGGAGCTTGCAATCCGAAGAATGGAGCAACTGGTGTTGATCCAGCCGCTGTTAATGAAATCACGATAGTCTTCAATGAACCAATGGCTGCTGCTAAATTGGATGCCGCTGGCGATCTTGAGGGCAAAGTCTCCGCAGAATTTGATAAAAATAAGACTCTTAAAGTTTCATTCCTTGGCGGATACAAACTAGGCAATGAAATGGAAGTAAAGCTTACTATTAGTGGAACTGACCTTGCAGGAAATGCTCTTGCAACCACTACATATAGCTTTACAACAATGAAGAAAGAGGGTTAATAATACTACATCTATATATGTAGTATTTGCTTCACTTCATTTGAGCAAGCTAGGCAATATGCCAATTAGGCATGTTGCCTTTTTTTCTGCTATCTATATGATGCTTTTGATCTTGACATTCAGACAAAGTTACTTTAAAATATCATAACTGTTTTTAAAGTAATCTTTTAATGATAAAAAGTTGTTAATGACATTTCTAATTTAACCTAATTCCATCTAGGGAGTGAATCTTTTAAATGCTTGAGGTAAAAGTCAAAAAAGACGAATCAATAGACAAGGCTCTTCGCCGTTTCAAAAAACAATGTGATAAAGAAGAATTGATAAAGGAGATGAAAAAGCGAGAGCGTTACGAAAAACCTAGTGACAAACGCAGAAAAAAAATGGTTAAAACTCAACGAAGAGGGAGAGACATGGCTTAATGCTATGGTATCAATCTCCGATATAAAAGTTTATGGACTTTATTTGAAAAAGTAAAGTCTTTTGAATGCAGGAACATTGCTCATAATACTCCTATTAAACTTTTTGATAAGTTCTCTATTTACTGATTTTTTAAACCTACCAAAAAATAATATAATAAATCAGTTTCTCGTCGTTTAAAAACTTACAAAACGACAAAAGAGATTATGAGCGATGTCCTATACTTTTATTTCATTAAACAATCCTTTTTATGCCAACCTTATCTAAACATGTGAAATCCAAAAAAATCTTCATAATTAATTAGATTTTAACTTCAATAGGGTTAATCATGCTTTCTATACTTATAATTGATAATGAATATGCAACACAAACACTGCTCGCTAATTTGCTAAAACAACATGGATATAAAGTAAAAGGCGATTCGGATATTAGTGAATATCTTGAGCAAATCAAAAATAATGAGTTTGATCTTATACTAACCGATTTGAATCTAAAAAATATCAATACAATAGAATTAATAAAGCTAATAAAGCAACTAAATCCAAATATAGAAGTGATCGTTTTGACAGAATATGGCTCTATTGAATCTGCAGTAGAAATTATGAAACTTGGTGCTTTTGATTATACGTTAAAGCCTATCGATTTCGAAGAATTACTTATTAAAGTAGAAAGAGCGATTGGAAAAAAGCAGATGTCCGAAGAAATCGAGCAATTGCAGAACCAGTTTATTAATGAATATGGGCTTAATATGATAATCGCCAAAAGCGATGAAATGAGAAAAGTTTTACATAAAGTCTCAATAGTGGCAGAAGGTGATAGTTCGATCTTGATTCAAGGGGAGAGTGGAACAGGAAAAGAATTAATATCAAAGGCAATCCATAGTAGCGGTCGCCCTGGGAAACCTTTTGTCCCAATTAATTGTGGGGCATTACCAGAAACATTGCTAGAAAGTGAACTCTTTGGGTACATGAAGGGGTCATTTACTGGCGCAAAATTTAACAAAAAAGGGCTTTTTGAAGAAGCAAATAACGGAACTATATTTCTTGATGAGATCGGTGATATGTCCCTTTCTACACAGGTAAAATTGCTTCGTGTCCTAGATTTTGGTGAAATAAGGCGACTTGGAAGCAATATCCCTGTATATGTCGATACAAGGGTTGTCGCTGCAACAAATAAAGATATTAAGGCATTAGTCAAATCTGGTAGATTCAGAGAAGACCTTTATTATCGCCTAAATGTTATAACAATTACTATCCCGCCTCTTAGAGAGCGAAAGGCTGATATTCTGCCTCTTGCAAAACATTTCCTCAAAATCTATAGCAATAAAATGAATAAAGATGTCCAAAAAATTGCACCTGAAACACGAAAGATCCTAATGAAATATGATTGGCCTGGGAATGTTCGTGAATTGGAAAATGTTATAGAAAGAGCAATAGTTCTTGCGCAATATGATACTATTTTTCCGTATGATCTGCCTCTTAATTTTCAATATGATCAGCCAGACATCATCAAACAAGCCATAAATGGCAATTGGAATATTGAAAAACTTGAACGTGAATATATAGTTAATATGCTCAAGGAATCCTCTGGAAAATTACTGCAAACCTCTCAAAATTTAGGTATTGCAAGAAATTCTCTTTGGAGAAAAATTAAAAAATATAAAATTTCTTAAAAAACTTTCATTATAACGGAGGAAAAGATGCTCATAAATAAAAAGATTAGTTCAGCCCTAATTATTATATTGCCTTTATGTTTTATCGCATTTTCAACCCTAGTTTATGCAAGGGCTTTCCGCACAGCGATTTTGCCAGATAAGGGAGCAAATTTTGGTTGTGCAACTTGCCATATTAACCCAAACGGTGGGGGTGCAAAGAATAGCTTTGGTATTGACTATGAAAAAATTGCTATACCTGCGGGTGATAAATATACTGAAGCACTAGCAAAACTAGATTCTGACAAAGATGGATTTACTAATGAGCAGGAATTCTCTGCAAATCCTGTTACCAACCCCGGCGACCCAAATTCGCACCCACAAATACAGCAAGCAGTAAACGTAAAAGGGAAAATCTTTGGCACTTGGGGAAAAATAAAGTCCATAAAATAGTATTATCACATTTTCCAATTGATATATGGTATAATATAAAGTATCTCATTTTTGCGATGTTTATAGCAATCAAGCGAAAAGCTTGCTATCGAAATCTATTGAAGGAGTATAGTCATGTTTAAGCTTGCAGTAATAAGCGATGAAATATCCCAAGACTTTCAGACCGTTGTGAACGTGGCATCTGAATACAAACTGAATGGCATTGAAATACGATCAGTATGGGATAAGCCTCCGCAAAATATAACTGACGACGATATGTCAGCAATGAAGGATATGATTGATAAAGCTGGACTTGCCATTGTTGGTATAGCCTCGCCATTTTACAAATGTGATATTGATAATGCACAAGAGAGAGCTAACCATATACAAATATTAAGAAAATGTATCAAAATGGCAAAATTCTTTGATACAAATATAGTGCGTGGATTCGCCTTTTGGAATACAGGCAAAACAGAGGAATTATGGGAGCAGATACTTGGTTATTATAGAGAACCTGTGAAAATTGCCGAGTCCGAAGGGATAATAATTGGTCTTGAAAATGAGGCTTCTACATCGCTTTCAACAGCTAAATTAACAGCTAAATTTATTACAGATATTGACTCTCCTAATGTCAAGGGTATTTGGGACCCTGCAAACGAAGTCTATGCAAATGGCGGGGAAAAGCCTTTTCCAGATGCCTATAACCGTATGAAAAAGCATATGATCCACTGCCACGCAAAAGACGCAGGAAAAAATGAAAAAGGTGAGCCAGAATCAGTCCCAGTTGGAACTGGTGTTATAGATTGGAAAGGACAGATAAAAGAACTATTGGATTCTGGATATAAGGGTTATCTCTCCCTTGAAACTCATTGGCGACCCAAAAAGGCTTTATCGGAAGATTTGCTTAATCGTCCCGGCGGTTCCGCTTTTTCAGAAGCAGGTGAAGAAGCAAGTCGTGTCTGTCTTGATAACATCTTTGGCATCCTAAAAGAGCTTAAAGCTATATAATGCTATCTTAACAAAATTTTTTAATAGCATTTATCTTGACAATATATTTAGCCTATTATATACTATTTTGAGTTTAGGTTTATTAGATAATTTGTTAAGATTTATATCTACATGCTTTGTTTAAGGAAGGATAGCCAACAATGGGAAAGATTAGAGTAGCTATTGCAGGTGTTGGAAACTGCGCTTCTGCCCTAGTTCAGGGGGTTGAATATTACAAGAATGCAAAAGAAAATGAATTTGTTCCCGGTCTTATGCACGTAAATCTTGGTGGGTATCACATAAGGGATATTGAATTCGTTGCAGCTTTTGATGTTGATAACAGCAAGGTAGGAAAAGAATTCTCAGAAGCACTTCTCGCACCACCTAATAATACGATTCAATTTGCCAAGATGCCAAAAATATCTTTTGAAGTTCAGAGAGGTCCTACGAAAGACGGGCTTGGGAAATATTATAAAGAAACGATAACTGAATCAAAAGAGAAGCCTGTTGATGTTGCCAAAATACTTAAAGAACGTGAAGTTGATGTTCTGATTAATTATTTGCCTGTCGGCAGTGAAGAAGCTGTAAAATGGTATGCAGAGCAAGCACTAGAAGCCAAATGCGGAATGGTGAATTGTATCCCTGTATTTATTGCAAAAACAAAGGAATGGCAAGAGAGATTCAAATCAGCAGGTGTTCCTATAATAGGTGACGATATAAAGTCACAGGTTGGTGCAACGATTGTGCATAGAGTCTTAACGAGGCTTTTCAGAGATAGAGGGATAAAGCTAGTTGATACTGCACAGCTAAATGTTGGCGGAAATATGGACTTCAAAAACATGATCGAAGAAGAAAGACTCAGCACAAAAAGAATGTCTAAAACAGATGCTGTCGTTTCTCAACTGGATTATGACATTGGCGCAGATCACGTCCATATTGGACCTAGCGATTATGTTCCATGGTTGACTGATAGAAAATGGTGTTATATAAGCATGAGAGGAACAGCATTTGGTGACGTGCCATTGAATCTTGACCTAAAGTTAGAAGTTTGGGATTCTCCAAATTCTGCTGGAATCGTTATAGATGCTCTTAGGTGTTGCAAGGTTGCGCTTGATAGAGGCATATCAGGTGCGCTGATTGCCCCATCATCATATTTTATGAAATCTCCTCCGATCCAGTATTCTGACTCAGAGGCAAGAGACATGGTAGAAGCCTTTATTGCTGGAAGATAAAAGCCTTGTTGGGAATGATATTTCATTATAAAATCATTCCCAATATTTATCTTAAATACTCTCCTTTATACATATCTGCAAATTTTCCTGATAAGCTACATATAATAATCATACAACAATTTACATGCAAAATTCACTATGATACCATTAAGAGATACAATCCAATCAAGATCAACACCAATAATAACTGTCAGCTTAATTATCGCAAATGTGGTTGCATTTATCTTTCAGTTATCGTTAGGTCAAAATCTTAATGATTTCATAACTGCCTATGGGTTCGTCCCATCAAGGTTTTTTCATTTAATAAGTAAGGGAAATATAATCGCTGGTTTATTCCCCCTCTTTACCAGTATATTCTTGCATGGTGGATGGTTTCATATAATAGGTAATATGTGGTTTTTATGGATATTTGGTGATAATGTTGAAGATCGGGTTGGACATTTTAGATTTGTATTTTTTTATCTATTATGTGGATTTTCTGCAGGGCTAATTCATGGCTTTACAAATCCCAATTCAGGTATTCCAACTATCGGTGCAAGCGGTGCGATTGCTGGTGTTATGGGGGCATATTTTATCTTATATCCAAGAGCAAGGATATGGACTCTTGTTCCGATATTCTTTTTTGCTCAGTTTGTTGAGATACCAGCGTTCTTTTTCTTGGGATTCTGGATTTTAATGCAGTTTTTTATGGGAACATTTTCGCTAGGTGTTGGTTCTATGCAGGGTGGTGTTGCGTGGTGGGCGCATATTGGCGGATTTGTTACCGGAGCATTACTGATATTTATTTTCCGAAAGAGACAACGTAATTTACCTAGACAATATATAGATCAATATCGTCCTTGGTGATTTTTTTATCGGAGGCTTGTTTTATGTCTTGGATTTTTCAGATATTTTGGATATTTGTTATGCTAACTGCTTTAGCCCCTATTATACAAAGGCGTATGCTTGAAACTGCAAGGTTAAAAATCATAAGAAATTTAGAAAAAAAGCGTAAAAGCCGTGTTATTGCAATGATTCATAGACAGGAAACGATGAATATACTTGGCTTTCCATTGATTAGGTATATCAATATTGAGGATTCAGAGGAAGTTATAAGGGCAATTAATCTAACAGATGATGATGTTCCTATTGATCTTATTTTGCATACTCCCGGCGGGCTTGTGCTTGCAACAGAACGTATTGCCTGCGCATTAAAACGACACAAAGCCAAAGTTACGGTCTTTATACCTCACTATGCCATGTCTGGTGGAACACTCATCGCTTTATCAACAGATGAGATCGTTATGGATAAAAGCGCAGTATTAGGATCGGTTGATCCACAGGTCGGGGGGTATCCCGCCGCTTCTATACTTAAAGTTATGGAAACAAAAAATATTGACGAAATTGATGATGAGACACACATCTTGGCAGATATATCAAGAAAGGCAATAAAACAGCTAAAAGATTGTGTTAGAGAAATTATAAGCGATAAGATGGATGAGGAAAAAGCTGAAAAGGTTGCTGATTTATTAACTAGGGGCGAATGGACACATGATTATCCAATTACAGTAACAGAAGCTCAAAATATCGGTTTACCTGTTACAACTGATATGCCAGAGGAAGTCTATCAATTAATGAACTTATTTCCACAACCGGGCAACAGACGACCTTCTGTGCAATATATACCTGTCCCATATCACGCTAACGAAAAGGAAAAAAGGGCTTCAAACTAATAGAAAGGTTTTGGTATGAGTGATAAATTGACAATTCAAGAGATAGTTGAGATAGCTATTGAGATAGAGAAAAACGGAGAGGCATTTTATTATGAACTTGCGGAATCTGCTCAAACTGCAATACTTAGAGATTTATTCAAGTATCTTTCAGCAGAGGAAAAAAAGCATAAGTTAAGATTTCAAGAAATACTAAAATCGGTTGGCGGATACCAGATTTCCGAAATATATTATGCGACAGAATACATGGGCTATATGAAGGCACTTGCAGACGAAAGGGTTTTTAGAGGCGATATATATCCTGAAAATATCGCAAAAAGCCTAAAAACGCCCAAAGAAGCCATTGATATTGCTATCGGCTTTGAGAAAGATTCCATCATCTTTTTATATGAAATGCGGGAGATGGTCGGCGAATTTGATGAAAATGCAATACAAATGCTTCTTAATGAAGAAAAAGAGCATATCCGCAAACTGTCTGAGATAAAGAAGGACATAAAATAGGTTATCTTATTAATATAAGTAAGATTTAGAAGCGTTTCGCAAGGTGGTATATATGACTTCCAGTTTACTTGATCTTAAATTAATAATGCCCGAAGAGGAACAGCAAATAATTTCTGGTAGTGATGCTTTATATGATGTTATTATCATCGGTGGTGGTCCTGCAGGAATGACATCTGCGGTTTATACAGCAAGAAAACAGCTAAAAACCTTGCTTGTCAGTAAAAATATCGGTGGTCAACTTCTATGGACATCTGATATTGAAAATTATATGGGCTATCAATATATTACTGGTGAGGAACTGACAAAGAAATTTAGAGAGCAGATGGAGCAATTTCCTATCGTAGATATAATTCTTGATAAAACTGTTGAAAAAGTGCAAAAATATGATGGTAGTTTCGAGATAATTACCACTGATGGAATGACATTTAAGGGGAAAACGGTTATTATTGCTTCTGGTAAAAGATATAAGCCAATGAATGTTCCGGGAGAAAAAGAGCTAGTTGGAAAAGGCGTAAGCTATTGTGCAACCTGTGATGCACCATTGTTTGCTGGGAAGGACGTCGTTGTTGTTGGTGGAGGAAATTCTGCTTTTACAGCAGTCATTGACCTTATGAAGATCGCAAACAAGATATATATCGTCAATATAATGGACAACTGGCAAGCAGATGCTGTCATGCTCGAAAAGACGAAAGATGCTGATAATATAGTCAGGCTGTTATCCCACAAAGTAAATGCAATAAATGGTGAAAAAAGGGTTACAGGTGTAACTGTTGAGTCCGTCAAAACACATGAAAAGACAGAGTTAGACGTATCAGGCGTGTTCATAGAAATAGGACTTATCCCCAACTCTGAATTTGCCAAAGACTTGGTGAAACTCAATAATTGGGGAGAAATAGCCATAGATTGTTCATGCCAAACAAGCATTGATGGTGTTTATGCGGCTGGCGATGTAACAACCGTTCCCGAAAAGCAAATCAGCGTTTCAATTGGCGAAGGCACAAAGGCAGCACTTTCTGCATATAAATATTTGATGATGAGATAGATATTATCCGCCTGTAACAGGTGGTATTACACTCAGAATATCGCCTTCATTAAGCGTAACATCTGCTTTTTGATGAACGCCATTGACCATTATTACGCTTGTTGTATTTTTTGGTATATTTAATTCGTCTAATAATTCCGCTATGCTAATTCCATCTTTTACTGTGATCTTTGCCCTTTTATTCTTAGCCCCAGGTGGAAGGAATTGAGCTAGATTTGCAAATAATCTTATTTCAATATTCAAGTTATTTCCCTCCTTAATGTCTGATGAATTATTATAATATTTTATATATGATAACATAAATTTTAGTTATTATCATCCATGTTTTTTATGTGGCGTGTAATTTTTTTGGCAGATGAAAAAGGTCTAATATTTGGGCATGAAAATAAGGGCAAAAAGGGGATTTTTATGGACAAAAAAGGGAAAATAAAAGGAAAATAAATTGTGTTAAACGGCAAAATAACTTGTTTTTTCCGATTTTTCCAATTTCTTCATAAAAAAGATTTCTAAGCGGAAAGTCTGGGGTGAGAGTTTTATTTTACATAAATATATATCGAGATAAGCGAAATAAAATGTGAACACCCACTTTTTTATCTAAAATATAGGAAAACAATTATCTAGCAGATTAATCTGTAGGGGGAACGATCATGAAATTTATCATAATACTCGGAAGTAGAAACCCAAAGGGTCAAACAGCAAGAGCTACCGATGCGATTATTCATGGTATAACAAGTATCGGTGGAGAGTATGAAAAAATATTCCTACCTCAAATGAATATTGAGAGATGTAGGCAATGTGATGATAATGGTTGGGGAATATGCAGGACACAAGGACAATGCGTTATTAAAGATGATTTTGCGTCAATTGTAAGTAAAATCAAAGATAGTGATGCTGTTGTGTTTGCTACACCTGTTTATTTTGGTGATTTAAGTGAGAGTATAAGAGCATTTCTTGATAGACTTCGTAGGACTTGTATGCACGAGTCAGGGAAACAAGGCATCGCTGGCACAAAGGCTGTCGGAATATGTGTTGCTGGCGGAGGTGGAGGCGGTGCGCCAAATTGTTGTGTTAGCATGGAGAGGGTTCTTGGCACTTGTGGATTTGACCTTATCGATATGATACCAGTCAGAAGACAAAATCTCGATATGAAACTCGCTATCCTTGAAACAACAGGAAAATGGCTATCTTCAAGTATATAAGAGAACGTAATACGTGACGGGTTAATAAGTAGTTGCATAACAAACTAGATCAGCGAAAATCCGTTTAATAAGCGTTTGCTTATTATTCTAGCTGAAAAAGTTGCAATAATATGTTTTTTTCATTCAAATTGATACTCTAATTTCATAAGTAGCATTGACAAAATAACCGTAATTGATTAATATTAGAGAATTATACCTATATTTTCAAACATATAATATCTAACAATATTTTGCTATTTATGACTATTAGAGTATTTCTTATTGCATTATTCCTTATACCAATAAATTCCCTCTGGATGATGACCGCATCGCTTTGGAATGCTGGTTATCCAACGACTGTTTCTTTATTCTATAACGTTATATTCTATTTCCTCATAATTACCATTTTAAATTCTGCAATAGCTCGTATCTCACCAAAAAGCGCATTAAGCAGAAAAGAACTTACCGTCCTATATCCAATGCTGACAGTCGCATCTGCATTAAACGGGCTGGATATGCTTCAGCTTATAGGTGCAATAATAGCGGGACCAAATTTTCTTGCTACTCCTGAAAATGAATGGAAAGAGTTATTTATGCAATATATGCCTGATTGGATGGTAATATCGGATAAATCAGCGCTTGATAAATATGCACAAGGGGAATCATCATTCTTTTTAATGAATAATATAAGTGTTTGGGTGACGCCTGTTCTTATATGGTCAGCTTTTACAATGTCTCTTGTCCTTGTTATGCTAGGTATAACGCTTGTATTAAGCACTCGTTGGGTTTCTGAGGAAAAATTGAGTTATCCTATAATCCAATTACCATTGCGAATGACTGAATCAGGCTTTTTTAAAAACAGGGTGATGTGGCTCGGTGTTGCTATCGGCTTATTTTTAGGAACTACAAACGGATTACACTTCTTCTTTCCGGGATTTCCAACAATAGGCAAGCCTGTAAATATTGGCCAATATTTTACAGAAAAACCTCTTAATGCAATTGGATGGCTCCCTGTTGCTGTTCAGCCTTTCGCAATAGGATTAGGCTTTTTTATGCCTATTGACCTATCATTTTCTTGTTGGTTTTTCTATCTATTTTGGAAATTTGAGAATGTTTTGACATCAATGCTTGGCATCCGAATCCCCGGCTTTCCATTTATTAATGAACAAACGACAGGTGCCTATGTTGCATTTGCATTGGTTGCAATCTGGGTTGCACGTAAGGGGATATTAAGGCTTTTCAGGTTTAGTAATCAAGATAATGCGACAAAAGGCATCCAGAGATTCGCTTCTGCTACAATATTTATTGGTTTGTTGGGTATTATAATATTTTGCTTTAAGGCTGGAATGGGCTTAAAAGCGATAGCTCTCTTTTTTATTATTTATTTCCTGATCTCGATATCCATCGGTAGAATAAGGGCAGAACTTGGCTCGCCTGTGCATGACCTACACTTTGCAGGACCAGAGATGATGATGGTTCATCTATTTGGGACACGTAGCTTTAGCCAATATGATCTAACTATCATATCGACATTTTGGTATTTCAATCGTGCATATCGTAGCCATCCAATGCCTTGTATCCTTGAGGGAGTAAAGCTAGGCGAAAGAACAGAAGTAAAAGCGACACAGATAGCGACTGGCGTTATTGTTGCCTCTGCGCTTGGGATATTTTTTGCGTTTTTTATGCACCTTATGTCATCATATCACTATGGAGCATGGGGTAAGATGTGGCCTGCTTATGAAACATTCAACAGGCTTTCATCATGGCTCACAACGCCTACAGGCGGGGATTTAAGATATATATTTGCTTATAGTTTTGGGGCATTATTTGTTGTTGTATTATCGATAGTTAGAACTCAATTTGTATGGTTTCCATTACATCCAGTTGGATTTGTTGTATCAAGCACTTGGGGTATGAATCCGTTTTGGTTCTCTGTGTTCCTTAGCTGGCTCATAAAATACTCGATGCTTAGATATGGCGGTCTAAGGACATATAGAAAAAACGTTCCGTTATTTTTGGGGCTTATACTCGGTGAGTTTATTGCTGATGCAGGTGTTGGCATTGCAGGAACAATATTTAGGGTTGCAACATATATCTGGTATGGATAATATTGAAATATATGTTTTTGTGTTGTAAGATTTAGCTGTATAAATATCTATAAGAAAATTAGGAGGTAATAAAAATGGCAGAAAAATTGAAAGTTGGGGTAATTGGAACTGGGATAATTGGCAAATCTCATGTTGGCGGGTATAAAAGCATGGCTGATGATGTTGAGATCGTTGCGGTCGCCGATCTCAATAAAGAAGAGGCAGAGAAAGTCGCTTCTGCTAATGGTATTCCTTATGTTTTCAGTGATTACAAAGAGCTTTTGAAAATGGATGAGATAGTAAGCGTTGATGTATGCTTGCCGAATAATCTCCACATGCCTGTAACTGTTGACGCTCTCAAGGCAGGCAAAAATGTCTATTGTGAGAAGCCTATGGCAAGGACTTATGAAGAAGCAAAGGTAATGTTTGATACAGCAAAAGAAACAGGGAAAATGCTTCAAATACAATTGGCTACGCTTTTTTCGTGGGAAACAAAGGCGGCAAAGCACTTTATCGAAACGGATGTTCTTGGGCGTGTTTATTATGTAAAAACAAGCCATTACCGCAGGCGTGGTAGAGTCTATGTCGATGGATATGCGACACCACACTTTGTCCAAAAAGCGATCTCAGGTGGCGGGGCATTAGCCGATATGGCGGTTTATCATATATCATCAATGGTTTGGCTACTTGGTAATCCAGATATTGAAACAGTTACAGCATCAACCTATCAAGAGATTGATATGGATGAAGATCGAAAGAAGTTCAGCAAATATGATGTTGAGGAACTTGGTATCGGCTTTGTGCGATTCAAGGGCAATGTTACTATGTTCGTAGAAGAAAGCTGGGCGATCAATATGGATCGTGATGAAGGTGATTGTATAATGGGATCAAAAGGTGGACTCAGGCTTCATCCATTTACGCTTTATACAGAAGTTGGAGGCATGACAGTCGATCAACCATTCGATATGGAGAATTTCAAAAATCGTCAGCGAAGTATCGGCAAGGCAAGCGAGGGATTTGATAACCCACAGAAAAATTTTGTATGGGCGCAACTGGGTCGCGTCCCATTGATCGATACTGCAAGCATTGCATTAAAAACCGCACAAATAACAAGCGCAATGTATAAATCCGCTGAAGAACACAAAGAAGTTGCTTTTTAGCGAATGATTAATGAGTGAAGCGTAATAAGTGAAACGTAATGCGTTATGTATAACACGTCTTACGTTTTACTGCACAAATCCGCTAAATCTGCTCAATCAGCGTTCTATAAATAACGTCAGTTCGATATAAGAATGAACCACAAAGACACTAAAACACAAAGTTTCACAAGGGATTAAAGGTTAAATCTTCAATCTTATTTCCTGCTTTGTGCCTTTGTGTCTTGGTGGTAAATATAAATTCTTACGCTGAACTCACGTTATTAAACAATATTTTTCAATGATTACTCTATATAGAAAGAAAGAGGTGAATAATAGCATGAAAAGATACTTATTATTGAAATTATTATTAACATTATTAATCATATTTGTAACAGCTAATTTTGTTTTATCTGATTGGCAACAATTTCTTGGTCCAGACAGAAACGCTACATCAAAAGAAACAGGCATAAAACGTTCGTGGGGAGAAAATGGTCCTGATGTGTTATGGACATTTCCGCTTGGTGAAGGATTTGGTGGACCAGCGATTAGTGATGGAAAGGTATATATATTAGACAGAATAAAGGATAAGCAGGACGTTTTGCGTTGTATTGACTTAATCAATGGTAATGAAGAGTGGTCTTTTTCATATGATTCGTCGGGTGAATTTAGCTACCCCGGCTCAAGGTCTGTTCCAACAATTGATGGTGATTTTATCTATACCTGTGGTAGTTTTGGCGATGTATATTGTATTGATAAAAACACCCATAAACCTGTCTGGCATAGCAATATATGGAAAGATTTTGATGGTGGCGATAAATATCCAAGCTGGGGGATCAGCCAGCATCCGCTTGTATACGGCGATCTGATGATATTAGCATCTCAGACAGATAAGGCGGGAGTTGTTGCCTATGATAAATTGACAGGTGAAGTAAAATGGGTATCGGAACCTTTTCCTACCTATGCAGGATATGTTACACCGAAGATCGTTAAAATTGATGGTGAAGATAATCTTGTCATGATAAGTAGTAGCAGAATCAGAAAGGGTTTTGACGTTCCCAACCCTCCTGATACAGTATTCGGCATAGACCCAAAAACAGGAAAATTTCTTTGGTCATATAACGGTTGGCAATGTAGTATCCCTGTCCCTAATGTCGCTGAAATCGGTGATGGGCGACTTTTGATTATGGGTGGATATAGAAGCGGATCGGCAATGATCAAAGTTGAAAAGATTAATGATGCCTTTGTTGTTAAAGAGATATTTAAGACTATGGATTTTGGGACGCATGTTCATACCCCTATTGTATACAAAGGGCATTTTTACGCACATTGCACTGATAACACAGGACGGCAAGACGGAATGACCTGTATGGATTTTGATGGCAACATAAAATGGAAAACAGAAAAATCACCTGCATTTGATAAAGGCGGTTTTATATTAGTTGATGATCTGATAATCAGTATAGATGGCATAAAAGGTATTCTCAGACTTATCGAACCTAGTCCAGATGGATTTAAAGAAATATCAAAAGCACAGTTGCTTGAGACTAATCAATGTTGGGCTCCTCTGGCTCTATCTGATGGTAAATTGTTGATACGAGATCAAAAACAGATGAAATGCGTTGTTATAAAATAGTCTTTAAAGATTACTATTATTTCCTTGATGTGAAATAATCCCTGAAAGTCTCCATTTACCCAATGGAAACTTATATGGATTTTATTATAATTCTACGACTTTTTCAGTTAGCAATAGATAATGACAAAAAGAGATTTTTCACTACGTTTAGAATAACATTTTTTGTCACCCTGAACGAAGTGAAGGGTCTTCTTTATACCATAAGTGAAAAAGCCGTAATAATTCCCTGTAAAAACCTGATTTCATTATATTATTTAAGGAGTTAACGATGAAACCGATTGAAGAAAATAAATGCGCCCCACAACTTAAATGCTCATTAAGAGAGAATTTGCCTGGGGTTGTGGAAAGCATATATGAAAGCTATCAAAATACGCCTAAAACAAGGAATATTGGTGAAAGTCCTTTACCTAATAAGGCATCTATAATTAATATTTTAGAGTCTATACGTGAAATATTATTTCCGGGATATTATGGAAATTCTGGCTTATGCTGGGAGAATGTCCGATATTTTATCGGGAGTAAGCTAGATGAACTCTTTGTAAACCTTAGCACAGAAATATCAAGAAGCCTTAGACATGAATGTAAACAGACTGGTCATATATGTATCGAATGTATTGACAGGTCAGGGCAATATTGCATGGATTTTTTTTCACAACTGCCAAAAATTAGAGATATGCTAGTTTATGATGTTCAGTCTGCTTATGATGGCGACCCCGCTGCGAAAGGACTTGATGAAATTATATTCAGTTATCCGGGAATAATGGCAATAACTACTTATAGAATTGCTCATGAGCTTCTTTTGCTGGGAGTGCCATCCATACCTAGAATTATGACTGAGTATGCTCATGGAATAACAGGAATTGATATACATCCTGGAGCAAGAATTGGAAAAAGTTTCTTTATTGATCATGGAACTGGAGTCGTCATTGGCGAAACCTGCGAAATCGGTGAAAGGGTGAAACTATATCAAGGTGTAACTCTCGGTGCGCTTAGCTTTCCAAAGGACGATACAGGCTCATTAATAAGAGGCAGAAAAAGGCATCCCACTATTGAAGATGATGTCACTATATATGCAGGGGCTACAATTCTTGGAGGCGATACTATTATCGGCAAAGGCTCTGTTATTGGAGGTAATGTTTGGCTTGTTAGTTCTGTTCCGCCAGGAACAAAGGTTACAATAGAAGCACCCCAACTAAAATTTAAGATGAACTCTATAACTGCATAGGTAGGTAGTTTTGCATGGCAAACATTTTGATTGTTGACGATGAAGAAAGCATAAGAGATGTCTTTGCGACTTTTCTTAATATATATCAACATAAGATCACCCTTGCGAAATCTGGCGAAGAGGCAATCAATTTAATACAAGAGAATATATTTGATATAGTAATTACAGACCTAAAGATGGGGAAAATTGACGGAATGACTGTCTTAAATTGTGTTAAGGAAATTTCCCCTGACACAGAAGTAATTATGATAACAGCATTTGCAACTATTCCAATCGCTGTTCAAGCTATGAGGTTAGGTGCTTATGATTTCGTATCAAAACCTTTTAACCTTGATGAGTTGAAATTAATCATAGATAGGGCCTTAGAAAGAAGCAAGATTTCTATAGGTATGAAAATGTTTAAAACGCAAGTTCGGGATAAAAGTAAGTTTTCTAATATTATTGGTTCAACTCCTGCCATGTATGAAGTTTTTTCATTAATTGAAAATGTTTGTCGTTTTGATACAACTGTTTTAATTACGGGTGAAAGTGGAACAGGAAAAGAGTTAGTGGCAAGAAGCATACATGCCAATAGCTCTCGTAGTAATAATGTTCTAATACCGATCAATTGTGCTACTATTCCAGAAAATTTGCAGGAAAGCGAGTTTTTTGGATACAAAAAAGGTGCTTTTACCGATGCAAACGAGGACAAAAAAGGACTTTTTGAGGATGCTCATCGAGGAACGGTCTTTCTTGATGAA
>Ga0067045_1028832_pt1 | contig 26926 bp, 19 predicted proteins | sample TerdegcTABiofilm_FD_59184 | JGI IMG/M metagenome (GOLD analysis project Ga0067045, IMG submission 59184) | Combined Assembly of (Gp0054472, Gp0054536) Wastewater bioreactor microbial communities from Singapore -Terephthalate degrading... | reverse complement strand
GCAGCAGCTTCGGCGGTGGGCACCGCAGCAGCGGCTCGCGCAGCAGCGGCGGCGGCGGCCGGCGCGGCTTCCGTTAAACCTGAAAACAGCAGGGGCCGGCGCTTCCGCAAGTGCCGGCCCCTTTTCCTGGCATCCAGGAGGTCCCATGCCCACGGGCTCCCCGACCTATACCTTGCTCAGTTACCTGTTCACCACGTTCAGCGCCACGGTGGCGCAGCTGTTTATTCTGTTCGGCCCGCTGTTGCTGTTGGGATACCTGCTCAACGCCTTAGCCCGTTTCATTGAGCGGGAAATCGTGGAAACGATCGGGCTGAAAATCCACAACGCGCTCATCATGCCAGGCGTCTTTGTCCATGAGTACCTGGGCCACGCGCTCTTCGTGCGGCTGTCTGGCCGGAGAACCGCCCTTTGGGTCAATTTTGGCCTGCACTCACCAGTGCGGGGCCTCACCCTGGTTCCGCCGGCCCGCACCTTGCGCCAATACGTGGGCGATTTCTTCGTCGGGATAGGCCCGTTGATCATGGGAACGCTGATCCTGGCCCTGATCACCTGGCTGCTGATCGGACCGGTGGCCTTTCAAACGCTAAGCCCCTCCCCCTTAGATAACGGCGTCCTGACGCTGGCGGCGGCCGGACGGCTGATCAACGGGATCGCCCATGGTGTTGGCGTCCTCTTGACCATCCTGTTCAGTGGGCACTACGTAGCTGGCTGGCAGGTTGTACTTTTCCTCTACCTGACCTTCAGCATTGGCAGTGCCATGGCCCTCAGCGCACCTGATTACCGCATCGCAGTGAACGGCTTCCAAGCGCTGGCCACGACGCTGTTAGTGTTTAACTTTTTGACCGTCTGGATGGGGCAATTTCTGGAACCATTCTTCAGCTGGCTGGCGCAGCTCTACCAGGGGCTCTATACCGCTATGGCGTTCACGCTCATCGCTACGGCCGTCGTGGCCGCCCTGCTTTTCCCGCTATGGGTGCTTTTCAAACGCTGAAAACTCTGCGCCCGGCCTCATTTCTACAATCCCACACCAGGGCAGTGACTGAGATTACTCAACCCAAGTTGCTGCCTTGCCCCTTTCGCTAAGCCCATGGGCGCTTCAAGGGCCAAAACGGGTTGGCAGGCACGGCTTCAGCCCTCGTTACGCCACTGGAACGCCTGAAGGCGTCCCTAAAAACCATAAGGGCCACTTGAATTACTTATAATCGCTATATTCCAGCACCGTGTAGACCTCCACCGGCCCATCAAAGGTAAGGCCGAGAAATTGGACCGGAGGCCGATCGGGGGAGAGCGCCCGGCCGGTGACCGGACGGCCAAAGTCCACCATCACTGTCTGCGGCTCAGCGGCATAGTTGACCAGATGCAGCTGGTGTTTTTCCCCCTGCCGCCAATGCTCCACCAGAACGGGCGTTTCCGCAGTGACATGGGGATGCGCTCGCTCCCCCACCTGCGCCAGCAAAGTCGCCTGGGCAGCGGCCGGCGGTAGGGCAAAGGAGGGCGCGGCGGTGTAGAAACGTTGGGCCACTCCCCGCCGGTCGGCCCAGCGACGCACCCAGGGTGATTCAAAATAAGCCCGCAGCAGCAAACGGAGGAGCGTCCCGGCCAGCGGCTGGAGTGCCGGATGGCGGGCCAGCCGGCCCGGAGGCGGAGGGGCCCAGCCGGGCAGGTCCGGCACATTCACCAGGCGCCCGGTGATTGTGGACCAGCGGCCGCTACGGGCCTCCGGCAGCGCCCCGTCGGTGCCGGGCGGCAAGATGTTCTCAAAGCAAAAGAGCACTTTCAGCCCGCTCAATTCGTCCTCCGGCAAGACGACCCGCCAGGGAATACCGGCCGCGAGCAACGTCTGCGCAACCCCAAAGTAGAGCGGTGCCACGCGATCCCAAGCCTGCCAGAGCGCCTCGCCGGGATAGAGCAGCGCCACCGTCGCGGCGTTCTCGCGGTCACGGTAGAGGGTGGCGTACTCGGCCAGCCAGCGGTGATAGCGGCCCATTGCCGCTCGCTGCTCGGCGTAGCGCCCGGCCGTCAACAGGGTAAAAGTGCCGCGCTCGTCCACGAACTCCGTCCCTTTGACGACCATCGGCATCCCGCAAGCAGCCGCCTCGGCAATTCCCTGCTGAAACCGGCGCACCGGATAGACGTCATCAAAGCCAATGCCCTTGTCGTAGGGATCGGTGGTCACCGGCGTACCGCCGGCCAGCGCGCGCGCCGTGCGCAGCGTGAGGGCATTGTTCACCAACAGGGGAGCGTTCCCCTTCGCCCCCGAGGCCGGCTCCCAGCGCGGCAACGCGAAGTCCTCAATCATCAACACATCCTGTACCCCTGCCAGCCCCGCCAGGTCAATGCCGTGGGCGATGAAACTGGGGCGCATTACCACGTCATAATCGTTGGCACTGATGGCGATGGCGGGATTGAGCGTGCGAGCGTAATCCGCCAGCTGCTGCAACGTCGCTGTCACTTGCATGGCCCGCCAACGCAAGTAACGCCGGCTAACCGGATCGCCGGTGGGGTCCAGCCGGGTGGGGAAATCCAACCCGGTCGCCGCCTGGAACGCCTGGCGGCACCGGGGGCAGGCACAGCCCGCTCCGCCCAGCCAGACGCCGCCCACGTGAAAGGGTTGCGCGCCCCACCAGGGATTATCAAAGAAGACGCCGTCGGCCCCGGCCGCGACGACGCCGGCCGTCATCTCCTTGAGGTGCTCCAACCACTCCGGGTGCAACCAGCAGGTCATCAGCCGACCGGTGTAATAGGGGAAACGGTGGCCCTGGATGTCTACCGCGTACCAATCCTTAGTCCGGTAACTGCCGGTGTAGGCGCAATTGGAGGTCTGCACATAGCCAAAAACGCGCACGCCGGCCGCCTGGTAAACCGGCACGGCCTGGCGGAAGGCTTCCCAGTCGGCCTCTTCCACCTCTGGCGGGAACCCCCAATCATAAGTAAGGTAGGCCCAATTGAAGCCGGCTTCGTCTGCCACGCGCGCCACCCCGGTCGGGGTGTGGGCTTCCAGGTGGACGGCCTCATCCACCGGAGCGTTGAGGAATTTCAGCCGGTTCATGCGGATCGTGCCGGGACCGGCCCAGAGATAAACCGGCCGGTGTCGGCCCACGGTGAAATCATCACGAGAGTTCATACCCCTCCTACCCCCTCCCCTTACAACAGGGTGCCGGCCCCGGTTTCGGCCTCCAGCGCCGCCAGATAGACCTGCATCTCCGCCAGGCGGACTGCACCGATCCGCTGCGCCGGAGGCGTCAGCAACAGCGGCGGCAGCTGCCCGGTGAAGCGGCGGATGAGCGCAACGGCAGCGGGCAGGTCCGGGGCCCAATCGTCCAGCCCGACGATAGCCAGCAGCCGCGTCACGCCGATGTAGCCCATAAAATCCAGGATGTCGGCGTCGTGGAACACTTTGACCGCCACCGATTCCGTCACCGGGATATGGAACGTATGGCCCAGGATGATCTCTTGCACCAGGGGCAGCTTTGCTCTGGGGAAATCGGTCGGGCCGAGCACCTCCTCCAACAGCTGCACAGACCGCGCGGCATGATCAACGCCGGGCTGGCGGTGCGGACCGAGCGCGCCCAGGTCATGCAAATAGGCCGCCGCCAGTAAAGCTTCCTCGTCCACCTCAGCGCCCAGTTCGGCGGCGAGTTGGAGTGCCAGCGCGTACACCCGCCGGGAGTGCGCCAGTCCCCAGGCCGGATGGTGAAAGTCTTCAATCAGCGCTTGCACGGTTGATTGCCACATCGGTTCCCCCTTTGATACTGTAGTTCTGGCTTGCTCCCTATCCCTACTCCACCTATGGCAGGTTGAGGCAACAAAAACGCCTCTCCGCAAGAGAGGCAATCCATTAGCAGGCGCTCCCGTCTCCAACCTCATCTTTCAGAGCGCTCCAACCTGGGCCTCTGCCGGATTTGGCACCCGTCACGCCGTAGCGTCGGGTTGTCGAGGTTTCACCGGGCCGGTCCCTCCACCTCTCTTGATGAGCGGCGGGCTTCCCACCGTTGCCGTCTACTTTACTACGAGTCGGGATGATTGTCAAGAAGAGCGCTGTAGCAACGCGCTTCAACGCGGCTCAGACGGCGCTCAAGCGCCTGACTACAAACTTTTTACGCTCTTTTCAAGGGAGATTTCATCCTTCCGCCTTGATCCTTCATCCTTTCAGAAGGCGTTCATCAGCGGTGAGATGAAAATGTGAGCCGTGAGCGGTGAGCAGGAAACAGAAACGGCTACCGGCTGCTCTCTGCTCACTCCTTAACCGGTTTCTACTTTCAGAGGAACGCGCAAATGGCTGCAATTTTGGCGATTTGGCCGCCAAAATCCCCGGAAAGCTATTGACATTTCAATTTTCTCATGCTACAATAATCGTGTAAGCGCTTCCAAATCCAAAACCGTGTCAGGGGGGAATGCTCTCAGCTCTAAGAGACCCTGTTATTGACACCAGACCGAGAACCGTTGACACAATACCGATAACCTGATCGTTATTGGTCTACAAGCCCAAAGCAAGCTGCAAAAGTCAGCCTCCCCCCCTAAAAGTAGCCAGAATTTGCAGCGTTGGGGGGAAAGCGTCGTAAGAATTTAGGAGAAAGTAACCTCCAGGACAGCTTTTTAGCGCGCGTGAAGGCATCATCTGCGCTACGGAGGTTTTAGGGAGCGGTGTTCCTGGCAAAAACTTACGATTATTGGCAACCTCTATCTGAAGAGATTTTCTCAGGCCTGTCGGCAAAATGGACAGGCCTAAAAAACAAAATTCCATGTGAGCGCTTACAAGAGAGATGGCTACTCCCAACCTCAAAATCACCATTATGGATGTGGCAGCTGAAGCCGGTGTCTCCTTCGGCACAGTGTCGCGCGTGATCAACAACGACGTCCACGTCAGGCCAGAAACGCGCGAACGGGTGTTGCAGGCCATGGAGCGGCTGGGCTTTGTAGCCAACCGGCAAGCGCGCAGTCTGGCCGGGGGCAAAACCAACGGTATCGGGCTCCTGGTGCCCGACCTGGGGACCGGCTACATCGGGGAGATCATCCGCGGCATTGACGCCGAGCTGACGTTGCAGGGACTTGACCTGATCCTCTACACCACCCACCGCACCGCCAGCAAGGAGGCGACGTATGTCGCTAATCTGGCCCGTGGGATGGTGGATGGGCTGCTGCTGGTGCTCCCGCGCAACCCGGCGGATTATGTCGGCACCTTGACACAACAAAATTTTCCCTTTGTGCTGATTGATCATCAAGGGACCGGCAAGGATTGTCCGGCGGTAGGGGCGACGAACTGGCAAGGCGCGTTTGATGCCACGGAATATCTCATCAAATTGGGCCACCAGCGCATCGGCTTCATCACCGGTTCCATGGATCTCGGGTGCGCGCAAGACCGTCTGGCCGGGTATCGGGCGGCCTTACGTACCTATCACATCCCCGTCGCGGATGAGTTGATCTACGAAGGTACTTTCTTCCAACCAGACGGCTATACGGGGGCCCTGGCCCTGCTGGACCTGTCCAATCCCCCTACCGTCATTTTTGCCTCCAACGATGTGATGGCGATGGGCGTCATGGATGCCATTCGCCATCGTGGTTTGCGAATCCCTGATGATGTCTCCGTGGTCGGCTTTGACAATATTCCCCAGGCCTCCCTGGTACGGCCCGCCCTGACCACGGTCCAACAGCCGCTGGAGAAAATGGGCCGCGTGGCCACCCAGATGTTGTTGGAATTGTTGGAACATCCCGAAAGGAAGGTCCAGCGCATTGAACTGCCCACGAAACTGATCATCCGTGACTCGTGCAGATCACAACAGGACAGCGCTGACGCTAATCCCCCTCTCTCATAACGCCTAATTTTCAGGAGGTGATGACGTTTAGCCAATAACAGGACGATACGATTGCCCCAGGTTCGTTAATGGTTCAAGGCAGATCCTTATTCAATTCAAAGAAGGAGAGATTCAATGCAACGCAAACTGTTTCGCGTACTGGCTCTGGCCATGATTGTCATGAGTGTCTTGGCCGGCTGCGGCACTCAGGGAACGACAACCCCGGCAGAAGGCAACCAACCGGTTGCCACCACCAAGCCACCGGAAGCGGCCACGACGCAAGCGCCCGCCTCGGGCGGAGGAGAGAAAGTTGTCATCCGCTGGTGGCACATCACCACGGCGGAAAACCAGAAGGCCGTCTGGCAGAAGCTCGCCGATGAGTACATGGCGGCCCATCCCAATGTCACCATTGACATCACCGTGCTGGAGAACGAGGCCTTCAAGACCAAGCTGTCCACCGTGATGCAATCTGGCGACCCGCCCGACATCTTCCAGAGCTGGGGCGGCGGCACGATGAATGAGTACGCCAAGGCCGGCTTGCTCAAGGACATCACGGCCGACCTGGATGCGGACGGCGGCGCCTGGCGCAACACGTTCGCGGCCGGGGCCTTGGGTGTATATTCATACGAGGGCAAGAACTACGGCGTGCCGTGGGATATGGGCATGGTAGGCATGTGGTACAACAAGGCCCTGTTTGCGCAGGCCGGCGTTACCCCGCCCACCACGTGGAACGAACTGCTCGATGTGGTCAAGAAGCTCAAGGCGGCCGGCATCACCCCGATCGCGGTTGGCGCCGGGGACAAATGGCCCGCCGCGTTCTGGTGGGAATATCTGGCCACGCGCATGGGCGGCTCGTCCGCTTTTGGCGCGGCAGCCAACCGCACCGGCTCTTTCGCCGATCCGGCCTTCGTGGATGCGGGCAAGAAGCTGCAGGAGCTCATCGCGTTAGAGCCGTTCCAGGATGGCTTCCTCGGCGCGACCTGGGGCGATGAAGCGACCGCCATTGGCAATGGCAAGGCCGCGATGGACCTGATGGGACAGTGGGGGCCGGGCGCCTTCGCCGACAACAGCGCTGACGGGAAAGGCCTGGGCGAAAACCTGGGGTGGTTCCCGTTCCCCATGGTGGAGGGCGGCAAGGGCGATGCGAATGATGCGGTCGGTGGCGGCAACGGTTTCGCCATCGGCAAGAACGCCCCGCCGGAGGCCATTGACTTCGTCAAGTATTTGACCCGCGCCGAATCCCAGGCCCAGTGCGCCGAAGTCGGCTTCTGCATCCCCGTGGTCAAGGGTGGCGAAGCAGGGCTGAAGGATCCCCTGATGATCACAATCCAGCAATCCCTGGCCAAGGCCAAGTACTTCCAGCTGTACTATGACCAGGCGCTGACGCCGGCGCTGGGCTCCGTTGTGAACGACAGCGTGCAGGGCATTTTCGCCGGGACGCTGACGCCGGAACAGGCCGCGCAGGCCATTGAAGATTCAGCCAAGCAAGAGCTGAAGTAGTCTCGCGCGCGGAATAACGGGGGTTGGGCTGTCGCGAGCCCAATCCCCGTCTTCCAATCTACGTCAGGAGAAACCATGGAAATTACGGCTACCAGGCGAACTATGAAGTCAGGCGGTAATGGGCAAGCGCCGCATCGGGCTACAGATAGTTTCACCATTGTGTTGTTCTTATTGCCGGCTTTTGTGCTCTTCACCCTCTTCGTGGTATATCCTATTCTGCGTTCTGTTTACTTCAGCCAGTTCAATTGGAATGGGCTGGGTCCCGCCGTTAAATACGTGGGATTGGACAATTTTAAACGCATTCTGACCGACAAAATTTTCATGACCGCCATGAAAAACGGGCTGTTGATCGTCGTGCTCTCTCTGACGTTACAGTTGCCGCTCTCCCTGGCTCTGGCGATCATGGTGGGGCGCGATTTGCCCGGGCGGGTTTTCTTCCGCACGGTCTTCTTCATGCCATACGTGCTCTCCGAAGTGATCACCGGAATCATCTGGTTGGGTCTTTTCAATGCTGCCCCCGAGCGCGGGTTCATCAATGCCCTGCTGGTACTGGTGGGTATCCAGCCGCAAACCTTTCTGGGTAATATTCACCAGGTGTTAGCCTGCATCTTTGCGGTGCTCACCTGGAAATACTTTGGCCTGCACATGTTGCTCTTTATGGCAGGGCTGCAAGGTATCCCCAAGGAGCTGGAAGAAGCCGCTCGCATAGATGGGGCTAATGGCTGGCAGGTCATCACCCATGTCACCATCCCCCTGCTCGCCAGCACCATCCGCACCTCCGTCTATTTGTCGGTGGTCGGCGCCTTGACCCAGTTCAACCTGGTATGGATTATGACCAGAGGCGGACCGGTCAACGCCAGCGAGGTCATGGCGACGTACATGTATCGTTACGGTTTTGTGCGCCTCTGGCTGGGTTATGGCTCCGCCGTCGCCCTGGTCATGCTCGTCATCTGCCTGATTTTCTCCATTGTTTACCTCAGGCTGGTGCGGCAACCGGATTATCTGGGCAGCTATTAGGAGGCAAGGACGATGACCCCTATTTCACCTTCATACCATCGCCGGGCCACGATGAGAAAAGCCCTCCCGCGCGCGCTCCAATATCTGGTGCTTTCCATCTTCACCTTGATTGTGATCGTGCCCATCGTGATTCTGGTCTTTGGCGCGCTCAAGACGCGCGGGGAGATGTACTCACTCCCATATACCATCCCCAATCCTCCCCACTGGGAAAATTTCGGCAAAATTTTGTCGCAGCCCACCTTCTGGACCATGCTGCGGAACAGTATCGTGGTGATGCTGGGCACCACTTCGGGCGTTTTGGTGATCTGCAGCATGGCAGCCTTTGTGTTTGCGCGCCTGAATTTCAGAGGCAAGAACCTGGCTTTCAACTTTCTCACCCTGGGCTTGATGTTCCCCATCACCGTGGCGATCATGCCGGTGTTCTTGGTGATCCGCCAAATGCAGCTGACCAATACGCACCTGGCAGTCATCCTGGTGCAGACGGCGTTTCAGCTGTCAGGGAATATCATGATTTTGCACGGATTCTTTCAGGCCATTCCGGCGGAGCTGCAAGATGCGTCGTACATTGATGGCTGCACGGCCTTTGGTTTCTTCTGGCGCATCCTGCTGCCGCTGGCTCGCCCGGCCCTCTCCGCCGTCGGCGCGCTGACCATGATCGCCAGCTGGAACGACCTGCTCACCCCGCTGGTGCTGATTGACGTGGACAAGCTCTGGACGTTGCCGTTGGGCACGATGCAGTTCCAGGGCCAGTACGGCCAGGACCTGGCTCTGGTCGCGGCCTTTGTCACCCTCTCCGCCATCCCGACGCTGATCTTTTATCTCTTTGCAGAACGGCAAATCGTCTCCGGCCTCACCGCCGGCGCGCTCAAAGGCTAATCCAAGAGAATCGGAACGATGTCTATCTCACGGCGTTTTGCTATGCTCACCCTGATGCTCTGTACTCTGCTGGCCTCCTGTGGGACGCCAACGCCTCACAGCCAACCGACCCCTACTCCGGCTGCTACGCAGGCTACCTCCCTACCGGCCATCCAAAGCGGCGAATACCGGAACCTGTTTGCCGAATACCTGGGCAAACCTGAGGCCGAGATCCAGGCCAAAATTGAGTCCGCGTTTCAACAGCTCTTCTATGGCGACGATCAGCAGGAGCGTGTCTACTACCCCGTCGGCGACGATATGGCCTACATCCTTGATACGGGCAACAATGATGTGCGCAGCGAGGGCATGTCCTACGGCATGATGATCGCCGTGCAGCTGGACAAAAAGGAGGAATTTGACCGCCTCTGGAAGTGGGCCAGGACTTACATGTACCAGACCGACGGGGGGTACAAGGGCTATTTCGCCTGGCACTGCAAGCCCGACGGTACCCCGCTGCACGCCAACCCGGCCTCCGATGGCGAGATCTGGTTCATCACGGCGCTGATCTTCGCCAACGCCCGTTGGGGCAGCGGCGAGGGGCTCTACAATTACCGGCAGGAAGCCCAATCCATTCTGGATGTGGCGTTGCACGCCGACCGGCTGAGCGGCGACCTCGCCACCAATCTCTTTGACCCGCAGACCAAACTGGTCGTCTTCGTGCCGATGTTGGGGAAGAACTCCTCTTTCACCGACCCCTCCTATCACATGCCGCATTACTACGAGCTCTGGGCGCGGTGGGCAGATAAAGATAACGACTTCTGGGCCGAAGCCGCGACCGCCAGCCGCGCCTACCTGAAAACCGCCGTGCACCCCCAGACCGGCCTGGCCCCCAATTATTCCTATTTTGACGGCACCCCCTACCACGATGCTTACAACGGTGAGTTCCGCTATGATGCGTTCCGCGTGGGGGCCAACCTCGGCGTGGATTATCTCTGGTTCCGGCCGGATGAATGGCACCGGGAGGAAGCCAACCGGCTGCTCGGTTTCTTCACGGCGCAGGGGATAGACAGCTACAAGGCCGAGTATTCCCTCGCCGGTGAGCCGCAAGTCTCCCACCGCTCGGCGGGATTGATAGCCACGAACGCGGTAGCGGCGCTCGCCGCCGATCCATCTGTGGGCCGGCCTTTCGTCCAGGCGCTCTGGGATCTTGACCTTCCCACCGGCAAGTACCGCTACTACGACGGCTTGCTCACCCTGCTTGCCCTGCTCCAGGTCAGTGGGAATTTCCGCATCTACCTGCCCTGAGAGCGCCGGCGCGGCCGGCCCACCATCCCGTTCTTTCACTTGCCAAAATCGTACAACCAACGACAATCACGCCGTGACCCGATCCGTGAGACCCTCCCACGAACACAAAAAGGCAGCGTCAGGCCGAGACCCAACGTTGTCCACGCTGGGGCAGGCACACCGGGTCATGGCCAACCCTTAAACTGGAGCTATGCGTGGACACCCTAGATCTTGCCATCCGGGAACACAGAACCGCCACAGCCACGATCACCCTGGTCCATGCCGGGGCGCCCGTTGTACTGCAAGACGTTCTCGTAGCCCAACAGCGGCACCAATTCCTGTTCGGCACCAATTGGGGCGACTGCACCCTCGCCTGGGTGAACGGTGAGCTGAGCGGGGAACAGCAAGAACTGGCCGAACGGCGCAACACGGCCTTCCTGCGCCTCTTCAATCAGGCCACCCTGCCCTTTTACTGGGCACGCTTTGAACCGGAACGCGGCCACCCCCAGACGGAGCGCCTGCTCAACCTGGCGCGCTGGTATCACGAACACGGCTGCACGCTCAAAGGGCACCCGCTCTGCTGGCACACGTTGACCGCCGACTGGTTGCTGGAGTTGAGCCCCGAGCAAATCCTCCGGGCCCAGCTGGACCGGATTGACCGCGACGTCTCGGCTTTCGCCGGCCTGATTGACCAGTGGGATGTGGTCAACGAAGCGGTCATCATGCCCATCTTTGATCGCTACGATAACGGCATCACCCGCTTGTGCAAGCAGCTGGGGCGCTTAGAACTGATCCGCGCCACGTTTGAGGCCGCGCGCGCCGCCAACCCGCGCGCCACGCTGCTGCTGAACGATTTTGATGTCTCGCCCGCCTTTGATATTCTGGTTGAAGGCTGCCTGGCGGCCGGCATCGCCATAGATATGATCGGCATCCAATCGCACATGCACCAGGGCTATTGGGGCGTGGAACGCACACAGCGCATCCTGGAGCACTTTGAACGCTTCCACCTCCCCCTCGCCTTCACGGAGACCACCCTCGTCTCCGGGCACCTCATGCCGCCTGAGATCGTAGATCTGAATGACTACCAGGTGGCAGAGTGGCCCAGCACTCCGGAGGGAGAGGCACGCCAGGCCCAAGAAGTGGTCCTGCATTACAAAACGCTGTTCGCCCACCCTGCCGTCCAGGCCATCACCTGGTGGGACCTCACCGATGGCGGTTGGCTGAACGCCCCTGCCGGCCTGTTGCGCCGCGACCAATCGCCCAAACCCGCCTACGACGCTTTGCTCAAGTTGATCAAAGGGGAATGGTGGCTGGCCCCCACGTCCATGACCACCGATGCCAACGGCCAGTTCACGTTCACCGGCTTCCTGGGCGATTACACCCTGACCATCGGTTCACAAAGGATTCCCTTTTCCTTACAACAAAAAGGGCCGGTTTCCATTTTTATCCAGCTTTAAACAGATTCAACATTATATAAGGAGTTACCCATGTCTGATTACACCCCTAAACCCGAACATAAATTTACTTTTGGCCTTTGGACGGTCGGTTCGCGCGGCTCTGACCCGTTTGGCGCCCCCACCCGTGGATCTCACACCCCAGCGGAACTGGTCTACCTGCTCGGCGAAGTGGGCGCTTACGGCGTTAACTTCCACGATAACGACCTGATTCCCCTTGATGCCACCCCGGCGGAAGCCGCTGCCATCAAAAAAGAGTTCCGCCGGGCACTGGAAGACACCGGTCTGGTCGTACCGATGGCAACCACCAACCTGTTCTATGACCCCATCTTCAAAGATGGCGCCTTCACCAGCAATGATCCCCGCGTGCGCGCCTACGCCCTCCAGAAGACGATGCGCGCAATTGACCTGGGAGCGGAGTTCGGCGCGCGGGTCTACGTCTTCTGGGGCGGGCGCGAGGGGACCGAAACGGACTCCAGCAAGAGCGCCGTGGTCGCCATCCAGCGCACCCGTGAGGCATTGAACTTCCTCTGCGAATACGTCCTGGACCAGGGGTACGATCTGCGCTTCGCGCTGGAGGCCAAACCCAACGAACCGCGCGCCGACATTTACAGCCCCACCACCGGTCACATGCTGGCCTTCATCGCCACCCTGGACCATCCCGACATGGTGGGCGTCAACCCGGAGGTGGCGCACGAACACATGGCCGGCCTGAACTTCATGCACGGCGTGGCGCAGGCCTGGGAAGCCGGCAAGCTCTTCCACATTGACCTGAATGACCAGTATCCGGGCCGCTACGATCAGGACTTGCGCTTCGGCTCACGCGACCTCAAAGCCGCCTTCTACCTCGTCAAATTCCTGGAGGATGTCGGCTATGACGGCGCGCGCCACTTTGACGCCCATGCCTACCGCACCGAGGACCTGGAAGGCGTCAAGGACTTCGCGCGCGGCTGTATGCGGACCTACCTCATCCTGAAGGAAAAGGCCGCCCGCTTCAACGCCGATCCGGAGATCCAGGCCCTGCTGGCCGAGATCAACGCCGATGACGGCACATTAGCCCCGTTCTTCGGTGCTTACACCCCCGCAAAAGCCACGGCGCTCAAAGCCCAAGCCTTCGACCGGGTTGCCATCGCCCAACGCGGGTTCCAATACGAGCGTCTGGATCAATTAACCATTGATCTCCTGCTCGGTGTCCGTTAGGTGCCGCGCTATGACTCTCTCCATCCAACAACGCCTTGATGATTTGCTGGCCCAGATGACGCTGGACGAGAAACTGGCGCAACTGGGCTCCTGCTGGGTCCCTGAGTTGCAGACCGGCGCGGCACTGGATCCTGTCAAAATGCAGCAGCGCCTTTCACACGGGATCGGCCAGATCACCCGTCCCGGTGGCAAATCCACCCTCCCCCCCGCCGAGGTCGCCCGCCTCACCAACGCTCTCCAACGCTTCCTCGTGGAGCAAACGCGCTTAGGCATCCCGGCGATCATGCATGAGGAATCCTGCTGCGGCGCTATGGTGCGCGACGGAACGATGTACCCCCAACCCATCGGCGTAGCCAGCACCTTCCAGCCGGCCCTGGCCGAGGCCATGGCGACCACCATCCGCCACCAGCTGCTCGCCGAGGGAGCGCGTCAAAGCCTGGCCCCCGTGCTTGACCTGGCCCGCGACCCGCGCTGGGGACGCACCGAGGAAACTTACGGCGAGGATCCTACCCTGGTCGCCCACTTTGGGACAGCCTACATACGCGGCCTGCAAGGCCCCTCTCTGGCGGAAGGCGTCATGGCTACCGGCAAGCACTTCATCGGCCACAGCACCTCCCAGGGGGGACTCAACTGCGCTCCGGCGCATCTGGGCTGGCACGAGCTGTACGATCTCTTCCTGGCCCCCTTCCAGGCAGCCATCAACGAGGCCGGCCTGGCCTCCATGATGAACTCCTACCCTGAACTGGATGGCGAAGTCGTGGCGGCCTCCCGTCGTATCCTGACCGGACTGCTGCGCGAGAAACTGGGCTTCACAGGGCTGGTCGTCTCGGACTACAACGCCATCTCCATGATCCACACCTACCACAAGGTCGCGCCAGACCTGCAACGCGCCGCGGTATTGGCCCTGCAAGCCGGTATTGATGTGGAACTCCCTACCACGGAATGTTATGGCGAATTCCTCCGCCAGGCCCTGGAAGCCGGTGAACTGGACCTGGAAACCATCAATCAGGCCGTGCGCCGCCATCTTCAGAAGAAATTTGAACTGGGCCTCTTTGATCACCCCTACGTGGACGAAGGGCGCGTGCCCGAGCTCTTTGCCGTGGACGAGGCCCGTGCCCTGGCGCACCGGCTGGCCCGGCAAAGCCTGGTGCTGCTCAAAAACAACGGGTTACTGCCGCTAAGTCGTTCGCTACACACCCTGGCGATCATTGGCCCCAACGCCCACAGCGGACGGAGCCTGCTGGGCGACTACTCCTACGCCTCACAACGCGAACTGGCCGCGGTGCAGTATGAAGGCTCGCCGACCGTGCCCGTGAATGAGCTCACCAACCCACCCTTCCTCAGTGTCCTGGAAGGACTGCGCACCTTGCTTGACCCCACCACCCGGCTCCTTTTCGCGCCCGGCTGTGGCAATCTGGAACCAGAGCGCAGCGGTTTTGCTGAAGCGGTGCAGCTGGCCCAACAGGCCGATGCGGTAGTGCTGGTGTTGGGAGATCGCTCCGGGCTACTGCCCTACTGCACGACCGGCGAGACACGCGACAGTGCCTCCCTGCGCCTGCCCGGTGTGCAGAACGAACTGGTACAGGCCATTCTGGATACCGGCAAGCCCGTCGCCGTGGTCCTCATCAACGGGCGTCCCTACGCCATCCCCGAACTGGAGGCCCGCGCCGACGCCATCCTGGAAGCCTGGCTGCCCGGCGAAATGGGTGGCCTGGCAATCGCTGAAGCGCTCCTGGGCGAGTTCAACCCCGGCGGCAAACTGCCCGTCACCTTCCCGCGTTCGGCCGGCCAGCTCCCCATCTACTACAACCACAAACCCTCAGCCCTGTACTCCAACTGGTACGGCGATTACGTGGATGAAACGGTACAGCCGCTCTATCCCTTCGGCCACGGTCTGAGCTACACCACCTTCACCTATGACCGGCTGACCATCGCGCCGGCAGAGGCCACGCAGAACGAAACGGTCACCATCAGCCTGGAAGTCTGTAACAGCGGCCCCCGGTGCGGTGACGAGGTCGTACAGCTCTACGTGCACGACGAATTTGCCAGCCTGCCGCGCCCGGTGAAGGAATTGAAGGGCTACCTGCGCCTGACCTTGGAGCCGGGCGAGCGCAAGACCGTCACCTTCCACCTGCCGGTCAACCAGCTGGCCTTCTACAACCAGGATTTCCAACTCGTGTTGGAGCCGGGACGCATCAACGTCCTGCTCGGCAGCTCCTCGGCGGATATCCGCTTACGTGGTTCGTTCACCATCGTTGGCCCGGAAAAGATGCTGGTTTCGCAGCGGGTCTTTACCTGCCCGGTGGAGGCACATTGAGGCCAAACAGCAAAGGCATTCACCCTATTCCCTGCCTGGATTACCCCACAGAGTCGGAGGCATGACCATGAAAACCTTTCTGGGACTGGATATTTCTACCACCGGCAGCAAAGCCCTGCTGGTGAATGAGACAGGCGACGTGGTAGCCGTGGCCACCAGCCCGCACACCCTCCAAACCCCGCGCCCGCTCTGGTCCGAACAAGACCCCCACGAATGGTGGCAGGCGGCTGCCGCCTGCATCCGCCGCGTCCTGGCAGAAAGCGGTATCAGCGGCGAAGAGGTCGCCGCCGTCGGCCTGACCGGGCAGATGCACGGCCTGGTACTGTTAGATGCAGCGGGTGAAGTCCTGCGGCCGGCCATCCTGTGGAACGACCAGCGGACGCAGGCGCAATGCGACGAGATTCACCGGCGGGTGGGCCGCGAGCGTTTCATCCAGATCACCGGCAACGTGGCGCTCACCGGCTTCACCGCCCCCAAAATCCTCTGGGTCCAGCAAAACGAGCCGGAGCTCTACGCGCGGGCGCGCCACATCCTCCTGCCCAAAGATTACGTCCGGTACCGGCTGACCGGCGCTTACGCCATGGATAAAGCCGACGGCGCAGGGACGGTGCTCTTTGACCTGCAACAGCGCACCTGGTCTGCCGAGGTCCTGGAGACGCTGGGGATCCCGGCTGCCTGGCTGCCGCCCACCTGCGAAGGCTCCGAGTTCACCGGCTACGTGACCGAAGAAGCCGCCGCCGCGACAGGTCTGCGGGCCGGCACCCCGGTCGCTGCCGGCGGTGGCGACCAGGCCGCGCAAGCGGTCGGCGTCGGGGCCGTGGAGCCGGGTGTGGTGGCGCTCACGGTCGGCACGAGCGGCGTCGTCTTCGCCACCACCCCGTCCGCCCTCATTGAACCCCAGGGGCGGCTCCATGCCTTCTGCCATGCCGTCCCCGGCCTGTGGCACTTCATGGGCGTGATGCTCTCGGCTGCCGGTAGCCTGCAATGGTACCGGGATACACTCGCCCCAGGGCTGGACTTCGCCGACCTGCTGGCCGAGGCCGAGAGCGTGCCCGCCGGCAGCGAAGGGCTGCAATTCCTGCCCTACCTGACCGGCGAGCGCACCCCCTATCCCGACCCGTTGGCGCGCGGGGCCTGGATTGGGCTGACCATCCGCCACGGACGCGGCCACCTGACGCGCGCGTTGCTGGAGGGGGTGGCCTTCGGCCTGAAAGACAGCTTCACCCTCATTCAAGAGGCAGGACTGGGCGAGATCCGGCAGGTGCGTGCTTCGGGCGGCGGGACGAAAAGCGCCCTCTGGCGGCAGATCATGGCCTCCGTGCTGGAAACGGAGCTGGTCACCGTCAACACCACCGAGGGAGCGGCCTACGGGGCGGCGTTGCTGGCCGCAGTCGGGGCCGGACACTGGCCCGACGTGCCCACGGCCTGTGCCGCCGCCATCCAGATCACCGGCCGCGTCCAGCCCGACACAGCGCAGGTAGCAGTGTACCGGCGCACCTATCCCCTCTACCGCAGCCTCTATCCAGCCCTGCGCACTACGTTTGCCGCCCTGTAACCCCCGGCAGGGGGCGACAGGGTAGGTTTAGAAAAGAAGAAAGGGGGATTTTACGCGGGCGAAGCCGCGCGTAAAATCCCCCTCTAAAAATAACGTGCAAAATTCCATCCGCAGAGCGGAGCCGGCCGGCGCTAATCAAAATCCGTCGGCCACTCCGGATGCCGGTGATGCTCAAAGAGTCGCACCAGCTCGGAAGGCGTCACCCGGCCTAAAGAGAGCTCCGGCAGCGCATCCTCGGCAAAAAAGGTGGCGCCTGCCGTCTCCAGGCTGGGAGCCGGCGCGCCCCCGGTTATTTCGCACAGGAAAAAGAACTTGTAGATGGTGAACAGGTGCGGCGGGTGCCCATGCCGGCGCCGGTCGTAAACGGCCAGCAACTTGACCGCCCGCACCTGATAGCCCGATTCCTCCCACACCTCGCGCTCCACCGCCTCGCGGGGTGAGTCGGTCACGTCGGCCCAGCCGCCGGGCAGCGTCCAGCGCCCCCCATCCAGCAGCTCGCGCACCAGGAGGATCCGATCCTCCTGGAAAACGACGCCACGCACGTCCACCTTCGGCGTCAGGTAGCCCTGCTCGGCCTTGAACAAGTCGCGAACGACCGGTAACTCCGTCTCACTACCGGCAGCCACGATCTCAGCTGCCAGGTCGCGGAGCGCCTCGTAACGCTCGCGGTCAAAAGGACCTTCCGTGTATGCCAACCCGGCCTGAGCCAGCGATTGCAACCGCCGGGCCCACTCCAACCATTGAGGTTCCATCATATTCACTCCCTCCACTCTTAAGAATAACCCACTGATGTAGCGCAAACTTTAGTTTGCGGCTCAGGGATCGGTATTTATGCCATCATACTGGCGAAAGAGCTCCGGCACGATCACCCGCACCTCAGGAGCCAGCTGCTCTAACCGGCGGCGAAAACGGCTCAAGTCGGCCCGCCGCAAGTTGGGCATGAACAGCGGCCGCAAAGGCCGGGAAAGGGGCCGAAAAAAGTTATCCCAGTGCACCGGCACGACCCAACGGGGACGCACCGCGGCCAATAACGGCCGGTAGCGGGCCGGCGATCCAAACAGCGTGACAAAGAGCACGTCGGCCGGCGGCGCCCCAGCGGTATCAACACCGGCCCAGTCCAACCAGCGCGTGCCGGCCGCCTCCACCAGGAAGCTGAAACAGACATCCATCCGGTAATCCCAGGGACGGAGCGGGCGCTGGCGGCGGTGATCGCGCAGCGCTCCCTGCAAGACCGGGCGACGCAGCAGGGGCACGTGCCGGGCCGGCCAGACGGTCACCGTGAATGGCCCCACAGTGAAGCACTCGCCGGCCGCAATCTGCCGGCACTGCTCCGGTGGGACGCCAGCCAGCGCCAGCAGGCGACAGGTGTTGGCCGAGCCGTAAACGGTCGCGCCGGTCTGCCGCGCGATCTCCGGCACGTCCAGCAGGTGATCCCAATGCGCGTGCGTGACCAGCACCGCCTCGGCACGGGGCAGGTGGCGGGCAATCAACGCCGCATCAGGACGCACATGGGGTGAAAAGGCCCGGCGCAGCGGGAAACGGCTGACGAACGGATCTATCAGCAGGGCCGCAGCGTCGGCGTAGAGCTCAATCCCGGCGACGCCCAGCCAGCGAAATCCGGCCGGCAATGCTCGCGCCCTCCCTACCCGGCCGCTTTCAGCACCGTCCAGGCGCGGCGGTACCGCCGCAGGCGCGGCAGGTCCTGTTCCGTTACCTCCGGGAGCCGGCGCAAATCCATGTTATCTTCCAGATCGGCCAGCTTGACCCGGCGCGCCAGCGGGTGCGGCCGGATGCGCTCAATGAACGCCTCGTAGGTCTCCCCCTCACGGCGGCTCAGGTGATCCACCGCCTCCACCACCTCCGGCGGGTAGCCGGCGGCCTGTAACGCTTCCAGGGTAACGGAGGTATCCTCCACCACATCATGAAGCACTGCCACCATCCGCTCTGTTTCTGTCTCCAGGCGGAGCATCACCCGCAGGGGATGGAGAATGTAGGGCGCGCCGAACCGATCCACCTGCCCGGTATGCGCCTGAACGGCCAGTTGAATCGCAGCTTCCAAAGTTGGCATGGCCTCAACCACTTTCTCAACCCGGCACATTTAACCATACGACGCACCGGCCGGGCCGCCCCAGTGCGCCGCCAGCAGGCCGCAAGCGGCGTAGCTTCCAAATCATGGGGGAAAAGCCTGGAGTGAGGCGCTTGAGCGCCGTGGTTAGCGCGCTGAAGCACGCCACGACAAACCCGCGCCTCGCTTTGGGGAGAAGAGACCCAACGGCCTCACCCTGCGACCCATCGTGAAGGCCAGCGGCGCTCACTCGCGGCGTCCCACCAGCCCCAGGAGGCGCACCGGCTTCGTCTTCCCCCGGATAGGCACTTCGCCCAGATCGGCGAAGGTATACAGCGCGGCCCGGCTGCCCAGTGCCTGACAGGTGAACTCGCTGAGCAGGATGTCATGGGCGGGATATTCCTTACACAGCCCCTCAATCCGCGCCCCCAGGTTCATGGCGTCCCCTAAAACGGTGTACTCCTGGCGGGTCTCAGCGCCGGTCGCACCGGCGACCACATCGCCGGTGCTGATCCCGATGCCGAAGCGCAGGGTCGGCTGATTCAACAACGACCGCCGCCGGTTCAATTCGGCCAACCCGGCGCGGATTTTGAGGGCCGCCCGCAAGGCACACTCGGCGTGATTGGGCAGATCCATCGGCGCGCCGAAGACGCAAACGGCGGCGTCGCCCACAAAACGGTTGACAATGCCCCCCTCCTCATCCACCGCCTGAATGATCACAGCGAAGTATTGGTTGAGCGCGGTCATGAACTCCTCCGGCGGATGCGCTTCAGCGAAGGTGGTGCTGCCCCGCATGTCGCAGTAAAGCGCGGTGATCACCCGCCGCTCGCCCCGCAAGCTGACCTTGCCGGCCAGCACAGCCTCGCTTACCTCAGGGCTGAGGAAACGGCCAAACAGGTCACGCAATTGCTCCCGCTCTTTCAGCCCGCGGACCATCTGGTTAAACGCCCGCGCCAGCCGTCCGACCTCGTCCCAGCGCGTTTCGGGGACGTGACGGGTCAGATCGCCATGCGCCACGGCGGTAGAAGCATCGGCGATGCGAGCGACGGGGCTCAAGCTGCGCCGGGTGAGGAGCGTAGTCAACGCAATAGAGACCGCCAGCGCCGCCAGGGTCGTCCAGAGCGACTTGCGAACCACATCGCGGATGACGGTATCCACCATGTCCGTGGAAAAGCCCAGATAGGCAATGCCCAGCCGCACGCCGGCGGAGTTCTGGATCGGCACGGCGGCCTCAAAGACGCGCTCGCCGGTCCAAGCGGTGAGCTGCACGACTGAAGAGGAGCCGGCCGGCACTATCGTCTGGGTCAGGACGCGCCCCAGATATTCAGATTGCGGCGGATAGACCACCCGCCGGTCGTTATCGGTCACCAGGCCGTAGACCAGGGTGAGCCGGTATTGAGCCTGCGTGCCCGTAAACTGCTCGCGGAAGGCATCGGCGATGGCCCGGCTCTGCGCGGCCGTGGCGTTGGCCAGCTCCGGCGTCAACATCGTGACCTGGGCCGGGATCCGCGACCTGGCGACCCCGGCCGACAGGTCCACCAGGCGGGCCAGCAACGTCTGCACGTTCTCCTCCAACAACTGGCGCTCGTCGCGGACCCGCACGGCCGTCATGCCGGCAATCGTCACCACCAGGATCAGGCCGATTGCCAGCGAGAGTCGCGCCGCCAAGGGCATCCGGGCCAAAAGGCCACGCAGCCCGGCGGGACCATAATGAGCCACCGGCCGCAGGTAGCGCGTTCCGCCCTCCAGCCGCATCGCCTCGGCGGGATGGATGGCGGCCGCGCGCCCCGCCGGATAGAGGGCCGCAACCATGGCCAGCAGCGGGCCGGTCAGCAGCGCGAGGCCGGCAATAGACCAGGGCAAAGGAACGCCGGACACGGGCGCCATCCCCAGCACTTCATCCAACGTATTGAGGAGATGAGTAAAGGCCAGCGTCATCCCCAGCCCGGCCACCACCCCGACCAACGCCCCCGTCAGCCCCAACCAACCGGCCTCCAGGCTGATCAACCCCTGGACTTGCCCGCGCGTCATCCCTAACGCCCGCAACACTCCCAGTTCAGCCTGGCGCTCACTGACGGTCGCCACCAACGTGTTGACGATGGCCAGCGCCGCGATCAGCCCGGTCAGTGCCGTCAGCCCGGCAAAGAGGGCCAGAATGACATCCAGCCAGAGGTCAATCACCTTAGAAAAGGCCGTTTGTGGATCGCCGGTGAGGCCCAGCGCATAGCGGCGGGCCAACGTCTGCAAGCGCGCCTCCAGCGCCGCCTGGTCCTGCCCCTGCCGTGCTGTGACGAGAAAGGCGAAGGGCGGCGCATGGAAGTACTCTGTACCGATCTCTGGCGTCACCACCACGACCGGGCCGCCGACCAGCGCCACGGTGAAAGAGACGCGCCCCTCCAGCGTCTCCACCTCCACCGTCGCGCCGGGATGCACGTTCAGGCGGCGGGCGACCAGCTGCGGCAGCGTCAGGGCAGGGCCGGCAGCGAAATACCGCTCGGCCTCCGCCCACGAGCCCTCCACCACGCGAAAGCCCGGATTGTCGCGCACGGCCGCTAAACTCAACGCCAGGCCGACATCCAGCCCCGGGCCGCTGGCGTAAGTCTCCGGCAGGTGAATGCTCGCCAGCGCCGTGACATCGGCCTCTTGCGCCAGAGCATCCAGTTCCTGCTGGAGCTCCGCCGGGATCGGCGGGTAGACCGGCAGCGACATCCCCGTCTCCAGCGAGGCCCCCTCCAGCGGCGCCATCCGTACCAGCAGGAAATCGCCCCGGAAAAAGGAGAGCGCCGAGGCATTGATGGCCCGCTGGATGCCCTGCGTCATCCCGGCCAGCGCCACAACGAGCATCATGCCAACGGTCAACGTGGCCGCGGTCAAGGCAGAGCGCCCCGGCCGCCGGGCCAGATTGCGGGCTGCCAGCCGCAGCAGGTTGGTCCGGCGCGTGGGCTTCAATCGCTGCGGCAGAGCCATCAGCCCCTGAAGTGCCACCGGCAACGCCAGCAACGCTGCGCCGCCCAAGAGGAAGGGGACCAGCGCCGCCAGCGCAAAATTGGCCGTCCGGGCTCGCCAGAGCACCTGGACGGCAATGGCCAGGGCCACGATGAACACGAACAAGAACCCGAGCGCGCCGATCCAGAGGGAGGAGAGCACGCCATGACCTTCGGCGGCAGGGGCCAACCGCAGCGCCGGCAGCGGACCGACACGCCCGGTCCGCCAGGCCAGGCCGGCGGTGACCGCCAGCGTCACCAGCACGCCCGCCCCCACCGCCAACAGCGCCCCATCCCAGGGCAACGGCAACGGCGGCAGGGCCCGCCCTTGAAGGGAGCCAATGATCACCTGGATCAGGCCACGTCCTAACCCCAATCCCAGCAGCAAGCCCACCGCCGAACCGATCAGCGCGACGATCAAAGCTTCCAACAGCGTCTGCCGGAACACCTGCCCACGGGTCATGCCCAGGGTGCGCAGCTGGCCGAGCTCGCGCCGGCGCTCGGTCAAAGTGATGGCAAAGGCATTGTAGATCAGGAAGGCGCCCGCCAGCACCACCGCCAGTGTAGCAAAGGGGAGCGCAAAACCGGTCAGCATTCCCAGCAGCGAGCGCACCCCAGAGCCGCTCTCCGCACTGACCACCAGGTATAAGGGGCCCAGTTCCTGCTGCAGGTCGCTACGGACAGCCTCAGGAAGTTCGCCGGTCTTCAGCCGGAGGAAGAAAGAACTCACCAGGCCCGGCGTCTCAAAGGCCGCCTGAACTGACGCCAGGGGCAGCCAGGCGGTGGGCCTGCTCCCAGGGACCGCGTCCGTCTCAGCTTCCAACAGGCCGACAATAGTGTACTCGCGGGTCTGCGCCCCGGTCGTCAGCGCCAGCGGGTCGCCCACCTGCAGGCCGTTTTGGGTGGCCCAGGCGGCCGGCAACAGGACCTCAGCTGCGTCGGGGGTTGCGAAAAAGCGCCCGGCGGCCAGAACCGGTTGGGCCAGCAAGTGAGTGGGATCCACACCCAACAGCACTAACCCGGTCCCCCGGTAGGGGTAATCACCCGTGAGCTCCAGGACGCCATTGGTCTCCACCGTCCCTTCCAGGCGGCGGTAAACGGGAGCAACCAGCGCCACCTCTGACCGGGCCGCGAGCCGGTCGGCCAGCCCGGCCGGGATCAGCGCACCGGCGGTCGCGCTGGTTACCTCCAGATCGGCCTCCCCCAAACGATCGGCGCGCGCAGCGTCGGCTGCCTGCGCCACGGCGACCCCCACAATCCGCACGGCGAAGATCATCCCCACGCCCAACGCAATCGCCAGCGCCGTCATCACTGTCCGCAAAGCGTGAGCGGCAATGTTGCGCCGGGTCAAGGCAAACAGAGAACGCATAGGCGCCTCCTCGCGTAGTCCGTATCGTTACAATCCCAACGCCGTCATCACTTCCAGAACCGTGGGCAGGGCGGTCGCCCCGCGCGTCAACCGGACATCGCGCACAACTTTGCCGTCTTTCAAGAAGACCACCCGGTCGGCCTGGGAGGCCGCGCGGGGATCATGGGTCACCATCACAATGGTTTGCCCCTGTTCGTCACAGGCCCGGCGCAGCAAATGCAGGACTTCCAGGCCCGAGGCACTATCCAGATTGCCGGTCGGTTCATCGGCCAGCAGGAGCGCCGGCGCGGTCACCAGCGCCCGGGCGATGGCTACCCGCTGCTGCTCACCACCGGAGAGCTGGTCGGGGCGATGATCTTTGCGGTCGCCCAATCCCACTAATGCCAGAAGCGCATCAATGCGGGCGGCGTACTCATCCACCGGCCGGCCGTCAATCACCAGCGGAAGGGCGACGTTCTCAGCGGCAGTCAATGTTGGCAGCAGGTTAAAGAATTGAAAAACAAACCCGACCTGGCGCCGCCGCAGCAGGGTCAGTTCGTCGTCGCTGAGCTGGGCCATGTGGATGCCGCCCAACACAATATCGCCCGCAGTGGGCGTATCTAAGCCCCCACACAGGTGCAGCAGCGTCGATTTACCGGAGCCGGAGGGGCCCATCACGGCCACAAACTCCCCCTGCCGGACGGAAAAATCCACCCCCCGGAGGGCTTCTACTACCACTTCGCCCATCTGGTACTGTTTGGTGAGTCCGGTCGTCTCCACTATGTTAGCCATACGACTCCGCCTCCTGGAATTGGGAAAAGCCGGCCCGTAATTGCCTGCAGATCGCCGCTTAACGCCCTACCGGGCCGGGCAATTTGAGTATAACCTGATTTTGAGTGGAAGTCAAAGGTTTGCAATCCGTTAAAGAGTGCCCTGATTGATCAGCTAAGATGCGATAGGCTCCAGGCGGCCTGTTCGCGCACCACTGGATCAGGGTCATGGGTGGCGGCCTGGCGGAGCGCCGGCATCGCCGCCGGATCACCGCGATTGCCCAGCACCAGGGCCGCGTTGCGGGCCAGGCCGGCGCGCGTCGCCCGCCACAGCGGCGTGACGCGGAAGCGCGCCCGGAAACCGGCCTCGTCCAGCGCCAAGAGCTCCGGCAACGATAGCGTTGCGCCGGGCGGCGGCGTCTCCGTCGCGTACATCGCCAGGGGGCGGCGGTTCCAGGGGCAGACCTCCTGGCAGAGGTCACAGCCGAACAACCACTCCCCCACCGCCGGTCGCAGCGGCTCCGGGATTGGCCCCCGGTGTTCAATGGTGAGGTACGAAAGACAGCGGCGCGCATCTACCAGGCCGGGCGCGATCAACGCGCCGGTGGGGCAGGCCTCCAGGCAACGGGTGCAGCGGCCACAGGTGGGGAAGGCCGGGAGGGGAGTCGGCTCCAGGTCCACCCCCAGCAGTGCCACCCCTAAAAACAGGTACGATCCCAGGCGGGGATGTAACAGACAGGCATTCTTGCCCACCCACCCCAGGCCGGCCGCCTGGGCCCAGGCCCGTTCCAGCAGCGGCCCGGTATCCACGTAGCAGCGACAGGGAAAAGGCCCTGCCTGCGCCACGATCCGCTGGACCAGGGCCTCCAGCCGGGAGAGCAGCCAGCGGTGGTAATCTTCGCCCCAGGCGTAACGTGAGATGCGGCCATGCAACGGAGGCAGCGGCGAGAGAGGCGCTCCGGTATAGGAAGCGGCCACCACGAGGAGCGAGCGCGCCTCCGGCAGCACCAGCCGGGGATCGGCCCGGCGTTCCACCGCGTCGGGACGGGCCAGGTAGGCCATGGTGCCGGCGTAACCCTGCGCCAGCCACTCCCGGTAGGCAACCCAGGTCGGCGTGGGCCCGACCGGCGCTACCCCGACCAGGTCCAACCCCGCTTCGGCCCCCCACGTTTCGTCCAGACGCACGCTCATGCTGCCGGTTATAGACAGAAGTGGGGGAAATGCAAACGGGCCGGAGCAACCCCCGGCCCGTCAGGCTTGAGCGATCAACCCCCAGCGTTTACTGGGGCTTCTGCTCGGTCAGGATCACGCTACAGCCGCCGGCATCCTCAGGGGAGATCATGATCTGCAACGTGCGATCGTCCTTCTCCCAGGTTTGCATTACCATCGTGCCGAGATCGCTGATCTCTTTCTGAGTCCAGCCGTTACCCGGCAGTTTATCCTGGTAAAATTGGCTTACCTTAGCCACCTCATCCGCGCTCTTGAAGCTGATCATCCCCGGCATGGAGAAGAAATCCGTCGCCCCCTCATAAGCCGGGATATCCTCCGGCAGGCCGGCATTCTCGGCCCCCTCAGGCGGCTCAATGGTGAACGAGGCATTGACGTCGTAAACTTCCTGGGTGATGGTGGCCGTCCCCGGCCGCTCCTGGTCATTTTCCTTGAAAGTGCCCTGGACAATGAGCACAAATTTGACCGCAAATTCCGGTAAGTCGGATTGATCGGCAATCCAGACATCGGCTTTCACGTCTTTGACGTCCGTGGCGCCCATGGACATCAGAGCCGCTTCGGTGGGTGAGATCTTCAACCGGTAATGGCGGGTCTTCATGCCGTTGACCGTTTCCTTACCAATATACTCGTAATCCTCTTTGTCCATAGAGGACGCCATATCGCTAAACGAGGTAAAGCCGCTGCCGAACGCCTCCGGTGTGGCGTCTGGGCTTTGCTGGCTTTGCATCCATCCACCCCCGCCGAAATTGATCCACTGGGTATCCCCAATCTGGATCATTTCCATCGTGCTGGTCTCCTCCGCGCCTTCCCCAGACATCGTCATAGACATATGCTGAGCACGCGGTTCCAGGGTTTCCGATTGCTCCATAGAGATCTCGGAAAATTTGCCGTCCTCGTAATCGGTGCGGATAGTGACACGGCTACGGTAACTGTTCAACCCCTCCAGGGCGTTGGGGTCCAACTCCGGCGCAGACTCTTCCCCACCAGCGGGCTGGGTGGTAGCCGCCGCCGTCTCGACCGGCTGCTCCTGGGTTGCTGCCCCTCCTTGCTCCTGAGTCGCGGCCGGGGTTTCGGTTACTTTCCCACCCCCGCCGAGACAGGCCAGCGAGAAGAGCAACAGACCAACAATCACTAACAGACTCCAGCGCTTCATTCAACCATCCTCCTTCGTTTACGTTTGTGCATTTGTACCCTTGATTGGCATGACAGATCGAATTTCCCAATTCATCTCACCGTCGTTCGGCAGCGCCTGTCCCACACCAATCCCGCAGACAATGGCAGTATAACACGATTCCCATCAAAGAGCAAGACGAAATAGAACACGTGTTCAGATTTGACACCTTCGGGCGTTTTTTAGGGGCCAGGAGCGGTTGAGGGTCTTCAGTCACGTAGGCCGTGGGCTTTGTAGTCACGCCTTATGGCCTTCAAAAGTTAAATGCGGTAACACCAGGCGACTTGTTTTTTCCCGGTGGGGCGCCGGGCGATCAATCGCCCGGCTACCCAAGCCACGCCCGGTAAACCGGGCTGCCGTAGCCCCGTTCACGGGGCGTTGCTGGCT
>Ga0067045_1028831_pt1 | contig 26944 bp, 17 predicted proteins | sample TerdegcTABiofilm_FD_59184 | JGI IMG/M metagenome (GOLD analysis project Ga0067045, IMG submission 59184) | Combined Assembly of (Gp0054472, Gp0054536) Wastewater bioreactor microbial communities from Singapore -Terephthalate degrading... | reverse complement strand
CCCGCCGTAAGTCAAAAGCACGCGAATCGGCTTGCGCGGCTTGGCCGCCCCTTCCTCCGAATAGGCGGAAAAGGGGATGCCGGCCGTGACCGCCGCACCCACAACCAAGGCTAGCAGAGAAACTCGATGACGCGCCATGATGGGTCCTCTCCGGATACGGGCCAAGGTGATTGCCCGGGTTAGCTTACGCCGTGCCGCTTCGCGGTAAAAGCCGAGTGCAACCGCTACTCTAGACCGGGCGATTCCTCGCGTCAATAACTCGGAGGGCGTCAATAACTCGGAGGGCCGTTTGCGGGCCGCTGCCGAAGCGCCGCTTCCGCCTCTAGCGACAGCGCTGCGACAACCGAGCCGCCGGGCAAGGGTTGTCGGGATGCGGAACGGCGCGCGCTGCTCAGGCACGGTGCCGATCCGTCGGCATCCTTATTTTTTGCTAGGTGGAGTAGGCGTTTGCGTTTACCCGCCGCAATCGGATAGAATGTGTTTTCGACAGCGAATTCGGAAACAGCAAAATGCCCATCGTATGGCCGTTCCGGGGTGTTTTTTGCGAACATTGTTTTCCCGTTTTTCGTAGCAAAATGTGGCAATATCGAGGCCGCTGTGGATGCCGTGCCGCCCGATTTTTTGGTCGGCACTAAGTACCCGGCGTGACCGCTGCAAGAGTTACATTGATCCCCTCAGTAGAGCGGCATCAGTCGGAGACGGCGTCGTTGAGCCGGCCGTCGGCTGCGACCAAGGTTTTCGGGTGCTTAAGAGGGGCGACGACGGCACCATTACAATCCACACGCATTCGGGAATGGGAAAAGGGTCGATGCAGAATCTTTCCATTAGCCATGCCGGTATGAGAATTATCAAGCTCTTGGTGGGCAACCCGCCCCGGAGCGTTGCCGATCTCATTCGAGAGATGAAGGTAACTCGCACCGCCATTACCGAGCAGTTGAACGAGCTTGTGGCGGCGGGGCTTGTAGAGCGGAAGTTGCAAAGGTTGCAGGGGCGAGGCCGTCCGCGCCACGTGTATTCCGCGACGACCAGCGCCTTGCTGCTGCTTTTCGCGAAGAATCAGCGACTGGTGCTGCCGGCGATTTGGCGGGCGATTCGCGAGATTGGCGGTGCGGAATTGACGGAAGAGGTTGTCCGTCGCGTGAGTGCGGTTTTGGCCCAGCATTACCTCCAAAGAATTCACGGCACGACACCCGCCGAGCGCTTGAGCGAGATGACGGCCATTCTCCAGGAGGAAGGGGTTTTGGTGGAAATCGAGGAGGATATGGGGCAATTGACCGTGCATCAGCGAAGCTGCCCCTATATCATCATGTTCGAGGAGAACCGAGCCGCCTGCCTTCTGGATCATGAGATCATTTCCACGGTGATCGGAGCACCCGTCAAGCAGGTGGCCTGCCGTCATGACGGGGCTCCTTGCTGCGTCTTTGAGATCAGCGGTGTTTCGTCGGACGCTCCCGCAACTACCGTGACGATGTGAGCGGCGACATCTTCCCTTCCCTGGACCTCGGCAGCACACGGAGTCGCGCGTGAAGGATAGGCGATCGCGACAAGCCCGCTTGCCCCTCGAACGTCCGGGCGCGACTGTGATGGATGACGCGGAAACCGGCTCCCGACGGGGCGGCCGAGCGGCGGGGTTGCGGGGGACCCGTCCCGTTTTGAAGATTCTGTTATGCGCGGTCGCACTGGTGTTGTTGGCCGGCGGCTACGCGGCGTGGGACTGGTGGTATTGTTTGCCCGACTCGGTTCAGGCGGAGTACGTCGGCCGTCAAAGCTGCGCGGCATGCCACGAGCAGGAGTGCCGGCTTTGGGAAGGCTCCGATCACGATTTGGCCATGGATCGAGCCACGCAGCAGACCGTTCTCGGCGACTTCGACGATCAAGAGTTTCTGCACATCGCCTTCAGCGAGCTTTGGCGTCTGCCGGAAGACGAACTGCGGCGTTTGACGGAGCGCATTCCGGACCACGTTTTGGCCCTCGCCTTGCAAGAGTACGAGCCGCCGCCCATGCCGGAGCTGGGCATCGAGCATCCCAGCGGAGAGGAATCGCGGCGGAGGATTGCGGCGGTGCTTCCGGAAGCGCGGCGAGCGACGATCCGCGAGGAAGCGGACTGGAAAAAACAGTTCGCGCGTCCGTGCGACATCACGGCGGCCCACCGAACCATTCGCGATATGGCTGCGGAAATGGCCCGTGCCGGCGAATTGCATCCCACCTTCGCCCTTCGCAGTCGCATGTTTCGACGCGACGGCAAGTTCTTCGTCGAAACCGACGACCGGGAAGGAAAGCTCCGCGCGTTTGAAGTCAAGTACGTCTTCGGCGTCTATCCCTTGCAACAGTATCTGGTGGAGTTTCCCGACGGACGGATCCAGTGTTTACCCCTGGCCTGGGACGTGAAGGGCAAGAGCTGGTTCCACCTATACCCTTCGGAGCCGATACCGCACGAGGATCCCCTACACTGGACCGGCTCGCTCCAGAACTGGAACTATATGTGCGCGGATTGCCACACGACCAATCTTCGCAAGAACTTCGATGTGGCGAGCAACACGTACCGCACGACCTGGTCCGAGATCGACGTCAGTTGCGAAACCTGCCACGGTCCCGCGAGCCTGCATGTCCGATTGGCGGAATCATGGAGCCTATTTTGGGATCGCAAGCGGGGTTACGGGTTGCCGCAACTGAAAGGCGCTCCCAGTACCGTGCTGGTCGATAGTTGCGCCCCGTGCCACGCGCGGCGGCGGCCCTTGAAGGAAGGCTTTGTCGGCGGAGACCATTTCCTGGATCATTACTTGCCGGAATTCTTGGACGGCCGACTCTACTACCCCGACGGCCAGATCTTGGATGAGGACTACGAATACGGATCGTTTACGCAAAGCCTGATGTATCGCAAGGGCGTCCGGTGCTTGGATTGCCACGATCCGCACACGGGACGGATCAAGTTCGCGGAGGCGACGCAGCCGGGAGAAGTGCGAGAGCCCTATGTGGACAACCGGCTGTGCGGGCAATGTCACGTCCCCGCCAAATATGATACGCCGGCGCATCACTTTCATCCCAAGATCGGCGAGCCCGGTAGCCGCTGCGTGGACTGCCACATGCCCGAGACCACCTACATGGTCGTCGATGCGCGCCGCGATCATAGTTTCCGGGTGCCGCGTCCCGACCTCACGGTGAGTTTGGGCATCCCCAACGCTTGCAACCTCTGTCACCAGGACAGGGCGAAAGGCGAGTCTCCGCAGTGGGCGGCCGACCGGATCGAAGAGTGGTACGGTCACAAGCCGGATCGCAATCATTTTGCCTACGCGTTTGAGGCGGGGAGGCGGGGCGATGTAAGCGCCGCCGCGGATCTAGCCGCCGTGGTGCGACGCCAAGACCTGTCCGGGATGGTGCGGGCGAGTGCGTTATTGTTGTTGTCGCGCGTTTCCCCGGAAGCCGCCCTGGGAAGCGTCGTCGCGGCCGCCCGAGAGGCGGATCCCTTGTTGCGGATTGCGGCCGCGCGGGCCTTGCAGGAGCTGCCGCCCGACCCCGGCACGCTCGCTCGCGTGAAAAGCCTTATGGAGGATCCCATCCGGGCGGCCCGCTTGGAGGCCTTCCCTTGGCTGCTGCAATTCGCGCCGAGCGATCGCCGACTGCTCTCCCCGGAGGTGGTGGATCGTCTGGCGGCGGAATACGTTGCGGCCCAAAAACTGGTCGAAGACCAGCCCGGCGCTCACGTCAACTTGGCGCTGCTTTATGATGCGTTGCAGCAATGGGATGAGGCGGAAGCGGCGTATCAGACTGCGCTGCGGCTCGATCCTGGATTTCTTCCGGCTCGGAATAACCTGGCCATGCTGCTGGCCCGGCGGAATCGCTGGGAGGAGGCCGAGCGGCAGTATCGCTTGGCGATCGAAACGAATCCGAATTATATCCCGATTCGCGACAATCTGGCTCGCTTGTATTACCAACAAGGTCGCACGGTGGACGCCGAACGGGAGTTCCGCGCCATTCTCGAAAAGGTGCCAACCGTGGGCGACGTATGGTTTTCCCTGGGGTTGCTGATCGCGGAGGATCCTGCGCGATTGGCGGAGGCGGCGGAGTGCTTGCGTCGGGCCGCGGACCTGATGCCCGGCGACGCACGCGTCGCCTACAATGCCGGCTTGGCCTTGCACAAGGCGGGCGAGCTGGAAGACTCCGACGCCCTGTTTGCACGGGCCTATCGCTTGGGAAATCCCAGTCCCGACTTACTCCAGGCGTACGCCTTGCTGCTCGTCGATCTTAAACGCTGTGCAGCGGCAAGGGCGATGGCGGAGGAGCTGCGGGCAAGGTACCCGTCGCCGGCGGCCGAGCAGTTCTATCGTGCCGTGGCGGATCGCTGCGCCGAAGGCGGCGCCCCGTAAGCCAAGATGGATGCCGCATCGTCGCCCGGGATCTCACGATCATCCCGAGACCGGGCGCAACCGACGTGCTTGCAAATTGTGATGGACGAGGAAGGATAGGACTTTCATGCGTGATCGCCCCAAGAGTCTCGCCGCCTTCGAGCATGCCAAACGATGGATCCCGGGGGGAGTCAACAGTCCGGCTCGGGCATTCGGTGCGGTCGGCGGTACGCCGCCTTTCATTGCCCGCGGCCGGGGAGCCTACCTTTGGGACATCGACGGGAATCGATACATCGACTACGTCGGCTCTTGGGGACCCATGATTTTGGGGCACTGCCACCCGCGGGTGGTCGCCGCCGTCGGCGAAGCCTTGGCAAAAGGCACCAGCTTCGGTGCCCCCACCGAGGCCGAAACCCGCCTCGCCGAGTTGATCGTGGAAATTGTGCCGTCCGTGGAAAAGGTTCGGTTGGTGAACTCGGGTACGGAGGCCGTCATGAGTGCCCTCCGTCTGGCACGGGGCTATACCGGCCGGGCCAAGATCGTGAAATTCGCGGGCTGTTATCACGGGCATGTGGACAGCTTGTTGGTCGCGGCGGGCAGCTCGGCGGCGACTTTAGGGGTGCCGAGTTCTCCGGGCGTGCCGGCCGCCGTGGCGGAGGATACCTTGGTCTTGCGATATAACGATGCGGACCAGGTCCGCGACGCGTTCCGTCGTCTGGGCGATCAAATCGCCGCCGTGATCGTGGAGCCTGTGGCAGGCAACATGGGCTGCGTTCCCGGCACGCGCGAGTTCTTGCAGGCCCTCCGTGACGTCACCGCGCAAACCGGCGCCGTGTTGATCTTCGACGAGGTGATGTCCGGCTTCCGGGTCACACTGGGAGGCGCCCAATCGCTCTACGGAATCACGCCGGACTTGACCACCTTGGGAAAGATCATCGGCGGCGGCTTGCCCGTCGGGGCTTACGGAGGTCGCGCGGAGATCATGAATCACATCTTGCCGGCAGGAAAGGTCTTCCAGGCCGGTACGCTGAGCGGGAATCCTTTAGCCACGGCAGCCGGAATTGCCACGCTGGAGGTCCTTCGCGAGACCGATCCGTTTCCTGCGCTCGATCGGGCTTCGGAACACTTGGCCGAGGGGTTGCGGGCCGCCGCGGAAGAGGCCGGTGTTCCCTGCTCCATCGGCCGCTGCGGAGCGATGCTGACCCTGTTCTTCACGCCGCAGCCGGTGACGGACTGGGATACGGCCGCGGCCTGCGATACGGCGGCCTTCGCCCGATTCTTCCATGCCATGCTGGACCGCGGCGTTTACCTTCCGTGCAGCCAATTCGAGGCGATGTTCCTCTCCGTGGCGCATGGGGACGAGGACGTCGATGCCACCATCGCCGCGGCGCGCGAGAGCTTCCGGGAAGTCCGTGCCGCGAAGTGACTGTCCGGCCTTGCCGAAGAGCCATGAATGAATCGCCGAGCAAGACGGACTTGTGCCGCCCGGCGCATGTGTGGCCGGCAACTCCGTGAGAGGTCGTCGGGCACGTTCCGAAATCGACAGGAGGGCGAAAGGCAAATGGCGTCCATCACGGCGTAGGCGCTGGGCGCGGCGGCCCGCACGGTTCATAATCGGCGATGGTTGTGGCTTCAGGTTGTGCGGAACCGGCTTGGGGGAACCGGCCCCAGGCTCGGCCGCGCGAAGTCATTGCGGTCGATTGCAGCGAGTACGCGGAGTCTGTCCGGAGCAGGCGACGCCCTCACTCGTTTCGTTCCGGGGTCACTGTGGAGAAAGAACGTGCATCACGCAGGATTGAATTCGTTACGTCGGATCGACCGGCGGGCCATCCTATTCGTAGTCGCGGCGTCCATGACGGCGGCTTGTTCCGTCGCAAAGGCCGATCAGGCAGCCGAAACTCCCGCGAGTGCAAGCGAGATCGAATCAACGGATCACGCCGTTCCGACTCTGAAGGACGCGTTCAAGGAGCATTTTTTGATTGGAATGGCGGGCGACCTGCCGGGCAACTACTCCGAACGCGAACTAGCCTTGATCCGCGAACAATTCAACGCGGTCACGCCGGAAAATTGCATGAAACCGGCCTTGGTCCATCCGAGCGAAAACCAATGGCGATTCGAGCGGACCGACGCCTTCGTTAAGTGGTGCGCGGACAACGAGATCATCGCCATCCACGGCCACACGTTGCTATGGCACCACCAAACGGGGAATTGGTTTTTCGAAGGTGATGATAAGAAGGTCGTGATCAATCGCATGCGTAGCCACATCCAAGGTTTGGTGGGAAGGTACAAGGGGAAGATTCGCAGTTGGGATGTGGTCAACGAGGCCATCAACGACGGCGGCAACGCGGAAACGGCCCGGACGGAGAACCTTCGCAACTCGGCCTGGTTGCAAGCTGTCGGCCCCGAGTACCTGACGCTGGCCTTCAAGTTCGCCCACGAGGCAGATCCGGATGCTCTCCTGTTTTATAACGATTACGGCATCGAGAGCGGCCCCAAGCACGCCAGCTCGATGGTCCTGCTACGCCGCTTGCTCGAGGAAGGGGCGCCGATTCACGGCGTGGGCATTCAGGGCCACTGGAGCACGCGGCAAATCCCCTATGCCGAGCTGGATCGAGCGATTGCCGACTACGCTTCGTTGGGCTTGAAGGTTGCCATTTCGGAGTTGGACGTGACGATCGCGGGGGCTTCGGGCGGGCAGTTCGACCGGCCGGGCGGCGGGCGCGGGCGGAGGGAGATTCGACCGCCCACGTCCGAGGAATTGCAAGTTCAGGCCGACGCTTACGCCAAGCTGTTCGCCATCTTCCTCAAACACAAGGACGCCCTGGACCGCGTGACATTCTGGGGATTGCACGATCGCCGCACATGGCGGTACGGGCAGCACCCGTTGCTCTTCGATGCGGATTGCCGACCCAAACCGGCCTTCCATGCCGTGATCGAGGAAGCTCGGCGGGCGTCGCGCCCCTGAAGGCGGGATGAATCCATGCCCCCTCTTTCCTTGGTCGGATGAGCCGTCCGCTACGGTGGGGCGGTATGGTAGCGGCCTTTCCGAGGCGATCGAGACGCTCTTGCTCGGGAAGCCGCATCCCGCGTCAATGACTTCCGGATCGCGCCGCCGGCACGTTAACCGAGCGACGCGGAGAAACGTCAGGAGGAGGCGCCCGATGCCGAGTCCGCCTTCTCTTCGGCGTAACTGGGGCGAAAATACTGCGGCATCAATTTCCAGAGATCGTCCCGGCGTCCCGACTCGTAATACGTCCAGGCCAGGTGCCCCACGGCAGAGGCGTTGGGGCGGCATAAGTGATCCGGGACCGGCCGGTAACCGTGCTCCGCCAGGATTTCCCTGAACCGCGAGACCCCGGGGCCGGCGACGACCAGGCCGTTCGATGCCGGTAGCGTCCGCAGCCAATCCAGCGGTCTTTGCGGCCGACACGACTCGGCGGCACGCCAGATGCCGTTTTCCTGCCGCTCGAACAGCTTGCCCACGATGTCGCCGCGCTGGGCGTCGGCCATCACCGCGACGCGGGAGATATCCTGCGGAAGCCCTGCGGCCACCGCCTCCAAGGTGTCGATACCGATGATCCCGGCTCCCACGGCATAGGCGAACGTCTTGGCCGTCACGAGGCCGATGCGGACGCCCGTGAATGATCCCGGCCCGATGGAGACGCCGACCAACTCGATTTCATTCGGCCGAAGGCCGAACTCTCGGAGCAGGTCGCGGATGGCCGGTGCCAGGGTCTGGGCCGATCGCCGGTCTTGCGGAAGCCAACGCCGCTCGATGCATTCGCCTTTTCGAAACAAGGCGACGCTGCCAATGGGGTCGGTAGTCTCCAAAGCTAGGGCATGCATGTCCGAAGGGGGAGCGTTACGCTGGGATCGTAAACCAAGGAGATTGGCGATCGGCTGCCGCCGCGTCCGTCATTCTGGCACAAAAGAGATGGATACCGCAAGGAAGAGTGTCCCACGGGTAAACCGGCAACACCGTCCTTGAGGGGTGGAATCCCGAGGATGGCGAAAACCGCCTCCAGTGCGGCTTTTTTTGACCGCGTCGGCCAAAACCACGCTCTGAGACTAGACGCGGGTCCCTATAATTTAGCCACGAAAACCGTTCCCTCACCGGACGGGCGACCGAGCGGAAGCGGCGGGCGGCTTTCTCGCCGACAGCCCTTCCTTTTCGAAATCGATCGAATCTTGAATCAAGCTTGAATTAGTCTAACGTGCCTGGGAGAGTCCGATGCTTCGAGGAAGCGTCAAGCGTTGCCCTATTATTGTTTCGGCATTTCTTACGATGGGAGCCTTTGCCTTTTCCATCGTTTCACCGGCGTGGTCGAACGGACCGGAAGGGGCTTGGCCTCGCCCGGAAAAAATCTCCTCCGATACCTCGAAGTTGCTAGGATCACCGGATCCGCTGCCGCTCGAGACTGAACCGGCATTTCCGCGACTGCGTTTCGAGCGGCCGGTGACCATCGCCTACGCCCCCGACGGCACCAATCGTCTGTTCGTGGTGGAGCAGCACGGCGTCATCCACGTCTTTCCCAATCGCCCGGACGTTGACCGGACCTCGGTCTTTCTCGATATCCGCGAGGTGGTCTCCCGGGATCACAACGAAGAGGGGCTGCTCGGCCTGGCTTTTCATCCCCGGTACAAGGAAAATGGGCGATTCTTCGTCTATTACTCAACCAAACCGCGGGCTTCGGTGATTTCTGCGTTTCGCGTATCCGCGAAAGATCCCAATCGGGCGGAGCGCGATTCCGAGGAAGTTTTGATGAAGATCGAGCAGCCGTACGGGAATCACAACGGCGGCAGCATCGAGTTCGGCCCCGACGGCTGTCTCTACATCGGTCTGGGAGACGGAGGATCGGCGAACGATCCGCACGGGCACGGGCAGAATCTGAATACGTTGCTGGGATCGATCCTGAGGATCGACGTCGATCACCGCGATCCCGGTCTTGCCTACGCCGTCCCGAAGGACAACCCGTTCGTGGGTCGCGAGGGCGCCCGCGGCGAAATCTGGGCCTACGGCCTGCGCAACGTCTGGCGTTTGACGTTCGATCGAGTCACCGGGGATTTGTGGGTAGGAGACGTTGGCCAAAACCGTTACGAGGAAGTCGATATCATTGTCCGCGGGGGAAACTACGGCTGGAAAGTCCGGGAGGGATTCCATTCCTTCGACCCGGACGCGGAAACGACGGGAGATCCGCTCATCCACCCGGTGGTGGAGTACTTCCGCCACGAGGGCATGTCCGTCACCGGAGGGTGCGTCTATCGCGGCCGCAGACTGCCCGAATACTACGGGGCCTACTTCTATGCCGACTATGTGACGGGAAACCTCTGGGCACTGCGAGTCAACGATCGCCGCGAGTTGACGGAAAACCGCAAGGTCGCACGAACCAACTTGAACATTGCCGCGTTCGGCGAAGACGAAGCCGGCGAAATGTATCTCGCGGCTTTCGACGGCTTGATTCACCGACTCCGTCGCAGGCCGGGCGACATCGGAGCCTTGGCCGCCGCCTTTCCGCGAAGACTCTCCGAGACGGGGCTCTTTCGTTCCACCAAAGACTTCGAACCGTGCGAAGCCGCGCTCCCCTATGATGTGAACGTGCCCTTGTGGTCCGACGGGGCCGCTAAACATCGTTTCGTCGTACTACCGCAAGGCCGGTCCGTGCAATTCCACCCGGAACATGCCTGGGAGTTTCCCGTGGGAGCGGTGCTGGTGAAGACATTCTTCCTGCCTCGGCCCGGGGCATCGAGCGCGCTGCTGAAGTCGCCGCCCCGGCTTTCCACGAAAGAGGCGGGGGACAGCGAGGCATGGCGACGTTTGGAGACACGTCTGCTCGTTCATGCTCCCGACGGCTGGCAAGGATACACCTACGTTTGGAACGACGAGCAGACGGATGCCGTTCTGATCGACGGCGCCGAACGGCGCGAGTTTCCCGTACCCGGCGAACAGGGCATTGCGCCGCAAGCGTGGTATTTCCCAAGCCGTTCCGACTGCATGGCGTGCCATACACCGGCCGCAGGATTCGTGCTGGGACTGAAGACGCCTCAGATGAATCGTCCCATGACGACCGATTTCTCGCGTGCGGCGGAGGCAACTCAGGCGGCAAGGACGGAAGCCTTCGCGGAACCGCCCAATCAGATTGCGGCCTGGCGGGAATGGGGAGTTTTCGCCGACCCGCCGTCCGAATCCACCTTCGAGCTGCCCGCCTTCCCGGACTGGCCGGTTACGGCGGAGAACTTAGGCCGAGAAGAGCTGGAGAGGCACGCGAGGGCCTATCTGGATTCCAATTGCGCGATGTGCCACGTGCCGAACGGGATCGTGGGACGGCCGGACTTCCGTTTCGGCACTCCGACCTCCAAGTCGCAATTGATCGGGGTCAACCCCGGCCAAGGGAGTATCGCGCCGGCGGGAAGCAAGTTGGTCCTGCCGGGCGACCCCGGTCGCAGCGAACTTTGGCACCGCCTCGAGACCCTCGGGCCGAGACGAATGCCTCCGCTGGCTTCCTCGGTTCCCGACGCAACCGCACTACGCCTGATCGAAGCCTGGATTCGATCCCTGCCGCCGGCTCGATGAATCGCGACGTGTCCGATCCCTGGGTTGCGCCGGAGGGAGTACCATGCCGAGCACCCGCCGGATGTGCCGTCGTGCGGTGGATGATCCGCTCGTTTCAGGGCATCTCGACCCATTCCACGATGGATAGCACGGCGTTCGATTTGGGGTTGGGGTTGCGATTGACCGCTCTTATCGTGAGGGTACCCGCGGCCGTCGCGTCGGGTCCGACCGTCGCTTCCAACCACTTACCTCCGTCGAAATCGGTCACGAGGCCTAATGATCGCTCGCCCACGAAGACCTCTTGCCGTCGCCCGCCCTGAAAGTGATCGGGATCGATCATGTACAACCGTACCTTGCCGACCGAACCGGGAGGCACGTGCAAGGCGATCTGAACCTCCTCTTCGTCGGCTCGGGTGTGAAATACGGGAAACGGCCATCCCGTGTACGAGAATCCGCGATGGACCTCCGCGCGGTAGCCGGGTTGGGCGAAAACCGTTTCCGTCTCCGGCCGCCCGCAACGCATCTCCAGTTTTACGCCCCGTGCGTGTCGCTCGTCATCGGTGGGCAGCTTTTCCAGATCTCGCCAATCCCGTGAGACGGGGGCCCGATCCATCGCGGCCGGCAGCAGGGGAAACGCCGCATGCGGTTCGGCCTGATACCAATAGCAGGTGGCGGCCAGCTCCAATTCGTTGCCCGGTCGGCCGAACATTTCGCGAAACATGGGATGCTCATTCTCGCCGAAGCCGATCGTCACTTTGAGACTTTTCGTGAAGGTGACGGCGTCGCTGAGAAAGAATCGATAGGCGGCGGCCCCGTCTTGATGAAAGGGGAAATAGCCGGTGCGAGGAAAGAGGTTCTCCTCGGGAGGAAAGCCCCAACTGAAGCCGAAGGAATCCTCGATTCCCTGAAACTCCACCACAGGCGTCGTCCCGCCGTCGACGTAGAACTTCTCGTTCATATCGACCGGATAACCGGGGCGGCCGGGCAAGCGAAGCGTGACATTCCAGCCGACGAACTTGCCTCGGCCTTCGGCCTCCAACGCGACGAAATCGCGCTCCGCCAGGTTCAGCAGCTCCTGCCGCCATTGGGCGTGGAAGTAACCGACATCCTCGGGCAGGGAAGCCGTTTTTCGAATCATCACGTAGCTGTAGCAGGGCATGGCCGCCCAAAGCTCTTCGCCCGGCTCCAACTCGCCGTCATAGACTAACTCGATCTTGGCGGATTTGCGGAACGGCATGGGGAAATAGGCGTTCCAACCGCGCTTTTTGTTCACCATGATCGTATCCAAACGTTCCCGTTCTCCCGCCGGATCGCAGAAGAAGTCTACCAGCGGGCATGCCACGCTGGGAGTCGGCTCCCCATCCCAATACATGCGGATCACAAGGTCGCGGCCGAGCCGATAGTTGGAATCCGCCGCAATTTGGCGTTGGGGCAAGGCGAAGTGAATCATGGTGATGACGCCCGGCCCTTCCGCTTCGGCGACAATGACGCGCTTCGAATGATGGAAGCGCCGCTCGAGCGGGGTTTCGATCCACAGTCCGTTCTCCGCCAACACCTGGTCGTCTGTCAGACGCGGCAGGCTCCAGAGGTCGTCGCCTCCGCAGCGGCCGCCGTTGGCCAATGCCGTTGCGGCGATCACCGCCGCCGTAACAAGCCGTTCGAACATGGTGTGTTCCTCCCGGAGACGCATGGTGAAGCGGCGCATCTCGGATGCTCCGCGAAACGAAGCGGAGGAAAGCCGGCCTTCTAGGAATCGCACCGTGGCAGGTGGGCCTTGTTTTTCCCCACGCGGGATTCGCAAAGACGATGTGCTGGATTATGAGCCGCAGTGCGGAAATGTCAATCTTTTTCGGCTTCGGGGGCGATCGGCCGTTGCAAACGCTTGAGGAACCCCGACGCTACTGTTAGATTGAGTTTGGGGGAGGGATCGGCCGACGGACGTCCGTCGCGTCCGGCGCTTGCCGTTGATCCGTTGGTTACCCTGCCCTGTTGGGTAAGCACATTCCCGACTTCTGCTGAAGAGGGAATTCATGGATACCTGGATCTGGCCCGTACTGCTTCTGCTGGCTGGATTATTCTTCGCCTTCCTCGAGCTTTTCTTCGTCTCGTACGGGGTTCTTACGTTCTTAGCGGTGGCCTCCGCGACGGCCTCCATTGTGTTGGGGTTCTGGTATTCTCAGAGCCTCGGCATGGGTTTGTTGCTGGTGACGGTTGTGGGGATTCCCGTTTTCTTGGCGCTGTTCGTCAGGGTCTGGCCCCGCATGGGCGTGGGTAAGAAAATCATGCTGCAAGAGCCGGAAGCGACGGAGACGCTGCCCGATAACCCCCTTCTCCAAAGGTTGCGGGAATTGGAGGGAAAGGTCGGAGAGGTCAAGACGCCCATGCTGCCGGCGGGAGTGGTTCAGATTAACGGTCGCTCGTACGATGCCCTCAGTGAGGGAACCGCCATCGATGTGGGCCGAAAGGTCAAGGTCGTCTCCCTCCAAGGTACCTGGTTGGTCGTCCGACCCGTCGATGACCTTACCGTGGTCGGCGAAGGCGGGGACCCTTGGACTCAGCCCCTACCCAGCTCCGATATCGATCCCTTTCGCGGGGAGTGAGCCTCATGGGAGTGCTCGGCCGAACCTGTCCGAAGGCAGGGGGAAAAAGCGTCGGGGTGTAGCTTTTTGCCGTGCCCGGCGATATGCTTATGGGCGAACCTCGGCGGTGGCGATCGCGACGACCGATTGCCGCGCCCTGCGGGTTTGGGTGCCATGAATCCGTCAACGTGATGTTTTCTCAGGATAACGCCATGCCGATTTTTGCCCAGGACGCCGATTTTACACGTATCGTGACGCTTTTCTTGGTCCTGGCGGTGATCGTCGTCGGCTTGGTAATGCTGGCGGTCTTCGCCAAGTTTTTCCGGTTGTGGATCCAGTGCAAGACCACCGGGGCGGGGATCGGCATCCTGGACCTGTTGGGAATGAGCTTCCGAAAGGTTCGTCCCGATGTGATCGTGCGGGCCAAGATCATGGCCGTTCAAGCCGGCATCACCGACGGCGATGGTGTGACCAGCAAAGCTTTGGAAGCCCATTTTTTGGCGGGGGGAAACGTCAATCAGGTGATTCGGGCACTGATCGCCGCCCGGCATGCCAAGATGAACGAGTTGGATTTCCGCTTGGCCACCGCCATCGATCTTGCGGGCCGCGACGTCTTGGAGGCCGTCCAAACCAGCGTCAATCCCAAGGTCATCGACTGTCCCAAGAAGGGATCCGGCAAGGAATCCTTGGACGCCGTGGCGAAGAACGGCATTCAACTGAAGGTCAAGGCACGCGTGACCGTTCGTGCCAATATCCTCCAGGTGATCGGAGGCGCCACCGAGGAAACCATCATCGCCCGCGTCGGCGAGGGGATCGTGAGCGCCATCGGCTCGGCCGAGACGCATTTCGAGGTGTTGGAGAATCCGGATCGGATTTCCAAGGCGGTGCTGGGCCGGCGGCTCGATCGTCAAACGGCTTTCGAGATCGTTTCGATCGACATCGCCGATATCGACGTGGGGCAGAACATCGGCGCCCGCCTGCAAGCGGACCAAGCCGAGGCCGACATGCGGGTGGCTCAAGCCAAGGCGGAAAGCCGCCGCGCCATGGCCGTGGCGGCCGAACAAGAGAATTTGGCCTTGATCGAGGAAAGCCGGGCCAAGCTCGTCGAAGCGGAAGCCGAGGTTCCCCGAGCATTGGCGGACGCCTTCGACAGCGGGAAGCTGGGGCTGATGGATTACTACCGTCTCAAGAACATCCAAGCCGACACCGATATGCGATCCGCCATCGCGAAGATCGGATCGCCCGCCAATCCGCCGCAAGAGGACCGTGAGGGACGCCGGGTGGCGTGACCCTGGGGTGTTGCCAAGGACCGAATGCGACGCTTCGTTCTCCGTGCCCATCGGAGGCGACTTTAGGAGGATCGGAACTATGACTTCGCCGCGGATGAATCGCCGAGATTTCACCAAAGCCGGTGCGGCCGGCGCAGTGGTATTTACCGCCCTGTCCGCGCGTCGTGTTTGGAGCGCCAATGAGCGAATCCGATTGGGGTTCATCGGGGTGGGAAACCGCGGCAGCCAGGTCCTCGACGCTTTCCTGCCGCATCAAGATATGGAAGTGGCGGCGCTGTGCGACGTGTTCGAACCGTATTTGGATCGCGCCCAGGAAAAACTTCCGTCCAAAGCGGATACGGCGGTGGACTTTCGGGAAATCCTCGACAGGAAGGATATCGACGCGGTCGTCATTTGCACACCCGACCATTGGCATGCCGTCCAAACCATTTGGGCTTGCCGCGCGGGCAAGGATGTTTATGTCGAGAAGCCCCTTTCGATCACGGTGGTCGAGGGACGTAAGATGGTGGAGGCGGCTCGGCGCTATCAACGCGTCGTGCAGGTGGGAACGCATCGGCGGTCCTCCAAACTGTATGCGCAGGCGGCAGAACTGATCGGAAGCGGCAAGATCGGCAAAGTCACGGTCAGCCGTGCTTACCGTTTGAGCAATATGTATCCGGGCGGTATCGGCAAGGCGGCTCCCGGCGAGCCGCCGGCGGGTTTGCACTGGGACTTGTGGCTGGGTCCCCGGCCCGAGAGGCCGTTTCAGGCCACCATCGCCCCCTATAAATTCCGCTGGTGGGATTTGTACTCTTCGCAAATGGCCAACTGGGGCGTACATTACTTGGACGCGATTCGTTGGCTGACCGGCGAATTGGCGCCGGCGTCGGTCTGCGCCATGGGGGGCCGCTTCGCCATTGACGACGACCGCACCATTCCCGACACCGCCGAAGCCGTGTTCCAGTTCGCGTCCGGCCGCTTAGCAGTCTTCGGCCAATATGAAGCGAGCGGCAATCCCGTCCTCTTGCAAGGCGAATTGGAACTCCGCGGTACCCTAGGTACGGCCTATATTGGTTCCCGGGGATTGAGCGTGATTCCGGAAAAGGGCGGCCAGTTCCAAGATGCCGCGCCGCGGATGGAGCCGATTCAGATCGACATGCGGGAAGGCGAAAACGACGTGATGACCGTGGCTCACGCGCGGAATTTCCTCGACTGTGTCAAATCCCGCGAAACGCCCAATGCCGATGTGGAAATCGGTCATCGCTCCACCACATGCAGCCTGATCGCCAACATTTCGCTGGCCGTCGGCGCCCGGTTGGAATGGGACGCCGAACAGGAACGCTTTACCAATCATGAAGCGGCCAACGACCTGCTCGATTACGAGCACCGGAAACCGTGGACGTTGGATTGAGGCTGAATCGAGCGGGGGGCGTCGGCTGCCGATCGCGGGCGATCCCTCAGCTCCGCCGAATCCAATCGATATCGGCCATGCGGGCCAAGGCCAGCTCCAAGGCGTGGGTGCCGTCTTTGGCGTGCCCGCAGGCCGTAACGGACAGGTAAAGCTGGTGCGCTAGGGCCAATCCCGGCAGGCAAAGCCCCATCCGCTTCGCTTCGGACAGGGCAATACCCATGTCTTTGATGAAGTGCTCTACGAAGAAGCCCGGCTCGAATCGGTTGTTGATGATCCGTGGGCCGAGGTTGGATAGCGACCAGCTTCCGGCCGAGCCTGAAGCCACGGATTCCAGCACCTTGTTGAGGTCCAACCCGGCACGATAGGCGTACAGAAGTCCCTCGCAGACGGCGACCATGGTGCTTGCGATGAGGATTTGATTGGCCATCTTGGTGTGCTGGCCCATCCCCGGACCGCCCTGGTAAACCACGGTTTTTCCCATGGTTTGGAAACAGGGCAACACCGCCTCGTATGCCGCGTAGTCTCCCCCCACCATGATGGAGAGCCGGGCTTCCCTGGCCCCGACATCGCCGCCCGTGACGGGGGCATCGAGGCCGGCGACACCCCGTTCCGCCGCCTTCTCGGCGATTTCGACGGCCAAAGCAGGCTCACTGGTGGTCATATCGACGATGATGTTGCCGGGTTTGCAGCCGGCCAGCGCGCCCCGGTCCCCCAGAATCACTTCTCGAACGTCATGTGGAAAACCGACGATCGAGAAGACGATGTCGGCGGCTTCGGCGACTGCCTTGGGTGAATCCGCCCATGCTGCTCCCATCGCCAAGAGCTTTTCCGCCTTGGATTTGGTGCGATTAAAAACCACGGCTTGATAGCCGGCCTTCAGCAAGTGGCCGCACATGGCGGCTCCCATTACCCCGGTTCCTATCCATCCAATGCGAGTCTTGCCCGGCTCGGCGACATGCGGCATGGGTTTTGTCCTTCTCCAGAAACTTAATAAGCGGCGATAGCCCGATCTCGAAACGCCAAGTTAAGGAGTTTGCCTGGGCGGAACAGAAATCCGGAAGCGCGGGCGGCGAATCCGAACGCGAGTCACCGGCGCCAACGTTCTTCCGGTCGCATCAAAACTTCATGAAGCACGAAGGCTGTGGCGAGGCCTTCGGGAGATTGCAGGCTTTGAATGAGGGCCGCGGACAGCGGGAACTCGCTCGCTTGAACCACGCGCGAGGCCGTGGCGGCCGTTGGAGCTATCGGTCCGACGCTCGAGGCGCGAGCATCCGCCGTGCCCGGCGCCGCTCTTTGAGACGTCCCGGACCTCGATAGCCGGCCGGGCCGACGCTGCTCCGCGCGATCTCCGGAAGCCCGGCGGCCTCGATCGCTCGTTGCCGCCGGCGCCACGGGCGCACCTTTTTCGCCAAGCTCTCCCATGGTCTGACGGACGTGGTCCGCCAAACTCTGCTCCACCGGCTCGGCCACAACCACCGGTTCGACCGGTTCGTTCACGACCGGCTGGGGAGCCCTTCGCCCGCGAGGGTCTTCCGCCTTCCTGCCCCCTGCTTTTAGGAAGGCGTCGATTTCCCGCTGCAAATCGTCGGCTGCGGCCGGTTGACCTCGGGGTGGGCGTTTTCCGGCCGGGCCCCTCTTCTTTTTCGCCTCCGCCATCTGTTGCATCAGGCTGGCGACGATCGAAATCACGATGATAATTAGCGTGATAATCGTGCCGACGGCATCGCCGAAGAGCAACATGTCGGGGCGGAAGATCATGATCTGGTCCTACCTGGGCCGCGTTCGAAGACTCGTGAGCGAATAACTCATGGTTCACGACATTATTCTAGCGATTGACGCTCATGGAAACCACATTCAGGACCGCTTCCGGGGCCGATTGCGGTGTAGCCGGCCCGCAAGGTTGTTGGAACGCACAAGGGGCGGCCTCGGAAAGGCTCCCGCGGCACGCGAGCGCGCTATGCCGCGCGTTCGGTTCGATCCAAGGATCTTCTCACGATCGTTGGGCCGGGCCGCGAACCCAGCAGGTGTCGTGAGCCCTCGCTGTTGGGGGTTGGAGGGCCACGATCCGTGCCGGCCGAGATTTACGCAGCCGGAATGGGACGCGAAAAACGGAGACGACGGAGCGAACGCCTCCGGTGCGCCGGGTTACGGTCCGCCCGGAACGGCCGTCGATCGGTCGCTCAACTGGCAAGCGACTTCAAGATGAGCCGCTCCATGGAGATCCAGCTCACGACGGCATTGTTCCCAGGTCGCGTATTTTGTACAACTTCCCGCTGTGCCATCGCCGCTTGCGCTCATTAGGCCCTGAGGGCGCGAGGTTCCCGGCGCGGAGGTAGAAACGAGGGGCGCGACGCACGGTCAGCCGAACGGATCGGGCAAGGCAGGCGATCGGGAAAACCGCTGACTTGGTCTAGGAGCCGTCGTTCACCGTCTCTTATAATGTGGCTTGAAAAGGGCCTATGCTTCCGGCAAGCGGGCCGGAGTTTCGTCGCGCGGCGATCTGTGCCGAAGTGGAGAACGAACGGATGCGGACCATCGCGATTATGAACCAAAAGGGCGGCGTGGGGAAAACCACGACGGCGGTGAATCTGAGTGCCGCGTTGGCGGCCGCCGGCTGCCGGGTATGCCTGATCGACATGGATCCCCAGGCCCATGCGACGTTGCACTGCGGCATCGAACCGCAATTGGAGATGCCTTCGGTTTACGATGTGTTGGTCCGCGATCGTCCGATCCGCGAGGTGCGCCGCGAGGTCGAGACGGGGTTCTGGATTGTGCCCTCCCATCTCGACTTGGCCGCGGCGGAGGTTGAATTGGCCGGCGTGGTGGGAAGGGAGGTCATTCTGCGCGACAAGTTGTCGGAGGACTCCGCCGAATTCGACTACCTGATCGTCGATTGCCCGCCCTCGCTCGGTATCTTGACGATCAATGCCCTCGCGGCCGTCAACGAGGTCTTCATCCCGCTGCAACCCCACTTCTTGGCCTTGCATGGTCTCAGTAAGCTCTTGCAGACCATCGAGCTTGTGGCCAAACGCCTGAATAGCCGTCTGCGTTTGACGGGCGTGATCCTGTGCATGTTCGATACGACGACACGGTTGGCGGCTGAAGTGAGTGCGGACGTGGATGCCTTTTTCGACCGCCGGCACGAGTCCGAAAAACCGTGGTCCGGTGCTCGCATGTTTCGCTCGCGAATCCGTCGCAACATCCGGTTGGCCGAGGCGCCGAGTTTCGGGCGGTCCATTTTCGCCTATGCCCCGGACTCCAACGGGGCGGAAGACTATCAAAAATTGGCCGAGGAGGTGTTGGCGCAGTCCGCGGAAGGGGCCTGTCGTCCCCTCTCCCGAGCAGCCGGTTGACGGGTGGGGCGTCGCCGCAAGCGGGAACGGGGTGCCGAGCGATCGGATATCCAGGCAAGAATCCCGAGCAGAAACCCGTCGGAGCACTGGGAATCCCGTTTTCTCGATGCAACAATAAGAGTCGGCGGCCGATCGCAGGGCCGAGTCCCGAGATACGCTATTCCGACCCATCACCCGTGAGTTATGACGGCATCGTCGCACGGCAACATCTGGCAACACTGCCTGGAGCATTATGCCGGTACCGATGTCGGCCTGCGCCGAATCAACAACCAAGATTCGTACGCCGTGGACCTCGCCGCGAGCCTCGAAGCCTATCACGCCCGGGGACATCTCTTCTTGGTGGCGGACGGCATGGGCGCTCACGCGGCGGGCGAGCTGGCCAGCAAGGTCGCCGCCGAGACCATCCCGCTGACCTATCGCAAGCTCCGTGATCTTTCTCCGCCGGAGGCCCTCCGCGAGGCCGTCGAAGAGGCGAACCGGCAGATTCATCTTCGCGGCAAATCAAGCGAGGATTTTCGCGGGATGGGCACCACCGTCAGCGTGTTGTGCTTGCTGCCGGAAGTCGCCTACACGGCCCAGGTGGGCGACAGTCGCACCTATTTGTGGCGCAAGCAACGTATCGAGCAGCTCTCCTACGATCATAGCCTGGTGTGGGAGCTGCGAACGCTGGGCAATCTTCCCGAGGGCAGCAACCTCGATTACGTCCCGAAAAATATCATTACGCGGTCCTTGGGACCCAATCCCACGGTGCAGGTGGATTTGGAGGGCCCCTTTCCGATCGAGCAAGGGGACACGTTTCTGTTGTGCAGCGACGGCCTATCCGGCCAGGTCAGCGATGAGGAGTTGGGCCAGGTTCTCACCTGTCTGCCGCCGCGCGAGGCCGGGCCGTCTTTGATCGACTTGGCGAATCTCCGCGGAGGGCCGGACAATATCACCCTGATCATCGTGGAAGTGATTTCTCCCCGGTGCGAGGCCGTTGCCGGAACGCCGACCGACAGCACGCGGATGAGGGTCAAGCGAGGCTCGCCCTCCTCGGCGAGCGGCCCAAGCCGTTTCGGTTCGGGAAAATGGATCGCTGTGACCGTGGGCGTTTTGGGGGCCGTGTTCGCAGCGTTGGGAGGGGCATGGATGACGTTCGGCGGATTGGGCTTCGCGGCGCCGGCATTCGGGGTGGGTGTAGCGGGCTTGATGCTCATCCTTGCGGCTTGGGTGCTTCCGTTCGTCACGTTGCAAGCCAAACGCCTTCCGATCCAAGGCTCGCGGCACGGATCGAGACTGGGAAAGGGGCCTTACGCGGTGGCGGACGCTACGCCGCGGCGGGAGTTTTTCGACAAGCTTCAGGTCATACTTCGCGATCAAGAGGCGGCAGCCCAACAAGAAGGTTGGGACGTTCCCTGGGAGCGCTTTCGGGGTTTACGGCAACGCGCCGAGCTGGCCGCGGCGAACGGCGACTTGGCTACGGCGATCGCGGATAGCTGTCGCGCTATGTCGCTCATCATGAGCATCGCCCGGTCGGTGAGTAGCCGCAAACCCACTCCGCCTGCCTCGTTCTACGAAGGTTTCGAGGAAACACGCTGAGGGCGCCCTCTGGAATTGCGGCGGGAAGCCGAGGCAGGCCGCCGCGGATCGGCTCGACGTTACGGTCCGCTCTTTTTCGGCTCTGCTCATGTCGCTCCGGCAGAATCGCGGGGTTCCGCCCGTGAAAGGCGGCATGCTTTCGAACCTTTTCCGCTGTGAATGCGGTCCAGCACCGCCAGCATCCATGGAACCACGTAAAGATTGGATGCCATACCGCCCAGCATGGTCAGGCTGAGCAAGAGGCCGAAGTGCACGGTGGGGATGAACTCGCTGAGAATCATCGTGGCAAAACCGGCGCTCAGGGCCACGGTCGCCAACACCGCGGCGGGGCCGACCACGGATTGCGCGGCCCGGAGAGCTTCCTCGTGCGACTTTCCCGACCGCAAGTTTGCCTCGCGAACAAACAGGTAGTGGATCGTGCCGTCCACCGACAGCCCGAGTGCGACGGCGGCCATCATCGCGCTTCCGACATTGGCGGGCACGCCCAGCCATCCTAACGCCCCGAGCACGGCGGCCACGGGCAAGAGATTCGCCGGCAGCGAGGCGATCGCCGCCATGATGCTCCGCGACGCGATCAGCATCGTCAAGAATACCCCCAAGATCGCCAGCGACAAGCTTTTGCCTTGATCGTCCAAGACGCTATCGACGAGCCGGGCCAATAGCACGTAATAACCGCCGACGACCGGTTCCCGATCGGGGGCCGCCCCGGAGTCTGCGGCAAATTCCTCGCGGCAGATGCGCCGGACATCCGCGATGATCTTTTGCTTGGCCGCCGTGGAAAGCCGCTCCTGAGAACGAAGCATGACGCGATACCAGTACGCCGACTCGCCTGCGGCGGGGTCCGGGCCGTAAAGCGCCTCATACAAACTCGGCATCCGTTGCCGGATCAACCTCATACCGAAGCGAATCACGCCCTCCCGCAAAAGGTCGGAACGAATCTCCTGCAAGGGCCTGGGTGCTGCGGCGGCCACGGCATCGATCAGGCTCAAGACCTTCGTCAGTCCGGGAATCTCGCCGGAATCCGTACTGAGGGTGACCTCGCGGCGGAGGCGATCTTCCAGTTTTTGCACACGGCGGAGGTAAGGCCAGGTCAGATTCTCCGGTGCGGGCAGGAGGATGTCCCAAACACCCGCCCCGCCCAATTCCTGCTCGATGAAGCCGTACGCCTGAGCCACCTCGCTGCGGTCGCGAAAGTTCCGAGTAAAATCGGTCTCCACGCGCAGTCGGCTCCAGCCGAGCACGCCCGCCGTGGCGATCGCGACGACTATCAGGGCCGATGCCCACGGATGATGCGTCGCCGCGAGCAGCAGTCCCCGCAAACCGTGATCGAGCATCCACGGTCGGCGGGCCTCACGGCTAGCCGGGAAAAGTCGCCGGGAAACACCCCAACGTGGGCCGGGGAGGAGCATCAGCCCCGGCACGAAGAGCGCAGCGGCAATTCCCACCCAGATTACACCCAGTACCATCATCCAGGAGAACTCTTGGATCGGCAGAACTCGCGACACGCTCAAGGCTCCGAAACCGATCGCGTCGGTCACCAGCACCCAAAACATGGGACGTACCAGCTCCGCCAGCGCGGCGGTGAGGGCCTCATCCTCCGTTCGGGCCGCGCGCAGTTTTTCCTGGAAACGCACCAGGATGTGGAGCACCGCTCCAATTCCGACGACCGTGATGACGGCGGTCAATATGGAGCTGACCCAACTGACGTGCAGCCGCAAGAGGGCCAATGAGGCTTGGGTGCCGAAAACGGCGACTTGGACCACCACCAGGCAGACCAGAACGAAGCGCGGGCGGCCGGTAACGAGGAGGATGACGGCGGCCAATAACAGCGCGGAAGCCCAGCCGAGCCGCGTGCCGTCCTCAGCGATGTAACGGAATCCCTCGCTGGTGAGGACCGGTTCGCCCGCCATCATGCCGTTCGGCAGCGATGCCACCAGGCGTCGCACCGCGGAGACCGTATCATCGCGCGACCGGACTGTTGCAGCCTCCGGCCGAAGCAGCACCGAAAGTCCGGAGATGTCACCGCGGTGATTGTGCGTGTATCCCTGGAATAGTTCCCGCATCCGCGCCGCCAAATCGGAATGCGGATCGACGATCTCGTCGCCCAAGGGTTGATCCAAACTCCACACGTCATATACGCCCGGAATGGCGCGAAACTCGGCTACGATTTTGCGCAAGCGTTCCAGGCCGCGTGCATCGGCGGCCAGCAAGTCCGGGTCGTGGTAGGCGACCAAAATCATATCGCCGGCCGAGAAGACCCTGCGAATCTGTTGCAGGGCCGCCAGATCGGGATCGTCCGCCGGAAACAAACGTTCTAAGGAGCGATCGAATTGCAGCCGCGCGGCCGGTAGAACCGACGCGGCCAGCAGGATCACTCCAATCGCCGCCAGAATCCGTCGCCGCGCAACCAAGAACGAGGCTACGCGAAACGAGAGGCCGGAATCGACGGAGCAGTGCGCCGACGCGGAACCGTCGCGATTCACGACTGATCCCCTGCCGTTGAAGGCGTGTTCCCTGGGCCGGACCGGTCCCCAACGACGCGCTTGCGGGCCTTGATTTCCTTCAGCCTCGCATGCTCCGGCAGCGACTTGTAATAGGGATCCAGCGGATAGCAGCCGCTCACCAGTCCGTTACGCGGGCCCGTCGTGCAATCGCTGAACGTCCGGCACAATCGTTTGACTTGCAGCGGTCGACCGGCCAGGGCATCCGCCGGCAAGTCCCAATAGGCGAGCACCTGCCGTCCCACTCCGACGAAATCCACCCAGCCTTCGCGCACCACTCCCTGCGCGACGTGCGGCAGGAACTCTTGAAAGTAGGTATAAGCCGTTCCAACCATGGGCAAATCGGGGACCGCCTCTTTCAGCCGCCGCACGACTTCGATCTGACGCAGACAGCCGATGAGAGGATCCTCCGGCGGTTGATAGCCGTCGGAGGGCGGGTACAACGCGGGCCGCTGGATGTGAGGGTTGTAATACGGCGAACCGGCCGTGATGTTGACGAACGCCGCCCCGCATTCCTCACGCAGCAAGCGTAGCAATGCGATCGGCTCCGCGAGATCGATTTCCAAAGGCGAGTCCCGCCGGCAGCCGAAACCGGGATAGGGAACGGGGAACTCGTGCGGGATACCGGGTCCGGGCTGCCCCGGTTTGCTCCTCTCGGGATCCGGTCGAAACGGCGGAAAATCGAAGGCGGAGAGCCGGACGCCGATCATCAAACGCGGGCAGGCCTGCCGGATCGCGCGGATGATATCGCGGAGGAATCGGGTTCGGCCCGCGAAATCCCCGCCGTACTTTCCCGGGCGATCGAAGGCGGACAAAAACTCGTGGCCCAGGTATCCGTGACAAGCCTTCACATCGACGAAATGGAATCCCGCCCGATCGGCCATGGCGGCAGCCGCGACATAATCGTCGATCAATCGTTCGATGTCGTCGTCTTGGAAGAGCACCGCCTCGTCGTTTGGATCGATACCGAACTTGGCATCGAGGACCGGATGATGATACGCGATCCGCGGCTCCGGCCGATCCTTTCGGTTGGGACGGCAAAACCGGCCGGAATGCGTCAATTGCAGCCCGACCAACAAATCCTCGTCCGCATGCGGTCCGAATTTGTCGCGGTGGGCCTCACGAAGGCGATTCAGCAGATCCGTCATGGCCTGAAGGCTGTGAGGCCCCAAGTACAGTTGATTGGGGTTGGCCCGGCCGTCGCGGCGAACGGCGAAAGCTTCACCGCCCCAGATCAACTTCGCCCCCGACTCGCCGAAATGTTGCCAGCGTCGCACCGTGTGCTCGCTCGGTACGCCGTCGTCCGTGGCATCCCAGCCTTCCATGGGGTGGATGCACCAACGATTGCCCACGCGAAAGCCGCCGATCACGATGGGTTGCGCCAACGGTGAATCCTGGGCTGCCGATCGGACATGGTCGTCAACGGGAAGGGTGTACCCGAGGGCTTGCACCGCCTCCCGCAAGTGTTGCGCCGACTCCAATCGCGTCAGTCGTACAATGTCGCCCATCCTAACCCTCTCCTTGTTCCACGCGCGAGACGCGGTGCGGAATCATCTTTTTCGCATGCCCGAGGAACTCCGGCGAAGATGCTCAGTCTTTCTCCTTCCAACCCGCAATCTCCGCCTGGATCTCGGCCTGTTTGCGTTCCAACTCAGCCACCTCGCGGGGATCGTCCATTTGTTTCTTGGCCCCGGCCAGGCGTTGTTGAATCTGCTTTAGTTGTTCACGCAAGGATTCCAGCTTGCGCTTAGCTCGCCGATTTTCAGGCTTTGGCGACATGGCTTCCTCCCAACATCGCATCCCTAGCGTCCCTGGACGGCATTGCCGCGGCGCATTGAATCACGGCGGAGCACGACCGAAGTTGCTCTGCATCGGTTTCGCAATCCTCGGAGGTCGCCGGGACTCTCGGCCTCGGCAGTACCCGATGCCACTCCCGAAGAACCACCCATTTTACCCCATTGAAGGCTCGCTTGGAGCGGCGTCACTCCCGTCGCCGGAGAGTTCAGCAGTCGAATCCGGACGGCGATTGCAATCCGCGGCTGATGGAGCGCGTCGCCGTCGGCCGACTCCCGGTGGGAGCGGAGTGTCGCCTTGCCGCCGTCCTCGTGTCGTTTCGTCGCTATTCGCAGAGGTTGCAACTCCGTCACGACGGTGTGCCGCGACCATCTCTTCAAGCCATGCCAAAGCCTGCTCTCGCGTCCGCAAACGGCCATTCAATTGGCTGCGCCAGGCTTCTTGCAGAATCTGCCGATAAATGGGTCCGGCGGGAAGGTTGTATCGCAACAGATCGTCACCGCGAATCAACGGCGGCGGGTTCAAAGTCTCGGGAGGTAGGAGCCGCTTCGCGCGGCACCAATCGAGGTCCGATTTGGGGCGACCTTCCACTTCCGACCGTGCCTCCGCGAGGTCCAGCAGATCCTCGGCCCAGGGCGACGTCAGGATCGGTTGGATTTCGGACCACGGCCGGTCGGGAGCCTCCTCCAAGGCCCGACGATGCTCCAGCAACCAGGCCAATTCTTCGGCCTGGGAGTTGGAGAGCCGCAGACGTTTGGCTAATTGCCGGGCCTCATCGGGGGAGATCGCGCCGTCGGCCAAGGCTGCCAATGCAGAAGACAGGTTGGGTCGCGGCAGCCGTCCCAAGACGGCGACGTTCTTGCGCCATAGCGGTTCGTTCTTTTCGGGGAGAATCGCCATCGGGGGCAGGATGTGCGACAACAAGCCGCTCTCGTGGAGCAGTTGGGCGGCCTCGGCTCGTCCCTCCGCCGTCACAAGCTTCTCCAACTCCGCGGCGATCCTCTCGCGGCTGACGGACTGAATCCGCTCCGGCATCTCGCGAATGGCGGCCAAGGTTTCCGGATCGAGTCGGAATCGCAACTGAGCCACGAATCGCACGGCCCGCAACATCCGCAAATAGTCCTCCGCGAAACGCACGCGCGGATCGCCGATGGCGCGGATGATCCGTGCGCGGAGGTCCTCCAAGCCGTTGACGTAATCGATCACCTGTTGCGAGACGGGGTCGTAGAACAGGCCGTTGATGGTAAAATCGCGGCGAAGGGCGTCCTCTTGCGGGGTGGCGAAACGAACGGCGTCGGGCCGTCGGCCATCGGAATACGATACGTCGCTGCGGAACGTGGCCACCTCCACCTGCCCCGCAGCCCGCGGACCCAATACGGTGATGACGCCGAAGGCGGCTCCCACGGCGCGCGTCCGATGCCGGCCGAAGACATCGCGAACTTGGTCCGGCGCGGCGTCGGTCGCCACGTCGTAATCCATGGGCCGGCGGCCCAGCAGCTCGTCGCGGACGCAGCCGCCCGCCCAATACGCCGTGTAGCCCGCCTCCCGCAGCCGGCGGACGACCTCC
>Ga0067045_1002003_pt1 | contig 26949 bp, 27 predicted proteins | sample TerdegcTABiofilm_FD_59184 | JGI IMG/M metagenome (GOLD analysis project Ga0067045, IMG submission 59184) | Combined Assembly of (Gp0054472, Gp0054536) Wastewater bioreactor microbial communities from Singapore -Terephthalate degrading... | reverse complement strand
CTGCGGTGGTCCGGATGGGAATGTCGTTCAGGGAGTGAATGACGTCTCCGGACCGCAGCCCCGCCGCCGAAAGCAGGCTGTCTTTCCGGAGCCACTGGACCTCGATCCCCAGGGGGGTCCCGCCTTCACCGATTTTCGGCCGGAAGCGAACCCGGTTCAGTTCCTGGTAAGGATCCATCAGGAGCTTGTTGATCAGGTCCCTCTCGATGGTCCCTTCCAGGCCGTCGGACGGGCCCTTGATCCCCTTTCTCGGGTCGAACTCGTTACGAGCCTTCGTCCCGGGGGGGAAGGAAGGCGCCGGAACGAACGCCGGGGAGGCCCCCCCGGTTCCGGCGTAGAGCAACTCCAGCACGCGGCTTCCTGCGGGACTTTCCAGGAAGGCCCGCGTTCCTTCCACCTTCCTGAGGATTTCGCCTCCGAGTTTCTGGCCCACGAGGACCGCCCGGGGGCTCCCGTTCACCCCGAAAAGGGCTCCCACCGGTGGGAAAGTTCCCAGAAGGCTGATATCGCCGGAAGACCGGCCGGTGAAAGCCACGGCGCCTTCCAGCGAGAAGGGGTTGCGGTTGAGGAAGGCCTCGAGATCGCTCTCCAGTGCGCTTCTGTCCTCCAGCGGGGAAAAGGCCGCGGCGGAACGGCTTGCCCGTTCGAAACGCCGTCTCGCGGCATGCTCTTCCAGGAAAAGGCCGACGAGCCTGACGGTGATGACGCCGCAGAGGAAGGCGGCCAGGATCCGGTAAAGAAGTTTCCATGAAAAAGGCCGGTTCGGTAGGGAGAGTTTCATGGGATTCTCAGCCTCCAGCGGCCGTTCTCCTCTTCCCGCAGCCCTGTGGAGAAGCGGAGAAGGTTCAATCCGGGCTTTAGGCTCTCGGGGGCACGGATCGACAGGTCCGCGAAAGAGAGCCGCCGATTGTCGAAAGACCAAACCAGCGTTCCGGAAACCGAAAGGTCCCCTCCGATGGAGAGGGAATCGAGATGGGCCTCGGCGCCTCCGATCCGCAGCCCGGCAGCGATGCCGGAGAGCGAGAGGGGGCGGATGCCGGGAACGTTGAGCCGGGCCGTCGGGCTTTTGATGTCCAGGTCCGGCTTCGTTGCGGCAATCGAGCCCAGCGTTTTCAGCCTGACTTCCAACGAAGGAGCCCGGACCGAGCCGAGCGGGTTCGCAACGGAAACATCGCGTACGACGACCGCTGGAGGGAAGCGGGAAATCGTTTCCGCAAAACCGTGGTCCAGTCTCACCCCGACTGGGGCGGCTTTTCGCGATGCCTCTTCCAGGACCGTTTCGACCAGCCGCTCCCAGGGGAATGCGGCGAAGGCCCCGAGGAGGAAGGCCGCTACGAGGGCCGCGGCAGCTCCCAGGGATTGGACGCGCGGCCGGTTCATGGCTGTCCTCCGAGGAGAAGGCTCACGGAAAGGCTTCTCTTTCCGCCGACAGGCAAGGCCCGGATTTCGGCCGAAGTCACGGAGAGGCGGGCTTTCTTCAGTTCCCGGACCAGCGAAAGTGTTTCTTCCGGCCCGAGTCCCTCCAGTTCGAGCGAAACTCCCCGCGTGGAACTCGAGAGGCTCTTCAGGCGGTCCTTGACCCGCAGGCGGTCGATCGTTTCCGAGGCTGCAGCGAGAGGATCCGCCGCGTTCGTGCGGGACTCCGCCTGTTTTCGGGAGGGCAGGGCGGCCCGATAGGCCTGAGCGGTTTCCGCCAGGCTTGCAAACCGGGCGGCCTGGAGCGGGATCCGGCTTTCCGTTTCACGGGCGTTGAAATGGAGGAACAAGGCGGATCCCCAGGCGAGAAAGACAAGGATAACCAAGGCCAGGATCCGTCGCCCCTCCTGGGTGGCTCGGTTTTCAGAAATCCATTGCCCCAACCGGGGCAGGAAGTCCTTCCAGCGGTCCATCACCGGTTTTTCCCCCTCACGGTGATTTTGAAACGGAACTGTCCTCCCGGAAGCTGCTGGAGATCCTCGAGGGCGGTATCTCCGTCCTGGAGGGCCCTTTGGAAAGCCCGAACGGCTTCGACGGAAGGGCCCTTGCCGATCAGTTCCGTCTGCCTTTCCGAGTAGCGCAGCGTGTCGAGAACAATCCCCGCGTCGGATTGCCGGCTTGCCCGTCCCAGCATCGCAAAAGCCTGGATCAGTCCGTCGGCTTCGTCCGTCCCGGATAGGGCGGCAAGCCGGGCCTTTGCCTGGCTCAACGGGTCCCGTATGGGGCCGGTTGGGTCGAAAACCTCGCGGTAAAGCCTGATCGAGGCGTTTTCATAGGCTTCAAGGCGGTTGCGGGCGGATAGGGCGGATAGTCCGGATGCGGCCAGGAAGAGGGTTCCCAGGACCAGTCCTGCAGAAAGAGTGGCTTTCAGGGTCGAGGAAAGGTTCTCGATGCGAAGGGCGGATTCCATCTGTCTCGAGGAAAGGTCCAGGGACGCAAGGGCCGGAAAGGCGGCCCAGGTTCGTCGGGCCTCGGCCTCCAAACGCTCCGCCGCGTCCGGACTGGTTCGGCTGTCCAGGAGGAAAACGCTGAAATCCGATCCCGAAGAAGCCCGCACCCATTCGGCCAGTTCGCTGGGTTCCGCTTCGGCCCGGGAAACGCAGCGGTAAAGGACCGGGATTCCCTCTCGCCAGAGGACGGCTGACACCTGCTCCTCGTCGGCATAGATGCCGAGTCCGGAGCCTTCGAGAGCCCCCCCAAGGGCGAGGGGAGCAGGGAAAAGTCTTATTTTGGGTCCGGCTTCCAGGCCTGTATCCAGGTCTTCCGGGAAAACCAGGGCAACTCCGCGGGCCCGGTCCTTTTCCTTCTGGAGGATCACCGGGCATAGGTGAAATCGTCGCATCCCTTCTCCTGTCAGGGAGGCGAGATGCAGCGAAAGGGCCTGTCGGACGCGGGCCGGATCGCTGAAGGGGAAGGAGAACGGATGGAAAGACATCTCCTTCGGAGCGACGAAACGGTAAATGGGCTTCTCCCCCGGCCATGCGGCTTTCATGCCGAGCTACATCTCCTTCCAGGCGACGATCGTGCACCGGTTCTGTTTTTTGAGAAGCACAGCCTCGAAACGACGGACCAGGTCGCCCTTGCGGACCTCGATCTGTGCAAGGAAATGCGAACTGGTAAAGGATAGAAGACCCGAAAGCCGGGGTTCCAGGTCGCCGGGGAATCCCGGCACCTCGGCCAAGTCGTTCCACCCGGCCAGGGGTTCCCGGCTCCTTTTTTCGACGATCTCCCGGATCACGGCCGGCGTGAGGGCCGGATCGAGAAGCCCGAGGACTTCGGGAGCTGCGACGTTCACGTTGATCCGGCCGTCTGTGTCAACCGTCAGGAAAACGTTCAATCCTTTCGGGGTTTTTTCATTGTTTCCGTTGTAGAGGGTTTCGTCAATGGCCGGGAAAAGGCGCAACTCTCCCAGGGCCGATGGGGCCCTGTTGATGAAGGAGGAATCTTCTCCACCGCCTGGCCTGGGAGTCGTGTCCCGGTCGAGAAAATCCAGCAGGTCTTCGGCCAGTTCCGGTTTCTTGAGTTCTTCCCAAAGTCTTTGCCATGGGATTTCCATCTCCCGTCTCAGGGTGGTTCCGTCCGGCAGGAAGAGCGAGTTGACCGGCAGGGCGTCGTTTTTCGGGACCAGCCGCACGAAAACGGCAAGCCTCCCTTCAACCGGAAGGGGCCAGGCGCCGAACCAGGGTTCCAGGAGCGAATCGTAGCCGTTCGTGTCCAGGACGATTCCTCTCTGGATCTCCCGGACGGCGGTTTCCGCAAGGCTTCGGGCCTCGAGGGAAAAGGCGATGGCTTCCGACTTGCGGACCTCCATCCTTGCAAACCAGGCAAAAGCCAGCGCCCCCGTCACGAGGACCGTTACGGACATCAGGACGGCCACCAGGACGAATCCCGGTTTTTTCCCCCTAGAAAGAAAGGAGGGTGTCCACAAGGGAAACCCGGACTCCTTTCCTTCCGATTTCCAGCGACAACCCGGCAGGAACGGGGCCCGAGTAGTCTTCCACCCAGTCCTTTCCATCAAAAACCCGGACGAGGAACCGGTCAACGCCTTTCAGGACAAGCTGGGCCTTCTCCGGAACCAACAATTCCAGGCGGACATCCGAGGCAAGAACGCCGGGAAGGGTCCAGCGATACAGGCCGGGTTTGACCGCTTCGCGGAAAGGCCCGGAATCGATGATCGAATAGACTTCGGTTGCCGCTGGTCCTTTGCGGGGGAGAGGGGCGCCCGTCCAGACCAGCAGGACGTCTTTCCTGGCTCCCCCGAGAAATTCTCTCCGAATCGCCCGGAAGGGGGCATCGCCTCCCTGCGGGAGGATTTGACGACAATCCGCGGCAATTCCAGTGAGTGCGGAAGAGAGAGCCGCTTCTTCGGCATACTGGTCACGGATCGCTTCCAGCCTTGAGGCCAGGGCGACCAGCGGCCCGAAGGCCAGGGTCGCCACCAGGCCCAACAGGCCTACGGCCACTAGAACTTCCACCAGCGTGAAGGCTTTTCCGGGGACCTTGCGGTTGCTTCCCATCATTTGGACGGCTTTTCCTTCTTCCGTTTGCGGGCAAGAAAAGAGACCGGCAGGAGCAGCAGAATCGGCCCCAATCGGGTGACGGCGCAGCCGCCGCCACCGCCACCCCCGCCGGGCGGCGCGGGCGGGGGCTCGGGGGAAAGCTGGACGGTGATGGTCAGGTCTCCGTCCGGGAAGGCAAAACGGTAGGTGCTGTCGGCCTGGGCCGGGACGGTCCAGGTTGCGGAAGCGATCCCGTCGCCTGCGACCTGGTCGAAGCCGGTCCCGTCGTCTTTCAGCGTGACGGTCCCGTAGGATGTCCCGTTCCTTGTTATGGACACGGGGAGGTTGCCGAGGGAAACGTCCCCCGAAATGTTGAGGGCTGCCAGGTCGACCGTGTCCCCCGGCAGGAGGTCAAGAGTGTCCTTGATGGGACGGAGACGGGACTGAACCTGATGGCCGCTTCCTGTTGCGAGAAGGCGCCGTCCCGTGATGCTTTTCGAGGTGAGGCTGGACACGGGCGTTCCGCTTGAAAGTACCCTGTTCTTCAGAGCGATCCAGCCCAGTTCAGGGTTCGTGGCCTTCAGGAGGGCCAGGACGCCCGTCACGTGGGGTGCGGCCATAGATGTGCCGCTCAGGTTTTTATAACCGGAAATTTCGAGGGAATCCGGATAGGTGCTCCGTACGTCTTTTCCGGGGGCCCCGAGATGGACGGTCCTTCGGCCGTAGTTGGAGGCCTGGCTGCTGCTGAAGACGGCCAGAGAGTCGTTTGAGTCGGTTGCGGCAACGGAAAGGACGTACGGCCTGAACAAACTGGCCGGGTAGAAGGGGGTCACGTCGTTGTCGCCGCCGTTGTTTCCAGCCGCGGCGACGAAAAGGATGCCGGCGTTTCCGGCGCTTTCGATGGCCTGGTTCAGGATGAGGTCTTCGGAGACGGCGGCACCCAGGGACGCGTTGATCGCCACGATATCCAGCCCCTTGGCCGTTTTGAGGGCGGTGACGTAGTCGATCCCCTCCGCGAGGTCCGTCGTGGTGAAGGAATCCTCGCTGCTTGCCTTGACGGCGACGATGCGGACTGCCCAGTTGACGCCGGACACCCCGACCCCGTTGTTGCCGACGGCCCCGATGATGCCCGATACGTGGGTGCCGTGTCCGAAGGTGTCCTGGACATCGGAGGAGTTTTCGTGCGAGTTCCAGCCGTGGACGTCGTCCACGTACCCGTTGCCGTCGTCGTCGATCCCGTTTCCGGGAATCTCGCCGGGATTGGTCCAGAGGTTGCCGGCGAGGTCGGGATGGTTCAGGTCCACCCCCGTATCAAGGACGGCAACGATGACGTCGGCGCTGCCGGTGGTCTGTTCCCAGGCCTCCGGGGCGCGGATTTTTACAAGGGCCCACTGGCTTGCGTACTCCGGGTCGTTCGGCACGAGGGCGGCATGGTAGATATAGTTGGGCTGGGCAAAAAGGACCCCTTCATTTTTCCCCAGCACGGAGAGAGCCTTCTGAACGCTTTCCCCGCTGCGGATTTTCAGGCGGACAACCCGAAACGCCTCTTTTGCCCAGGAGTCCTGGACTTCCAGCCTGACCAGAAGCCCGGGAAGAAGGCTCTCGAGACGATAGCCGGGTTTCATCCTGACAAGGACTTCATCCGGGACGAAAGGCCCCGCTTCCGAGGCGGTTCCCTTATTTGAAAAGCCGAAGAAGACCGTCAAAATGAAGACGGAGAAAAGGGCAGTCATCGAAACGGCTAGGATCTTTTTCGTGGATACGATCTTCAATCCGGCACCTCCCGGCGTGGGGATGTCTTCCTTGGACTCGTTCAGTATAGCCCCCGAAGGGAAAAGGGTACAATAACGGCACCGGCTTGAAGTTTCCTGCACCCCAAACCAGGGAGGGGGAGCCCATGGCTCCAGTCCTTTTCAGGATCGGAACCGCTGTCGTCGATACCTACACCGTGATCTGGGCGCTGGCTTTGGCCCTCGCGCTGGCGTGGACTCGCCGCCGCGCAGGGCGCCTCTATCGCCTTGACGACGAGGACGCGCGCGTGGCCCTCTTCTGGGGGTTCCTGGGCATCCTGGCCGGAGCCCGGATCGGGAACATCCTGGTGGATTGGCAGGCTTACGCGGAAAACCCGGAACGTTTGCTCCGTCCTTGGGAGGGAGGCCTTTCGGCCCTACCCGCCATTCTCGGAGGGGGCGTCACGGCCTGGCTGGTCCTGCGAAAGCGAAGGGTTCCGGCCTGGCCCCTGGCCGAGGCGGCCAGCCTTCCCGCGGCTGCCCTGGTCGCCTTTGGGCGCTGGGGCTGCTTCCTCAACGGGTGCTGTTACGGGAGAACGGCCTTCGTTCCCTGGTCCGTTCACTTCCCGTTCGACCCGGAGGGGGTTTTCAGGCACCCGACGGAACTCTACGAATCGGCGGGTGCCGTTGTCCTCCTTTTCCTGCTGGCATGGATCGAACGCGGATTGAGGAAAGCAGGAAGAAAACGGCCTCCCGTGGCGATCCTGTGGCCCCTCTTCCTTGCAGGTTACGGGGCGGTCCGCCTGGTGGTGGATCGCTTCCGGGGAGACGTTTCCTTCAATTCCCCCCTCGGCTGGTTCTGGAGCCTGGCGGTTTTCCTGCTGGGTGCCGCCTGGCTTTTTGCCTCCCTCTCGGGGCTTGCCCGGGAAAGGGGAGGAGGGAAGGGGGAACGAGGTTGAGCCCTGGAACGCTCGCCCCGCTCGTTGCTGTCGCCGTGATGCTCTACGGTCCCTACCTCTGGGCGTGGGCCCGGAAGGAACCGATCGGGGTCTACGGTCTTTCCCTGCGTTGTACCCGGAGAGCTCTTCTCGATTCCGCCTGTGCCTCTGTCCTGACGTTGGTCCCCCTAACGGTCGCCGTCCTTGTCGGGTGGCCCTCGGGGACGTGGCCCAGGGATTTGCCGCCCGCAGCGGCGGTGGCGTTTGCTTCGTCGGGCCTGGTTGCGGCCGTGTCGGAGGAAGCCTTTTTCCGGGGCTGGGTGCAGACGATGCTTTCACGGTTTCTCCGTCCGGCCTTGTCCATCGTGACGGCCTCGGCTCTTTTCGCCGCGTCCCACCTGCTTTTTCGTTCCGACCCCTTCTATCTTTTCACGTTTTTCCCCGGGCTCGTCATGGGGTGGCTCCGGCAGAAACACGGAGACATCGCACCGGCCATCCTGTATCACTTTCTCGGCAACCTCTGGGCGATCTGGTTTTTCCCTCACCCCTGACCCAACCGAAAAGGGAGGCAGCAAAAGCCGCCCCCCTCACTAGAGCCGTTTTTCTTTCCGCGTGCAGGTCCTATTTCCTTTTCAGCTGCCTGACCACGTCGATGACGGTCCCGTCCCGCCACTCGATGACGCCAATGATCCGGTCCTCCGTTTCGACGGGGTCCGTAGGGCCGCACATCTCGTGGGCCCTGGCGATGAGTTCGTCCATGGAAACGAGGGGGACGTTCCCCGCCGCCTGGCAGGCGTCGATGAGGTCCTTGCGGCGCGGGTTGATGGTCACGCCGTATTCCGTGACCAGGGCATCCACCACCTCTCCGGGCGTCGTGACGGAGTAGACCTGGTCGACGACGCACGGGATTCGGCCGCGCAGCAGGGGTTGGCTGATGATGGTGAGCTTGGCCCCCGCCGCCGTGTCCTGGTGTCCCCCGATTCCGTGTAGCAGGGCCCCGTCGGCTTCCGTGTTGACGTTGACGTTGAAGTCCCGGTCCATTTCGGTCGCGCCGAGGATGACCACGTCGAGCATGTTGACCGCGGTTCCGGCGTTCCACGGATTGGCGTACCAGTCGGCCGAGATCTCGATGTGGTTGGGGTTCTCGGCGATGGAGTTCACGGCCTCCAGGTCGAAGGACTGGACGTCCATGAGTTTTTCGACGTAACCTTCCTTCAGCAGGTCCACGAAGTAGCCGGTGATTCCCCCGAGTCCGTAACTTCCACGGATCCCCCGTTTCTTCATGGCCTCTTTCATGTACGCTGTGACGGCCAGCGAGATCCCGCCGGCCCCGGTCTGGAAGCTGATGCCGTCCTTGAAGTAGGGACTGGCTTCGATCAGTCGCGAGGCGTACTTGGAAATCAGGAGGCGCAGGGGGTCCCGGGTGATCCGGGTCGTGCCGGAAACGATACCTGCAGGATCGCCGATGCTTTCCATCGTGGTCACGATGTCGACGTAGAATTGCGGGATGGAAACGGGAGCCGCCGGGAAAGGCACGACGTTGTCCGTAACGGCTACGACGACGTCTGCGTACATCGCGTCCGTGAAGGCGTAGCCCAGGGAGCCGCAGGAAGACTTGCCCTGGGAGCCGCAAATGTTGCCGTACGCGTCGGCGGTCGGAGCGGCGATGAATGCCACGTCGATTTTCACGTCCCCGGAAACGACGGCCCTGGGGCGGCCGCCGTGGCTTCGAAGGACCACCGGGACGTCCATGCCGCCTTCCGAGACCATCTGCCCGATGGGTCCGTTGACCGAGCCCATGATCCGCCGGATGACCCCGCTTTTGATGTGTTCGATCAGCTTCTTGTGGACGCCGAAGAGTGCTGTCGGGAACAGGGTCAGGTCCCGGATCCCCATTTCGGCGCATGCGTCGATGACGGCGTTGACCACGTAGTCCCCGTTTCGGAGGTGGTGGTGGAACGATACCGTCATGCCGCTCTTCAGCCCGGAGGCGGCGATTGCGGCCTTGAGGTCCGGGACGAGCTTGCTGGTCCGGTCGCTGAAGGTCGCGCGAAGCTTGGGACCGGCCCTGTTCCCCTCGGGTTTTCGGGCATTCGCTCCCATGAAGGGCTGGGTCTTGCCGTATCCCTCGATGAATTCCGGAATTTCGCGTCCAAGGATGTTCTTAGGCATGCTGGGTTCCCTCCTCCAGGAGACCTGCCCGGGTGAGAGTGAAAAGCGCCCGCTTCACCACGGGGGCATCCACCATNCGCCCGTCCACCTGAACGGCACCCAGTCCGCGTTCGGCGGCTTCCTTCGCAGCCGCGACGATTTTCNGGGCCCTCTCGATTTCCTNCTCGGTCGGGGTGAAGACCTCGTGGATGATCGGGATCTGGTTCGGGTGGATCACGCTCTTTCCGTCAAAACCGAGCTGCTTGATGAACTCGGTTTCCCGCTTCAGTCCCTCGTCGTCGGTGATCCGGGGGAAGACCGTGTCCAGCGCGTCGACCCCGGCCGCGCGGGCTGCCACGATCACCGATTTGCGAATCCCTTCCAGCTCGGTCCCCTCGGGNGAGCGGTTGGTCCTCAGGTCNGCCGTCAGGTCCTCNCCGCCCGGGATGACTGCCGCNACCCGCGGGGAGGCGGTGGCGATGTCGTAGGTGTTGAAGATCCCCTTCGCGGTTTCGAGCAGGCAGAAGATCTTCGTCCGACCCACCGGGATTCCCGCTTTCTCCTCGATCTCGGAGAGAGCTTCGTCGAGCCGTTTCACGGTGGCGGCGTCGTCCACCTTCGGTACACGGACGCCGTCCAGCCTGCCCAGGGGGACCAGCGCTTCNAGGTCCTCCNGCCAGTATTCGGTATCCAGCCCGTTGATCCGGACCGTAACCTCGCAGGAACCGAACTCCCCGCGCTTCAGGACGTCCCTCACGAGGATACGGGCCGCGTCCTTTTCGCGGACCGCGACGGCATCTTCCAGGTCCAGGATCAGTCCGTCGGGTGCGAAAAGGTGTCCCCGCATCAGCATGTTGGGATTGTTGCCCGGAAGGTAGAGCATCGTCCTGCGCAGCCTCATGCCTGATCCCCCCCTTCCTTCAGCCTGGCGACGGCAGCTTCGACCCGGGCCTTCAGGACGAGGTCCAGGGCCCCGTTGTCCTGGACGCTGACGGTCAGGTCCCGGATCCCGAGCGTTTCCAGCGTTTCGCGGACGGCCTTTTCCATGGCCCTGGAGAACCTGGCCACGCTCGCCCCGGCCAGGTTCAGGGAAATCCCCTTTCCCGGCTCTGCTTCGGAAACCGTGACAAGGCAGTCCATGGACTCCACGGTTCCGGCCTGTGCGGTTTTCATGGTTGCAACCTCCTTCGCGTTTTCGTTCTTCGATGCGAAAGGGGCCCACCGCGGCGCAGTGGGCCCCCTGCGGGTCCGTGGGGCGGTTCCTAGTTGGGCAGGTGCTCCCAGGCGCACATCTCCTTGGCTTTCGCGGAGATCTCGGCGTCGTACTTGTCGTAGTCCGGGAGGAGCTTGCGGGCGATGGCGCGGGCCATGTCGAGGGTCGAGACGGCCTTCTTCTCCCAGTCAGGATCGCCGTTGTCGCGGAACACGTCGTAGGTCAGGTCCTTGCCTTCGACCAGGACGGCGCTGATGGCGGCCTCGAGCTTCCGGGCGGCCTCTTCGAGGCCGAGGTACTCGAGCATCATGGTGGCTGCGTTCAGCAGGCCGCAGGGGTTGATCTTGTACTGGTGGGCGTACTTCGGCACGGAACCGTGGCTGGGTTCGAACAGCGCGAAGTCCTTCCCGATGTTGCCGCTGGGTGCGAATCCCATGCCGCCCACGAGCTGGCTCGCCTCGTCGGAGAGGATGTCCCCGAACACGTTCGGCGTGACGATCACCTGGTAGTCCTGCGGGTTCTTGATCAGCCACATGGCGGTGGCGTCGGCGTTCTCGTCGATGGCCTGGATGTCGGGGTATTCCTTCGCCATGTTCAGGAAGATCTCCTTGAACATGCCGTCGGTGGCACGGATGACGTTGGCCTTCGTGGCGCAGACGACCTTGGTCCGGCCGGTCGCCTTGGCGTACTCGAAGGCGGCCCGGATGATTCGCTCGCAACCTTCCTTGGAGAAGACCTTCCAGGAGACGGCAACCTCTTCTTTGTCCTTGAACCGGGCCATGCCGGGATGCATGTCGAAGTGTTCCTTCGGGGTAGGCCTGAACTCAACGGCGGCGTAAAGGTCTTCGGTGTTCTCACGGAACATGACGATGTCGATCTTCGGGTCGCCCTTCAGGGGGCAGGAGATGCCCGGCATCGACTTCGCGGGGCGCAGGTTGATGTAAAGGTCGAACAGCTGGCGCATCTGCAGGATGGCGGACTTGAATCCCTTCACGCCGGCCTTGGAGGTGATGGCGGCCATGAGGGCGGCGTCGCTCTCGCGAAGGATCTGCTTCGTTTCTTCCGGCACCGTGTTGCGCCGCGGGTCGCCTTCGGGGTATTCCTGGCAGGATTTGGCCCACATGCACCAGCCCATGTCGGCCCGCACCCAGTCGATCGGCAGACCGAAGGCCTTGTCCATGGCCTGCAGGACGATCATGGCGCCTTCCATGACGTCGAAGCCGGCGTCGTCACCGGGGATGTAGGCGACCTTGTAGCGGGGCTTTGTCTCTTTCACTCTCAGAACGTTGCGGATATCCATACGGGTTTACCCTCCCTTGATTGTGTTTTTCGAGTCGGGTGCGGGAAACTTGCCCCGCGCCCGTTGTTACTTGGAGATTCCGAGGGATTTCTTCACGTGCGGGATCAGCCCGCCGTCCTCGATGAGTCCCCGGACGAATTCGGGGTAGGGCGGGAACTTGAAGACCTTCCCGTCGGCGGTCCGGATTTCGCTCGCATCGAAATCGACCTCTACCGTTTCCCCCGCGTTGATCGCGTCGACGGCCTCGGGGGAAACGATGATCGGAAGCCCCTCGTTCAGGCAGTTGCGGTAGTAGATCCGTGCGAAGCCCTTGGCGATGATGGCGCCGATGCCCCGCTCCTTCAGGCAGGTGACGGCCTGCTCCCGGCTGGAACCGCATCCCCAGTTCTTTCCTGCGACGATGATGTCCCCTGCCTGGGCGTTTTTCGTGAATTCCGGATCCAGGTCTTCCAGGGCGACCTTGGCCATCTCGGCGCGATCCTTGATCGTGTAGGTGTACTTCCCGGCGAAGATGACGTCCGTATTCACGTCATCCCCGTATTTCCAGACCTTTCCCTGGATTTTCATGGTTACAGCACCTCCCGCGGGTCGGCGATCTCGCCCTTCAGGGCGGAGGCGGCGACGGTCATGGGGCTCGCCAGGTAGATGAAGCTGTCCTTGTTCCCCATGCGTCCCTTGAAGTTGCGGTTGGCAGTCGAAATGCAGGCTTCACCCGGGGCGAGGATTCCCTCGTGGTTGCCCATGCAGGGGCCGCAGCCGGGGTTCGTGATGACGCACCCGGCGTCGAGGAAGATTTCGAGCAGGCCCTCGTCGAGCGCCTGGCGGTAGACCCTCCAGGATGCGGGGATCACGATGGTCCGGACGGCCACTTCCTTGCCTTTCAGGATGTCCGCGGCCAGGCGCAGGTCCTCGATCCGGGCGTTGGTGCAGCTGCCCAGGAAAGCCTGGTGGATCTTCGTTCCCTTCACTTCTTCGATGGGAGCGTAGTTATCGACGGTGTGAGGTTTCGCCACGCAGGGAACCAGTTCGCCGAGGTCGTAGGTCAGCTCCTTGGCGTAGACGGCATCCTCGTCTGCCCAGATCGCTTCCCACTCGTTCGTCTTTTCGATGCCCCTGATGGCGTCCAGGACCTTCTGGTCGGGCGGGCACACGGCGTTCTTCGCACCCATCTCGATCCCCATGTTGCAGAGGGTCATCCTCTCGGCGAGGGTCATCTCGGAAATCGCCGGGCCGTGGAACTCGACGGACATGTAGTCCGCGCCGTCGGCCTTGATGTCGCCGATGATCTTCAGGATCAGGTCCTTCGCGGACACGCCCTTGTTGAACTTGCCCTTCACCGTGATCTTCAGGGATTCGGGCACCCTGAACCAGATCTTGCCGGTGGCCCAGGCAGCCGCCATCTCGCTCCGGCCGATTCCCGTCGAGAAGGCCCCGTAGGCCCCGTAGGTGCACGTGTGGCTGTCGCTGCCGATGATGATGAGACCCGGCAAGGCGAAGCCCTCCTCGCACATCTTCTGGTGGCAGACGCCTCCCTTGCTGGTGACGTCGTAGAAGTGGGGGATGCCCTGTTCTTCCACGAATTCCCGGATCTCCTTGTGGTTGACGGCGTGTTCGTCGGTCGGTGCAGGGATCGCGTGGTCCAGGATGAAGACCAGGTGATCCGGCTTCCAGACCTTCGGAACGCCGATCTTCCTGAAGGTCTTTGCGATCGGGGCGGCATTGTCGTGGCTCATGCAGAAATGGGGTTCGACCGTGACCACGTCTCCCGCCTTGACCGCGTAACCCGCTGCCTTGCCGAGAACCTTCTCAGCGAACGTCATGCCCATGAGTCCTTCCCCTCCCTACTTCTTGGCCGCCTGGGCCTTGAGGTACTCGATCAGGCCTCCGCTGGCCATGATGTCTTTCTCGAGGTCCGTGACCGCATCCCCGTGGAAGGTATGGCCGTTGGTCAGGTCCTTGATCTCGCCGGTGGAGATGTTCACTTCCAGTTCATCCCCGTCCTGGATCTTGCCTTCCTTGATCGCGTCGCTCAACCCCTTGACGAAGAGCACGGGGTAACCGTTGTTGATGGCGTTGCGGTAGTAGATCCGGGCGAAGGATTCCGCCAGGACGACGGGGATCCCCAGCTCCTTGAGGCAGTAGACCGCGTGCTCGCGGCTGGAGCCGGTTCCGAAATTTCTGCCGGCTACGACGAAGTCGCCGGGCTTGGCCTCCTTGGCAAACTTTTCCTTGCCGGGGTAGTACTCGAAGGAGTACTGGGCCATCTTCTTCGGGTCGGTTTCGGCCAGGTACTTGTTGTGGTAGATCAGGTCCGTATCGACGTCGTCGGTGAAGACCCAGGCCTTTCCGCGCAGGACGTTCTGTTCCATGGTCTGTCCCTCCTTAAAAAACCAGTCGGCCTATTTCAGGATGTCCCGCGGGTCGGTGAGAACGCCTTTCACCGCGGAGGCCATCGCCGTCATGGGGCTCACGAGGTAGGTGTGGCTTCCCTTGCCCACCTTGCCGATGAAGTTCCTGTTCGTGGTGGAAACGCCCACGTCGCCGCCCGGGAGCACACCGTAGTGCTCCGCCGTGCAGAGGCTGCAGGTCGGGTTCGTGAAGATGATCCCGGCTTCCAGGAATTTCTGGATGAAGCCGGCTTCCGCGCACTGCTTCATGACTTCCCGGGTGCTCGGGGTGATGATCGTCCGGACGCTGTCGCTGACCTGGAAATTCGCGGCTTTCAGGACTTCGAAGGCCGCCGCGATGTCCTCGAACCGGCCGTTGGAGCAGGACCCGATGTGGACCTGGTCGATGTGCGCTCCGGCGGCTTCCCGGACGGTCTTCACGTTGTCCGGCGCGTCGGGGCAGGAGGCCATCGGTTCGAGCTTGGAAACGTCGAAGTGAAGGTCGTCGCTGTAAACGGCGTCCGGGTCGGCCTTCAGCGCCTGCACGCGGTCCAGGACCTCCGTTCCGGCCCGCTTGACCAGCCAGTCAAGGACTTCACCGTTCGGCATGATGAGCCCCACCTTGCCGCTCATCTCCGTGACCATGGAGCACAGGGTGATCCGGTCCGCGAGGGAGCTCTTTTCGATGGTTTCACCGTAGAACTCGACGGCCTTGAAAAACATTCCGTCGGCTCCCAGCTTGCCCACGAGGAACGTGAGGAAGTCCCTCATGCAGACCCCCCGGGCGAAGGACCCGTTGACCGTGATCTTCATCGTTTCCGGAACGCGGAACCACAGTGTCCCGTTGATCCAGGAGGCCACGATGTCGGTGTTGCCGACGCCTGTCGCAAAGGCCCCGACGCCCCCAAGGAGGTTCATGTGGCTGTCCGTGCCCAGGATGACGTCCCCCGGCTTCACGAGACCGTTCTCGAGGAGGACGTGCTGGCCGATTCCCCAGTTGACGTCGAACACTTTCGTGATTCCCTGGCGCTTTGCGAAATCACGGATGATCTTCTGGTTGTTGGCGACTTTTTCCGCGTGGGCCGGGGCCTGTAGGTCGAAGGTGAAGGCGATCTTTTCCGGATCCCAGACCTTCCCCTTGTCGGTCACCTCGTCGAACTGAAGGACGCAGTTGGGGCCCCCGAAATCCCGGGCCGTTGAAAGGTCGATCTTGCACCAGACCCGGTCGCCTACCTGGACCTCCTTGCCGGAAGCCCGCTGGATGATCTTTTGGATCATCGTCTTGCCCATGGAGTTGCACCTCCCGTAAAAATATGGTGAAACAGTTTACTTCATGCCCAGGAACGACTTGATGGTCTCGAAGTTCACGAAATCCGCCTTGTTGACTACCACGCCCTCCGGGCTCCGAAGGGTTCCATCCCCTTCGTGGGCGTGGTTGGCGATGATGTGGGCGATCTTGCTGGAAACGCCGTTGCGCATGGCCAGCACGGTGCCGGAGAAGGGATGGCGGAGGTCCTTGCCGAGCTGGGACTTGACCGTCGAGCCTTCCGGGTTTTTCTCGTATTCCACGAGCTTGCCCACGTCGTGAAGGATCGCCCCGGCGATCAGGTCGTCATGGTTCAGCTGGAAGCCCCCCTCGTCCTTGTAGAGGGCGTTGAATTCCTCGAAGACCCTCTTGCAAACGCGGGTGACCCCCCGGGTGTGAGTGAGGTACGAAGCCGGGCAGTTGGGGATCAGGAGCGTGAAGGGGATCCTGGCCATGTCCTCCGGCTCCCAGCCGCCGGTTTTCAGGGCATCCACGTACGTGTCGATGACCTGCTCACGCAGCGTCGGATCGGTGATCCAGTTGATTTCCGGCAGCAGTTCCACGATTTTCTCTCTCATGTTTCTTCCCTCCCGTGACTTGGTTTGGTTCGACAGATCATCCCTGGTCTTCCAGGGAGATGCTTTCCTGCAAGGTGTGATAAACCCGCTCGATATGGGTTCCCGCGATTTTCGCCGCCAGCTTGGAGTCGTGGTCGACGATGGCGGTGTATAGACCAGAATGTTCCTTGAGGAACGCCTGTTTGTCGGTCAGGCGGCTGTAGATCCTGTCATGGGCGGCCATGATGAGGTTGAAGGTCATCTTGACGATGTTAACGAAGATGAAGTTGTGGGTTGCCTCGGCAAGGGCGAGGTGAAAGTCGAAGTCGTTCTGTGCCCGGTGGCTCGTTGATTCCAGGTTCTGCTCGGTGCGGGAAAGGATGCGGCGGAGTTTCGTCAGGTCGGCAGGGAGAGCTCGCTTGGCGGCCTCTGCCGCGATTGCGGGGTCGATGATCCGCCTGGCCTCCATCAGTTCCAGCACGGCGGCACCCTCCAGGGTGATGTTGCGGGATTCCCCGGTTTCCGTGACGGGCCTCCGGACAAACCGCCCTTTACCGGGTACGCTTTCAATGAGGCCGATCAGCTCCAGGACTCGGAACGCCTCCCGCAGCGAGCTGCGGCTCACTCCGAGGTCCTCCATCATCTGGCGTTCGGGCGGAAGAGGATCGCCGGGCCGGAGCTCGCCCCGGGAGATGAGATCCTTGAGTTCTTCGACGACCTTCTCGTAGATCCGGGTCGCCTTGACCTTCTTGGTTTCCATGGAACCCCTCCTTGCGTGGACCACCCAGTGCACTATATCCCTAGGCAGGGGCGTATGCAAGGGGAAGCAGGGCGTCTGAATATTAAGATATTTTACAGTCAATTCGGGATAAATCGGCCGGTAAAAAGCAAAGGACCAACGAATGGGTCCGACCAAAAAACGCTAGGCAGGGCTACTGTTCAGACCGCCATCCAAATGGAGGGGATTTCGAATTGAACCAGCACTCCCGCATCGGTAAAATGGCCCTTGTTTGAGCTATGCTCAGCACGGTATATGATAAAAAACCTCACGTCGAACCCAATCCGAAGGAGGGTCCCCAATTGAAGTGGAAAACGAAGGCGTTGCCCCTCTTGCTGTCTTTTTCGCTCGTTCTTGCCGCTGGAGGCGTTTCCTTTGCGGCTCCGGTCAAGGCGGTTTCCCCGAAGCCTGCGGCGAGTGCCCCGGCGCCTGCCGCAAAGCTGCCGGGTGGAGCAACGGGGCGCGAGGCCTTTTTCGTCTCCCTGGATTGGCTCAAGGAGAACACGAGAGGCGTCGTGCTTCTCGACGCCCGCCCCGCTTCGCTGTACAGCGGAGGACATATCCCAAGGGCCGTGAACGCGGAGTGGCAGTCATTCAGCTCGATGAAAGGGCTTCCCGGGAGCCGCGGATGGGCGACGCTGCTGGCTCCGAAATCCCTGGCTGCGCGCATCGGGGCGCTGGGGATCGACGGAACCCGGCCGGTCATCGTCTACGGTGAGCCTGGGAGCTGGGGGCAGGAAGGGTTCGTGGCCCTGGCGCTCCGGATGGCCGGGGTGCCGGGGGTCCGCGTCCTGGACGGGGGATGGCCGGCCTGGCGGGCAGCGGGCCTTCCGGTGACAAAAGAAGTTCCTGCACCCCGCCCTGCGAATTTCGTCATGAAATCCTTCCGGAACGACTTGCTGGCTACGGTCGAGTATATCCGCGAAAGGATGGGATCCGCCAAGCTGCTCGATGTCCGGACCCTCGAGGAGTACAAGGGGGCCAGGTACTTCAGCGAGAAGAGGGGCGGGCATCTCCCGGGAGCGATCCTCGTTCCCTACAACCACCTGATCGGACGGGACGGCCTCCTTCTGCCCGACGAGGACCTGAGGGCANTGTTCGGGAAAGCCGGGCTCGCGCCCGAAGACGAAATCATCGTTTACGATACGGCGGGTGTCCGGTCTGCCTATGTGACTTGGGTCCTGCTGATGCTGGGCTACGGAAACGTGAAAAACTACGATGCCTCCTTCCACGAATGGGCGGGCATCCCCGAGCTGTCCGTGGAGACCGGGGATCCCGGCGAGCTGCCGGCTTTGGTCGCGGCTCCCGCCCCGGCGAAAGGAGCTTTGGAAAATCCCCCCTTGTCACACGCCGCGGAGGCCTCGACGGTTTCGGCCGACGCTTCCCAGCCCGCGGGGGGAAACCCGCAGCCCGTGAAGCAGGTGCCGATCGCCATCCCACCGGTCTCTCCGGATGTCGTTCCCCAGTCGGCTGACCTGAAGCCCCAGCCCCTGAAACCGATCCCGATCGTGGAACAGCCGGCACCGGAGGAGGTCAAAGCAGAGGAGGCGAAACCGGTTCCGTCCGCATTGACGCAATCCCCGGTCCCTACGGTGGCTCGAATCACCGCTATCCGCTGGAACAAGGAAGGGAGGAAGATCAGGGCGGTAGTTGACCTGGACCGGGTTTCGGAGCCTCGGATCCTGATGAAACCCGGCTTNGTGGAACTTTCNTTCGAAGCGTTGCCGGCCGCAACGCTTCCGGGCCTGCCTTCCCCCTACGGCAAGGAGGTTTCGGTCGTCCTGGTGGAATCGACAGGAAAATCGGTCCTACGCTTTTCTCACACGGCAAAAAATGTCAGGAATTTCCAACTGGAAAAACCCTACCGGATTGTCCTCGACTTCCAGTTCTGAGGAGGCTGGCAAATGGTCTATACGGTCACGGAGGAAGGAAACGGGTCGTTCGAGAGCGACAGGCCCATGAATGGCATCGACGTCCTGTCAAGGGACGGGAGGAGGGCCGGCAATATCGTGGCCTGGCGGGTCAACCGCTACCTTCGCCCCCTTTGCTGGGAAGTTGCGGAGGACTGCACGGTCTCGTTTGTCGATACATCCTGCTTCGAAGGGAAGGAGGTCTACCGCAGGACGCTCACGTTCCTTCTCGTCCTGGCCTGCAGGAAGGCGTTGGGCAAGGAAGTGCTGGTCCGCCATTCGCTCAGCGATGGCTACTACTGCGAAATTCCCGGAGAGGAGCTGGAGGCAGGGCAGGTGGCGGCGATCCGGCAGGCGATGAACGACCTGGTGAAGGAGGACCGGCCCGTCGAGCGTGAACTCCTTTCCCTCGACCGGGCGAGAACTCTCTTAGAGGCGCAGGGGAACCGGGAAAAGGCGGAGCTGTTGAGGTGGATCGGGATCGATCCCGTCGAAACCTACTGGGTTGGGGACCGGATCGGCTTTTTCTACGGGCCCCTGGCCCCATCGACCGGCGCGGTTGAGGTGTTCGACCTCGTCCTGCACGCGCCCGGAATGGTCCTCCGTTTCCCCACCGTGGCCTCTCCNGCNGGGCTTCCGCCGTTCCAGCCNCCNAAGCAGCTTTCCGACGTCTTCCTCGAATACTCGGGCTGGCTGGATATCCTGGGCATCAGTACCATGGAAAGCCTCCACAGGGCAGTCGCCAAGGGGAAGGGCACCGAACTGATCCTCATTTCAGAGGCCCTCCATTCCCAACGGCTGAACCGGATCGCCGAAACCGTGGCATCCAGGCCGAACTGCCGCATGGTCTGCATCGCCGGTCCTTCCGGCTCGGGCAAGACCACAACCGCCCACCGCCTGGCGATCCAGCTGGCGGTTTGCGGGAAACGAACGAAGATCCTTTGCATGGACGACTACTTCCTGGAAAGGAGCCAAACCCCGCGGGACGGAGAAGGCAATTACGATTTCGAAGCCATCGAGGCGCTGGATCTCAAGTTGCTGAATTGCCACATTACGGAACTCCTGGAAGGCAGGCCCGTCCGGCTTCCGCGTTTCGATTTTCTGAACGGGACGAGAGAAAGCGGTCCGGAGCTGCTTCTGGAGCCCGGGGAAATCCTGATCATCGAAGGAATTCACGGTCTCAACGACCAGGTGGGGCTGGGCGTTCCCGGCTCCGAAAAATTCCTTCTCTACCTGTCCCCGCTCACCGGGGTCAACCTTGACCGCCACAACCGGACCAGCACGACGGACAACCGGCTTTTGAGGCGTCTGGTCAGGGATTACCGCACGCGGGGAAAAAAGCCGGAGGCGACACTTCTCCAGTGGCCGTCAGTGATCCGAGGAGCCGCCCGCCATATTTTCCCCTACCAGGAACGGGCCGATTCAATGTTCAATTCCGCCCTTGTCTATGAGCTCTCTGTCCTAAAGGGATACGCAGAACCGCTCCTACGGCGGATTCGCGAGGAGTCGCCCGTTTTCGGCGAAGCCCAGAGGCTCCTGGACCTCCTTCGGTACGCCCCCTTCATCCCGGCAGATGACGTTCCCAACCATTCGATCCTGAGGGAGTTCATCGGCGGGAGCTGTTTCAGGGTCTGACCGGCCTTCGGGAAACAGCGAAAGGGCCGGGGGGCTTTTCGCCCCCCGGCCCTTTCGCTCGCGGTCTCCTACAGCGCGACCGGATTGCAGAGGTTGCCGGCTTCTTTGGCAACCCGTCCGCAGTTTGCGCAGACGAATTTCCCGTCTTTCACCATTTCCTTGTAGTGTTCCAGGTCGGCTTCCACCATTCCCATGTTCTGGTAGTAGCAAAGGTGATTCTCGTGGTCCGGATGCGGCCAGCCCAGCTTCGGCATACCTTTCCCTCCCTTGTTTGATAGTTGAGATGCCAATTCATTATACTGCAACGGTGAGGAGAGGCCAAGGAGAAAGGATTACCAGCCGCCTCCACCTCCGCCGCCTCCACCTCCGCCGGAACCGCCCCCGCCTCCGAAGCCCGAGCGGCTGCCGGGAGCTACGGAGGCCGAGGAAACTGCGCCGGAGAAGCTGGAGCCGAAATTCGAGGCGAAAGAACCGACATTGAACCCCCGGATGGCGTCCCCCATGTACCAGGACGGGCGGTAACCGCCCTGCCACGATTCGGGAGCCTTGCCTTCCGCAGCCATTCGGGCGAACACGTCCGAGAACTGTTCAGACCACTCCTGTTCCACTCCCAGGGCCAGGGCATAGGGCAGGAACCGCTCGAAAAGCTCCGGAGTCCGGTCGGGAGGGTTCAGCCGGTTGAGCCGGTCTGCTTCCGCGACCGAAAGGTACAGGCGGAAGCCCTCGATTTCGTCCATGGCCTTCCTGCCGGCCGGGGTCCTTGCCTTCAGGAGCCATGCAAAAAGGACATTTGAAAGGACGAGGAGGACGACTGCGGCAAGGAGTGGCCAGGAAACCGCCTGGGCCAGGCCGGTTCCCATGAGTCCCAGGGCGGATGAAAGCGGGAGGGTGAAGACGGCGAGAAAGAGCAGGCGGACCAGGGCAGAACCCCGCCTGGGGCCGTTTTTCAGGGCCTTGACCTGTTTGACGATGGCCGCCCCGAAGGCAAGGGCGATCAGCGTCATGACCGGGAAAACGAAGGCGAAGGCGATGTTTTGAGGCAGGTTCCCGATGTTCGGGTCCAGGATCACTCCCAGGACCAGGGAGAGAACCGTCAGAAGAACACCGATGACGAAGAAACGCGTGTTCCGGACGAAGGCCTTTCCGTAGTGGCGGTTTTTCAGGAGGTCCTTCAGGGCCGTCACGGCCCCGCTGAAAACGGTGTGGTTGGCCTGGTCCACCGCGAGCGTTTCGTGCATGCCGATGAGGGGATAAACGGCTACCCGCTCTTCCGCGTCGAGGAAGTTGAAATCGAATTTCGGCCCACGCCGGAGGAAATACTGCTTCCCCTCCTGTTCGATGGTCAGGAAGCCTTTCACGGCGGCACCGAGCAGGGTGGCCGTAAAGCAGCGTTCGTCGTATCCCATCCGGTAGAGATAGCGGACTCCTGCAGGGGAGTAGCCCTCCGGGGGAGCAAAGCGGGGGATGATCGTTCCGGGGCGCGGATCCCGTCCATACCGCAACCAGACAAGGAGATAGTAGAGCAGCACGACCGCAAGCCCTGCGAAAAGGGCGATCCGCCCTGCGTTGTCCCGGAATTTCCACTTGAGCCGGTCAAGGGACGAGGGCTCGGGAACGATTCCTTTCGGCCATCCTGCGACGATGGAAAACCCCTCGCCCGGAAGCAGGGGGCGGGTCGTCACGAATCGCGGCGTTCCGTCCGCCTCTTTGAGGATGCGGAAATCCCTTCCCCGTTCCCCCATTTTCCCGGTGTAGGCTTCCGTCATCGTGATGCCGGCTTTCCCAGGCAGGGTGACGACGCACCACGCTGAGTCGATCGGAAATCGCCATCCGTTTCCGGTCACGTTCCAGTACAGTTCGTCATGATCCCGGAAAAAGCCAATTTGCCGGGCTGTCCGGTAGACCAGGGTATAGGTATGGATCCCCGGCTGGAGGAACCGCTCCGGGTTCCCGATGAAAACCCGCTTGCCGTTCGAGGCGGGCTTGACTTCGTAGGGTTCTGGACGCCCGTCCCGCAGCACGGCCAGGACCTCGAAGGGAACGACCACGGTGCTCCCGTCCTGTGCCCGGTAGAGGGTCGGGAAGTCCCTGTAGATCCCCCGCCGGATGGCGATTCCCTCGGCGCGGACGCGAAGGCTTTCGGTGACCTGCAGCGAAGCGTCCTTTCCGACGGCGATTTCGCTTCCGAATTCGAGGATCCTTTCCTCCGCATGCGGGCGTCCCGGGAACAGGCCCAGCAGGACTGTGACGAGGAGGAACAGGAAGAGGGCCAGGCGCCGGGCTTGGGTCATCATCTGCAGTTCCGCCTAATTGAAACGCACCTGCGGGGCCTTGCGTTCCGCATCGTCTTCCAGTTCGAAGAAATCCGCCTTCGCGAAGCCGGAAAGCCGAGCGACGAGGTTGCTGGGGAAACTGTCGACGAGGACGTTGTTTTCCCGGACCGTCCCGTTGTAGTAACGGCGTGCCATCTGGACCTGGTCCTCGATCTCCGCCAGGCTCTTCTGGAGTTCCAGGAAGTTCGTGTTTGCCTTCAGTTCGGGATAGGCTTCCGCCACGGCGAAAAGCGTCCGAAGGGAGGCCGTCAGGGCGCTTTCCGCGGCGGCCTGCTCCCGGACCGAACCCGCGCTGACCGACTGGGCACGGCTCGCGGCGATTTTTTCGAAAAGTTCCTTCTCGTGCCCGGCATAGCCCTTGACGGTTTCCACGAGGTTGGGGACCAGGTCCACCCTCCGCTTGAGCTGGACGTCTATCCCGCTCCATGCCTCGGCCATCAGGTTCCGAAGCCGGACAAAACGGTTGTAGACGGAAACGGACCAGGCAAACACCAGGGCGACGACGGCGGCGAAAATTCCGATCATGAGCATGAGGATTCCTCCAATCGGCATAGGGATCGAGTCCATTGTAGCCGATGCGTGCGGGGTGCTTCCCCAGGTGATAGAATTGCAACCGGTTGAACGAAAGGGGCGTGCAGCATGAGGGTCACGATGGTCCAGGTGGCCAGGGAGGCGGGGGTCGACAAGGCCACGGTCAGCCGGGCCCTGAAAGGGGACCCGAGGATTTCCCTCGCCACGCGAGAGAAGGTCTGGGAAGCGGTCAAAAGGCTTGGATACGAACCGGATGCCGTGGCGAAAGGGCTCTCCAGCAGGAAAAGCGGGATGGTCGCGGTGGTTTTCCGGACGCTGGCACCCGGGTGGACGGGCAGTTTCCTGTCCGGTGTCGAACGAGTCCTGGCCAAGGGAAGGACGGACTTCATGGTCCGTTCGACAGGAGGTGTCCCGTGCACCTGGGACAGCCTCCTGAGAACCCTTACGGCCCGCCGCATCGACGGCCTGCTCTGCCTGGATCCCCAGCTTCGGAAAAACCCGGGCATCCCGGTGGTGACGGTGGGGTTCCGCCTTGAAGGGGCATGTTCCGTCCTCATCGACACGGAGGAGGGGATCCGGCAGCTACGGGCCATTTCCCGTGGTGCGCCGGTCGTCTACCGGCGGGGAGCGGAGGCCCTGTTTCCAGAGATGGAGGAGCGGCTCGAAGAAGGAGAAACACAGGCGAGGGAGCAAGATGAATGGGTGTTCTGCGATGGGGTGGATCCAGCCCCGGGGGAACGGGCGGTCGTATCCTGGGGACGAGGGACGGATTGCGGACACGGGGGGCTTTTCAGGCTCGTCTGGCCTGCCTTTGAAACCGGGGTCCTTGCGGCACGTCTTCTCCTGAACGCCCTGAAGGGGCAGGGAGCGCTTCCGGACGTCGTCCTGGTGCAGCCGCGCGTGCAAGGCAAGGATGCCCGCGGAGGATGCGAAGAAATTGTCTGACAGAAAAAGTTTAGTTATACATTATAAATAAACTGATGTTGACAGGATTTTTGACTTCTGGTATAAAGACCCAAAGAAATTGGAACGGAGGATAACGGATGAAATTCACCACGGTCCCCACCAGCCGAATAAGACGATCGAGACGAAGCTTCGCGGGCGTTGGCGTTCTGGACGCCGCAAGTTTTGTCCTGCGGCCTGTCGAATTGGCAAAGGGAGGGTTTGACATGTGGTTGAAAGACAGCAAGGGGAACTGGTATATGGCGGGGCAGGAACCGATCTGCGGGATTTGCGAGGCCGCAGGCAGCTGGGAAAAGGATGCCGAGGGCGGGTGGGTCTACGTGACCGCGACCGTCGGCGGCCTGTCGGGGAATTCCTATATCCCGGTCCACTCTTCGATCGCCCTGTAAACGGATCTCCCTTCAAACGGACCGTCCAGGGGCGGGCGCGCGGAATGCGCGTTCCGCCCCTTTTCTTTTATACTGGCCGAAAGCCCTGGACAGGAGAGTGGGTTTCTTGGCAGCCTTCCGCGACAAATTCCGACTCGCATCCGTATTCCTGTTTCTCGCCTTTGCCTTGGCGGGAGCGTTCGGCTATTCCCTTCTGTCAGGGGATGTCCGCATTCCCTTTCAGGAAGTCCTGGAAATCCTTGCAACGGGTCCCGCCGGACCTGCCGGTTCCCAGGAGAGCCTCGCGAGGGCCGTCATCTGGCATGTCCGCCTGCCGAGGGCGTTGACCGCCCTGGCGACCGGGGCGGGACTCGCCTGCTGCGGGGTCCTTTTCCAGGCCCTCCTGCTGAATCCCCTGGCTGAACCCTATACGCTGGGAGTGGCTTCGGGAGCCGCCTTCGGGGCTGCGGCCGCCATCTCCTTCCAGTTGCCCTTCCTCACCTTCTGGGCGTTCGCGGGAAGCGTCGGCGCGCTGGGGGTGGTATTCGCCCTCGGAGGGCGGGGTGCCCTTCGCGAGCCCCCCCGGATGATCCTGGCCGGGGTGGTCGTCGGAAGCATCCTGAGCGCCGCCATCGCCCTGCTGAAGGCCCTGTCGGGGCAGATGATGGCCGCGATCGTCCTTTGGATTATGGGCAGTTTCGCTGGGTCCACCTGGGGAAGCACGGCCTGGTGCTTCCCCGCGGCGATCCTGGTCTCGGTCCTGGGCTTCGGGCTGCACCGTGACCTGGATATCGTGGCGTCCGGAAGCCCGGCGATGGCGCTCGGAGTCAACGAACCGCGCCTGAGGATGGGCTTGCTGTTGATCTCATCCCTTGCGACAGCCGTTTTCGTGTCCTTTTCCGGGGTAGTGGGTTTCGTGGGGCTGGTTGTTCCCCACCTGGTCCGGATCCTCGCCGGCCCGAACCACGTCCGGCTCGTGCCCCTTTCCTTCCTCGGGGGAGGGCTGCTGATGCTGGTTGCGGACCAGGCCGCACGGGGCCTTTCGGAATTGCCCGTCGGCGTGATCACGGCTCTCGTCGGAGGGCCGGTCTTTTGCGTGCTTCTCTGGAGGCGGGCCTGATGCTGAGGGCGATACGGGTCTCCGCCGGCTACGGAAGCCAGCCCGTTCTCCACGGACTCTCCCTGGAGATCCGTCCCGGGGAGGTCCTGGCTCTTCTCGGGCCGAACGGAAGCGGAAAAAGCACGCTGCTTTCCGCGCTTTGCGGGGTAGTGAGAGTTCTCGAGGGGGAGGTCCTCCTGGAGGATCGGCCGGTTCTCGGGATGGACCGGAGGAGCGTTTCAAGGCAGGTCGCCTATGTCCCGCAGCAGTTTGCCTTCACCCAGGGATTCCGCGTGGAGGAGATCGTCCTCATGGGGAGGTCCTGCTGGCTCGGCCCCTTCGAAAATCCGGGCGAAATCGACCGTCGGAAGGTAGAGGAAGCGCTGGAGGCGATGGAACTGGAAAGGGTCCGCGAAAAGCCCGTGACAGAGCTCTCCGGGGGCGAAGCCCAGCGGGCCTGCCTCGCCAGGGCTCTTGCGCAGGACACCCGGTTCTGCCTCTTCGATGAGCCGACCGCTTCCCTGGATCCGCGCCACGCGCTCCTGGTGATGGAACGGCTTGCCGGGCTGGCCCAGGAAGGGAAAGGTGTCGCCGTCGCCCTGCACGACGTGAACCTGGCCTTTCGCCATGCCTCGAGGATCGCCTTCCTCAAGGAAGGTCGCTTGTTTGGAGTTTTTCGTCCGAGCGAGGTGGACGAATCCGTGCTGGAGTCGGTATTCGAGGTTGGATGGCGGTTTGCCGTCGGCCCTGGGCTCTCCCGCCTGGCCTTTCCCGCCTAGCCTAGGGAAAGAGCGAGAACGCAGCGTTCAGGAGCCCCCCGGCGGCAAATGCGGTAACCAGCATGATGCCCAGGCTTTTCAAGGTGTCCTTCCCTCCCAGCTCCTTCCACAGGACGACGAAAGTGGCGATGCAGGGAAAGGTCATGGCGAGTGTGACCGTTGCCACGACCAGTTGGTTTGGGGAAAGCCCGAGGGGAACCAGCATCCCCACCGCCACGTCTTTCCTCAGGATCCCCAGGAGGATGGCCCCGGCGGCTGAAGCGGGAAGCCCCAGGACGACGTTGAAAAGCGGAGCGGCAAGCCTGGAAAGGAAGCCGATGACTCCCGTCGAGGTCAGGAGGTTTGCCAGGAGGATTCCGCCCAGGACGAGGGGAGTCGCTTCGAGGAGGAACTCGCGGACCCTGAACCAGAGCTTCATGGCGAAGGCCTGCAGGGAAGGCATCCGGTAAGGGGGGATCTCGACGATCAGTTCCGGGCTGAACCCCGGGAGCAGCCG
>Ga0067045_1028830_pt1 | contig 26956 bp, 14 predicted proteins | sample TerdegcTABiofilm_FD_59184 | JGI IMG/M metagenome (GOLD analysis project Ga0067045, IMG submission 59184) | Combined Assembly of (Gp0054472, Gp0054536) Wastewater bioreactor microbial communities from Singapore -Terephthalate degrading... | reverse complement strand
GCACAAGACCGGAGTGGCTGGTGCGAGGCGGTACTCGCCAGCGAGGACCGCGCCCGCTGCGCACTCTTCCCGGACGGGGCGACCTGTCTCGGCACCCGCCGCCGGCGGGCCGTGGCGGCGGTCCGGCCTGGCGGCGATGCTGGTGCTGGTGGCGCTGCTGGCGGGCGGCACCCCGGGACGCGCCGAAATCCTGACCATCCTCCACACCTCCGATCTGGCCGGCCGGCTCACGCCGGTGGTCGACGAACAGGGAACGCGCGGCGGCATGGCCCGCGTCGTGTCCTTGCTGCGGGCCCACAACCCAGGCGGACGAGCCCTCGTGCTGGACGCCGGCGATGCCTGGGGACCCGATCCGCTGAGCCAGCTCGATGCGGGCAAGCTCTTCGCGTCCCTGATGGATTCGGCCGGGTACACCGCGATGGTGCCCGGCAACCACGAGCTTAACTACGGACCGGACACTCTCCGGGTGCGCGCTGCGGCCGCGCGCCTGGCCCTCGTGGCCGCCAACGTGGTGCACCGGGACACCGGTCAACCGCTGCTGCCGACGCAGGTACTGGTGCAGCGCGACAGTCTGCGCATCCTGCTGACGGGCGTCGTGTCTCCCGGCCTCAAGACCGTGGTGAACCCGCTGCGTGCCGGCGCGCTGTCGCTGACGGATCCCGCTGCCGCGCTGCAAGAGGTGTTGGCCTCTGCGGCGGCCGACTCGGCGCAGCTCGTCGTCGTCCTGGCGCACATGCCTCTGCCGGAACTGCTGGGCTTGGCGCGCTCCTGTCCGGGCGTGGGCTTGTTCGTCGGCGGGGGCGTCAGCGACGCGGCTGCACCGAGCGATGGCGACGTGCACTTGGTCGAGCTGACCAATGGCACGCGCATCGTCACCACGCCGCAGGGGGGCACCACCATGGTGGGGCGCGTGGATCTGGACCTCGGGGCACCGGTGGCTGGCAAGCGTCCCGTATTGGGCGCCCGCAGTCAGCTGCTTCCGGTAGACGGCTCCGTGCCCGAGGAGCGGTCCGTCGCCTGGCTGATCCGCAGGCAGGAACGACGCCTGCGCCATTGGGGCCGCACCCCAGTCGGCGTGGTGGGCGACGAGGAACTCGACGGCGCCGCGCTGATTGCCGAACTCATGCGGCACTACCTGGATGCCGAGGTGGGCATGGTCAACCAGGGCACGCTGCGTCCCGTAGCCCTGCGCGACACAGTCCGCTTGGCGACGGTCGACACGCTGGTGCGATTCGAGGACATGCTGGTCCGCATTCGCCTGCCTGGCAGCCGACTGCGTGCGATCGCGCAGGAAGCGGCCAGCCGGCCTGCGGTCGGCCAGAGGCTGGTCTTCGCCGCCTACGACCCGGCCACCCAGAAGGTGGCAGGTGTGCCGCTGGAAGATGGCGAGGTCTACTCCGTTGCCACCACCGGGTACTTGGCCAGCGGCGGTGATGGCTACCTCTCTCCGGACACCTATCGGGACGGCACCCCGTTCCCGGATATCTCGCTGCGGGAGATCCTGGTCACGTATCTGCGCGACCATCCGCGGCCGTGGGGCTCGCTGCTCGCCACGCGCCGCACGTCGTCGTATCGGCTCCAGACCCGGCTGGGCACCACGCTGGCGCTGTCGGCAGTGAACCGCCAGACGGGCAGCTACCGCGGCGTGGCCACCATGAGCGGCGCAGATGCGCTGGCCTGGACCGCCATGCTGGAAAGCCGCCTGGCTCGGCGCATGCCGCGCAGCGTGCTGACCGCAGAGATCAAGACAGCCTACGGCCGCGTGCGCCAGTCAGGCCACGCCCGCGAAGCAGCCGACCGCCTCAACGCCGAGGCGGTGTACACCCTGCGGCAGCCGATCCCCTCGCCCTTCGTGAGCCTCAACGCGACCACCGTATGGACCGCGCCTGCAGGCCAAGAGCGCCCATTGGTCGTGCGCAGCAGCGCCGGCCTGTCCGTGATTTCCAGCAGCCGCCTGGCGACCCGGATGGGCCTCGGCCTAGAGCGCGATCTGGCCGCCAACCAGACGCGGGCCGGGCTGGAGATCGTCCCGGAATTCAGCCGTGGATTCGGGTCCGGTGGCTTTCTCCGCGCCACCGGCAAGGCGTTCTTCAGCAACCCCGGGCAGGTCGCGCTGGAGAACTCCAACACGCTGGCCATCGATCTGTGGGGGAATCTGCGCGCCTCGGTGGACGCCCATCTCTTCATGCACTGGGACAATCGTGTGCGGAAGACCGGCATTCGGTCCGACTTCCAGATGGGCCTCGGCTACGCCTGGGACACGCGCTGGGTGCGCTGACAGCCGCGCTGGAGCCAGGCTGCCCGCAGCGATTGCCCCCGGATGCCGGCGGCGGCCAGGCCGGCGCCTCGACAGCAGCCTGGGAATCGACAGCCGTCCCTCGCACACACCGCTGCCGCGCCTGGCAAGCAGCGTCTCGCGCCTATCCTGCCTCGCCGGCGCAGTAGAGCCCCAGTCGGCGCACCGCCGGGCAGGCGCGGCTGGCGGTGATGCGCAGCCGGACGCGGTCCGTGCGTACCCGAGCCGTGCGCACGATTCGCCGCGGCCCGATCGTCGTGCCCGCCCCGATGCAGGTCCACCGACCGGCCACCATCGCCTCCACCGCGAAGGCTTCGATCCGCTGCCCCAGCTCCACGTACTCTTCCAGCCGCACGCGATCGATGGTGCGCACTGCGGGCAGCGCGACTACCGCCTCGGCCGCGGTGACGCCGTCGTCGGTGGCCCAGTAGGTCTCCGCACGGCCATCCACCAAGTGGTTCGCAGCGTACGCAGGATCGCCGCCGCGGACCTGCGGGGCCGTGACCGTGGCGTCGCGCGCCAGATCCGCGCTGAAGGTGGCGTCCAGCGCTCGCCGGAAGGCCAGCAGGCGCTCCGCATCCACCTCGTGAATGCGTCCGCGCGGATCCGGCGGCACGTTGAGCAACAGGTTGCAGCCGTACCCGACGCTGCGGTAGTAGATCTCGAGTAGCTGGTCGACGGTCTTCACCTGCGCGTCTTCCCGCTGGTGGTAGAACCACCCGGGGCGGATCGACACGTCTGCTTCGGCCGGAACCCAGTGCGTGCCGTCGGCATCGCCGCTGGTCAGACGCTGACCGTACTCGCCTCCTGGGTACATGCCCTCCAGCCGCAGGCACGCCCAGTTCGTCTCGGCCCCGAACCCCGATTCGTTGCCCACCCAGCGGCAGTCCGGCCCGGCATCGCTGAACATGATGGCCTGCGGCTGCAGGCCGCGCACGAGCTGGTGGATCTCGGGCCAACGGTAGTAGGTGGATCGGTCGATGCGGCGCTCCTCCCGTGCCCCCCCGTAGTACCCGTCGCCTCCGTTGGCGCCATCGAACCAGACCTCGAAGATGGGCCCGTAGGCAGTCAACAACTCCCTGAGCTGGTTCCTGTAGTACTCGAGGTACGCCGCGCGGCCGTACTCGGCGTGATGGCGGTCCCAGGGCGATAGGTACACGCCGAACAGCAGTCCTCGCTTGTGGCAGGCGGCCGCCAGCTCGCCGACGAGGTCTCCCCGTCCGTTGCGATAGGGAGACGAACGCACGCAGTGGGAAGTGTAAGCGCTGGGCCACAGACAGAAGCCGTCGTGGTGCTTGGCCGTGACGATGAGCCCGGCCATGCCTGCTTGGCGCAGGACATCCACGAGCGATGCGGCATCGAACTGGCGCGGATCGAAGATGGCCGGGTCCTCGTCGCCGATTCCCCACTCTCTGTCGGTGAAGGTGTTCACCGTGAAGTGCAGGAACGCATAGTACTCGAGCGCGTGCCAGCGCAACTGCGCCGCCGAAGGCACCGGTCCGTACGCTGCAGGCGGTGGTACGGATGAAATGATGGAATGCTCGACCATAGTGCCGATCGCCTTGTCTGCTGGTCTGGCGACGATACCGCGCGCCTCTGCTGGCATGGGACCCGAACGAGACGCGGGCCCCGAGCGGGTCCGCGAGAACCGAAGCAGCACCACGCTGTTGACGCCTGCGCTCGCACGCACTGTACGCGACACCCAGCCGAAGCGCCTACCCCCACGATAGCTAGCGCGGCAGCGCCGGCAAGGCCAGCCGAGCAGAGAGCGCGTGCCGGCAGTGGGCACCAGCTCGCCCTCCCCCGCGCCAAAAAAGAGCACGGCGCGCAGGCACGAAGTCCCCAGGCCGCACAGCAGCGCCGCTGCCCTCCACGGTCGCCCCGCTATGCCTGGCACGGCAGGCACGGGCCGCTATATTGGACCGCCACCGGACAACGAGGGCTGCTTTCCGCAGCGCACGCCTCTCGGGCAACCCGGGCGTTGCAGCCTCCAGGCACAGGGGACCGCCGACGGGCACCCATGGAGATCTATCCAATGCACAGACTACTCGTGATCGGCCTACTCGCTGCGTCCCGCGTCGCGCTAGCCGGAACCGGAGAACCAACTCTGCTCATTCGGCCAGAGACCAGCGCGTACGAGCGGACCAGTTCGTACAGCGATGTCGTGACCTTCCTCGAGCAGGCGTGCGCCCTGTCACCTGATCTGCACCTGAGCCACTTCGGATACTCCGCTGAGGGACGCCCCCTGCCGCTGGTCGTATGGAGCCCCGACACGGACGGGCAGCCCCCCAACGTGCTGGCCACCGGCCGCACACGAGTCCTGCTGCTGGCGAACGTTCACGCCGGCGAGGTGTGCGGCAAGGAAGCGGCGCTCCAGTTGGTGCGCAGCTTGGCGCGCGGCGAGCATAGGCCGTGGAGCGACTCGCTGGTCGTGCTCATCGTCCCCATCTACAATGCGGACGGCAACGAACGTCTGACCCTCGAGCGTTCTGGACAGTACGGCCCATTCGGAGGCATGGGACAGCGCGCCAACGCACAAGGGCTCGATCTGAATCGGGACTACGTGAAGTTGGACTCGCCCGAAGCCTGGTCGTTGGCGCGGCTCTGGCGACTCTTCGACCCCCACGTAGCCGTCGACTTCCACACCACCGACGGCACCTACACGGCCTACCACCTCACCTTTGCCCCGCCTCTGCATCCATCCACGTTCGCGCCGATCGTCGGTCTGCTCCGGACCGAAATGCTGCCCTGGATCTGCGAGCGAGTTCGCACCGAACGTGGCTGGTATTTCTACTACTACGGCAACTTTCCGCCTCCACACGCAGGGAACATCGCCTGGACTGACCTGGACACGACCGCCGGCTGGTACACCTTCGACCACCGGATGCGATACAGCAACAATTACTGGGGCCTGCGCAACCGTCTGGGCATCCTCAGCGAGGCCTACGCCTACGCTACGTTCCAGGAGCGTATCGAGGCCTCGCGGCTCTTCGCTGAGTACATTCTCGAGTACGCCTACGATCACGCCAGCCAGATCCGGCAGGTGTGCGCGGATGCGGATGCCCACTCGGTGGTCGGCGAGCCGGTGGCCCTGTCCGCGGTCTTCGCCCGCTCGCCTGCACCCGTGACCATCCTGCTCGGCGAGGTGACGCGCGAACGCCATCCGTACAGCGGGGGTACGGTGCTGCGTCGTCGCGACGTGGTCCATGCGGTCGAGGTCTTCGAATACGGCTCGTTTGCGCCGAATCGAACCGTCGCGGCTCCACGCCAGTATCTGGTCCCTGCCGGGCTCGAGCGTGCCGTGGCTCTGCTGGAAGCCCACGGAATCCACACCGAACCATTGCCAGTGGCCACGCAGCTGCAGGTGGAGCGGTTCCGCATCGATGCGTGCCGCCTGGCCGACGCCCCGTACGAGGGCCACCGAGCGCTGTCGCTCGATGGCGAGTACGAAACGATCGTCGAGACCATCCCGGCAGGCACGTTGGTAGTACCGGTGGCCCAACCGCTCGGCCGGTTGGCGTGCTATCTGCTGGAGCCCCAGTCCGATGACGGTCTGGTCGCCTGGAATCTGCTCGGTGACGACTTGGCCCATGCCGCTTACTACCCTATCCGGCGCGTCCCCGCGGGTCCCTGACCGCGCGGAGTGGCTCGTGCCCCACTCGACACCGGAGAGTGGGGGAGGGCGTGCAACACGGTCAGCCCCTCGTGCAAACCGGCGCTGAGGCCGTCCCTTACGCCACTCGGCGTCCACCCAGCCCGCGCGGAGAGAAGCATGCTGCGGTTCGTTGCCGAACAGCGCGCCACCCCCGGGTCCGGCACGTCAGGCCGCGCCCTGCACCGCAGCGCTGCTCCACTGCAACAGCGCTGCGCGTGGCCAATGGCCGAGCCACCATCCTGAGAGGGCGCCCCGGTCTGCAAGACGGGGGCAATGCTAGTTACGTCTGCGTCGGGCGGGAAACCAGCACCGCGCTACGGGGCCGAATAGCCTCGTCAAGAGACTGCCTTACGGAGTGCTCGACGGCAGGCGCAACTCCGGGTGTTCGCGACTGATGACCCGCAGATATTCCTCCGGATAGCCCGGTTCGACCACGTCGCCATTCTCGTCGGCAATGTACCCATCGCTGTACTTCCGGATCAGCAGGCGCCCTAGCTGCTGCCATCGCCGCAGCACCAACTCGGATTGGCCAACTGAATAGTCCGTCAGGTAGCGCGTGGCCAGCTCCGGATCCGTCGCGCACAGCTCGACAGCCGTCTTCTCGACCGCCGGCTGCAGCGCGATGAAGCGCCCCTCAAGCTCTGCCTGGACCGCCTTGATGTCCTTGATCATGTGGGAGTACATGAGGTTTGCATAGTTCGCCACGAAGTTGAACTGCCACCACATCGAGTCGTCGGAGTATAAGCCACGGTGGCCTGTGACCAGGGGCCGGGGCAGCTCAAGCATGGGGATGTACAGTGGCACGTAGCAGTTGGTGTACGGATCGTCGACGCTGAACCACAGGACGCCGCCGACGCGGTCGGGCATCCACGCGCGAGACTGGGCAACATAGGTGTGAGAGACGTTGAAAGTGGCCAGTGGCCGCTCCCATGCATACTTCTGTCCGTCCACCTGCCAGCGGATCGGGCGCGCCCGGTTAGGCGAACCGAACGGACCCGCATCCAGCCCCTTCTCCATGTCGTACTCCGTGCCCTCGTAGTGGTCGCGCATGAGCGCCAACACGTCGCCGAGGGTCAAGCGACGGTCGGGCTTGATCCACAGGGGATACGGCTCAGATCCAGCCGCACCGCGGTGGTAGTCCGGCGAGAATTCCTGCGACGGTGCCGCCCGCCGAAAAACGCTCCAGACCCTGGTATCAGCGTAACGCCGTTTCTCCACCGTGTCGGGATCGTATGCGTCACGGAAACTGAAAGGTTTTCCCGAGAGCGGATTATAGTATCCCCGCTCCGCAGCGAACTTGATCACGTCACGGGAATACAGGCAGTTCTCCGGATCATCCAGCGGGAAGGTACCGATGCGGGCCTTGTTCATGTGGCAGCTGATGTACCCATCCGGAACGCGCAGGGCGACCCACACAGCACCCCGACGGCCAGGGCCAGTGCCGATGAGCTCCATGATCCACGCCTCCCGCGGGTCGGACACTGAGAACGTCTCCCCCGGCCCGTTGTACCCGAACTCTTCTAGCAAGCCGCCCATGGTGAGGATCGCCTCGCGCGCGCTACGCGACCGCTGGAGGGCCACGTGCATCAGATCCTCGTAGAAGAACAGCCCGTCGGGATCACGCAACTCCTCTCGGCCTCCAAAGGTGGTTTCGCTCGTCGCCACCTGGTGCTCGTTCATCCGAGCACTCATGACCGCGTACGTATGGGGCACCTGGGGTATGCGCCGTCCGCCAACGAGCAACGAGTCTCCGGGAGAATGGTCCGCCGCCGGTGTGTAGGTGAGCGTGCCGTGCGCCCACCAGTCGCAGGTGTAGGTAATGAACACCGAACCATCGGTGGAAGCACCGCCAGTGACGATGATGCTGCTGCAAGCCTGGGCCATCTGGCCAAGGCCGGCAGACAGCACGACCGTCACTCCGACAAGCCACTTCATCGCCCAGCTTCTTCCGTCCATCAGGAATCTTTCTCCTCTGTGCGCCTTTGGGCGGCGGTGCAGTGCACGCAGCTCAGGATCCCGGTGGCAGAGGCAGACCGTGGCCTCCCGGTAACCGGACCCGAGCATGGCGGCCCCCGAGAAACGCGACGCCGGACCGCCGTCCCGGCACCGCTCGTCAGCTGTGCCGCGCGAGAACCGTTTTGCTAGCACGAATAGTGGGCGGAGCAGGCGCGAACTTGGGGGGACAGAGACGAACTAGCGGAGTGACTCCGCCAGCTGCCAAAGCTGACTGGTCAGCTCTTCGACAGCATTCACGTACGTATCCTCCCACGAGGCCAGCTCTGCACGAGCTTGGGTCTCGATGACGTATCTGAGCCCAGGCAGAACCCAGGCATCGTACCCGCTAAAGGGATCGGGTGCGACGTACAGCGAACGGTTCCACGGTCGCTCCTGAAGGCCCTGGCGATGCACCCAGGATCGCTCCAATCGCAGGAGACGCTGGTTGGCCTGCCGCAGCACCTCGCTCGAGACACTGCCGGCGGCCAACCGCTCGTCCCTGCGAGCAACGTACGCCCTGGCGGCCTCTGTCAAGCCCGGCAGTGCCGCCTGCAGCCGAGTCAGCTCCAACGGGAAGCCGAGCTTGTTCGCCCGCTCCTGCAGCGCTGCGACGGACGTGGCAAGGTCGTCCGCGTACCGCCTCGGATCGTATGGCAGCAGATCAGCATTCGCCAGACGCAGCGCCACGAGTCCGTCGATACGGGCCATGGCCGGCCCGTACTCGAAGCGAGGGTCACAGAAGCGGGCGAAAAAAGCATACGTGTCGTAGTTGGAGTGATAGAGCGAGGCTCCTGACATCGCCGGAGCAGCCGCCGGTATGCCCGCATGGGCATAGAAGCCAAGATGGTCAGAACCACCGCCGAGTGCCCCAATGTCTGGTTCAGCGCGACCACTCGTCGGGGGGTTCCAGGTCTCGAAGATGCTGACCGTGGTGTCTGGGTGGGGCACTCGGTGCGCGACACCGATCAGCAGCTCTTTGAGCACCGGGGCAGCCGCTGCGTGGAAGTGGGGACCCGAGACCGACACATCCGCGTTGACGTAGGCTACTGCCTTAGAATTCAGTTCCTCCTCGAACTGCTCGACCCACTCGGAGGAACCGATCATGCCGAACTCCTCCGCATCCCAGTGTGCTATCATGATCGTCCGGCGTGGGCGTAAGCCCTCGCGGGCCATCTGTCCAAGCGCCTGGGCCAGAGTAAGCAGCATCGCCGTTCCGCCGTTGGGATCCACCGCGCCGAAGGACCACGCATCGTAGTGGCACCCCAATATGACCCACTCGTCAGGGAACTGGCTTCCCTTCAGCGTCCCCACCACATTGGTGATTCGCCGCAATGATCTTGGTTGTTCTACCTGCAACCGCACGGTCAGGTCAGGTCCGCCGGTGACCCGGTAGGTGAACGGCAGGCCACCCTGCCACGACCGCGGCACAGGCTGGCCGGTCATCCGCTGCAAGATCTCGACCACCGACCCGTAAGGTAGGGGAGCCACCGGGATCCGCAGTAGCCCAACATCTTCCGCTCTCCAGCGCTCGACCTTGCGCCGACCGTCGAGCGGCAGCGCCGGGGCGAAAGGTGTCAGCGGATCACCCGTGTACGGCAGCACCAACAATGAACCGCGCTCTACCGTGCTGCCCGAAAACGTGGTGCCCTGCGGATACGGCAACCCGCACACGTAGCCAGCATCCGCTGGGTCGGTGAAAAGGATCAGACCTACAGCACCCGCCGCCTGGGCATAGCACGCCTTGTAGCCCCGGTAGTTCGCTCCGTACCGCGCAAGCGCGATCTTGCCCTCCAACGAAATCCCAGCGCTGCGCAGCCAGTCGAAGTCCTCCCGCCGCCCGTAGTTCACGTACACGACCTCGGCCGTCACGTCTCCTGACCCCGAAAACGCATTCCATCCCGGTCCGAGATCAGGATGTGACGTATAGGGGTCCTCCGGCAGGATGTCCTCCTGGTTGTTCAGCGGCAGCCGAACGGGCGTTACCAAGGCCACCTGCGCTTTCTGCCGCGCCTCCGGCAGGTACGCATCGTAATCGTAGCAGGCTACCTCGAAGCCTGCCTCTTCCATGACGCTGCTCAGGTATCGCGCCACCCGTGCATTCGCAGGAGAACCCGCCGGGTGTGGAGCCTCCGTAACGGTGTGCAGATGCCTCCGGAAGGCCTCCGAGGTCGGCAGCTCGAGCAGACGTTGCTCAGCCGCCAACTGCTCCGCCATGCGCACAGGACCGAAGCCAACCAGAGGACCGTCCGCAGACTCGTGGGCGGCGACGGCCGCCCACTGGCTCGCAGCCACGACGATGGCGACAGCCAATCGCCTATCAAGCTCGGTGCGACCTGCGCCCATCAGTCGCCCATCCCAGCGAACAAGTTGACAAAAATGCCAACGTTCGTGCTCGTTCCAGTCCGGTAATCCTGCCGTTCCCACTTGGTGCCGAGATTCGTGGTCAACAAGTAGCCTTGATACGCAGACTTGTTGGTGAACTGCGCTGCGACAATAAGAGTGTTGGAGTCATCTCGGTACTCAGCGGGCACCGGATCCGGCCTCCGGGCCAGGTTGCTGAAGACCTCGTATTCGCTTCCAGCGATGAAGTCCAGTGTGCGATTCACCCTGTGGCTCACGATGAACGAGAATACCTCCGAGAGCTCGTGCATCTTCGCTAGCCGGCGCTGGCTTGGCACGGTCCGCTGGTACAACTGCTTCCAGCGCGGCCACAGGTTCCAGCCCCACGCCTCCAGCGGGTAGTCTGCTTTGGTCACCACCCCGAAGAACTGCCGGTCGCGCAGATCGTCTTGCGGCCCCCCCAGCTGGTGGTACACCTCATGCTTGATCTTGGTGACCAAAGGCAGGAACTCGCTGTAGCCGATCTCCAAGTAGGCGGTACTGATGAACGCGTCGCGGGCAATCAGCTCATCAGTGAGCCGCTGCGAGCCTCCGGTGGTGCCCAGCGCTTCCACCCAGACATTGACATCGTCGGGAATGTCATCCTTGACCTTGCGCGGATTCACCACGCCCCACACGCGAACACCATGCCCTGGGAATTCTTTCTTCAGCGTCAGCAGCGCGTAGGTCGAGCTGCTCCTGCGCGCCGTTTTCAGCAGCACCTCGCGCGCGTTGCCGATCACGATACGCGTCTGCGGCAAGAGCTCCACCCCCACGTAGCCATTGTACCCCCGGTGCCCGCGCGGGTACGGATAGTCCGGCTCGTTGTCGTCCTCGTACCGATCGATAACCGTGTTGTTGTTCATGTCCATCCCGAAAAGGAACTCCGGGGGATCGACTTCATAGCGGAGGAACGGCTCCGCGTAGTCCGGAATGCCGTTCATGTTCTGATTGAAGTCGGAGATGTCGTCGTTGTTCTCGTCTAGCCCCGGGAAGACCCAGTTGTCGGACAAGGTGCTCAGGTTGCGCCCCTGTCCCGACGTGTCGCCGAAGTATCTCCGCGTCCAGTCGGGGAATTCGTCCTGATCGTCATTGTCGTCCACGAATTCGTACAGGTTGGATACCTTGCTGGAATAGTCTACCTTGCCCTGCTGATCCGGGATGAACATCGTCGTGGAGTACTCGGCGCCAACGCTGAAGACCTCACCGAAAGCCAGCCACGGGTAGGAAACCTGCGACAGTGTGGCGTAGAACGCATCGGCCGTCTCGCTCCCGAGCGCCTGCCTCTTGCTGATACTCTGATTGGGAAACCGGCGGTATTGATAGTTGCGAACGAACTCGCTGCGCAGATTGAATCCGGCGAGATTGTCCACGTCGAGGGTGAAACCAGCGAGCTGGTTCGCGGTCGGCAGGCCGTACCGGAATCGGTGGTACGATTGGTTGGAGCCGTCCTTGACGTTCCCCGGAGCTCGCTTCACCGGCAAGAATACCTGCTGGCCGAGCGCGTCGCTCTGCAGGTTCGAGGTGATATCGATTCTGTAGTCGTTGGCCAGGACCAGACCAATCTCAATGCTCTCTATCTCACGGAAATCATCGATCCGGTCGTCGGGTCCAGGCCGAAACTTGTTTTGGATGTCGAACGTCAGCGTCACTACATCGGACCCATTCGCTTCGACTACCCCCCGGCGCCTGATGCCACCTTCGATCAGCGGCTCGATTTCCCGGTGCTCGACGCCGTTGATATAGATCGTCTGATGGAGCAGGCGCGCACCCGCCACGCCATCTTCGGGCGAATCATCGGTCAGGCGCACAGTCAGCGTCCGCACATAGCCTGAGTTCAGGCCTCCGCTCAACACTCCCTTCAAAGAATTGTCCGCGAACGAAAGCTTGCTGTTACGGTGGCTGGCATTGACGAACACCGCCCCGGCCTTGGCAAAATCGCCCACCTGGGCGATGCCTCGGAAGCCCACAAGGTCCGTGAACGTGGTGAACGACACCGGTGCGGCTCCCTCCGTGTAAGCCTGGACGCCCGGATGGCTTATGCGCGAGGCGATCACAGTACCAGCGTACTTGTCGGTAAGCGCGTCCAGCTGGAGACCGTCGAAGCGCGGCTTGGAAAAAGTCAGCGGTGTCAGGGTGGTGCGTATTTTCTCGCCCACCGTTAGGGCCGTGTGGAACTGCCCCGAATGGCTCGATGAAACGACTAACCGGTTGAAAAATGCGATGAACTTCGGATCCTTGTAGATACCGCTCCCCAGATCCATGGGGTAGTCCTGGTTCCAGCTGTAGATCTGCCATCCTCTCGTTATCAGCCGGCCATATTGATCGTAGTAGCGCAAGCCTTCCAGCGCGATCGGTATGTAGCGTTGGTACTCCTCCCGCGCATAGTTGGTGTACTCTTCAGGTTTCCACTGGTACAGCTCGTACAGCCGCTGCGGCAGGTACCACTTCCTCAGGCTGGGGACCAGTGTCGCCGGCGAGACTCTCGTTCCGGAGCTGTAGTACGGATTGGAGAGACCCGTCTCGATCTGCGCTACCGCTTGCGACATCCCGCAGCATACCAGGACAACAGTCAAGGCGAACTTCGCGGCAAGTCTGTCAGATTTCACCTGAACCCTCCTGCATCGCAGCTACCTCGGCACGCTCCCCGCACGCCATTGGACGTCAGTAAGCGACACCCAGCGTCCGCACGAATCGCTCGTCGCCCGCGTCGGTATCAACCCGGCAGACAAAGATGTATAGGCCTGGCGGCACCAGGTTGCCGGCGCTATCGCGGCCATCCCAGACAAATCCAAAACGAGAATCAGCAGCCCGATCTGGGGTTATCCGCGCGACTTCGCCACCGTCCAGACGGTAGATTCTCCCGTCCGGCTGACTGTCGGTCCGCACTACCCCGACCTCGATATCGAACGTATCATTGATACCATCCCCGTTGGGAGAGCATACAGGATCGCCCACGACTCGGTAGAAAAACGACGTGCGTCCATAGACCTCCGGGACGAACACCTTCTCAGCATCGCTGCTTCGCGCCACGACACCTTGCCAGACCCCCGGCAGGCTGGAATTCAGCACGCGGGCCGCGAAGACAGATGGGTTCGCTGCCAATCGGGCGCGAAAGCTGACCTCGACCGAGTCCCCGAGGACATGCTGCCCGAGATCTACCAGCAATGTATCCGCAGACAGGCGGCCTGTCGCGTCGACGCGCTGACCACCAACAAAGACTTGCACGTCATCGACCGTCGCCGGAACCTGTAGCGCCAACTGGTCGAAGCCCCTATCACCGGAGCGCGGCTGCGGCTGCACCGTGTACCGAAAGGTAACCACCGAGTCCATCGGGGCCGTCCGCGGCGCGATCTGCCCACTCAAACCACCCGCGATCAGCGGTGGATTGTAGGCGAACGACAGGCTCCGCAGCACAGGCATCGCACGCGGATCTGTGCTGCTGAGAAAGACGCGGACCTGCAGATAGCGACGCGGCGTAGGCGACTGGAAGGAGGCTCCCGAAGCGCTGGTCAGCCGACTCCAGTCGCTCCAGTCGGAGCCTGGTCGGCGCTCTTCGACAATGCGGCCTTGGGCGACCCTCGGCAGCTTCCTGTAACTCTCTTCGCTGACCTCGACCTCTTGAGTACCTTGTTTGGCGTAGTAGTGCCTAATGACCTCGAATGTATCGCCCGTCTTCGTCTGCACCTCGATCTTGGTCTCCGGTGGCACTAGGGCGTCCCAGTCAACGCGACTGATGCTCCGCGCCTCGCCGAAGTCGAGGTACCCCGACGTGAGGGCGACTCGTTCGGGGTACCCTTCGGCATGGAAGACGAAAATCTGCAAGGCGCGGGTCCATGTGAAGGACAGAACGCGGTCGTAGTACCAGAACAGAAGCCGAACGGAACGAGGAGGAAACGACAGATCGAAGATCCACCCCTTGGCACTCACCTGGTTGTTGATCTCGGAGAGCATTTCATACGTGAAATCACCCTCCTCGGTGGTTACGCCGGCGATCGACGCCGCAGGGGTGCCATCTGATGTCTTGAACGAGACGCCTTCCCAGGAAGCTGCGCGCTCGTTGTCCAGCGAGTAGAACCAGGGAGTCACGTTCTGGACGATCGGCAACCAGACGATCCGATCGACCCGGAAGGTGTTCAGCATGTCGAGCTTGAACCACATGCCGGCCGCTCGCCATCCCTCCTGACGGCCCGCATTGTGCTCGATGCCCCACCCTCCCTGGCTGTTCAGATCACCGTTGATGAGCTTGGCAACGCCAGCGCTGCGGGCCGACGAAGAGATAGTCCCTCCCCACTGCGGCACCTTGGTGGCGATATTCTCGCCGATGCTCGCCACCTGAACTTCAGCTAGCGCGGCGCCTTCCACCTTCGCCTCTGCGACGAAACGGACGAACCGGATCGGGTCGAAAGAGAGGCGTTCGCTCGTGTCGAGGTACTGGCCGGTGGCGTCCGACGGGTTGCGCGCGGACAGGCTGAATTCGACCACACGGCTCGTATTGGCCGCGATAGTCCCCCCCGCGCGGGTGAAGTAGAGGTCCTGCGGCGAGGCAGCAACTGGCAGCCCAGGGCTGGTGTATACCGAAAAAAAGCGGAATGGCCGCGCGTCCAGAGTGTCGGCGAAGATAAGCCGGATCTTGCTCGCTAAGACGATGCGGCCGAGGTCGATCTCCAGCCACCAGTCGTCCAGAGGACTGCTCGCCTCCGGCATCCACCACGTGTCCAGACGCTGGTCACGGACGAGGTCGGCTGCAGCCTGGTTGCTCGCGGCGCGCACCACGCGCGTCCCATGCTGACCGATAGTGGAACTGGTGCGGTACTCGTCGGCGTCGGCCAGTGCATCTACAACTTTGGCGAACTTCCTGACATGTAGGCCATCCGCTTCAACGGTGATCAGTCCACGGGGATAGTTCCAGGTGTCCCACGGACTGTCCGCCGGGATGGTGAACAGTTTGTCGGCCGACACTGCGTGGAGGCACAGCAGCGTCAGGCCGGCGGCCAGGAGGACTCTCATCGCGGCGATCTCCCTTCGCCACCGGTTGCCGCGCACGCGTCAGTATGCGACAGCAACCGGGAACGTCTGCACGCGCTTGCCACGGTCGACACTGACCTCCAACCTAAACAGGTAGATGCCCGGCGCCACTCTCTGGCAAGTGTCGTCCGTGCCGTCCCAAGTCGCTGCGAACCAACCCGCCTGAGCCATCCCGACCGACACCCGGGCGATCCGACGGCCCGCCAGCGTGAAAACCTCGAGAGAGACCCTCGCCTCCTCGACGCCAAATAGCCCGAAGCTGACCCGGAGACCGTCGTTGACTTGGTCTCCGTTGGGCGTGATGGTACGCGGCTCCACTCTGAGCCCCTGTAGCAGGTCCAACTTGGTCTCGGATGCAAGGACCTGCACCGTATTGGTGCTCACTCCGGGATTCGCGTCTCCTGCCATGATGGTCTGGGGCAGTTGTTCGCCGCTCGAGTCGAGCGCCTCGCTCGTGAAGTAGGTGCTCGTCTGGAACACCGTCCCGCGGAATAACAACCTGATCCGCTGGTTATTGGCCGGCGTGATGCGGTGCGAAGGGAAGTACACTTCGAGCCGGTCAGCAGTCGGGGATATCACCGAGTCGGGCATCACCGGGTCGGCAGATGTACCGATCATCATTCCAACGAAGCGCGTGCCCGGCGGCACATCGAGTCTGACCCCGTCGAAGCCCTTCTGCTCCGGAGCATCGAAAAACGCTGCCACATCGTACGCGAAGACCGTGTCTGTCCCAGCTTCGACCACCGCAGCCCTCGACGGCCCAGTGCCGTCCTGGCCCACGACCGACACCTCGGCCACGATGCGGCCAGCCAACAGCGACGAATACTCGATGGAGATGCTATCGAGCCGCACGAATGCCATCGGGTCTTCAGTTTCCATCGTGCAGCGAAACTGGAGATAGGAGCGCCCATCCGCCGAACGGATCTGCTCACCTGATGTCTCGTACGGAGACGACCAAAGATCCCAGTTCTCTGTGTCATCGATGATGGCGCCCCGAAACCCGGCAGCCGTCAGTTGGTAGGTGGTGAGAGGAGGCGGCGCGGCGTCGTATACACTCTTGTCCACCACCTTCTGCATCCCCAGCTCGTCGTAGATATGATAGACTTCGGGTTGGTCATCCAGGCCGGTGCGCGTATGAAGCCGCAGCCGCACCGGCGCACTCGAGTCGGCGATCACGCTCCCGTCCGGCAGCAGGCGCCACGATGTGGCACGCCAACTCAGGCGCCCGAAGCTCACAGGCTTGCCACCGGAAATGGCGATGGGCCGTGACACGTAGCGCGCTTCCGCCGGGAATCCGCGGCCGAAGGCCTTCAGCTCGGCGATCGCGAAGGTCTGAGCGACCCCGCCGAAGTAGAACCGCAAGAATCGAGTGAAACGCAGCGGGCAGGATATGCCAACGACACTCCTGGGGTTGCTGTAGGTCTGCGCCACGACGTCAGGCAGTGCATGGTAGGCCGAACCCCGTCCCGTGTCAGAAGGCTCCTCGTCTTGCAGCAGCCACCGCACTGGCTCTACAGTTCGGCTGACGGCGAAGCCCTTGGGGAACAGATCACGGTACAACTGCCCGAGGGTGGGATGCAGCCCCTTCTGCGGGGGGAAGAAGGCCACGCTGTCGATCGGCAGAGGAATACCCAGATCGATCGTGTGCCAGTCATCGGCATTGGCGCGCCCCGTGGTGGGCGCCTGCCCGAACAGACCGGGGGCATCCTCAACCCCATCTATCAGCGCCGGGTTGCCCGCAGCGGTCGCCGAACCTCCGGACCACAGACGCGGGTTCCAACCAAGCTCCTTCTCCTCAGCCGCCATATATATGGCGCCACGCTTGATCGACCACGGGTACCCAAGCACGTTGACCAGATTCCGGCCCGTTGGATCAGGTGGGCCGATGTGCAGGACGTTCTCTCCCGCACGGAGCTGAAACGGCTGGATGGCCCCCGAGACAGTGCTGTCATCCAGAGCGATCGTCCGGCGCGCGTACTCTGACCAGCGACCGTGCGCCCGCCCGACGACCCACTCGCGCCTCTGCGCTTCTGCGTCCGCGCACAGGGCCAAGCACGCGAACAGCGCAAGCGACACGCAGACGATCTCGCGCGCCAATGCGCAACGCGATGCTGCTCCCATTCAGTACGCCACTCCGATTATCCGGGTCCGGCGAAACACGCGGGCATCGGCGTCCACTACCAGACAGCAAAGATAGATGCCAGGAACTACGCGGTTACCTCCGTCGTCGCTGCCATCCCAGGTGAGTTCGGTCGCTCCGACTGACTGCTCTTGGTCGACAAAGGCCCTCACTCGGCGACCAGCGAGGTCAAACACACCAAGCCGAACTCGCACATCGCCCGAGAACTGGGACAGCAAGTACGAGACGGTGACCGTGTCGTTCATCCCATCGCCGTTAGGGGTGACCACTCCCGACGACAGCCGCAATGTGACCTCGGGCGAGCCACGCGCCGCCAAGATCTCCAACGAACTAGTGCGGATCTCGCTGCTGGCATTCCCGGCAGCGACCGGCTGGGGCAACCCACCACGGGCCCCAACCAACCAGGAACGGAGCACCGTTGTGTACTCGAGCACGGCGCTCCTGTAGGTTACTCGCAGAGGCACGTTATTGCGCTGCGCAACTGGTGGAAAATAGACGATGAAACCATCCTCCAGCGTCGCAACGCTGTCCGGCCTGACCGTCGTTAGCGGGCTACCCATCTCGAGCTGCACAAATGTCGGTGCAGGAAATGACGCCAGCCGCACGCCTTTGAACCCTTCCCTATCGGACGAGGAGAACTCCGTGCGGATGTCGTGCACGAAGGTGGTCTCCACCCCCGCTGGAGCCGTGACGACTCCTCCCGCCGGCGCCAGATCAGAAGCCAGTGCCAGCTCGCCCACGGCCCGGTCCGCCAGCGGCAGCGAGTACTCGATCGCGAGCTCATCGATCTGGACTGCTCGGGTCGGTTCACTCACGAAGTCGATGCGAAACTGCAAGTACTGACGCGGACAAGGTAGATCCAACTGAACCGATACGGGAGCACTAGAGTCGATCACAAGCGGGACCGACCATGGACTCCAATTCTCGGCATCCTCTCGGACAGGACCCTGCTCGTACACGCTCAAGGCATTGTACTGGGCCTCGGTGACTACGCTCTCGGTGCCAGTCTCTGTGTCCCGCCGGTAGTAGATCAGTGGACTCTCATCCGCGCCACTGCGCACCTGGATCCGCGCCAGAGCCTTCGTGCTCGCCGAACTGGTCATCCGCTCCAACAGCCGCGCCGTGAGCGACAGTCGCCCGAAGTTCACCTCTCCTTCAGGGAAGCGATACAGCTTCGACAGGTAGCTGGACCTGGCGACAAAACCTTCTCCGCAGATCTCGACCTCGGCCAGCTCGAACGCGTCGCGCGACAGCGTGCGCAACTGCACGAAGCGGATCTGCTGGCTGGGGAATCGGACGTCGGCAACCGAGGAATCGCTCACCTCGACGCGCTTGAGACTCTTGTACAACGGCAAGCCAATGTCGTTGTAGCTCTGTCCATCGTTGACGAGGATCTCGTACCCTTTGATGCCCAGCTCCGGGCGACTCGGAGGTGGGTAAAAACGGATGCGGTTGACAGGGAACGCCACGCCCAAGTCAAAGAAGAAAGCCCGGCCAGCTTGGCTGACAGCTTTCTGGAATCGGTCCCCTGTCGAAGTTGTGTCTCTGCCATCCACCAAGACGAGCGACCCGGTCGTGCCCGAATTGTCCCAGACGCGTGGATTGCCTTCCGGCCTCATGTCGGCTGGCTGCCCTTCCATCCAAGTCAAGAGCCGAGTCAGATTCTGCTCTGCCCCCAACTCGAGCGGCCGCAGGCGTCCCCCCTCCGTCACCAGCCCCGCCCGAACCAGAGCCAGCGACTCCCACGACTGGTAGGCCTTCCCCACGCGCCACTGCTGGACCTGGGCCTGCGCCGGTGCCACCAACAGCACGCCCACGGCCACCACGAGAGCGAGTACCGCTCCCGACACAAGACTCCGGAACGCGGTATGGCGGTCGATGGTCCTGGACCGGCAAAGCATCACTTGGTGCCAGAAAGCTGCGCGGGTGGCTGCATGCCACGCGCCACGTCCCGCGCGAAGATGTACTGGAGATCCACAGTCTCGACAGGTTCGTCAGCGTAGTTGAAGCGCACCGCGATATCCGGCACGGTCACGGTAAGCTGCACGACGTCCTCGTCCAGCGGCGGGAAGGCGATGTAGCCTTCTGCCTCCTGACCGCTGAACACAGGCGCGTCCGCATACAGCGTCCGGCGCAGGATATCGACCTGCTCCTGGAAACGTGCCCACGCGTTGCCGGCAAGGCCCAAGGCATATGCACGGTAGTATTCGCTGAGCTCATCGAGGCGCAACGCACGATAGCGTCGCCGGTTCGTCGTCTGGATCGTAATCCGGGTGGGATCGAGCCGCACCTTGGGGTACTCGTAATTGCTGATCTTCAGCCAGAACACGGTGAAACGCGACGGCGTCCATGTCTCCCCCATTGGGGTCCAGTTGCCATACGTATAGGGATTGGTCGACTTGCCGCCGGCAGTGGAATACTTGGAGAACTGCCGGTTGAGCTGGTCGTCAGTCATCGGCCGCAGCGAGACCGCCAGACGCCCGCGGGTGTACGTGACGGTACCGTCATCGCTCACTTGCATACCGGGGTTCTGTTGCTCTGCCGGATGCAAGGGCCCAGGGAAATACCGCCCACAGGCACACAGCACCAGCGCGGCAAGTCCAGCGAGGTATCCGGCCCTCATGTCGAAGCCCTCGTCAGGCGAATCTGGGGCGGCCGGGACCGGCCGCCCCAGACCAAGCAATCACTCAATTGCCGAACAGGTTCTTGATTCGTCCCCAGGTGCTGGCCTCGACTGCCGTCGGCGACTGGTAGTCCCCCAGCCCCAACAGAGTCACCCCTGCGAAGTACCCAGCCGCGGTGGCTTCGGCGCTGCGAATAGTGGCATCGAAGCGCCAGGGGCCATCCCCATCCTCGACGTTCAGCAGGAAGGGCATGAACATCCCCGCCGACAACACGCTCCGCGTGCTGGCCGCCGGGCCGTCGGGCGAACGCCAGGAGAATACGGCTTGACGCAGCTCGTAGAAGATGTCAACTCCCGTATCCGAAGTCCAGATCGGGTACTGAGCTGCCTGCGGTGGATTGGTAGCCACCGCTGCTTCGGCATAGGGCCAGTGACAGAACGAAACCCAATCCGCCTCGGTGGAGGCGTACCGAGAGGGGATCATGATCTCTTTGGTGGTCAGGAAGGCCGTATGCTTGACCACATATGGCTGATAGTACGCCCGATCGCTAGGCTGTCCGCCTTGCTTGCCATGATCGGTCACGTCGTATCCGTAGTTGATGCAGTCATCGGCCCAGGGATTCCCGACGTCCGTGCTCTCGATATCGAGAGTGTCATCATGCACCTTGACAAACATGTACCACATGTTGTCCGGCGCCGCGCTCCAGGCCAGCTTCGCAGTGATATCCATGTCGCTGGGATCCGGCATCGGAGCATCCTGCTCACTCCTGAACTGATCCATGGTGATCACGTACGTCGGATCGAACCACGCCCAGTCGGCGTCGCTTCCATCGATGGTCATGGCAGCCGGATTCGGCACCTGGAGTGAGAAATAGCCAATGCCGTTGGCATTGCGGTTGGCTGGCGCCTGGGCAAAGGCGGCCACCGCGAAAGCTAGCGCCATCAGAACGGCTAGGTTGCTGCGCATCGCTGAACTCCTCACAGTGATGAGTTACGTGGTTGCTCCGTCGGTATCGGGCAGAGGCGGGCATCGCAGCCCACCACCCTCCCGGCCTTGACGGACTGCAAAGCAGCGGAGCAATCGACACAGATGCGCGCCGGCACCCGGTGGGTCCTTACCACGGTCGTGACCTTCCTGCCCGTGAAATGCGTGGCGACCGGCGCATGAACTCCACCACCTCCTTTCTGCGGGGTACCACCCTGCGGAGGCACCCCGCTCTGCGAAAGCACGGTCGAGCGCTGCCGTCGCACGGACTCATGAATGCCAGCCGCCAGCGCCACGACGGCGACATTCGATCACGCTGGCCCGAAATGTACCCACCTGTGGCCGGCGCAACAAGGACTCGAGCAGCAATCTGGCAACTGCGGGAATGCTTGCTCGAGCACGTTGGCTCGGACCGGAGCAGACAGGGGGCAACGTGTCTTGCCCTGATGCGATCTGCGGGCCCCAGGATCTGCACCGCACTTCGGCAAGGCCAGCCGAGCAGAGCGCGCGCGCCGGCAGTGGGCACCAGCTCGCCCTCCCCCGCGCCAAAAAAGAGCACGGCGCGCAGGCACGAAGTCCCCAGGCCGCACAGCAGCGCCGCTGCCCTCCACGGCCGCCCCGCTATGCCTGGCACGGCAGGCACGGGCCGCTATGCGCACCTCGGGCTGGCTGCAGAATTCCAGCCAGCGATGCTCGATCCACGTCAGTGCGGCGCCATCCCTCCCACACTGTGCGCGGTTGAGCCGACTTGCGAGGCATCGGCTCCTCTTCCGTCCTCGCGCCTGTGCAGTTATGCTCGAGACATGGATCGAGAGTCGCTTCTGGCCTTTCTCCGACGCACGCGCTTCTCGCCTGCTGGTCGAGATCGGGCACGTGCTGATGCCGAAACCATCGCCGAGTACCTGGAGCGTCGGTACGGCGCCCAGGTCTACGGCATCGGGTCGGTGTTCTGTTCCTCCAGCCGGTTCCACGAGAAGTCGGACATCGACTTGGTAGTCGCAGGACTGCCCCCGGACGAGTTCTTCCAGGCTGCCGCGCATGCGGCCAGCCTGACTCGGTTCCCGCTGGACCTGGTGCCCATGGAGTCCGCCACGCCACTGCTGCGCGAGCGCGTGGTTCAGGAAGGAGTGGAGCCGTGAGACCCGAGGAGATCCTGGCTCGCCGTCTGGCACGCGAGATCCAGGCCGAGCTCGCGGAGCTGCACCGGCTGGGCGAGGAATACCGCCGCGCACCTCAGGCTTGCGACAGCTTCAGCCTACGAGCCCGCGCGTCGCTTGTCCACGACCTGTACACCGGTGCTGAGCGCATCTTTGGGCGCAGCGCCGCAGAGCTCAACGGCGGCCTTCCCCGTGGCGACCAGTGGCACCGCCAGCTCCTCGAGGACATGGCGCTCGATCTGCCACAGGTCCGACCCGCAGTGATCTCCAGGGAGCTGGCCGCCGATCTGGGTCCGTTTCTGCGCTTCCGGCACGTGTTCCGCAACGCCTACGGTTTCGTGCTGGATGCCGCCCGCATGCAGCCTCTGGAGCAGCAGTTCCACCCTGTCCTGAGCCGCCTCACCGAGGAACTGCAGCAGTTCTGCGCCTGGCTGATGGGTAGCCGATCGGCCTGAGGAGTTCGTCCACAGGCGCGGCCGCTCACTGGAGCCACCCGCTGCGCGCAGCCGCACGCACGCGACCCTCCCTGCGGCCAGGCAGCTCGCCCCGGCTGTGGGCCTGGCCGCAGGACGAGCTGCGGCGCTCTACTTGGCCAGCGTCATCGTCCGCACCACCCGCTGGCCTTCGAACTCCAGGCTGTACAGGTAGACCCCGCCTGCCAGACCCGCGGCCCGGAAGTCGATGGGATGAAGCTTGTCGGGCTCCGCCAGACCGTCGAACAACACGGCCACCTGTTGCCCCATGGTGTTGTACACGCGCACGGTAGCGTGACCGCTGCGAGGCACGGCGAAGCAGATACGCGTGCTGGGGTTGAACGGATTCGGGTAGTTCCGCTGCAACGTCACCGTTGTGGGCAGCGCGTTCTCGGTGTCCGTCACGGCCGTCGCCTTCAGGCCCAGCACGAGGTTCACCTCCTGGCTGCCGCCCGCCAACTGCAGCAGCTCCGCAGAGGCGAAGTTGGCCACGTTGCCGTTGTACGCGCCCGAGTACCCAGCCTTGCTGGCATACACGCGGTACTGGCCTGGCGGCAGCGCGGACAGCTCGAACGCCCCGTCCGCAGTGGTCTGCGCGAAGCCGACAGCGTTCTCGGCCGCGTCCAGCACGTACACGGTTGCATTCTCCACGGGGCGCCCGCTCTCGTCCAACACCGTGCCGTGCACTCCGGCCACGCTGTTCCGCGTGGCCGGGTTGGTCTCCTTGGTGCCGTCGCCGCCGTCGAGCTCCGGGCTACCGACCGCCCAGCAGTACAACACGGGACTGAGCACCAAGTCGATGCCGGACACCGGCTCCTGGCCCTCGACATGGATCTTCTGCGCCTGATCAGCTCCGTACGCCCCGTCGTAGTACGAGCCGATGAACCCGGCCGCGAACGTCATCACCACGTAGTCGCCAGCCGGCAGACCGCGGAGCGCGTACGTGCCGTCTTCCGCCGTGATGGCGGTGTACTCCACCGGTGCGGCCACATCCACGCGCGTAGCCTTGACCACCGCGATCTTCGGTGGTGTTTGCTCGGCCCACAGGCCCTCGCGCACCTCGGCCACGGCCGCACCGATGCGCATGCCGGCCTCGGTCAGGCTGGCGTCGACGGGCGGCACCTCGCGCTGCCACAGGATGCTCACGCGCCCGGTGATTGTGCCCTCGCCGCCGTCGTTGGCGATCACCGCGACGTCGCGCACCAGCTTGCCCCCCCCGCGGACCTCGAACACCGTCTGCGGGGCATGAACATCCGCGGCTGGATCGGTCCAGCGGCCCTGGGCGCCATCCGCGTACACCGTCAAGGTGTACAGCCCCTCGGCAACCCACTCGAGCGAGAACCGGCCATCGGCATCCGTGACCGCGATGGGCGCGTAGAACCCCAGCGGTGCGGCCCGCAGCGCGTCGCGGCGCACCGGCATCAGCTCCACGTACGCGCGCTCCACGGGAGCGCCGGTACTGGCCGCTGTGACTTGCCCGTACACCGTGCCGTACAGCGGCCGCACCACCAGCTCGAAGTCGATGCCCGAGCGCTCCTCCCCTTCGGCCAGGACCACCGGCGTGGCCCGTTCGGGACTGTCGGCTCCGGCGAACCAGCCCTGACCGTATGCGTCTCCTGTGGCATACGAGGCGAATACGGTGTACGCGCCTGGCGCCAACCAGTCGATGCGGTACGCGCCGGCCGCATCGGTGTACCCGTACGCCCACGTGCGGGCGTCCTTCTCCGCCGCCCAGGTCGTGACCTCTGCCGGCGACACCTGGATGAAGGCGCCGGCCAGCGGCTCGCCGCGTGTATCTCGTACCACCCCCGACAGGCTGGCGGTGGCCAGGCGCATCGGCAGCACGATGTCCACGCCCGTGCGGCGCTCGCCCTCGCCCAGCGTCACAGGCGTAGCCTCCAGCGGCGACTCGGCAGCCACGTACCAGCGCTGCACAGGCTGCCATTTGCTGCCCATCATGGCCGACACCAGATAGGTGCCTGCGGGCAAGCCCTCGACCGTGTAGTACCCGTCCACGTTGGTCCAACCGTATGCCCATACTACCGCCGGAGCGGCACCGGCCCAGACGTCCCCCTGCTCCCAGTCCGGTCTGTCCGCCTCACCGACCGGCGCCTGGCCACAGTCGGCTCCCGTGGCTGCACCCGGACAGTTCGGCCAGATGGTCTGGGACGACTGGACCGTGACCATCGCCCCCTCGAGGGGACGGCCCTGCTCATCGGTGATGCGGCCAGCGATGGCGCTGGTGGCGACGGGAACAGCGAGCACGAAGTCGATGCCGCTGGTCTCCTGCGAGGCCACCACCTCGACCGGGGTGGCATGCTCCCAATCCGCCGCCTGGTCGTACCATACAGCCGAGTAGGACCAGCTCGTCGAGAGCTGCGCCATCACTCGGTAGGAACCGGTCGGCAGCTCCCCCACCCGATACCGGCCATCGGCATCGCTCACGCCCCAGGAGGACCATCCCACCACGTCCGGCTTCACGGGCTCGCCTGTCTCGTCCACCGGAAGCGTGTTCGGGTCGAGCTGCGTGATCGCCTGCACGACCACCCCTTCGAGGGGCTGGCCGGCCGCGTTGCGGACAGTGCCCGTGATCGAACCGCCCACCACCAGCGCGAAGTCCACCCCGGCGGTCTGCTCCGGTTCGATGACCTCCACCACGACCAACTCGCCGCCGGCCGGTGGGTTGCCCGCTCCGTGGGGCAGGTACCCCTCCGCCCACGCCTCGACCACGTACCGTCCCGTGTGCAGGCCGGCAATGGTGTACGTGCCGTCCTCTTCAGTCAGAGTCTTGCCGTACAGAAACGGGCTGTCGACCGAGAAAGCATGCACCGCAGCACCGGCGATCGGATGCCCGTCTGCGGCGGCCCGGACCGTGCCGGCAATGCTGCCGGTCCCCGGCTCCAGACGCACCAAGACGAAGTCGATGCCGGCAACCGTCTCCCCGTCCTCCACGGGCACGGCCGTGGCACCACCCAGCTCGGTCACGCTGTCGTAGTACTGGGGTTGGTACCCATCAGCCGCCGCCATCACGAAGTACTTGTTCGGAGCCAGACCTTCGAGCCGGTATGAGCCGTCGGCCTCGATTGTCGTGCTGGCGCCGCCGGCATCCTGAATGGCCAGATCCGCAGGCCAAGCAACCACCACGGCGTACGCGCCCGGCTCCAGTCCCTTGACCGTGCCGGCGATAGCGCCCGTGCCCGCCGGCCAGACGGGCAGAGTGTCTCTCGTGGCGTCCCCCGCCCGCGCCGGGGCGCTGGCGTCGAGCTGCGCCAGACCCGCGGTCGCGTGCGCCTTGGCAGCCGCCGGCCTGGGGCGTTCCAGGCTGCGCACCACGCTCAGGGCGCGCCGCAGACGGCCCTGGTCGAACGCGGGTGGGCCCGCAGCCGCCGACGCACCTGCCGGCAAGACGCTAACCACGAACACAGCGACCGCCGCCACCGAGATGATCGACCAGCAACGCCTGCGAGCAGCCATACGAACCCTCCGCGCCAAGAATCCAAACGCAACACTAGCAAAGACGCCCGCGACCGGCAAGTCGGGCAGGTGCGACCGCGCCCCCTGCGCAGCCAGACTGACAAGACTTCTCGTGCAAGGCTCATGCCAGCAGCTCTGCGCGGCTCGCTGGCCGCCAGGCCACCATGCCGGCAACTGGCTGCGCGGCACCTGGCGCCGCGACTGGCGATCCGCCGCTGCCGTGGGCCCGCCCCGGGAAACAGTCCGCGAGTCGGCCCGACCGCCGCCCGACCCGTGGGGCGTCTGGGCCGCCGAGCACCGCGGCGCCGGCGGCCCGGACGGCTGGCGTCAGCGGCTCGACACAGCCACTCGGCGTCAGTATTCCGAGACTCCGTCGCGGATTTTCCTAGCGCCGCGGCCCAGGCCGCCGCACCGCTCGCCTCGGGGACTCTGCTCTCGGTTCACCCGGCGGTGGCGGCAGCCGCGCGCGACCGCTGTCCCGCTTCGGCGGCGTACTCGCGGAAGAGGCGCAGATAGAGTTGGTAGTCTGCGTACGAAACACCGGGCGGCGTCTGGTGATCGCAACTGACGATGAAGCCCCCGCCAGCAGCCACCGGCAGCAGTCGCTCGAATTCCTGCCGCAGGCGCGCCTCGCCCTGGTTCATCGTCATCTTGTCGAAATGGCCGATGAAGCGCATGCGCGGATGCTGGCGCCGCAAGAGCTGCAGATCCACCCCCGCCTGGCGTTCCAGCGGCAGGATGCCGTCCAACC
>Ga0067045_1028829_pt1 | contig 26966 bp, 28 predicted proteins | sample TerdegcTABiofilm_FD_59184 | JGI IMG/M metagenome (GOLD analysis project Ga0067045, IMG submission 59184) | Combined Assembly of (Gp0054472, Gp0054536) Wastewater bioreactor microbial communities from Singapore -Terephthalate degrading... | reverse complement strand
GTGACTGGCAACGCCACGCTGGACAACGCCGTGCGGTCCGTCAACCTCGGGGCGGACGCATACCTGGTGAAGCCCGTCGCCCCAGAGGAGCTGATGCGGGTCATAGAGGAGCAGCTGGAGAAGCAACGCGAGGAGCGTGTCATGACAGATTCGAAGATGGCCCAGTATATCACCACCAAGGTCAGGCAGCTGACCGGGAGGAGCCGTTAGCACCCCCGATCACGGTGTAGAGGGCCTGCGGCAGCCTATCTTTCTTCGGTTCGGCGCGGATAGCGCCGGTCTCAAGACGGCAGGCGGCAGCTTTATAATGTTATTTGTTTATAGGAAAGTAATACTGCGTCGGGGAACGCCGGATGTCATGGAAGAGCAGGGAGATCGCGGTAATTGCCCTGTCGGCCGCCCTGTGGAGCGTGCTTAACGCAACCCTGTCGCCGATCTTCTTCTACGCGACTAAGCTGCCCTTCCTCTGTGACTTTCTCGGTGTGCTGGCCCTGATGATTGTTACATGGAGGGTCAGGCGGTTCGGTGCGGCTACACTGACGGGCCTGATAGCGACCATCATAACCCTCAGCCTAAACCCCGGGATGGTGCAGTTTGCAGGCTTTGCCGTCTCGAGCGTCGTCTTCGACCTTACCTGTCTCGGCCTGGGATATTCGAGAGCCCTCAACAGGTTTGGACCACATATCCTGGCGATCCCTTCGCTCCTGATGGCATTCACTTCGGGCGTGATCATAGGTCTACTCTTCGTAAGCCCGGGCAGCCTCCAGTTCGCGCTCTGGTGGGGAGGGATCCATGCCCTAGGCGGGGCCATAGGGGCATCTCTCGGTGTGGTCTTTTTGGGCGCCATCCAGAGGCGCATGGGGGCAGGCATGGTCCTCAGCAGGCAACGAGAAGGTCCCCACGCCAGCGCGGGCATGCCCTCTATCCCGGGCCTGATCCGGGAGGGAAGGGACGGAAGGATGGAGATGGAAGGGGGTGACTGAGATCGGGATCGATCAGTGCCACAACGATGACGGTGAGCTGGGTGCAGCAGCCGCCTTCCATGGTCACCTCGGGCCATACCTCGTCATCGGTCTCAAAGCAGGATCGCTGGCTAACAGCATCCTTGGTAAGGACCCGTTCAGGGTCGTGGCCAATGTGTCCTGTCCCCCAAAGCCGCCGCATTCATGCATCATCGATGGTGTCCAGTTCTCCACCGGGTGCACAATGGGCAAGAACAACATCACCCTGACCCCGGCCCAGGAGATAGTGATCGTCTTCAGAAAGGGATCCGAGGCGCTGGAGCTGCGCATCAAGAGGCAGGTTGCCGACAGGATAACCTCTGTCGGGAGGGAGGGGTCCGAGGCACTTAGCAGGGAGCTGTACGGTATGGTCGGCACCGAAATCTTCGAGGTAAAGCGGGGCTAGCGGTCATACCGGGATACGGATAGGACGTGGGGTCGGATCATCCACCATTCCCCCTCCCTTTCTCCCTCCGCCTCCGCCTCAGCTCGTCCAAGACCTCCCCGAACGCTATACCCTTCATCTGCAGGAGGAGCAGGAGGTGGTAGACCAGATCGGCGGACTCGCTGACCGTCCTCTCCTTATCCTCGGCCAGGGACGCGATCGACACCTCGACGGCTTCCTCACCCAGCTTCTTCGCCGCCTCCTTGGGACCGGCGGAAATGACCTTCGAGGTATACGAGCCCTCTCGAGGCTCGCCCATCCTCGCCCTTATCACGCCTTCCAGTTCGCTGAGCACCACTTCCCTGCCGCTGTAAGCCCTGACTGGCCTTAGGAAGCATGATCCTTCGCCGGTGTGGCAGGCGGGGCCGACCTGTCTGACCCTGAATAGGAGCGCGTCGCTGTCACAGTCTGCATACAGGCCCAAGACGTATTGGTAGTGCCCGGACTCCTCGCCCTTCATCCACAGCCGCTTCCTCGACCTAGACCAGTAGTGCATACGCCCTGTCCTGAGGGTGGCCCGAAGCGCCTCCCGATTCATGAATGCGAGCATCAGCACCTGCCCTTCTTCCCCGACCGCGATCGCGGGCAGGATGCCCTGGAGCTTCCCAAAGTCCAGGGATGACTCGACCTCATTGATCTCTTCTTCGGTAAACCTGATGCCTTCCATCATTGAAGCCTCCTAAAGCACGGCGGCGGATACCTGCGATTACCCTCTTCCACCAGCGCTCTTAATTACTTTCTCGGCGCCTGGGATCAGACCAGAATCGAGCCTAACCGGGACGCCCCTCTCCCTGAGGTACCTCTTCACTCCCTCAACGGTATACTCGCCGTAGTGGAATATCGAGGCCGCCAGCGCCGCATCGGCTTTCCCGGCGGTCAGGGCCTGGTAGATGTGCTCGGGGCTGCCAGCTCCCCCAGAGGCTATGACCGGGATATTAACGGCCTCGGAGACCTTCCGGGTAAGCTCCAGGTCGTAGCCGTCTTTGGAGCCGTCAAAGTCCATGCTAGTGAGGAGGATCTCGCCGGATCCCCTGGCCTCGGCCTCCACGGCCCACTCTATGGCATCCTTGCCGGTAGGCTTCCGCCCGCCGTAGATGTACACCTCCCAGCTCTCCCCCGCTCTCTTGGCATCGATGGCGGTCACTATGCACTGGCTCCCGAAGATCGCCGCGCCCTCTGTGATGACGCTGGGATCCAGGACCGCGGCCGTATTAAGTGAGACCTTGTCTGCCCCCGCGAGCAGCACCTTCCTCACGTCCCTGTACGACCTTATGCCCCCGCCGACCGTGAAGGGAATCGAGAGAGAGTATGCGGTCTTCCTCACGACCTCCACCATGGTCTCCCTCTGTTCTGCAGAAGCGGTTATGTCCAAGAAGACGACCTCGTCGGCGCCCTGATCCTCATAGGCGAGCGCCTGCTCGACCGGATCCCCTGCATCGCGAAGGTTCTGGAACTTTATCCCTTTCACCACGCGACCCTTGTCAACATCGAGGCAGGGTATGATCCTCTTGGTCAGCATTCAGCGGAGAACCTCCCTCGCCTTCTTGAAGTCGATGACGCCCTCATAAAGAGCCTTGCCGATGATCACGCCAGCTATCCGCGTCCCTTTCACCAGCAGGAGGTCGTTGAGCTTGGAGAAGCCGCCCGCCAGGTAGATGCTGCTCTTCAGTCTCTGCGCAGCGTTCAGCGAATACATCAGGTTGGGCCCCTTCAGCGTCCCGTCCCGGTCGATCGCGGTCATCATTATGTTCCTGACGCCGACCTCCTCGAGCCTCGTGCAGAGAACCATGGCATCTATATCGGTCATCTCCTGCCATCCCCTGACCGCCACCCTGCCCATCAGGTGATCGACCGCGGCCATGACCTTCTCGCTGCCAAAGGCGCCCAGCGCGGCGGTGATCACCTTCATCTCGAGTGCGGCGGTCCCGAAGATTACACGGGCTGCGCCAGCGTTTATGTACCCGCTCGCTTTCTCGATGGTCCGTATCCCGCCGCCGACCTCGACAGGGGTCTTTACGCCTTTTATAACCTTGATTACTGCCTGTGAGTTGTCCCCGGTCCCGGTTGCGGCGTCCAGATCCACTACGTGGATGATCTCGGCGCCCTCGGCCTCCCACTTCCTGGCGGCGTCCAGGGGATCGTCGTAATAGATCGTAGCGTCGCCAATCCTCCCCTTGAAGAGACGGACGCACCTCCCTCCCGAGATGTCGACGGCCGGGATGACCAAAGTCACCTCTTAACAGCCTCCACAAAGTTTCTCAGGACGATCCCTCCGGTCCTTGAGCTCTTCTCGGGGTGGAACTGGGTCCCGAATATATTTGCCTTCTGCACGATCGCAGGTATTCTGGTACCGTACTCGGTATATGCAACTGTGGCGTCCTCCTGGGGCCTGCAGAAGTAGGAGTGGACAAAGTAGAAAAAGTCGCCGTCCTTCAGCTCCGCGGTTATGGGGGACTCCTTGACCAGTTGGATAGAGTTCCAGCCCATATGTGGGATCCTGACAGCCCCGGTCATCTTCACGACATCCCCTTTTATGAGGCCCAGGCCCGGAAACTCCCCTCCTTCGAACCCTTTGGTGAAGAGGAGCTGCATCCCCAAGCAGAGCCCGAGAAGAGGCTTCCCAGACTTCACCTCTTCTATGTATCCTCCAAAGCCCCTCAGAGCGCTGGAGCCGTCTCTGAAGGCGCCTACCCCGGGCAACACTATGGCATCAACATCGACGTTGGTACGGGTATTGACGTTGGTGTTGGTGTTGGTGTTGATGCTGATGCTGTCCCCTCGGCATTCGCCCTCGTTTCCGGTGCCGGTGCCGATGCCGATGCCGATGCCGGTTCCGGTTCCGGTTCGGCTTCCCCGCCCCTCCTGCCCCTGCTCGCCGCTGGCTCCGACTATCAAGGCCTCGGCTCCGGCCCTCTCAAGCCCCCGCCTGACGCTCTGCAGGTTGCCCAAGCCCAAGTCGAGGATGGCTACCCGGACCATCCTCAGATCTCCCCCTTTGCGCTGGGCAAGCCCTTCCCTGTCAGGGCAGTTGCGCCCCTGAGGGCGAGGGCCAGCGCCTTGACGGCCGCCTCCACCTTGTGGTGATCGTTGGTGCCGTAGAGTACCCTGATGTGGAGGTTGCACTGCATCGACTCTGAGAGCGACTTGAGGAAGTGTATGATATCTTCAGCCTTCGTGTCCTCGACCGATTCGCCCCTGATACCTAGCTCAAGCCTGCTGTAAGCCCTCCCGCCGAGATCCACGACCGCCCTGGCGAGCGAGTCATCCATCGGGGCGTAGGCATAGCCGAACCGGCCGATCCCCATCTTGCCCCCCAAGGCAGCGCTGAGCGCTTTGCCGAGCGCTATCGCCGAATCCTCTATTATGTGGTGCTTCAGGTCTCCCCCAGCGGTCAGGCGGATGTCCATCAGGCTGTGCTTGGAGAGGGTCCTGAGCATGTGATCGATGAAGGCCGAGCCTGTGCTCCCGTCGAACTCGCCCCTCCCTTCTAGCTCTACCGAGACCACTATATCGACTTCCCTCGTCTTTCTACGGAATTCCCCTCTCCTTGCGCTCAATCCAGCCCCCTCACCGCTTCGCCCAGCACTTTTATGAACTTCATGTTGTTCTCTCTCGTCGAGACAGTCACCCTCAGGCAGTTCCTCAGCAGAGGCAGGCTGCCCCTGTCCCTGACCTCGATGCCTGCAGCCTTCAGCCTCTGCCAGACCCCGGCTGAGGCCGATTCGCCGGCGTCGACTCTGAAGAGGATAAAGTTGGCATCAGATTGGAAAGGTGTCACACCGTTAATCATCTGAAGCTCGGCCATAAGGTAACTCCTCTCCTCGATCACATTCTTCACGAACGAGTCATAAACATTCTTGTTCTCCAGAGTAAGCCTTGCTGCCTGCTGTGCGACCGAATTGATGCTGAAGGGGCTCTGAGCCGACCTCAGCCATCCGATTATCTCGGCGTTAGCCAGACCGTACCCTATCCTCAGACCGGCCAGTCCGAACGCCTTGGAGAACGTTCTGAGGACGAGAAGGTTGGGATACTTCGGGGCCTCCCTCAGCAGGCTGTAGGGGGCAAAATCGGCATATGCCTCGTCCACCACAACGAGTCGGCCGCTCTCTGCGACGACCCTGAGGATAGCCTCCCTATCGAACTGCAATCCTGTGGGGTTGTTGGGGGAGCAGATGAAGACTGCCCTCGTTGAAGGCGTCAGGGACGAGAGGACGGCATCGGGGTCGAGTGTGAAATCCCCGTTCATGAGGGCTGTCCGGACCCTGCCGCCGACCAGCCGGACGTAGAATCCGTACATCTCGAAGGTCGGGTCCACGATGAGGGCCTCCCCCCGCCCGACGAAGACCTTCGCGATGAGGTCCAAGATCTCGTCCGATCCGTTGCCCGCGATCACCTCGTCCTCCCAGAGGCCGAGACCCTCTGCCAGCGCCCTCACGGCCAGGCGGCCCTTCTCGGCAGGGTACACCCGGGCGTCCGTCCGCCGGGCAGCCTCCTGTAGAAGGGCGCCGGCGAAGCTCGCATCGATCAGCAGGTTCTCATTGAGCCCCATCCTGACCGCGCTCTCGGGCTCTGAGATCTTGCCATAGAAAGACCGCCCATCTTTCCTCCGGAGCGCCTCCTTCACGCTCTCGTCGATCAGGTCGCTGATGTTTGCTTCAACCATCGGCCCTCAGCCTCAACTTTACTGACTCGGCGTGCCCGACCAGGCCCTCCGAGAGGGCGATCTCGACGGCATCACGGCCTACCGCATCCAGTCCTTCCCTGGTGCACCTGACGTACTCCCTCGACCGCAGAAAGTCCCTCACTGAGAGTGGCGAGGCCCTCCTTGACCAGCCCATTGTAGGGAGGACATGGTTGGTCCCGGCCGAGTAGTCCCCCAGTGCAACAGGCGTCGTCTCGCCCAGGAAGACGGCTCCCGCGTTGACCACCCTGTCCAGCAGATCCGACCCGCCGGCGAACTGCAGGTGCTCCGGCGCCGCCTCGTTTATGATCCCAAGGGCCTCCTCCCGATCCCTTACCACTACGATCCGCGACTTGGCAACGCTTCCCTCGAGGATCCTGGACCGCGGCGACGCTAGGGACTTCTCCTCTACAAGCCGTGCCACGTCGGCAGCAAGGGCTCTGTCCGGCGTTACCAAGAGGGCCCTCGCCTCCGGATCGTGCTCGGCCTGGGCAACCATATCCGCTGCCACCCACCCGGCATTGGCGCCCTCCTCCGCGTAGATCAGGACTTCGCTTGGGCCCGCCGGCATGTCCACGGCGACGTCCCAGCTGACCAACATCTTCGCGGCAGTAACATAGATGTTGCCGGGGCCAACCACCTTCTCGACCTTCCTTATCGTCGGGGTGCCGTAAGCCATGGCAGCGATCGCCTGCGCTCCCCCCACCCTGTAGACCTCGTCGATACCGGCGATAAACGCGGCTGCCAGGGTGGGCGCGGGGATCGTCCCGTCGGCCGAGGGCGGGGTGAAGAGCGCGCACCGCTCGACTCCAGCCACCTTGGCAGGGATGCCGGTCATCAGAACCGTCGAGGGATACGCGGCCCTCCCCCCCGGGACGTAGAGCCCTGCCGACCCGACCGGGTCGAAGATGACCCCCGCCGTGACGCCGGGGGAGGTCTCGACTGAGATCCCCCTCGGTAGCTGCGCCTGCTGGAACCTCCTGATCCGCTCAGCCGATCTGGCGAGTGCATCCCTGAGGCTATCCGGTATCGACCTGTAGGAGCGCTCTATCTCATCCCTCCCGACCCTGAGTGCCCCCTCTGCGAGTCTCACCCGATCGAACTTTTCGGTATACTCTATTATGGCGGCGTTCCCCCTCGACCTCACGTTGCTGACTATCTCGCTTACAGACTTTACCACCTCCGGCGGGATCCCGGAGGGGAGGTCTGACCGGTAGTCTTCAGCCGTAATTATCCTAGGTTTCAAGTCTAGCAGCCCCTCCTCAGCGCCTCTACCAGCGCCTTAATACGGGCATAGTTTGTCTTATAGGAGATCCGGTTGCAGATCAGGCGGGCGGATGAGGTCATGATGGTCCCGATTGTTTTCAGACCGTTCTTCTCAAGCGTCTTGCCCGTGCTCGAGAGGTCGACTATCGCCTCGGCGAGGCCCAAGACAGGCGCGATCTCGACCGCGCCCCTGAGTGTTATCACCTCGACCTGCACCCCCAGATCGTTAAAGTAGCGCTTTGCCACGTTAGGGAACTCCGTCGCCAGCTTTGAGCCTGACGGCAGGTCCGAAGGCTTTCTGTAGGAGGAGTCCGCACTGACTGCCACCACCAGATCGCATGCCCCGAAGCCGAGATCTGCCAGTTCATACACTTCGAGAGCAGTCTCCGAGATGATGTCCCTGCCGGTGATGCCCATGTCGGCGATCCCGTGGTAGACATAGACAGGAATATCCGCAGCCCTCACGGAGAGGATCTGTACCGCCTCTGCGGTCGTGTTCGAGAGGTATGCCCGCTCGTCATCGATCCGCTTTATGCCCGCCCCGCCGAGGAGCCTGCAGGCGGGCTCTTTGAGCCTCCCCTTATTGGGGACGGCTATTATGATCCCCTTCATCTCCGTCCCTCCACCTTCCTATCCTCCCCTGACCCCGCCCACGCCATTATACCGTCAGGGCCGACCACGAACCCCTCCTTGGACTCGTCGAACTCCTCGACGGTGCAGGCTTTGCCTTCAGCCCGGAAGCGGCGCGCCATGAGGACCGCCTCCCCCTGGAAGCCGTCGCGGTACATGATCCTGGCTGGCACCTCCTTCGCCCCACCTCCAAAGCCCTTCCCCATCCCCTTCTCGATCAGCCTGACGCAGAGGTCCACGCTCACGGCGAAACCCGTCGCCTTCGCCTCCAAGCCAAACTCCCGCATCATGCAGTCATACCGCCCCCCGCCTCCGATGGGAACACCGAGCCCTCCGGAGTAGATGTCGAAGACGGTCCCGTTGTAATATTTCATCTCTCTCAGGGTGCTCAGGTCGATGGTGACCCTCCCGCGGCACCCGTATGCATCAAGGAGCGCAAATAGGCCATCAAAATATTCAGGGTACTCCTTGCCGACACCTGTCACCTCGGAGAACTCCCGCACTATCTCGGGCCCTCCCCGCTTCATCATCATGTATGAGAGGGCCTCCTTGATCCGGTCGCTCTCGGTCAGCTTCCGGAGGTCGTCGATTGATTTGGACGCGACTGCCCTCCTGATCGCGCAGTTGTCACCTATGCCCAGCGAGTCGGCAGCCAGCTGAAAGAGCGCCACATTGCCGATATCGACGTACACGTCGCCAATGCCCAGAGACTGGAGGGCGGCTATCGCCAGCGCGATCGCCTCCGCGTCCGCGGCAACCGTCCTGCCACCTATCAGTTCGGCGCCTGCCTGCCAGAACTCTCTCTGCAGCAGGGTCCTCGTCTCCAAGTAGCGGATGCAGTTGGAGATGTAAAAGAGCCGCCCCTCGTCCCTCGCCTTGGATGTGAGCATCCTCGCTATCTGGGTAGTGACCTCGCCCCTCAGGGAGAGCATCTTCCCGTCGTAGTCCTGCACCTTAAAGAGGGAGTCCGTAAAGCCCTCGCCGGCGCCTCCCCTGATGATATCGAAATAGTCTATCGAGGATGTCCTGACCTCACGGTATCCCCAGAGCCCAAAGATCTTCCTGAACTCGCCTTCTACAAAGAGATACTTTGCGACGTCGTCGGGGGCGAGATCCCTAAATCCCTCGGGCGTCTGGAATCTGGTGAACTGAATTCCTCCCTTGCATGACTCTGCCCCCGAGGCACAATGCATTACCGCTATTTAAGCATTTCCCACTTCTTTCCCACTTCGAAGAAAATTGAGCGTTTATGCTACTGCTTCAGAACGAACTCTTTTATGCGCTCAAGGAAAAGGTTTGGAGGCGAGAGCTATGGAGGACGCTAAACGTGCCCTGCTGGAGAGCAGCAGGGACGCAGCATGCGCGTACGAAGACATGGCACATAACCTCAGATCAGTGAGGGGTCTAATGGGTAGGCCAGGCAAGGAGAGGGTCTGCAAGCACTTGAAGCATGTAGGGGCGGCCCTTCTCCTGACCCCTACGCCGGAGCCATTCAGCGATGCGATAGGACTTGCCCTCATCGGTGTAGGAACCATAGCCGAGAAGACGAAGCCTTTGACGCTCGCAGGATTATCCGAGGAGGGCGGAGAGATCCTGAGGGAGGTCTTCCAGTTCAGTGGAGAGTGCAGAACCCTAAGCTCGGACAGGCAATTGGGTTGGGGATAGGGCGGACCCTCGGGCGGTATATGGACGGGCCGGGCAGGAGCGCAGGAACCAGTAAGGAAGGGGTAGTGCCCCCTATCAGGCTCCCGGCCCGGCCGTGCCGTTCCGTTGCCTTCTAGCGCACTGTCGGGGTCCATAAGCCCCTCAAGGCGGCATGGGGAAGGGCTCCGGCATCACCTTTTTTAGTTCGCTCGGCGATATTATTAATTATTAATGAGCCCAGTCTATGGCTTGGCGGAGTCGGCAAAGGTTCTCAACACCCGCTCCCGAAGATTCTGAGGCGCTATAGATGATGCACCCCCCTATTCCAGAGATCGCTTGGGGCCCGGATGCCGGGGGCGGTTGGATCGGCCCCGATCCGGGGGCTGCGGGCGGGGCAGGAGGGTGCACAATGCTGGCATTGGGCCAACCGATAATCCTCGCAAGGCGAGGGTGGAAGGGGGGAAATGCCCCTGGGACCCGGAGCAAAAGGTCCGAGGGTTATGCCTTCCACCCTCGTATTAGACTTTAATTTGTGACGTTATTTTAGGCTTTTGTTTGCATCCCATAGGCAACAACCGCCGGATCACGTAAAAGAGTAAGGGGCCGGAGCTAATCATGATGACTGTTTCCGCCCGGATCATCGGCCTGGGCAGATTTGGAGGCGCCGAGACGGGTGCGGCCAGCCGATTGCAGCGATCCGGCCCCCCGCTCGTCTCCGCAAGGCTTTTGTTATATGTCCGATCAGTACATTTATTCGGTGAAGCCGGTGAAGATAGAGCTGTTCAAATCGCCAACCTGCGTCAGATGCCTGGGGGCATCGGCTCTCCTTAGGAAGGTTCTGGCTGAGAAAGGGGTCAAGTATGAGGACGCCGTCCTTGAGCGCGATATTGTAAAAGACTCGGGCGCGATGGCAGATCTCCTGATGCTCGACCTGATGAGCACACCAGTCATCAAGTACGGCGAGAGGGTCCTGAAGGACGCAGAGACGACGGATGAGACGCGGGTCAGAGAGCTGCTGAGCAGCCCGCAGGGCGGATGAGGAGGGGGCCCGCAGGGCGGACGGGCGGGAAGACGGGCTGACGGGGGCCCGATCAGTCCGGCCTTCTGCGGCTGAAAGTGTACTTCTCAAAGGCTACCCGGGCCACCCCGCATTTTTTAAATGGTACCGTAAATTTACGCCAATAGCGCTACGATATTTTATCTACTTTTTTATATTGATTCCTCAAAAAAAATTAATAAAGCGCGAGAATCATGTTAAATTGCTACTTAAAGGAGCCCGATTTTATGACAGAGACAATCCTGAACGGCAGGTCTCCTCCCGCTGTACGACGCAGCGATGGCGTCATCGTCCCTTTTGATAAGGGGCTCATCGTGAAGAGCCTACTCAAGGAGACGCAACTCGTGAAGGTCGTATACGGCATCCCTCCGATGAAGGAAGAAGATGCCATCCGGATTGCCGATGAGGTCGAAGAAGAGATAAAGAGCATGCGCCTCAAGATGCTCAGCGGGCCCCTGATAAGGGAACTGGTGAACGTTAAGCTTCTGGAACACGGCTTTGCCAGCCACAGGAACGTCTACACGAGGGTGGGGATGCCCCTCTATGAGGTCTACCTGATCGACAACTCCCAAGGGTACGAGTCGAGGGAGAACGCCAACCTCCAGCCCAACCCCGAGACCTTCCATAAGAAGAAAGCTGACTTTCTGAGCAAAGAGTCGTACCTGCTGATACTTCCGCCGCATATAGCGGATGCCCATCTCAGGGGGGATATCCATCTCCACGACCTCGAGTATTGGGGAACCAGGCCGTTCTGCCAGGACTGGGACCTCCGATACTTCTTCCACTATGGACTGATGCCGGACGGCACCGGCACGCACACATCTGTCGCCGGACCCGCGAAGCATGCAGAGGTCGCGATACTCCACGCGGCGAAGGTGCTGGGCGCGGCACAGACCAACTTCGCTGGCGGCCAGGGGTTCTTCAACTTTACAGTCTTCATGGCGCCCTACCTGATGGATTTCAGCGACGAGGAGATACACCAGCTCGCACAGATGTTCCTCTACGAGATGACGCAGCTCTACGTCGCGAGGGGAGGGCAGCCGGTCTTCTCATCCATCCAGGTAGAATCAGGCGTGCCTAAGGTATGGCAGGACGCGCCGGTGGTCTCGCACGGGAAGGTCTGGAAGGACCTGAGATACGGCGACCTTGAGGGGAAGGTCCATGACTTTGCCCTGGCCCTCCTCGACGAATATCTGAAGGGCGATGCGGTCGGGAAGATGTTCAACTTCCCCAAGCCTGAAGTGGTCCTGAGGAGCCGCTACTGGAACGAGTACGAGGATGTCATGACGAGGGCTGCCCAGCTCTCGGCAAAGTTCGGCTCTACTTACTACGACAACATGATACCATCATACAGGGGAGGGGAGGAGAGCGTTTCGTGCTTCCAGTGCTGCGCCTATGCGTTCAGCGAGGACGGCAAGTCAGAGTCCTTCCAGAGGAAGATCATGTTCGAGGACGGGGCCCACTTCAGCATGGGCAGCCTCCAAGTAGTGACGCTGAACCTGCCGAGGATAGCCTACAAATCGGGCGGAGACGATGCCAAGCTGATCGAGGAGCTGCAGAGGTCGATGTCGATAGCCAAGGAGGCGATCCTCATCAAGGACAGGCTAATGAGGACCCAGTACGAGAGGGGGCTGATACCCTTCGCCTCTCAGAGGCCCAGAGGCGCCCCTCCGGCGGTAGACTTGGACAACCTCTCGATGACGATAGGCTTCACCGGGATGAACGAGGTCGTCGAGTACATGACCGGCTACCAGCTCCACGAGCACCCGTCCGCACAGAAGCTCGCTCTTAGGATCCTCATAGAGATGGACAGGATCAGAGGGGCATTCTGCGAGGAGACGGGCAGGAAGTTCTCGATCGCCCGGACCCCGGCGGAGTCGGTCGCACAGAGGTTTGCGGTCTCGGATCTCATACATTACCCCAAGCTAGCCAGGGACCTGATCAAGGGGGATGTCAGCGGATCACTCCCCGCCCTTGGTGAGACCAAGGACCTGCCGGTCTACTACACAAACGGCTCGCACGTCAACGTCTCGGCGAATGTCCCCTTGGACCAAAGGCTGGAGATAGAGCACAGGTTCTTCCCGATACTGAAGGGAGGGGACATATTCCACGTCTGGCTCGGAGAGGCGAACCCGGATCCGGAGGCCCTGCTGAAGCTCAACAGGAAGATCTCCCAGTCCTGGATAGGGTACTGGTCCCACACCAAGGACATCACCATGTGCCGGAGCTGCGGGTATGTCGGTGGCGGCCTCTACGAGAAGTGCCCTACATGCAGCAGTACATCCATCAAGAGCTACTCAAGGATAACCGGCTACTATCAGGACGTGAGTTCTTGGAATGCTGCCAAAAGGCAGGAGCTCAGGGACAGGTACAGGATCAAGCTCTCATAGCCCGGGCGATGCCAGCCATATGAGCGCGGGCAGGGGCAGGGGAAGCGCCCGGGGCAGAGGGGGTCATGGGGGAGGGGGAGGGGCGGATGGGCGGGCAGGGTCTGCCAAGGGGAAGGTCTATGCACCCGAACTCACGTTCTCCCTCTGCGACTACCCTGGCGAGCCTTCCTGCGTAGTCTTCTTCTCAGGATGTAACTTCGACTGCGGGTACTGCCAGAACTGGAGGCTGAAGAAGCAGTCACCGGACCAGCTGGCAGACCTGAGAGAGATAGAAGAGGCCCTCAGGAGGAATACCCTCATTACTGCCTGCAAGGTATCGGGGGGCGAGCCGCTTCTCCAGCCCAAAGCCCTCGCAGAGCTGGCGTCGTGTGCCAGGTCGCTGGGGCTGAAATTCGGGGTCGATACAAACGGATCGCGGCCGACAGAGCTTGGCAGCCTCATCCCCATCCTCGATTTGGTATCCGTGGACGTGAAGACCAAGCTCGACGATCGGGAGTACCGCCGGATTACGGGAGTTTCCCTGCCAAGGGCCGAGGATGTGAGGAAGACGCTGGCGACGGTGATTGCGTCCGGCGCCTATGCCGACCTCAGGATGGTGGTGATACCGGGATATAACGATACAAGAGATGTCGCAGAGTCGATAGGGGGGGACCTGAGATCGATGGGTTATATCGAGAAGGCGGGGAAGGGTGGGGCGAGCTTCACCCTCGTGGAGTTCGTACCGGAGAATGCAGAGGGAGAAGGTTTCCGGAAGTTATCCCCGCCGCCGGTCGAACGGCTCAAGCAGATTGCATGCTGGCTGGGCATCCCCAGAGTCATGATCAGGCACAGATCCCTCGGCTTCATGGTGCCGGCGTAGCCCCAAGGGTCACTCCGGCGGGGGCGATCTCTGCCTCCGCTTCAAGACGAGCCGTGCCGTCATGATCTTATCGGTGCTGAATACCTTCGCCGCCACGTAGAGGGTGAGCAGGGTGAAGGCGGCCATGTACACGAGGCCGATCAGGACCACTCCAAAGCTGCCGCTGAAGAGGGCCTTGGTCGCCAGAACAGGATATGTGAACGGGATCAGATAGAGGGCGGTCTGTATGGCAGGCGGGAGGGCGCTTATCTCGGTCATCATCAGGATTATCGCGGGAATGAAGACCGGTACGATTATGACCCCTATGAGTGATTGCGCGCCCCTCACGTCCTTGGAGAGGGTCCCTAGGGTCAGCGCGAGTGCCAAAGCGGATATCAGTGCGGCGAAGATGGAGAGGCCGAGGATGAGGTACCCTTGGAAAGAGGGCGCTATGCCCAAGCTCGCCAGGTCGATACCGGGTGCGCTCGATACAATGCTCGAGGTTACTGCGCCCATGTAGTAGGTGAAGGCGAAGACAGTCGCGACGGTTGCAAGGAGGGCGATCGTGACCGAGCCGACCAGCTTGCTGAAGAGGATACTGAGCCGGCTCACGGGTATCGTGAGGAGGGTTTCCAAGGTCTTCGCCTCCTTCTCGACGGCTATGGATGTTGCCGCCACCTGCATAGCAAGGATCAGTACGATCATTATAACGAACGGCGTCATATAGCTCTGCATCATGATGGTGTTCTGGAGGAGGGAGGGATCTACCTGCTGGGGCTTGCCGTTTATCATCGAGACGTAACCGGTATCCAGCGGGTTGAGGACAACGCTCGGATCGGATCCGGGCATCGCGCCGCTCACGGTCTGGTTGACGAGCATCCGCTCAAAGGACAGGATCAGATCGTTCACCCTGCCGGATTTTATGAACTCTGGAAAGGAGTAGTCCCTGAAGTTGATGTAGAACGTCAAGTTCCCGCGGATGCCTGCGCCCATGCTCTCGGTGAGGTTGGCGGGGATATGGACCAGGACATCCCCGCCCCCCAGACCCGCAGCCACCTCGGCGGGGTCGCCGTCCATTACGGTCACGTTGGCGCCAGACCTCCTGAGAAAGTCCTCCAGGGCAGCGGCCATCTCGCCACCGTCATGATCGACGATAAGGATGCTCAGGCTCCCGGAGGCGCTCTGGTATGAAGACTGCGTCGAGAGGCTTATCGCACCGCCCATTATCGGGAGGATAAGCGCCGGGAAGAGGATCATGCCGATCAGGATCTTGGGATCCCGCAGGAGATCTTTTACTTCCTTGATTATGAGGAGCTTCAGCCCGTTAGGCAATCCCGATCACCTTTACAAAGGCTTCCTCTAGATTAGATGCGCCTGCCCTAGATCTCAGTTCTGCTGGTGTCCCTATCTCCACTATCCTGCCCCTGTTCAGGAAGGCGACCCTGTCGCAGAGATACTCCACCTCGAGCATGTTATGGCTGGACAACAGCACGGTAGTGCCGTACTCCTTGGAGTACGTCCTGATCGTCTTCCTGAGGTGGAAGGCGTGTGTCACGTCCAGGCCCGAGGTCGGCTCGTCGAGTATGGCGAGCTTGGGCCTGACCATCAGAGCCCTCGCAAGCAGGAGGCGCCTCCGCATTCCCTTGCTATACGCGGAGGTCTTGTCCCTGAGGCGGTCGCCGAGCCCGGAGATCCTCACACCCTCCTCGAAGGTCCTGGCGATCTCGCCCTTTGAGCTGTAGTAGAATGATGCCATGAAGCGGAGGTACTCGCTGCCCGATAGGTTTGGGTAGGCGCCGGCCTCCTCGGGCAGGTAGCTGATGATTCTCCTCACGGATTCCGCATCCCTTACGATCTCCTTCCCGCAAATCTCGGCGCTCCCCGAGGTTGGTCTGATGATGGTCGAGAGGATCCGCAGAGTCGTCGTCTTCCCCGCGCCGTTGGGCCCGATTAGGCCGAAGACCTCGCCCTCGTCGATGCTGAAAGTTATCCCATCGAGTGCCCTTCTCCCGGAGTACTCCTTCACGAGATCACGTACGACCGTGAGAGGCGCCATGGCAACTCCAGTCTTCATTACGATATTAATCCTTTTCTGCTGCCCCACTTATGCTGTTCTGGAGGAGGGTCATAAGCTGTGCCCGCCGGAATGTTGAGCGCAGTGTGAAACAGGGCAGCGCCCTTGACCTGAGCAACCAGCACATCCGGTGGCGGGGGTCCGTCCCTGCAGCGGTTTACATTCTTTCTTGAAGATTCGGCCCGCAATCGGCTTGAGAACTAGAGCGGTGCACGCGATCAGCCCTCAGGAACTTACCAGATCGGTTTATTAATGTATGGCTCTTCTTGTCATAATCTGTTCGTCTGGGGTTTTTATGAGCTTGGAGAGGGCGCCTACCGGCATAAAGGAGTTGGACGGCATACTGGACGGTGGTTTCCTGCGGAACACGCTTATCCTCGTCTCGGGCAACCCGGGAACGGGCAAGACGATCCTATCGACCCAGTACCTTTACAACGGTGCCCTGAAATACGGCGAGAAGGGGATGTATGTCTCTTTCTCCGAGACCAAGGCGGACCATTACAGGAACATGAAGCAGCTGGGAATGGATCTCCTGGAGATTGAGCGAAGGGGACTCTTCAAGTTCATGGACTTCGCCACCGTAAAGGGCGAGGGGATGGTAAATACGCTCAACGCCCTCCTCGACGAGGTCGCCCGATTCGGAGCGAAGAGGCTGGTGATCGACTCTGTCAGCGCAATAGTGCAGAACCTGGAACAGGACGACATCCGCATCTTCTTCCATTCGGTCCTCTACAGGCTCATAAAGACGATCGGTGTCACCTGCATACTGATAGGCGAGATCCCCTTGGGGGAGGAGGGTATAGGCTTCGGTATCGAGGAGTTCGTTGCAGACGGGGTGATCTCACTCTCTTACTTCAAGGGGGAGAGCGTCGAGAAGAAGTTGCTCAGCATCTTGAAGATGAGGGGGATCGCGATCGGTCACTCGACCTTCGAATACCTCATAGACAAGAGGTACGGCGGCATCGAGCTCATAATGCTGCCCGCCAGACATCCGGAGAGGGAGACCGCGATCGAGAGGCTGTCGACGGGCGTGGAAGGGCTCGATCGGATGCTTATGGGAGGGGTATTCAGCAACTCCATCACCATGATCCACGGTGCAGAAGGTACGGGCAAGACTACGCTCTCGCTCCAGTTTGCCGTCAATAGCGCGAAGAGCGGCCGCAGGGCCCTGTACATATCTTTCGAGGAGCCGATCTATCAGATCAAAAAAATGCTCGAGAACTATAAATTCGGATCAGAGGATCTTGACGGCCGCCTTTTCATCGACTCATATATCCCCGAGGCGCTGACCCCGATACACTATTACAGGATACTCAAGGACAAGATCGAGGATTACGACCCGAGCGTCCTAATCTTGGACAGCGTTACGGCCATACAGCGTACCCTCAGGCGAGAGGACTTTCTGTCGCTACTCCGCTATGTACAGCTCCTCTCCAAGGACAAGGGCCTGACGACATTCATCACGGTCTCTGGCGGCGACCGTGGAAGGGCGGGCGGCGGGATCTCCAGCATAGCCGATAATGTTTTGCTCATGGGATTCTCATACAGCGGAGGCGTACAGAAGAGGAGGCTTCTGGTGGCCAAAACCAGGGGCAGCGACCACGATAGAAGGATCGTGCCCTTTGAGATTACGGGCGAAGGAGTGACTGTATGAAGCGCATGCCGCGCCCGGCCTCGATCCCGGGAGGGGCTTGATGCCTCGAGAGCCCGCATGCTGCCGCATCTGTACCGCCATTCAATAGTTATAAATAGTCATTTCAGTCATTACTGACAGCAGCAGCATTATGTTCGACACTGCCATACTTGTTGCACAGTTACGCTGGTGATTCTAAATTATAATAGGAGGGCATCTGAACCATGAACCGCGAGCCGACAGGGATAGACGGCCTAGATCCGCTCATAGACGGGGGCCTTCCCAAAGGCAGCCTCATCCTGCTGGCGGGCAACCCTGGCTCCGGCAAGTCAATATTCTCCGCGCAGTTCATCTACCGGGGGGTCGTGGATCATAACGAGAACGGCATATACGTCTCGTTCGCAGAGAGCAGAGATACGTTCTTCTCCAACATGCACGGTTTTGACTTTAAATTCGAGGAGCTGGAGAGGACGGGCAAGTTCCGGTTCATGGACATGAATACGATGAGAGAGGAGGAGCTCTCCATCCTGCTGGAGACCATCCTGGATGAGGTGCGCATGCTTAAGGCCGAGCGCCTGGTCATCGACTCCATCTCGGCAATGACGCAGGCATTCAAGGACAAGATTGACGCCAGGATAATTCTCCACACGATACTGGGGAAGATAACAAAGATGGAGGGCTGCACAACGCTCATCCTAGGCGAGGTGCCTTTCGGGACGACGGGGATAGGCATCGGTATCGAGGAGTTCGTTGCAGACGGGGTATTTCTGCTCCGGAAGAAGGAGGTGACCGAAGGCAGGTCGGCAAGGTCGATGGAGTTGCTGAAGCTCCGGGGAACGAGGCTGGACAGAACCAGATACCTCTATACTCTTGACAGGGGGTTCAGGATGATCCAGCCAACCGATACCCAGAACGTAACGGCCGCAATATGCCCGGAATATGTCCCTATCCCTGATCAGGGCCGCCTGTTATCGACAGGCACCAAGGACCTGGACAGGCTCCTGCACGGTGGCCTTCCGGAAGGAAGCCTTGTGATGATCAGGTATGGAGAGAACGTGGCCGCGTTGCACCAGTACTCGATACTGATCTCGATGGCAGCCAACTTCCTGGCACAGGGCAGGGGCGTGATGACCATCAACAGCATGGGCGCTGATTCACGCCTGCCAGAGATACTGCTTGAAGGCATGTCCAATCTTGGGGCAGACCGCTCGAGGCTGAAGATCTTTGAGTTCGCCTCATATGCCAGCGAGAGCCGGCACGCGACCAGCCTCTCCGGCACGGACATTGATGCCGATCTCCAGGTCATTCAGAGGACGGGGGAGGAGCTCAGGGGGGCGGGGGGACCGGGGGGACCGGGGGGACCGGGGGGACCGGGGGGACCGATCCTCCGCATATTTTACCTTGGCTCCATAGAGACCATATACGGACATCAGTCATGCCGCAAGGTATTCAACGCACTTGCCAGTTCCCTGAAAATTAGCGGGGTGACGGTGTTGATAATCGGTCCGGAGCTTGGTCATCTTGCCAAGGCGGTAAGCTCCATAGCCAACGTTGTCCTCGACATGATCCTTAAGGACGGAACGCTCCTGCTTTACGGCAGCAAGCCATTCACGGGGCTCTTCGCGGTCGATGCTGGCGAGCTTAAGGGTTGTCCGAACGCCAGACTAGTGCCCCTTGTTTAGGCGCGGCAGAGCCGGCAGCCCGACAACCGATCAGGTGCATCTGACTGCGCCCGCTGAACTGCCAGCCTGCAACTTTGCCCCTCCGCTAAGGTTTTTAAGAGGGGGACAAGACTTTCACAGGAGGCATGACGATGACCGAGCCCAACCCTTCTAGGACGGAGATCGCAGTCTTCGTCGAGGATGTCTTTGATTATTCGCACTTCCTGCCGGAAGCTGACGGCAGCTACCCGATCCATGGTCATACATCCTACGTAAAGCTCGAGGCTTTCGGCGAGGTTACTGCTAGAGGGATGATCATTGATTTCAGGGAGTGCAAGGCGATCCTGAAGAGCGTGCTCAAGGAATTTGACCATAAGATAATAACCGACAAGAAGTATACGGTGACGGGGGCCGGGGGAGGTGTCCGTGAGACGACGCTCTCTTACGGTGAATTCAGCATGCGCCTCCCGGAGACACAGTGGGCCCTGCTCGATGGCGAGGCGACCTCGGAGAACATAACGCTGGCGATCGCTAGGAGGCTGATAGAGAAGATGCCGGCCGGCATCAGATCGGTAAGGCTGACCGTCACGGAAGGGAGGGGCAAGGGAACCACGGTCCGGGTCAGCCGGGAGAGGTAAACGCGGTTGGTTTAGACTGGGGAGTGGTGAATATTGGCTCTGGAGGTAGAGGTCCAGGACGAGCCCGCGGACTTTAAAGTGAATGCTGGGGTGAGCGGCTTGAAGACCATCTACAGGTGCGGCGGGCTGGTCTTCCCGATAACCCTCTCCGTCACCGTGCCGACGGAGAGGAGGGGCGTCCACATGAGCAGGCTTGTGGGGGCTGTTCTGAACAATACTCAGGGGAGGAATATTGAGGATGCCCTCAGGGCCATGTGCAGGGAGGTCAACGCCACCCAGCAGGGCTGCAGGGTAAAGTGCGAGTTCAACTACCCCGTAGGGGACCAGTTCATGGAGACTTCCGTTGAGCTTGAAGAGTCGGGTCCGATAGAGTACTCTTTCAAGAAGTACGGTGTCGCCGCCTGTCCGTGCAGCAAGAGGCTCTGCGGTATCGGACATACTCAGAGGGCATATATCTCGGTGCAGCTCAAGTCTGAGAAGATTGTAGACTTTTTGCAGGTCGCCGCCCGTATCGACTCGTGCTTCTCCGCCACGCTCTCTGAACAGCTGAAGAGGGACGAGGAGGCCAAGAAGATCACCGAGGCGCAGATCAGGCCGAGGTTCGTCGAGGACCTGGTCAGGGAGTGCGTCAAGAATTTTCCCGACGCGGATCGCGTCGAGGCCCGCAGCTTCGAATCCATCCATGCACACGATGCGATCTCATACTGGACTAGGCAGAAGGCGCCCTGATTGGAAGCAGCGGGCATCTTTGTCGCAGGCATACTCCTCGGGCTCTCCTTGGCAGGCCCGCCAGGCCCGGTCAATGCCATGATCGCGGTGCAGAGTGCCGCCGGATCGAGGTTCCGCGGGTTCCTTATCGGCCTTGGTGCCCTCACCGCTGACGCCACATTCTTGATCCTGACGTATTATTTGGAAGGGCTGATCGCGATCGATGACAGGGTCAGGGCGGTCATGTACCTTGCGAGTGCTGTTCTTCTGGCGTACCTTGCCATCCTCACTTACAGGTCAAGGAACTCCACTAAGGGAGTTACTGAGGGTGTTTCCAAAAGCGCCCATATCCCCTACCTTGCAGGGCTATCGGTAGGCATTACGAACCCCTTCCAGGTAACCTGGTGGTTCAGTGTCGGGCTGTCCCTGATTGCCAACGTAGGCATCCTGATAATAATCGGGTTCTTTGCGGGGATATTCTTGTGGATCTCCGTCTTCCCCTTGGCGGTGTCCTGGGCGGGGAGGCGTTTGCCTTGCCTTTACAGGATAGTGGTCTACATCTCCTCCGCCATGCTCGCCTCCTTCGCAGGCTGGTTCCTCTACAGTTCGCTCGCGCTGGCAATATCGCTCTGATCTACTCCCCCATGGAGAAAGGGAGGGGCGGAGTGAGGTGATTCCCTGTATCGCTCTATTTTAAAAGACGAATCGGCCGGTCAGGCTCCCTGCGTTCATTCCGGTACCGCAAGCCTTTCATCTTCCCCTTTATGATCCTGCCGGTGATGCCTGATACATCGTCGAGCAGCTCTTTGAGGGACGCGAGAACGGCATCCGCCAGCCATTTATCGGAAGCATAGTAGGTGCCGCACTCCCAGTCCATGAAGAAGTCGTGACACTGGTAGTAGTTGCCCTCGCCCTTGAGGAGCCAGAAGCAGAAGCAGTATTTTATCACGGAATAGTCGTCGATCTCCCCGAACCCGAGTCGCCTCGCAGAGATGTACATAGCCTTTCCGACCGTGCGGTGTATCGCCCTGGCTGTGGGTTCCTTATCTATCTCTTCGGAATAGGACTCGATGTTACCGTTTGCCATCAGCACCCGGTAAGCCTCTCTAACCGGCACCTTATGGATCACAGGTCCTCTGTTCTTATAGAACACAGCCTCAGCCATCTTGTGCAAAATCCCCCACAAATGGTGGCAGGGAGATTCTTACCGATGCCAATATTTAAATATAACCTACAGATATAAATTGTAAGTTTTATTTTTTTATTTTTAGCCGCTTCCTCAGTATATATAGGCGGTCAGCCGATCTCGATCTGTGATGCTGTCGGTGATACTCTATTTTGACGGACTCTGTGAGCCGAGAAATCCGGGCGGAGTGGCTACGTATGGGTACCTCATACTCGACGGCGGTATCAGGATCCGCGAGGAGTCGGGTCTCGTAGGCGCGGGCATGCTCGGCGATGATGTCTCGAACAACGTCGCAGAGTATACTGCCATGATAAAAGGGCTGGAGTACCTCGCCTCCCGGGGATACAGGGGGGAGGTGGCGGTCAGGGGGGACAGCCAGCTCACCATAAGGCAGATGCAGGGGGCTTATTCTGTAAAGGCGCCGAGGCTGATACCGCTCCACCAGAGGGCCGCGGAGTTGAGAAGGAGCTTCAAGGAGGTAACATTCGAGTGGGTTCCGAGGGAGGCCAACGCCGAAGCAGACCTCCTGAGCAGGCGTGCCTTCGAAGACTTTGTATCCAAGCACGGTGACGCATTCAAGAAGTACTACGGAACCGCCGGGCGGCGCAGGTGAGCGGGCAGGCCATACCGCGGCCCCGTCCCGATCGAACCGCCAGCGAATATTTTTAATAAATCAAGAAAGAGAGTGTGCAGGATTTACTTGCTGTGGACCCTGCTCTCGATAGCTATCCTTCTGCTTGTGTCCAAAATAGCGGAAGAGATTTGCCATAGGATCAAGCAGCCGTCAGTGGTGGGCTATATCGTCGCGGGGATAGTGTTGGGGCCAACCGGCCTCGCAGTTGTCCACGCATCGCCCGATATACAGATCTTTTTTGAGCTGGGTGCAATCTTCCTCTTCTTCCTCATAGGCTTCGAGGAGATAGACGTCCCCGGTCTCATGACCGTCTTCGGAAAGAAGCTCTTCTATGCGGGAGTGCTGGCGTTCATCATTCCCCTAGTGTTCTCCCTTCAGTTCTTCGTCATCTTTGGTTATGAGCAGGTAACTGCCTTCGCAATATCTGCTGTTTTCGCGGTAACCAGCCTCGGCGTACTGGCAAAGGTACTGATGGATTTGGGGTACATAAGGAAGCCGATCGGTCTCGTCACATTCACCACGGGGGCGATTGTGGAGTTCTTGGGGCTATTGTTTGTCAGCGTTGCCATCCGGATGCTGGACAATCCATCAAACATGCTGCTTGATCTGGTCTTCTTCGCTTCGACAATGATAGTCTACTTCATAATAGCCGCAGTGATCGGCATATATGCGATGCCGAGGCTTCTGGGATTCATAACAAAGTACGGAAAGACCAAGGAAATTTCCCTGGGGATACTGATCGGGGTAATCCTGCTCTTCGTCGTTTTTGCTGAATGGAGCGGCCTGCACGGGGCTATCGGCGCGCTACTGCTCGGCATAATGCTGTCGCCGCTCTCGAAGAAGATCCATGCCGAGATATCCAAGGGGATGCACGGGCTAGCCTATGGCTTATTCGTACCCATGTTCTTTGCTGGCATGGGGATATACTTTAATTTCTCATTCACCACACTCCCGCTCGCGATCATAATCGGGGTACTCTTCCTGAACAGCGTGGGGAAGTTCCTCGGCGCGCTGGTCGGCACGATAATGACCCGGTTAAGCGCGCCTATCGCAGTGAGCTTCAGCATGATGTCCAAAGGCGCGGTTGACATGGCGCTAATGCTGACGCTCTTCACTATCGGGATAGTAGACGATCGTCTATTCTCGCTCTACATATTCAGCGTGCTCCTCGTGACGATGACCTTCCCGACACTCATGAAGGCATCGATAAAGCGGGCCAGCGTCTCGCCTGAGGAGACCACAGGTGTGCTGACCCCCTCTTACATACGCACTGCGGGCACAGACATAGTGGCAAAGGATTTGATGTCGATGTTTGTGGAGTCTGCACATCAGGATATGACTCTCGATAAGTTCGTCGTCAATCACCCCGATTATGAGACGGTCAACCACTTTGTCTTTGACGACGATGCCAGGCTCGTCGGCACCATCCTCAAGAAGGACATCGATGTCCCGCGGGAGCGGTGGGCGACCGTGCGCCTCAAGGACTGCATGAAGAAGGACATAACGACTGTGCTGGCCAAGGAGGACGTCTATTCGGTGCTAGAAAAGATGATAACTACGTCCGAACCCAATTTGCCGGTCGTTGATGACGATGATGAGAAGATCGTCATAGGCACGATCAGCAGGTCGGACATCAACAACATACTCTTCCGCAAGAGCGACTATGCGTGAAGGCTTCAGGGAGACGCGGGCGGATCTGCTTGAGGGCAGAGTACTGCTGCCAAGAAGCAGGACAGATGCGTTCACGGTAAGCCGGCGAACACCGCCGGAGGATAGCTATCATATAGCAAGTCGATCTAAGAGCAGGGTGGTAGTGAGGAGGGCAATGATTAGATGGATCTCCTCTGCGAGACATGCATCAGGCCGAAGCGCCCGTATGACTTTGAGCTCAGCAGCTCCATCTTCTCGAGGCTGGGCACCGGCGTCCATACCGCGTTCCAGGGCGGAAGACTCTACAAGTGCTATGAGGAGGACGGCTCACCCCTCCTGCTCGAGGTCGAAAGCAGCGGCGACCTGCTTGCGGCTAGGCTCTGGGGGAGCGGGAGCGTAACACCGCCGGATGCTGTGGCTTCCTGGATAACCTCTGCGGAGCTCGATCTCGCTCCATTCTACAAGATGGCAGACGGCATCATGGCGCCGATTGTAAAGAAGCTCTACGGGCTGAAGCCCCCGAGGACGAGGACGGTCTTTGAGGCGCTCATTATAGCGTTCATAGAGCAGCAGATAGGCCTCAGGGTGGCCCATGTCCTCCAGGACAGGCTGGTCAGGCGGTACGGTACGCCTGTCAGCTACGGGGGGATGACGTTTTACGCCTTCCCATCTCCGGAGACCCTAGCAGCACTGGGACCGCAGGATATCCGGGAGGTCGGCCTGAGCTCCAACAAAGCCATGGCGATCGTGGAACTCGCCTATAAAGTCTCGAAGGGGGGGCTGAACCTCGAGGCCCTGAAATCAATGGACGTCGGAAGGGCGAGGGAATCGCTCCTTGACCTCAGGGGGGTCGGGGAGTGGACTGCAGACTATGCCCTGGTGAGGGGGGCGGGAAAGTTGAGCGTTGCCCCCTACGATGACCTCGGCCTTAGGGATGCCGTAGGACAGTTCCATCTCGGGGGAAGGAGGGCGACCCGCCGTGAGGCGGAGCAGGCGCTGTCAAGGTTCCCAGGATACGCCGGCTTGGCAGCGTACTACCTGCTGCTCGCGAAGCACAGCACAGCCGACCGTACATTGCCGCGCTGATGGGCTGGCACCAAAGCACTTCACTTGGCGCTTTTCTTGAAAAACGCTTATCGTTAGATTATTACCTAATTCAGCGCTAAATCGTAACTCCGTTTGGCGCTAAAAAGCTTATTTTTCCTTAAAAAAGCAAAAATCAGGAAATTTAATAAGTTCGCCGGAGGTATATATATTGGTGGTTATGTGACTGAAGGCACCAATAAGGCCTATTATGAGTCTGTTCACAGGGAAGCAAGACAGATCATAAGCGTTACCACGCCAAGGATCGCCCTAGATATCGCGGCGGCAGTGCTGATATGGGTCTTCGGCCGGCTCGTCTTCGTGCCTATCGCTCAAGGAATCTTCTTTGGGTATCCGCTGGCAGCGATCCTCAACTTTGTGATTGCAGTAGCGCTGGTCCTGGTGTTATTCAAGATATACGTAGACGTCCGCAGGATGATCGACGGCGTTGCCAACTATGCAGCGATCGGCATAGGCAGACCTTACGATGTCAGCCCCTCAGAGATTAGCCACTACAGAACTGCTCTTGCAGGCATATTCAATATAATCGTCGTGACGCTGGCATACCTCCTATTCGCCGACTTCCTCGTCGGGATCACCCCTGTGCTGGCGGGGGTCGTTCTGGTCATCATAGTCGTCTGGGCAGTCTTCGAGATCTACAGGGTGGTACAGGCTATTTCAGGAGAGGTCACCAGGTATGCTACCGGTTGGTCAGACAGGGCACTGGCTGCTGCCGAGAAGGGGGTGGCACAGACCAAAGAGGCAGCGGGCGGGGCTATCGAGAAGGCTAAGAGATCGGTCGCCGAGACGAGAGCGGGGGCAGCAGAGGAGACAGCCGGGGCCGCGGAGTCACAGGCTAGACATGCAGAGGATGAGGCCGAGCGCGCCAGGCGGACAGCGGAGGAGGGCCGCATGGAGCGGGAACAATCGGGAACCGGACAGGAGTAGGGGCGAACCTGAAAGGTCTGCCGGGTTTGGAACCCCGGCGGCGATCATAATCCCCGATCTTTTTTGAGAAAAGCCATAGCCGCACCCATATGCCGGGGTTGCCTCTGCCAGCCTCAGTGTCAGCAGCAGACCGCTGGCGGAGACCGCTGCCCTGCGGCGGACGAGGGAAGCCTCATCTGAATCTGAAGGGTAAGGTAGAAGAGTAACGGGGAGACGGGTTTGGAGCAGCCAGGATCTGAGGGGGACGGAGGGAGGGAGGGGGGGAGAGAGGAAGGAACCAAGACCGGCAAGGGAGCGCAGGCAGGGGGCGGATCCATGATCCAGAAGAGCTTGCCCGGCGCTATGGTAAACTTCTCTGCTGCCTTGCTTGTATGGCTGTTCGGGGTTCTCGTATTCCTTCCCACGGCTGCTAGGATAGAGGCGGTGAGACTCCCACTGGTGATAAGCATCATCATAATCATCCCATTCACCTTATTCTTCTACAGAGGGCTGAAGGGGCTGGGCGATGCTGCCAGCGTCGTTTCCCGCATATTCACAAACGAGTGGATGGCGAGGGGGCGGGCCAGAAGCCCTGAAAGGGTCAGGGCGGTCTTCAGTGGCGCGCTGTATATCATAGCGTTGACAGTGGGTTACCTGCTGTACTCCCAGTTGCTCACGCCGATACATCCGGCGATAAACGGGATCGCGATCATCCTGCTCGTCCTTGTGGCCGTTTGGATAGCGGTCAGCACCGAGAGGGCGATCAGCCCGCAGAGCAAGTGATCGGATGTGCCCGTGACGCGGAGCGCCCGCCGGCGGG
>Ga0067045_1003951_pt1 | contig 26967 bp, 22 predicted proteins | sample TerdegcTABiofilm_FD_59184 | JGI IMG/M metagenome (GOLD analysis project Ga0067045, IMG submission 59184) | Combined Assembly of (Gp0054472, Gp0054536) Wastewater bioreactor microbial communities from Singapore -Terephthalate degrading... | reverse complement strand
ATTCGTTTTCTTCCACAGTATTAAATACGAAAAAATCGAAAATAAGTAACAAATTGGAAATTAAACTACGATTTTCTATAATTTAGAAATAAAAAAAGTCCCGTTTTTTATTAGAAAAGGGACCTTAAAGATTATGTATTTCTTATTTTGTTTATTCTTTTATAAATTTCCTTACTTCAGTTTTGCTTGCGTTTGTAAATCTAATTGTATATAATTAAAAAAACACAGCAAGAATATTCTTTTAGCTATCCTTACTGTGTCCTTATTAATTTTTTTAATTTTTAATTATTTTATTTATTTTTCATATCCTTATCGGGTGTGTTTGTGGGTTTATTTGGTCCCATCATTTTGTTTGGAGTTGGATTCCATAGTAAAAATTTGTCTGGGGATTGAACAAAAGTATTAATCATTGAATTCTTTCCTAAATTAGGCCTATTCTTTAATATTGGATATTTTTCTAGCAAATTCTTATTCAATTCGTCAAGCTTCGGTTGAACTTCTTGTTGAAGCTTCTGCAAATCGCTCTTAAGTTTATCATATTGCTTTGGATTATTTTGAATGATCTTATTGAGTTCAGCGGCATTGTCAGGATTTGGAGCAACATTGCCCGGTTTCATACTATTACCTTGTGGGTTGTTGCCTTGTGTATTATTGCCTTGTCCTTTGTTTTCCTTTCGCCTTTCCATTCTCTCTGCTCTCATATTAGTTCTAAGGTTATTTAACGTTTCAAGATCATTCTTGGAAATAGATTGGTCGAAGTTCTTTTGTATTTCAATTAGTTTGGGAAATACTTCAGTTTTATTAAAATTTTGCATTTCGGTCTGGTATGCCCTTAATGCAACTCTTTCGCTATCGCTCATTCCTTGATTTGGAGCTGCCATTACCGATACTGTTGCAACTACCATTGCAACAATTGCGAGATTAATGATTCTTTTTAACATATTACTACTCTTTTTTATTTTTAAAAACATAATTTAGACAACATAAATACGAAAAATGTTTAAAATTGTTATACTTTTTTAAAATTGATTTACTCTATACCCCTCTGCGTTCTGGGTCCCAGATAATTTTATGTATTTGCAATTGCAAACGAATAGGCAAGTGCGTTGCAAGTATCCACTGAGTTAAATCTATTGGCTCGATTTGACCTAAAACAGGAGAAAAAAGAATATTATCGGTAATATTAAATAAATTATTTCTTGAAACAAAATCCATTGCCCAATCGAAATCCCAGTGGTCGCTAATCGCAAATTTTATCTCATCTTTTTTATCTATATATTTTAAATTTTCTATTTTATTAAACTTTTCCATTTTCGATCCTGGGCATTTTATATCGAGAATTTTGATAATATTTTTATTTAATTTATCAATCGATTTACTCCCACTTGTTTCTATTGCCACAGTATAATTATTTTCCGATAAATAGTTCATTAAATCAATACTATTAGGTTGCACAAGCGGTTCGCCGCCCGTGAACTCAATAAAATTGCAATTGAAAGACTTAATTTGGTCCAAAATTTCTTGGTAAGTCATAATTTGTTCAATTTGCTTTATATCGAGTGCATAAGGAGTATCGCACCAGATACATCGGAGATCGCATCCTTGAAGGCGAATAAATACGCAGGGCAATCCTGCTCTTGTTCCCTCCCCTTGAATTGAATAAAAAATCTCTGATATATTTAAAGTATTATTTAAAAAATCGCCCGTTTTCATAAATAATTGTTTGAAAATTGTATAAACGAAGTTGATTTATGAAATAATATTTGAATAATTAATTTAAGTATATTTTGATGAAAAAATATAAAAAAACACAGCAAAAATGTATTTAAACTCTTTCTGCTGTGTTCTATTAAAAGTATTACTATACTTACTTAGCTTCGGTCTTTTATAGAATGCCTCGAAACTACTTCTGTTCAGGTTCAGTTGCTTTGTTTGTTTTGGCTTTTTTAGTTGTGGTTGTTTTTGCTTTTGTCTTGGTGGCTTTGACTTCTTTTTTTTCAGTTGGAGCTGTATCTTTTACTTTTGTCTTGGGAGCTGTTTTAACTTCTGAAGTTGGAGCTGTCTTTTCAGTTGCAGGAGCCTTCTTTACTTCTGTCTTTGTGGCTTTTGTTTTTGTCGTTTTTGTCTTTGGAGTTGCTTTGACAGCTTTTTTTTCAGTTGTTGTAGTTGTAGTCGATTTGACTTCTGATTTCGGTGCAGCTTTCATTTCTGTTTTTGTTGATTTTGCTTTTACTTCTGTTTTTGTTGCCTTTGGCGTTGCTCCTTTTGTATTTGTATTTGGAGCAGCCATAACTGACATTGTTGCAAATAAAATTGCAACCATTCCAAGATTAATGATTTTCTTATACATATTAGTCCTCATTTTTATTTAAATTCAGAATGTAGACAACAGAAAAATTAAAAAGGATTAAAGGAAGTGAAAAAAATTTTCAATATTTTTTTATTTCTATATAAATTTAAATACATAATTCCAGGGACATTATTCCAATTTTCAATTATTATAGGATTCTTTCACACTATTCACAACCTTAGTTGAATTTAAATGTAAAAATAATATAAATCAAAACGAAATTATTATTCAATATTAAAAAATAAAATACAACTGAATTGAACACATAACAATTAATAATTACTCTAATGATATAAAAATCATAGTAATATTTAATTTGTGCTTGGATGTTCCAGCAAATATTGAATGCGATTTAACATTTGCCGCTCCAATATCCCATTTGATTCCCAGAAATGAACTTTTGCTGTAGCGTGTTCCTCCATTCCACTTATCTCACCTTTTAATTTAACAATGGTTGTTCCATTTGGTTGTTCAGTAAGCCAAAATTTATATTGTATTCTTCCACTTGCCCACACTCCACCACGGATTATTGGAATTTGAACGCTATATTTTTTTAGAACATCCCATGTCGAATCAGTTTTGCCGACAATAACGCAATAATCAGAAAAAATCTTGCCTTTATAATAGCCTTCAGTTGTTTGATTATAATTTTTTTGCAAAATTTGGCAACTTTGCTCATCAATTGCTTTAATTACGGTATTCCACACTGTTTCAAATGATTGGGTGAATGTTCTTTCATATCCCTCAGGATTATATTGTGCTTTTACTGTATCTACTTTGAAAGGATTAAATTTATCCTCTTGCTCTTGCTGAGAGAAGAGATTTATATTGTACGAAAAAAATAAGCATATAGCCAAAAAAAATAACTTTTTCATCGGAATTTTCCCATTTTATATAAATACAAACATACGAAAAAATGAGCAATATGTCAATAGTATTAGTTTATTTTATCCAACAGCACAAAATTTTTTAATATGAATTAAAGAAAATATATAATTAATACCAGCAATAAAACGGGTGCCGAAAACATTATGCTATCAAATCTATCAAGCACACCGCCGTGTTCCCAAAATAATTTCCCCGAGTCTTTTACATTGGCATCACGTTTGAAGCTTGATTCAAGGAAATCGCCAATTTGTCCAAAGATTCCAATAATTAACCCATCCAGTAATAATATAGAAATTGGTAAATCAATTTTCAGAGCAAACCCCAGTAACCAAAATGATAATACTGCACTAATCAGACCAGCAATGCCACCTTCCCAACTTTTTTTAGGGCTTATGGAAGGAGCGATTTTATGTTTTCCCCATTTTTTCCCAATAAAATAAGCAAAGGAATCGCATATCCAAATTGTTGCAAAAAATACAAATAAATAATATGCCCAATTTGTATTGTTTGTAATCCCAAGTGAAAACAAGTAATTATAGAAAAAACGCAATATAATTAATGATGAAAATGGGATTAGCAAATAAACAAGTCCGCCAAATGTTGTCGATATGTTTGCAATTGCATTGCCATTATTGCGAAATAGACTTACGGTAAATAAAATTATAAATAAAATCAAAATTTGCTCAATCATTGCTATAAAGATGGAGCCAACATTATGGGTAACATAAGAAAATGTAAAAATCAAATAAATACTAAATAATATTGATAAGCCTGCAATTATACTTAGGGCAATTAGGGGATTGTACCCTTTTGCTTTTGCCAATTGATAGAATTCCCATAAACCAACAGAAAATAAAAATGCAAATGCTATAAAATAATACCATCCACCTAAATAAATAATTACCAGTACTAATGGGACACCAATTATACCCACAATTGTTCGTTTTGCAAGTTCGTTCATACTTCTCCTTCATTATTATATATATATTCAGGGGCAAAAGGTAATCTTTGGTCAATAAATAAAAATACCTCGCCCTCGTGTATTTCAATAGAAATTTCATCAGCAATTGCAATATTATGTGTCCCCTCTCTAATACCTAGTTCGAGAGCTTCTGCATCTAATTTCCAATATAAATTTTGTGTTGAAAGGATTGCTTTATTTTTTGGAATTAATGATATAATTTCATCTTTATGTGTTTTTAAATAAAATGATTTACTAATGCACATTCCATATCTGCCTTTATCGTAAATAGTCAGATTCATTGATTTTGAATAACGGCTGAGAACACTCCAATTATTTAATGAATGCTCATATAAACCGCCGTGAATCCCTAAAATCAATATTCTGTTGTGACCTTTTTCGGAAGCATATTTCAATGTTTTCTCAAAATCATTTGTTTCCTGTTCGGAAATTTTAATTAGTCTATCATTTGGAAATCCAGTTGCAATGGCATCATCGCTCGAAAAAGAATCCAAATCCCCAATGATATATTCAGGTATTATGCCATTTTTAATTAAAGATATGCCCGCCCCATCCGCTGCAAAAATTGGTACTTTTGGTAATTTTTGGATAATTTCATATTCATTGAATTCACCATTAAGAAAAATCAATAAATCAAAAAAATGATTTCCAAATGAAATTTCGCAAAATTTTAACCCCTTATTATCTTTAGCCAAATGCATTATTACTTTACAATAAATGATTAATTTTCAAAATTACAAAATTTTAGGGTCTTATATATTCAACAAAGTTATAATATGGCATACATAAATCTTTTTTATAAATTATTTAAAAATTATCATAACCTTATAAAAATTCTTAAATTTGTAAAATCATATAATTTCATTTGATGGTTAAAATAGATTTGCATAAATTATGGAGAAGAATTTCATTATATATATTTATTATATTGTTGGCATTATTTCCAATTTGCAAACTATTTGCTGACGATGAGATAACTCTTAAAAGCCAACAAACACTTAATTATATATCGCATAACCTAGTGCCATCTACTTTAAATAAGAATCTTTATGAAATAAATATTATAGAATTTGAAGGAATTAAATCTTTTAAATTAGATGAAGTAATTGAGGTTGTTCAAACACAATCGACTGTAAATAATATGCCATATAGATTTTTCAAATCTTTTTATAAAGAATTTGAGAAAAATCAAGCAACGCCAAAAATTTTACTTCATCAGTTCAAGCTGGGATTAGATATATTGGGTAAAGAAGTGCCATTTTTTAATAAAGAGCAAATCGAGGAAGATGCTACCTCGCTTGAAACTTTTTATCACGTAAATGGCTTTCATTTTGCAAAAGTATATTATCAATTCTATCCATCAAAAAATAAACAGATTAATATTCTAAAATTTATTGTAAATGAGGGTCCTCAATTTTTTATAGATACAATAAATTATCAAGGATTAGAAAAAGTTAATAATGAAATACTAATAAAAATTGAAAGAGCTCGTTTTTTAAAAAGGGATTCAAAATTTAGTGAAGAAAAAATCACATTAGAAATTCAGAAGATAATAAATTTATTAAAAAATAGTGGATACTATTACGCCACAACTCAGCAACCTATTGTATTGATTGATACAATATCGCAAAGAGATAGCATTATAATTCCGCTTGATTGTGGAAAAAGGTACAAAGTAGGCAGAATAGATTTTATTGATTCTACGCGTGGGCAACCTAAATTAGCGTATCAAGTAAAAATAAAATCTCTTGAGTTAAAGCCGGGCGATTGGGCGAGCCGAGAAAAGGTAATTGAATCAACTAGTAATCTACTTTCTCTCGGGACATTTGAAATTGTGGTAATAGATACAACCTCACAATTTGCACCACAAAATGATTCAACATTAAATTTTGCATCATATCTTTTTTATCGCAAACAGCAAGAATGGGATGTAGGCTTATCTTTTAATCAGACAAGAATTGATAATTTACTGAATTTTGGTTTAGAAGTCTATTATCGACATCGCAATTTCTTAAATGCCGCACAGAATTTTTCTCCCTTTTTTAATGTTTATCTTAAAGATATAAATAATACTATATCCACAGGAAATTTTGAATTGGAGGGGCAAATTGGATTTCGCTATTCTCAACCAATTTTATGGACTATTGCGAACTCACGGGTCGGATTATCAGCAAGCCTTTCTTATTCTCAACGCTTGATGAATAATTATTTTAGAATTTCCACATTTTCATTTCCTTTGAGTTTTCCAATAAAATTTCCTAAAATAACTTATTTTGATAACGGTAGCATTGATTTCCAATTTACACGTGATGAACCCATCAATTTTGCATCATCAATGAATCGCGCTTATAAATTGGCAAAGAATGCACAGGATACAAATAATATTATGCAGGCATTTTATCTTTATAAAAGTATGGCTGATTATTTATCGAGTCCCACATTTCATTTACTAACATCGAATTCTATTGGGTTTTCTATGACAGGGGATTCGCGAAATAATGTGCTTTCCCCTACAAAAGGATATTTAACATTTGTGGGAATAGATGGCTGGAACCCCTTATTTTTCTTTGACCCACTTTGCGGATTATCGCGTTATATACGCTTGCAAATTGGCCATAGTCAATATTTTTCGCTATCACCTACAACAGTTTTTGCCTATAAAGGAAGATTTGGAAGCATTACACTACTGCAAAAGGGAAATTCATTTATTCCACTAAATGTTCAATTTTTCTCAGGTGGTCCCAATAGCGTTAGAGCTTGGCCCGCAAGAAAATTGCGTTATGCAAAGCCATTAAGTGATACTACAATGTCGGCAAATACAATTGATTTTTTGCAAAATTTTGTCGGTAACGGCGTAATTATTGAAGGTAGTGCAGAATTTCGTTTTGGATTTAAAAAATTTCCAGGATTAAGTACAGGCTTGGCAAATATTATTTCTAATATGGGGACTACATTATTTCTTGACTTTGGAAATTCATTTCATTGGTACCTTGAAAATACTGACTATAAAGTGACATTCACAGATTATTTCACAAAGCTTGCCGTTGGTGTTGGTATTGGCTTGCGTTACCAAACTCCAATTGGTCCCATCAGATTGGATTTTGCATTTCCTGTTTATGATCCATTAAAGCAATATAAGCCATTCTCAAAAACGCAAGTTAGCTTTGGAATTGGAAACGCATTTTAAAAGAAAAATAATAAAAATACAATTTTTACTCTATTAAAAAAATTAATTATAAAAGGGGGAAGACATTGCAACCCCCCTTAAAGAAACAATCAATTTTTTATTATTTTTTCGACCATTTGCTTTCCATCTTTATAAAATCGTATTGTGTAAAATCCTGTTGGTAAAGATGAAATATTTATTTTTTCTGATTCAATTAATCTTGATTGGAAACAATTGCCCAGCATATCATAAATTTGATACTGCCAGCCAATATACGATGATGCATTTAAATAATCCTGAGCTGGATTTGGGAAAAGAGGATTGAAATATTGATTTTGATATTCTTTTACATCTACTCCCGTAAGTAAATCGCTGATTTTTGCACGGTAAAAACTTTTTAAACCAGATATTGAATATAGATTAACAAAAATATATTCTCCATTAATTGCAAAATGTGTTCTATCTGTAGTTCCACTAACTTGCATCCCTGAATTATGGGCTTCCCAGGTCTTGCCTTTATCTTTAGAAATAAATACTCCATTGTGATAACATTTTAAATATAAATTTTCCCCATCGTTAGCAATTGCGTTAATCCAATTTTCAACCAAATCACCATATCGAAATCTGATATCAGTTTTCACCCAAGTCTCACCAAAATCTTCGGATATTACCAAACCGTCTGCAACACCTACATAAACGTAATTATCAAGCAAAGAGATTGCATTTATTTGCTGGTCAGTAAATTTGTATTGTTGCCAGGTATTGCCCAAGTCCGTTGATTTATAGAGACCTAAGCCCCAAGTTCCTGCAAAGATAGTATTTCCACGAATTGCTACGGGTAAAACGTAGTGGTTTTTGGCAAAGCTTCTGAACTGCCAAGTAATGCCCATATCGGTAGATAATAATACACCATCTGATATGCTTGCCACAACATTATTTCCATCTACAGATATTTCATAAACAGTTTTACTCGATAATTTCTTTGTTGTATCACTAGCGCATTGAATCCAATGCATACCTCTATCAGAAGACATAAACAAACCAGAGAAATTGCCTACAAAAATATTATCTCCCGCAGCTTCAACAGCGGTTATGTACGATTTAACAAGTCCATTTTCATTCCAAACCCACGTTACTCCCTGGTCAGAAGAAACGGCTAATTTTTGAGGTGTTCCTGCGTAAATTATACCATCTGCAGCTGATAATGCAGTTGGATTTGCATAAGCAATACTTTGATAAATCTTTTCCCAGCTTGCGCCCATATCAGTCGATGAGTATATTGTGTGGCCATCTTCATCAATAGCAAAAAAGTAATGACCATTATAAGTAAAATCATAAATATATCCTAGTTCATTACCTTTTGCCGTCCAATCTTTACCACTGTTCGTTGACAGATAAATATTACCATCAAAGCCATTAACAAAAATAATAGAATCTTTCAAAAACATTGACATTACTTGTAAATTACCTGATGTGATTTTGACATTACTCCAACTTTTTCCATTATCAGGAGACATTATTAATGTCCAATAATTATATTCAATAGCAAAAATACTATCCCCTTTTAGTGCAAAATATCGAACTTGCAAAGTATCTGAATTTCTCATAACAGGTTGCCAATTCTCACCAAAATCAGTAGATGTAAATAATCCACCGTAATAATATGTGACGCTGCCAATTTTTTCTTCTTTCGTTGATGATGCCCAAATTTCGTTATTTCTTACATCATATAAGGCAATATCACTATATGGCAGACCCTTTATATCAATTGGCATCCAGTGATCACCCCAATCTGAAGAATAAAAAATACCATTTTCAGGTGCATTTATATATATTTTATCATTATCAAAAGAGATTTCTTTTACAGTAAAATTTATACCATTATTTTTTGGAATCCAACTGTTGCCCATATCCGTTGAGATATAACATCCATTGTTTGTCCCAACAATAAGTTTGTTATTAATTATTTTATGTATCCATATATAATCATTATCGATTATAGCTGTATCCCAGGTATTTCCATTATTCAGAGATATTAAAAGTGGACCCTCTAATTTGGCCATAATTGTATCATTATATGAAACAATATATGATATTGAAGGTGCATCGTGTAACCAACCCGGAACCAATTCCCATTGAGAATACAAAGAATTTAATGATAAGAAAAAAACCAAAATAAGGATTAATTTTTTCATTTTATTTCCCTTTTTTATTAAATTAATAAGTTTATTTATTGTATTAAGACAAATTTAAATAAAATAAATTAAATAATAATACACAAAAATAATTTTTTATTCAAATTCATTTTTAAATACATAATCCTTCTAATCGTCAAAATCAATTTTAGTAATTCTTGAAAAATGAATTTTCTCAATCCTCTTGTTCTGTTCGGGTTAATAGCAGCGTCGATACCTATTATATTGCATTTGTTAAACTTACGGAAACTGCGCACTGTTGAGTTTTCGAGTATAAAATTTTTAAAAGAATTACAAAAATCGCAAATTCGCAGGCTTAAAATCAGGCAAATCCTTCTGCTTGTCTTGCGAACCTTACTAATCATCTTTATTGTGCTTGCATTTTCGCGTCCTGTTATCCAAGGCACATTGCCTGGTATGACAAAATATGCGCAAACGAGTGCTGTAATATTATTTGATAATAGCCCAAGTATGAATTATTCAGATGAATTTGGCAATAGATTTAATTATGCAAAGCGAACCGCAAGGAAATTGATTGAGCAATTTCGTTCAGGCGACGAAGTTGCCATTATTCCAATGAGCGATTTGAAAGAATTCGGCAATTACAATTTTTCAAGGGATTTGCAAAATTTAAAAGAGCAAATAAATAGAATTAATATCGGCTATTCTGTCGCAGATTTAGATAAATCAATTTCTCTATCTTCAGCATTATTCGAAAATTCTCGAAATATTAATAAAGAAATATTTATAATTTCAGATAATCAATTGATTAATTTCAAAAGCATTGATACAATTTCAGAGCAATCGCAGAATAATTCAATTATAAAAAAATATCAACCATCCATCTATTTTCTTGAAGTTGGTGCGAAATCAAAAATCGATTATGCAAATTTATCAATTGATTCCGTGCAATTGCTCACTCAAATTTTCCAGCCAAATAAACCTGTTCAAATTCTTGCAATTATTCATAATTATTCTCAGCAAGACCAGCCTTCAGCGATTTTGAGTATTACATTTAATAATGATCGTGTTGCACAAACAGAATTCAACATAAATGCAAATTCAACAAAATCTGTAAATATTTCATCAAATCCAAAGGATTATAAAATCGTTTCCGCCGAAGCAAAACTCGAAAGCGACGCTTTGGAAGAAGATAATTCCAAATATTTTGGATTTATAATGCCACGTACTCCACGAATTGCAATAGTTGATGATGAAAAAAATCCTTATCTACTTTCTGCATTGGGTGTAAATAATTTGAATAATTTATATAATGCTGATGTATTGACTGTGAACGATTTTAATAACAGAACAATCACAGATTATGACGCTTGTATTATAAATTCATTAAAGAATTTGACAGTAGAAAAATTACGTCAATATATAGCAAGCGGTGGCAAGGCAATAATTTTTGCTGATGATATACTATCGCAATCACCTAATTATTTGGATTTACTTGGAATTCAAAACGGTCGGCTAACACAATATCCCGAGGGTCAGATGCCTGTTGTATCGCAAATTCAAAAGCTTTCGCCAATCTTTGAAGGTGTATTTACAGATAAATCATCTTTTAGCTTGAATGAGAAAATTCGATTCAAGAAATTATATTCAATCTCAACAGGTTATCCATTAATACAAACTACATCTGGGGATCTTGCTTTTGAGAAAACAATAGAAAAGGGGAAAATTATATTTATTTCTGCACATCCCTCACTCGAATGGGGAGGCTTTCCCATTTCTTCATTATTTCCCGTGTTTATAAATCGCTCTGTTGAATATCTTACAATGATTCCTGAAATTTCAAGAACGGCGACAATAGGAGAAACCATTCAAATAACAATACCCGAAAATTATGCAAAAGGTTCAAGCTTCAAAGTAATTGACCCTTTGAAAAATGAATCGGTTGTTTATGCACCAAATCTCTCCAATGGAACTACACTGAGGCTTGATAATCTCAAAATGCCAGGAAATTATATTATTTATAATCAATCCCAGGAACCCGTTGCAATGGTATCTGCTAATATCGATAAGCGAGAATCCGATATTACCAAAATAAATAACAACACAATTGAATCTCAATTAAAGAAAAAATACGGCGACAAATTAAATGTTTCTTTTATTGAGGATTTATCTTCACTTGAGAAAAGCATCCAGCGGATACGTACTGGCTCGGAGCTCTGGCAATTGTTTGTGGTACTTGCATTGCTGACTGGTATTGCAGAATTGATTGTGGAACGTGTCACAAAAAATGATGTTGTGGAGTGAAGATAGAAATAGAATAAACCCTCCAAGTATCAATATAAAAAATATTTATATAACTTTTAACGTTATAATATAATTATAATTAAAAAATGAGGTATTATTATGAAGCTCAAAAGATATTTTATTATAATTTTTTTAGCTTCTTTCTCTCTATTTTTGTTTAATGCAAGCAAAACAATTGCTCAGCAATATCCCGAGAAAAAATTTATTTGGCAACGAATAAAATTTGAGGATTCCACTTGGTATGGCAGAACAATTGAAATGAAAGCTGTAAAGACTTCAAATAACTTATTAATCATTGGAGGGCAAACTTTATATTCATGGAATAAAAGACCTATCTCAATTTCATCAGACTATGGGGAAACATGGAAACGATATAATTATGATCATCCTGTTGATTTTATTGTCGATAGCAAAAACCGTTTAGTAATTTATGGAGATTACGATTCCCTCTCTCAACTTTTGCATATTGTTGATTTGAATTCATTTGAAGAGCAAACACTACAAGTACAAACTACATTTCCAATTAAACAATTAATCGAAATAAGTGAAAACAATTATATAGCAAAGGCAATTAATTACATTGACACATATTTATATTTAATAAATTTAAAAGAACAATCTACCACACAAATTCTACCACGAGATGATACTACAGGGGTCTATGCTAAACTTAAATATGTTGAAAATTTATTTAAGGGATCCCAACCAAATAGAATTTGCGTAGTTGATGGCTATTACCCAGGTGGGCTTTATTATACAGATGATTTATTTAATACTGTACATCAATTTTTGACAGATTCGAATGTGACAGGGCAAAGTACTATTTGGGAAATGAAATATGATGATGGCGTTTGGTTATGGGGTGGCTATACCTGGGAGGGATATAATGTAACATCAGTAAATTTGTGGAGAATCAAAGATGAAAGTGGGAAAAAAGACTTAATCTTGCAAGATTTATATCCACCAGTGAATTATATCACACCCTATACTATGTATGCAGCAAGCAATGCTAATTATGTATTTGTATTGAACGGAGCAAATCATATAATTTATAATAATGAGCAAGATTCATTATTTTATTCAGATGATTATGGGGATACATTCTATAGTGTTCCATTACCACCAATTGCCCATCTTAAATATGCTATTACTCCATCGGTCACTTATGATGGACATCCGATTGTTATTTTATCGTATGGGGATACATCCGAGGTACATTTTGAAAGCGAGCTTTATATAGGTTATCAGGATACAACATCTGTAAATAATCCAAAAGAAAATTCAAATATCACCATTTTGCCTAATCCCGCAAGAGATTATCTCATAGTTAATATGCCTTATAATAATGACCCAAGCGAGCAATGGCAATATAATATAATAAATTTTCTGGGCCAGAATGTGCAAAGTGGTTATTTAAAAAATAATAGAATTTCAATAGCGGAATTGCCAACGGGTTTATATTTTATAATTTTAAAATTGCCATATTCAATAAATAGCAATAGATCTTTGCCATTGAAATTTATAAAGGAATAAAAATATTAATGAAAATTTAATAAGGGAAAAAATATAAAGGATAATCTTAGAAAAATGAAAGATCTGAATTTTTGATACGTATATATATATAGGCAAATATGAAAAATATTTGCATATTAAAAAATATTTATTTATCAAAATTATAGGAATTTTTTAAAATGAAAAATTTTTCAAGACTGCGGATGTTAATAATAATGAGTATAGTTCTATTCTCATTATCAACATATTCAAGCAAAAGCACAACACAAAATCCTTCCCAGACCACGAATGTAAATGTGGGCCCATGCTCTGGATATGTTACTACATGTGTATCAAAAACACCTTCACCAACTGAACCTTCAAAGATCACAGTATGGGTACATCTGCATGTTGATTGTGGTCCTCTAGGTTCTCATGACTGGCAAGGAAATATATGGGATGGACCTTTATCATTGAAATTTCCAGATGGGACAGAAATACCTTTTGATTCAAGCTTAATTTTTAATAATTCTGATATTATCACAAATGTTTCTTATTTTCCTTCTTTTGATTCTTCAACTAATTTTGAAGAATGGTCACCCACAAGTTATAATATCAATTTTAGTGATAGCGCAACACAACAACTAACAGGTATCCTTGAGAAAACTGATACTGATGCTATACCAATTTATTATACTTATAAAACATATTATTCTCCTCATAAAATTAGCGATACTGATTTAGTAGAGATTATTCAAGCAATAAATTATTCCGACCCATCTTATCAAGCAATGACAGTATTTCCAAATCCTGCAAATGAAAATATAACAATTTCATTTAATTTCTACCCACAAATTGATGGTTATCCTTCTTTGGTAGGCAATACACTTGACTACTTGAAAATATATAGCTTGGAGGGTAAAGTTGTATATGAAGAATCAAATATTCCATCGCGTGAAAATAAGAAAATTGACATCAAATCATTATCGAGCGGAACATACATTATAGAAATAGCCGTAACCAACGTTAATTTGAAATGGCATACTATGTTTAGTATAATGAGATAATTAGTAGGGGCAATAGTAAGGGCAATTCATAAATTGCCCTTACTTGTTTTATAATTTATTCTTATTTTTGAATAATGTATTTGCATAATTAAAAAATGAATGGAGTATTTTCTGATTCTGTTATTACACAGTGCAGGCAAGATGTATTAAAAAAATTAAAAAGTAAATTCAAAAATTGCCAAACCGCAGATATTGAGGATGCTATAGAAAATGCAATTTTTAAATATATACAGGCAATTAATAATAACGATAGAATTGAAAGATTTGATTCAAAAGGAAAATTTGAATCTTGGCTCTATATAGTAACAGAAAATGAGATTATTGATATAATGCGAAAGAATAAGAAATTTATTAATTATGAGGATGAAAAGGAAACCGATAATGATGAGCAACTATTTCAAACTTGTGGTGAATTTATTGATGATAAGATTCCATTCATTGAATTCATTACTGAAAAACAAGATGAATATAATATTGATAATATCTTAAAAAACTTTTGGAATTTAGTAACGAAGGAGGATAAGTTAGATTCCGAAGAAATAATAATATTGCAAAAACATCATATTGAAGGAATTGATTTAAAAACATTAGCTGGGGAGATGAGAAAAACTTCAAATAGTATATATCTTAAAAATATAAGGTTAAAAGAAAAAATAAAGGAAATTTTAAAGAAAAAAAATATAAAAAATATAGAAGATTTGGATTATTGAAACACATATTTTCCCCCTTTTTAGTTTTTGCTCCTGAAAACTAGCGATATTGGGACACCCTCCAAATTGAAATTAGCTCGCAATGTGTTTTCGAGAAAGCGACGGTAATTTGTTGGAACTAATTGCGGAAAATTGCAAAAGAATGCAAAAACAGGTGGTGCTACCTTCACTTGCGATATAAAATTAATACGCAAATCCTTGCCTTGAATTGATGGTGTTGGATTTTTTTCCAAAATTGGTAGCAATGTGGAATTAAGCTCAGAGGTTTTGATATGTGTGGTTCGACGCTCCTGAATTGATTTTGCTAACTCTATAACTTTAGTAATTCTTTGCTTAGTCAAAGCAGAAATGAATACTAATGGCAAATACTTATAGCTTGGCATTTGATAATAAAATTCCTCAATAAATTTTTGAGCAGTTTTATCATCTTTTTCAACTAAATCCCATTTATTTACTGCAACAATAATTCCTTTCCTTGCTTCATCGACTTGATTAATTATTTTTTTATCTTGATCTTCAAGTCCACGAGTTGCATCCAGCATAACCACCACAACATCGCTTCGCTCAATTGCCCGAGATGTTCGTAAAATACTATAAAATTCCACATTTTCCTTTATATTGCTTTTCTTGCGCAAACCCGCTGTATCAATCAGTATAATTTCTTCATTATAATATTTCATAATACTATCAATTGAGTCGCGTGTTGTGCCTGGTATATCAGTGACAATCGAGCGATTTTTCCCAAGCAAAGCATTGGTAAGGCTGGATTTGCCTGAATTTGGTCGCCCTACAATTGCAACTTTCAATCGATTATCTTCTGTTTCATCTTCATTATCTTCGGGCAAATTTTTTACTAATTCATCTAAAAAATCGCCCGTATTATGTCCATTAATAGCAGAAATTGGAAATGGTTCGCCAAGTCCCAGATTATAAAATTCATAAGAATAATTATCCTGAATAGTATTGTCGCACTTATTTACAACGAGAATGACAGGCTTTTTAGAAGTTCTCAAAATCTCGGCAATATCAAGATCATAAGCAGTGACACCATCGCGGGCATCCACAACGAAAATTACAGCATTTGATTCTTCAATTGCAATTTGAGCTTGCTCACGAATTGCAGATTCAATTGCACGGTTATCTCCTGGGATAAATCCACCTGTATCAATAACTTGAAATTGCTTGCCATTCCATTCACTCATCCCATAAATTCTATCGCGAGTTATACCAGGTTCAGACTCGACAATAGCCTCACGTTTGCCGACTAATCGATTAAAAAGAGTAGATTTTCCCACATTTGGACGCCCAACAATAGCCACTAAATTCATTTTTCTTCTATAATCTTTATTAATTATATAATTTTGCAATATATCATTTAAAAAACGAATGGAAAGCAATTTAATTGGTAAAAAAATATTACTTGGTATAACAGGTTCGATAGCCGCATATAAAACACCGATGCTTGTGCGGGAATTAGTCAAGCTTGGTGCAGAAGTCAAAACGATTTTGACACCATCAGCAAAAGAATTTGTTGCTCCCCTTGCATTGCAAAGCGTAAGCAAAAACCCCGTGATAATTGATATGTTTGACAAAGATGTACAAAATCAAGGTGCATGGCATATTCAACTTGCTCACTGGTGCGATTTAGCAATAGTTGCACCCTGCACAGCATCAACACTTGGCAAACTAGCAAATGGAATTGCAGATAATGCATTAATCGCCGTTATGATTGCGCTACCAAAAAATAAACCTTTATTAATAGCTCCCGCAATGGATGAAACAATGTTCAATCATCCATCTACACAAAGAAATATAGAATTACTCAAGCAATANGGTGCAATTGTAATTCCTCCTGAGAGTGGAGAGCTTGCAAGTGGATTGANAGGNNCAGGTAGATTGCCTGATTTTTCTATTATAATTAATGAAATTATAAAAGCACTTAATATTAAGCAGTCAACTAATAATATAAATGATTTACTTAATAAACCTCAGGAAACATTAGATGAAGCAGTCGAAAAAATAAAATTTAATACTGAATTGGAACTGGAATTTTTAAAGCACAATATACAAATTGATAAATTAAAGGAATATTATAAAGGAAAAAAAATATTAATCACGGCGGGACCAACGGTTGAAAATATCGATCCGGTGCGGTATATTTCAAATCATTCAAGCGGAAAAATGGGCACTGCCCTTTCCGAAGCTGCAAATTCGATTGGTGCAGAAGTAATTTTGATTGCGGGACCGATTTCTATTAATACATCTGATAGTATTAAAAGAATTAATGTAAAAACAGCAGAAGAAATGTATAGTGAAACAATGAATTATTTTCCCGAATGCGATATTGCAATTATGGCAGCAGCTGTTGCTGATTACACACCAAAGGAAAAATATAATGAAAAAATAAAGAAAAATGAAAATCAAGGAACTTTGACAATTGAATTAGTTCCAACAAAAGATATACTTGCCGAAATTGGAAAGCAAAAAAAGGCAAATCAAATAGTTGTGGGATTTGCTCTTGAAACTGAAAATGCAATAGAAAATGGAAGGCAAAAACTTATTGCAAAAAATGCTGATATTATTTTAATAAATTCAGCAATGCAAGATGAATCCGTCTTTGGTAGTGAGTATAATAATATAATAATCGTCGACAGGAAAGGAAATATTGAAGAATCTGGAAAAATGGAAAAGAAGCTCTACGCATATAGGATTTTACAATATATGAAAGATTATATAACAAACAACATTAATTAATTTGATTAATTGACGATAAAATTTAAATGAAAAGCAAATAATATGGCAGAAAATCAAAATATACACGAATCTGAATTATGGATTGATAGAGGTGATGAATTTAGCGCTCACGATGATATAATCAGAGCAATTGAATGCTATGGAAGAGCAATCGAGTTCAATAACCGATCATATACAGCATATTTCAAGCGTGGAACTATGTATGAAAAAAATAAAGAATATGCAAAAGCAATAGATGATTTCAATAATGCAATTTCACTCAATCCCGAATTTTCATTTGCTTATTTCAGAAGAGGAAGTGTATATCTAGAAGTTCATCAATATGAAAATGCTTTGAACGACTTTAATAAAGCAATTGAATTAAATCCAAATTTATCATTTGCTTACCACAAAAGAGGGTTGATTTATTTAAAAGATAATGAATTAGACTTAGCTCTTGAGAATTTTAATCGAGCAATTGAGCTTGATGAATCTTCAAGTCAATCGTATTTTCAAAGAGGCAATATTTATTTTACTCGGAACGAATTTATGAAAGCATTGCAAGATTATACAAAATCCTTGCGATTAGAACCATCAAATACAATAGCATTAATATCGAGGGGATTAACTTATTTAAATTTAAATAATTATTCTGATGCATTAAATGATTTCACATTAGCAATTAAAATTAATCCAAATCAATCACTTGCTTATAATTACAGGGGAATGACTTTTGTCAAATTGAAGGATTATGTTTCGGCACTTAAAGATTTTCAGGCTTTACTTGAATTAGAACCTAATAATTCTGAAGTATATAATAATTTAGGGGTGGTACATTTTTCAATGAAAGAATTCCCATCTGCCGTACAAGATTTTTCCAATGCTTTAGAATTAGATCCAAATTCTGCACAGATTTATTTCAATAGAGGCAATGCGTACTATTATTTACGAAAATTTAATGAAGCAATTTCAGATTATGATAATGCTATTTATCTTGACCCAAGAATGTATTGGGCATATTATGGAAAAGGGAATGTGCTTTTGATGAAAAATAAAACAATGGAAGCAATTAAAGAATATACAAAAGCTATTTCAATAAATCCAAAATTCTATCAAGGATACATAAGCAGAGGAAATGCATTTATGAAAATTCGTTATTATTCAAAAGCTGAAGAAGATTACACATTAGCAATTGAAATAGAACCAAAGAATTCTGTCGGTTATTTAAATAGAGGAATTGCATTCAAAACAAACAAACAAATAGACCATGCTGCTCGTGATTTTAAGGAATTCTTAAGATTAGTCCCTGATTCCACAAAAGCAGCACAGCAAGTAAAAAGATGGTTAAAATCAATGAATTATGATATTGATTAAAAAATATATAACAATTCCCTGATAGTCTATTTCAATATGATATGTAAGAAGAGTTCAATATTGTCATAAAAATAACTATCGTTTATTTTCAAAGAATTAGGCTGAGATATATATGTGATTTTATTATTTCTTCTACTAATATAAGAGAGAGCATAGAATCCATCATCTTTGCCAATTTTTGAAAAATATACGACAAATCTTAATTCCACAGGTTTGTTCTTAAGGAACATATTTGCAATAGTAAAATACGAATTATCTGGTTTTCTATCAATCTTTTTATTTACAATTCGTAATTCAGGGAAACTATCGCAATTGAAAAAACCCGGTGAACATACAGCTTCCAATATCTGTTGTTCGTTCAATCCAGAATCCCTTTTAGTAATCTGAATATTTTTCATATCGGCTATAAATTCGTAAGACTTCATTATAGTATCAACAAAGTTAATCTGACCGCTCTTAAAATTAATCTTACCTTCGACAACTCCTTTTTCTGTTTGTATAGTAAATGTAATATAGCTTTGCTTTAAATCTAGTTTTCGAGATATTTCCTTTTGTGCAAAAATGAGATTTGTTGAACAGAGCAACACAATTGTAATTGCCAGGCACTGTAATAATCGAGCTTTCATTTTAAAACCTCTTGAAATTAAAATTAAAAAAATTACTAAAATATCAACGAATAACAATAGAAAAAATTAATATTATATTGATTTTCCTATTCTCTGACTTATTATATCAAGTACTTTTTGAGCTTCTTGATGTGCAACATCAACAATTTGTTTGGCTTCATCAAGGATAGTGTTTCTATAATTTTCATCTTCGACCATTGGAAGGTTAATTAATACATTTTTATAAGCTCCCCAAATACCCGTTTCCAAAGCTTTAGCGCCGACTTCAACATCAGAATGCGATGCAATATTTCCATAAGTGGCAATAGCTTGCATCTCGTTCCAAATAGAATTTGCTAATTTCATTGTTGTAAGCGGCACTTCAATTGCTTTAATGATACCTTCCTGCATTTTTTGATTGCGAATTTTTTCCTCTTCAGCAGTATCCTTAGGCAAATGCATTGCTCTCATATATTCATTAAAAGCCTGAGTGTCACGATCAATCATTGGTATTAGTGCTTGTGTCGTATCATAAAGTTTTGGCAGTACGGAGCGAATTTCCTTATCAACATTCTCAAATTTCCGGATTCCATAAGTTAATTGCCCCACCATCGTGCCTAAACCCGCTCCAATAGCTGCAATTGTTGCAGAGGCAGATCCTCCACCTGGTGATGAAGTTCGTGCTGCAATTTCATTAATAAATTCCTTAACTGTTAAATTTACAAGTCGCTCGCTTGATTTATCTTCAATCATATACTCAATTATCTTCTTTTTTGGTTCAAATTTTGAAATTGAATTAAGTCCTAGTCTATCAATAACGAGTTTGATTTTTTGTTCTTCCTCGAGAATCAGTAAATTTTCATTTTTTATGTAATAATCGGCTGCCATTAGAATTGCCCTCAAAGGAATTAATCCAACCAATTCCGAGCCTGCAATTCCAACATTAAGCAGTTTAGCCTGAGCTTTTGCAGATTCAAAAGCAATATGAGGGGGAGTGATCTCATAATTTGTAAGATTCATTGAAATTTGAGCCATATTATATTCATCAACCCACCAACCGATTGCCTTTACTTCTTTTAATAATCCAGGATTATCAATGCCACGTCCTGTTTCACGCAAATTTAATGCAATACGATGAGCTTGTTGCTTTGTACCAAGCACATTAACATTATAAGCAATTAAAAAATTTCTTGCCCCAGTGGCTGTTGCACCCCAATTGGGAATAAACTGAGCAGGGCCGAAATCGGGTTTCCATTCAGGTTTCTGCAGCTTCTCGGGTAAGCCTTCATACTCGCCAGATCTAATATCAGGCAATTTTCTACGATAATCAGCTTTTGCTGAATATTCATACAAATATATTGGAATTCCGAGTTCAGCAGCAGCTCGGCGTCCGAATTCCTCTGATAATGCAACGCACTCTTCCATAGTGACATCTGAAACGGGAATAAATGGGCAGACATCCATTGCACCCATTCGTGGATGCTCGCCTTTATGATGTCGCATATCTATTAATTTATATGCGATCCGAGCTGATGCAAGAGCCCCCTCCAACACTGCTTCAGGGGAGCCAACGAATGTATATACAGTTCGATTTGTCGATTTGCCAGGATCAACGTCTAATAATGTACAACCAGGAGTATTTTTTATAGCATTTGCAATTGCTTCTATGATTTCAGAATTTCTTCCCTCAGAGAAATTTGGAACACATTCAACTATTTTTTTCATAAGTTATTATATTTTTTTTATTTTATAAATTTCAATATTATCAAGATTTCCAATCCATCTTTTAACGGTCTGGTCTTGGGGAAAAATTAAAAAGTAATTTGAAAATATACGTTTTTCATCATCTTGTGAAACAGAATTAAATTGTAAATAGATTTTATATTGTTTCAAATAAGTGGTTAATTTTTCAAGTTGTTGAATATTCTTTTTTGACAAAGATTTATCTATATTTTCAAGTCGTGTTGTGTCTTTTATTGTAATTTTTTCTTGAAATGCAATAAAAACAGGTATCTTAGAAATATTTGAAGAAATATCAGAATAAAAAAACTTTTGACTACTTCCATCTTTAGAATGTGCAATAAAAATCATATCTTCAATTTTCTCATTTGTCAAGTCGCATACTTTCTTGTTAATTACTTCATTAAATTCGTAGCCCACAACTGATTTAAAAAACTTCTTATTTTTAAAATATAAATTAAGCAAATCACGGGTTAAATTATTAGTAAAAGATGTATCACTTAAATCAATTTTGCATACAAGTTCCATTTCTTCAGAAAATGCGATATTTTGTTGTATGTGCAGTAATAGGCAAATAAAGATAAATAATAATTTTTGTAAGTTTCTCATAGTGCAAAATTGAATTAAATACAAAATTAAACATAAAATTGTAGCTAATAAGTTTTTTAATGTTCTATTTTTCAATTTATTATTTGACTTGTCGTCAATACTTTTTATTTTAAAAATCTAATTTTCTATGTATAAAATCGATGATGATGTAGAAGGATTAAAAGCTCTATCACAAAAAATTAAAGATATACGCTCAGAGATTGCAAAAGTTATTATTGGACAAGAAGATATTATCGAACAATTAATGGTTTCAATTTTTGCAAAAGGGCACGTGTTGCTCATAGGTGTTCCTGGACTTGCCAAGACGTTGCTTGTGAGAACACTATCTCAGGCATTAGATTTAAAATTCAGCCGCATTCAATTTACACCCGATTTAATGCCGGGCGATATTACAGGAACCGAGGTTATTGAAGAAAACGTTTCAACAAAAGAAAAGATATTTAAATTTGTGAAGGGACCAATATTTGCAAATATCATTCTTGCAGATGAAATCAATAGAACACCACCAAAAACTCAAGCCGCTTTGCTTCAGGCAATGGAAGAGAAAGAAGTTACAGCATCCGGCACAACATACAAATTGGAAGAACCATTTTTTGTGCTATCTACTCAAAATCCAATTGAGCAAGAGGGAACATATCCACTTCCCGAAGCACAATTGGATAGATTTATGTTTAATATATGGCTCGATTACCCAAGCTTCGAGGAAGAAATGGAAATTGTGAGGAAAACCACAACAGAATTAACCCCACAAGTAAATAAAATTTTAAATGCTGATCAAATCATCGCATATCAGAATCTAGTTCGTAGAATCCCTGTTGCTGATAATGTTGTAAAATTTGCCGTAGAACTTGTTAGAAGTACAAGACCTGCAACAACTAATTTCAAAGTAGTAAAAGATTTTATTAGTTATGGTGCGGGACCACGCGGTTCGCAATTTTTGATACTTGGTGCAAAAGCCAGAGCCGCTCTTTATGGAAAATATACTCCCGACATTGAAGATATTAAAGCAGTAGCATTGCCTGTTTTACGCCATAGAATCGTTACAAATTTCAATGCAGAAGCTGAAGGAGTGTCAATAAATCAAATTATAGATGAGATTCTAAATCAAATTAAAATATAATATGTCAGAACTCACTATTGAACGAAGCAAAGAGATTCTAAAAAATGCAGAAGGTCAAGAGATCGCCGTCATTGGTGATATTATGCTTGACAGATTTATCTGGGGTAATGTGTCGCGAATATCACCTGAAGCACCCGTGCCTGTGCTTGAATTTGAAAGAGAAACCTATCATTTGGGGGGTGCTGCTAATGTCGCCAGCAATATTAAATCATTAGGTGCAAAGCCCATATTACTTGGGGTATTGGGAGATGATAGAGAAAGCGAAATTTTTCTTGATATTATGAAACAGCAAGGTATGACTAATGATGGCATTTTTATTGACCCTGATAAAAGCACTACTGTCAAAACCCGATTGATTGCTGTCAATCAACATATTGCCCGAATTGATAGAGAAAGCAAGCAATATATAGACAAAAATATTCAAGAATTTTTTATCAATTATCTTAAGTCACTTCAAAATCTTAAAGCAATCATTTTTGAAGATTACAATAAGGGACTTTTACCAAAAGAATTTATTAAGCGTGTAATTGATTTTGCCAGAGAAAAAGATATTTTCATTAGTGTCGATCCAAAACAAGAAAATTTCTTTGAATATAAAAATGTAAATCTATTTAAACCAAATTTGAAAGAAGCACAATACGCATTAGGATATCCCTTGAATTCATTGGAAGAACGAATACGTGCTGGAAAAGATATAATCAAACGATTGCAATGCGATAATATTCTTTTGACTTTGGGAGCAGATGGAATGATGCTTTTCGGGAAAAATTGCCAGACATTAACAATTCCAACGCGTGCAAGACAAGTTGCTGATGTATCAGGCGCAGGCGATACCGCAATAGCAACATTCACTGTTGCAACTATAGGTGGTGCAAGCATCGAGGAATCTGCAATGATTTCCAATTATGCTGCGGGCACAGTCTGCGAAAAACCCGGCGTGGTTGCTATTGATATAAAAGATCTTCTGCAAACCATCAAAAGAAATTCAGGTTTATAAAATACATAATATTATAATTTTACATTACTTATAAATTTTAACTAAATAATTAAAATACTTAATTTTGCTTTTTTATTATTTAAGTCTCAAAATGGATAAATTTAATACAAAGCTTGAAAATATACCTGTTTCAATTTTTTCTGTGATAACGCAATTAGCTTATCAATATAGTGCGACAAATCTTGGGCAAGGCTATCCCGATTTCAATGGTCCTGAATGGATATTCGATTACTCTCTTGAAGCAATGAAAGAAGGGAAAAATCAATATGCACCTTCTTTTGGAATCAATTCGTTAAGAAATTCAATTGCAAATTATCGAAAGCATTTCTATGGAATTGAATGGAATCCAAGCAACGAAATTATAATTACAGCGGGAGCAACTGAGGCATTATTTGATACAATTAATGCCTTGCTTAATCCAGGCGATGAAGTAATTCTTTTTGAACCTTATTATGATTCATATTTTGCGGATGTAATATTGGCGGGTGGGGTTCCTAAGTACGTGACCTTAAAATTGCCCGATTTCTCATTTGATTTTGATGAACTTGAAAGTCAAATAACCCCAAAAACTAGGCTTATTATATTAAATAATCCGCACAACCCTACAGGCAAGGTTTTCAAAAAAAATGAATTAGAATTTATTGCAAAAATTGCTAAAAAATATAATCTCTTCGTAATCTCAGATGAAGTTTATGAATTTCTGACATTTGATAATATTAAACACACTCCACTTGCTTGTCTTGAGGGTATGCAAGATAGGACAATTACAATTTCATCTTGTGGAAAAACTTTTGGTTTTACAGGTTGGAAAATTGGATATGCAATAGCCAGGAAAGAATTTATCGAAGCAATTCACGGAGTGCATCAATGGACGACATTTGCAGTCAATACCCCTGGTCAGCATGCAATGGCAAAAGCATTTCAAAGATTAGATGAATATTTACCTAATTTCAAACAATTGTATGAACAAAAACGCAACTTTGTTTATAATGAATTACTAAGTTCAAAATTCATTCCATATAAACCTGAAGGTTCATATTTTATGATGTTGAAATTTCCTGATAATTTATTTAAAGATGACATAGAAGCATCACAAATTTTAATTAAAAATTATGGAATTGCAACAATTCCACCATCTGTATTTTATTCTAAATCCCAAGAAGGGAAGCAATTATTAAGGCTTTGCTTTGCAAAAAAGGATGAAACATTAAAAGAAGGTATAAAAAAATTAAAAATTATATAAAATGGCAATAAAAGTAGTCACAATTGATTTTTGGAATACAATTTTTGATTCAAGCAATGGGCAAATGCGGAATTATATAAGGAATCAAGAAATCCGCAAGGCAATGAAAAGAATAGGATTTGAACCAACTGATCACCAAATTAACGAGGCAATTCGTGCTGCATGGGGCCATTTCAATCGCCTATGGACAGAGGAAATGCGAACACCAACACCACTTGAATCAGTCGAATTTATATGGAATTACTTTTCACTTCCTTATGATAAGGAAGTTATTGAGGAAGTAGTGAGGAGCTTTGAAACAGCAATTTTGAAATACCCACCAAATCTTGTGCAAGACGCAAGCTACGCAATTTCAAAATTAAGTGAAGAATTTGAAATTGGATTGATTTCCGATACAGGATTTACACCAGGTAGTGTTTTGCAAGAACTTATGAGGCAAAAGAATATTCTGCAGTATTTCAAATCTTTTAGTTTTAGCGATGAGACAGGTGTTTCCAAGCCACATCCGAAAGCATACGAAAAAGTGTTGAATGAGTTAAATATTAATCCCGAAGAAGCCTTACATATTGGAGATATTGAAGATACTGATATTAAAGGTGCAAAAAACTTAGGTATGAAAGCTGTGCTTTTCCTTGGTGATCCAACAGCAAATCACGCATCTCATACAAAACAACATAGCAAAGCAGATGCAATTGCACACAGTTGGAATGAAGCATTAGTATTTGTACGAAAATTATCATCTCAGATATTTTAACAAATGAATGTTGTATTTTTAATAATTTTTTGTAATTTTGTAAATATAAAAAAGAGAAATATTCCCGAATAGCTCAGCTGGTTAGAGCATCTGACTGTTAATCAGAGGGTCGGGGGTTCAAGTCCCTCTTCGGGAGCAATGAATAATAAGGCGTAGGCATACGCCTTTTTTTTTGTGCCTGCACCATCCTGGTGCAGAATTCCCCCTTATCAAAGGGGGTAGGGGGATGTTCTGCAGAGGGCTGAAGCCCTCTGTTGCGTAACCTATGTACATTGCAACGGAACACACGTAGGGGCAATTCATGAATTGCCCCTACAATATGTAGAGACGCAAAATTTTGCGTCTCTACTTTGCCACATATTTTTTCATTATTTTTCAAAAAAAGTGTAACAAAATCGATTTTCGATTGTCTTATAGTTACATAAATATGAAAAATTTGAAATTTAATAATTTTGAATAAAATAAAATGGTATTATTATGCAATTATTTACGGTAAAATTTCAGCAATACGGAGCCATAGTGGCGCTATTCATTGCATTAATGTTGAGCGAGGCACCCCAGATGTGGGGACAAACGCAGGATACAAGTCGTGTGCTATGGACACGCAATTTTGACTACTTAAAAGTAAGTGATGCTAAATTCTTTCCTGATGGCGATAGAATAGCTGTATCATTTACT
>Ga0067045_1003581_pt1 | contig 26968 bp, 22 predicted proteins | sample TerdegcTABiofilm_FD_59184 | JGI IMG/M metagenome (GOLD analysis project Ga0067045, IMG submission 59184) | Combined Assembly of (Gp0054472, Gp0054536) Wastewater bioreactor microbial communities from Singapore -Terephthalate degrading... | reverse complement strand
GGAATCCCGACAATGGAGGTAAAACGAATCCGGGGTGGGAGACTACTCCTGCAACCCCGACCACAAACTAAATCAAAACCAACCTGTAGATCAGGACTTCAGTCCTGCAAACCCTTATATAATGCAGACCTGAAGGTCTTATCTACAGTAAAGGGAGACCACTCTTACAAAGACTTACCCCTACAATCGTTTCACATCTAATCACGAGGAGGAGATAAAATGAATCAGTTTTTGAAAATGGAAAATCAGTTTCATCAACATCCTATACCTGTAACTTCAAATAATCAGACGGTTTATGCTCTGGTTAAGATCAATCCCCTGGAGGAGTCCCAGGACAAGATGCCTCTGGATCTGAGGATGGTTCTGGACAATTCGGGTTCCATGAGTGAAGCGGTTCAGAAAGCGGGAAGCAAGATGGATATTCTGAAAAAAGCCTGCATGTCGTCCGTGGATCTGTTATCGCCGGGGGATCGGCTGACGGTCTATGCTTTCTCCACCACTTCCAAAACTGTTGTTTCCCCTACCGTGATTAAAGATCCCGCCGATATTAAAGGAATGAAAGACAGCATAAAGTCCCTTTCTCCCGACAGTGCCACCCACATAACCTCCAGTCTGGAAAAAAATCTGAAGATCAAACCCGTCAATAAGGGGCAGAACGGCTATCTGAAAAGGACTATCCTTTTCACCGACGGAGAGGTCAACTACCCCGATGTGAAGTCCCAGGAGAAGGAATCGCTGAAATTAGCCCACCGTGCCAAACAGGAGGGAGTGCCTTTCTGGATTTACGGCGTGGGAACCACCTATAACGAGAAGTTTTTGCAGGAACTTGCCCGTAACAGCGGAGGGAGTTTCGAGCATATCGGTTCGCCCCAGGAGATGATCAAACTCTTCTCCGCCCAGTTGGGACATTTCAAGGATGTGGCGATTACCGGAGCGGAAATATCCCTGGAAGCCATGAACGGAGTGGAGTTCCGCAGAATTTCCAGGGTTATCCCTGATATTGAAAATTATCCCCTCCATCAACCCGACTATTTTGCGGGACAGATTCCGGATATTGATCGCACCAGAGGTATCGCCTTCCTCCTGACGATGGAACTTTCCCCCGTATTCAAAAAGACCTCTACTCTGGCTAAAATAACCATTACTTATGATGTCCCTTCCCTCCATATAAAGGGAGCGGTTCAGGAAATGGAACTGATCGCGGACTTCACCGACAACCCCGCCCTTATCGAACGCCATAAGGATGTTCTGGAAACCGTATCCCTGGAATCCGCCTACAGCCTCACCACCATGGCGGCGGAAAACCTGGATACCGGCAACAGCAAGAAAGCGATTCAGATGATGAATCAGGCGGTGCAGATATACGATTCTCTGGGACAGAAGGATATGTCCACCAGACTCGTTACCCTGTCCAACGCGGTTTCCGGCAAAAAGAGTCTGTCCCCGGAGGATATTAACACCCGTCGCACCCTGACCACATCAGCCCGGTTTAGAAGTCGGAAGTCGGAGGTCGGAGGTCAGTTTGGAGGTCGGAAATCGGAGGTCTGAGGTCGGTTTGGAGGTCGGAAATCGGAGGTCTGAGGTCAGTTTGGAGGTCGGAAGTCGGAGGTCTGAGGTCAGTTTGGAGGTCGGAAATCGGAGGTCTGAGGTCAGTTTGGAGGTCGGAAATCAGAGGTCTGAGGTCAGTTTGGAGGTCGGAAGTCGGAGGTCGGAGGTCAGTTTGGAGGTCGGAAATCAGAGGTCTGAGGTCGGGTGTCCAACTTCTATCCTCTAACCTCTAACTTCTTTAAAGGAGGTGGTTGCGGTGGTAAGGTGTCCATTATGTCAGAATGAGAACCCCGACGGAACCCTGTTTTGTCTGAACTGTTCGTCTCTGCTGGCGACGGGTGTCAACAGTAAAGGCGAACTCCTCCCGATGACGGAAGAGGATGATAAAATCCCCTCCGTTAAGGGAATAAACGGGCAATCCCTGACTCTCACCAACATTAACTTAAATAAAGGATCTGCGGTGAAGAAGGGCTTCTCCGTCCCGGCAAAGACCCTCACCAATACCCCGACTCCCGATTCAGGAAATCCCCCTCTGACAACAAATCCTGTCCCCGCCTCTTATACGACTCTCGTAAACCGTTTATCACCCAAAATAAGAGCCAGGCTGATTGTAATGGAAAACCTGAGTCCTACCGGGGAAAGTATTTCACTTCCCTCTCCTCCCTATACGAGTCCGATTCTGCTGGGCAGGAATGATCTGAAAAATTCTCTGGTGGTGGATATAGATCTGAGCCAATACCGGGGATTTCAGAAGATGGTCTCCCGTAAACATATCTCAATATTTTATGAAAACGATCATTTTATCATAGAAGATCTGGGATCCGCTCACGGAACCTACATCAACAAGATCAAGATCCCGCCTCACCAACCCCACCCCGTGAATAACGGCGACGAAATCCGACTGGCAAACCTGACCCTGATGATAGAGATCCTGTAGAAAAGATCTTGTAGGAGGCTTCTCCAGAAGCCGATATCGGGGGCGGGAGACCCCTCCTACAGCAAATGGTGTCATCGGCATAAGAACAGGCGAGCCTGTCGGGGGCGGGAGACCCCTCCTACAGCAAATGGTGTCATCGGCATAAGAACAGGCGAGCCTGTCGGGGGCGGGAGACCCCTCCTACAACAAATGGTGTCATCGGCATAAGAACAGGCGAGCCTGTCGGGGGCGGGAGACCCCTCCTACAGGAAGCCGATATCGGGGTCGGGAGACCCTTCCTACAGCAAATGGTGTCATCGGCATAAGAACAGGCGAGCCTGTCGGGGGCGGGAGACCCCTCCTACAGTAAGCCGATAACGATATAAACCCAAAAATTCAAAGGAGTTGATCCAAATGATATACACCGGAGTAAAGAAACGCTGGGTCGAGGGAGAATACGGCGGAAATCTGCCTGCCTTCTCCGACGGTATAGAGATCCGTTCGTCCTTCTTCGCCCGATATCTGGGAAGAGAGAACGTGAAGGTTCCCAATGTGGGATTCTTTAAGAAAAATCAACCAAAACCCCTGGTGATCGCCACGGATCTGCTGTCGGGCAAACTGGACTCCGCAGGCAATCAGATTCCCGGCGAAACCAACGGTTTATATTATCCCGCGTTGGGAGATGTCGGTGAACCCACTCTGGCACCTCTGCGATCTCTGCTGGAATCCGCCTATAATCAGGAGATGCTCCTCATCCTGCCCGGCGATCAGCACGAGAATGCGGAACTGTTCGACCCCAACGGACTGACCACCACCGTTCTGGATCCGGATTTATCCCTCTTGAGTGATCGGGAGAGAAAGATCGTCAACGGCAGGTTTATGCGATGGATAGGAAGACAATTACCGGCGGGAATCTGGCGGGAGATATTTATGGAAAAAGCCGACGAAAACCCCCGGGGCGATTTCCAGGGCAAAGAGGAACGAAATTTCCTTCCCCACTGCACCGAGGGAATCGTGGAGTATATCCCTGAAGTTATCAATATCTTCAATAAGGAAAGAACCAAAATCGAAGATCAGATAAATAAAGGAGAAATGGTTCCCGTGTCGAGAGTGCTTCCCATTCCCAAAGACGGACTCACGGTGGATATGCCCGGAGACCGTCGGGGAATGAACGGCAATAAGTTCGATGAAATCCTGCAATCCGCCTTTATGGGAGCTTACTTCCAGGGAGACGATCACCGGAGGAAAAAAGTCGCCGTCATAGCGGGAGCCTGTTATGAATATTCTGTCCGACTCCTTATCGAACATTTAGTGGACGCAGATATTAATGTGGTGGTACTTTTAACCGCCGTAAAAGGTCTCGATTTCTTCTCATCCAAACTCCATACCGCCCACTACCTGAAGGAATTGTATGGCAAGAAACTCTTCTTCACCTACGACTGGCTCCCGGAACTGCTGGGACCCAAACCCCGGAAGTGGGACGAAATGCAGAAGAGAGTCGAAAACTTTGATCGTGAACAGCATAATCGTTGGTGGCAGGCTTACGTCAAACAGATGGAAAAAGGCGTAACCTCTATGGATAAGAAGATCGTCATAAAAGCCAATGAAGTCAAAAACCAGATGGCGGAGGTGTGAAGCCGGTTTGAATGAAAGCGAATGAAAGCGAATGAAAGCGATATTGTAGCTCAGGACTTTAGTCCTGCCAATACGAATTTAATGCAGACCTGAAGGTCTGAGCTACAGTGAGAGAGCCGAAATCCCCAATATCAATAGAACCGGCGTCCCAGAGATGGTGTAAGGGGTAAACGAAATCCCGATAACGGTTTGCAAATCGGGGTCTGGAGACACCTCCTACAACAACCTCTTCTACCCTCTGTCTAACCTCCAACTTCTATCTTCCAACCTCTTTCTTGAAGGAGATGAAATGTATGAGTACTGAAATATTTAATACCAGGGCGTGGAACTTCCTCCTACAACCCACTCACTAACTCGCAAATCGGGGTCTGGAGACCCCTCCTACAATAACCTCCTACAATAACCTCCTACAATAACCTCCTACAATAACCTCCTACAACAACCTCTTCTACCCTCTGTCTAACCTCCAACTTCTATCCTCTAACCTCTTTTTGAAGGAGATGAAAATTATGAGCACTGAAATATTTAATACCAGGGCGTGGAACTTCCTCCTGGGAAACCGGGATGTGGAGAGCATAATCCGGGAGAATTCCTCATCATCGCTGGTGGTTCGCGGAGGTATAGCCACTGTTCTGCCCACCATCAACTGTCTGCGGGATCTCATGTTCGACAGGAGGCAACCCTTTAATAAAATAAATATTCTCACCCCTGTAAATACCCTGACCATACCCGGCATCAATCCCAGGGAGGAAATGGACCAATCTTCCTTCTTCTCTTCAATGACGGAGAAGTTCTACGGCATCGGAATCCTTGATAAAGACACGGTTTTAAGGGATTCCCTGCTGATTCTGACCGACGATCCCGCCGACGACCTCAATATCAGGGAGTTTATCGACAAAAATATGAAGCCGGAACTGAAAAACCGACTCATATTGATATATCCACCCCATCAAGGAAAAAGTCTGAGCGGTTACTCTCTGGATCTGCTGAAAAAGGTTCGTTTTTCCACATATTTTGAAGGCAATAACGTGTTATTCTCGGAACTGGCGGAGGAAATCCTGTGGGACTATAACCCCAAAAATATAGTGATCATCGGCAAGGATCCCGCCCGCTGTTTCTACTCCTCCATAGGCGCTGTTGACTATTACATAGTAAAGGATTCTGCCGTCAGAGACCCGGAAAGCCTGGAACTGTGGGATCTGCACCAACTGGCTAAAAACGTGGGACTCTTCTGCTCCCCGGAAACCGATGAAAAAAATAGAGGGAACGGCGGATTGAATGAGAGTTATTCCAATGGAGGAAACGGAAGTTATGCCAAAGGCGGTAATTTCCTGGATCTCCTCCAGTCCCACCTGTTACAGGATCTGAAGGTTCTGTCCACCACCGCCGACAGTCGTTTCAGCGGTGTCCCCGACAATCTCATCGCTATTGATCTTATTTAAGGAAGTTGGAGGGTGGAAATAAGAAGTTAGACTGACCTAAATTATCTCCCATCCGACTTCCAACCTCTGACCTCCAACCTCTAAACCGGCAGGGCTAAAGCCCTGATCTACAAGCCTAAACTACAACTCCAACACTAACCCCTACCTTCTATCTTCTAACCTCTAATTTCCAACCTCTTTCTGACCTCCAACCTCTAAACCGGCAGGGCTAAAGCCCTGATCTACAAGCCTAACCTACAACTCCAACACTAACCCCTACCCTCTATCTTCTAACCTCTAATTTCCAACCTCCTTCTGACCTCCAACCTCTGACTTCTAACCTCTGATTTCCAACCTCTGATTTCCAACCTCTTTCTGACCTCCAACCTCTGACTTCTAACCTCTAATTTCCAACCTCCTTCTGACCTCCAACCTCTGACTTCTAACCTCTAAACCGGGGGTGATTTTATGGATATGTTTGTTCAATCGTCTCTGGGGATAATACCCGGAGATATAATAAAGGAACGGTATCGGGTGGAAAAACTGCTGGGATCCGGCGGGTTCGGTTCCGTCTATCTGGGGTGGGACGAATCCCTGGAAATCCCAGTGGCGATCAAGGTTCTGCACGAAAACAGTTTCACTGCGGTGGATCAGTTTCATAAGGAAGGGAAGATCCTTGCCCGTCTCAACCATCCCGGACTTCCCCGGGTTACCGATTTCTTCTCCGAGATGAACAACCAGTTTCTGGTCATGGACTTCATCGAGGGAGAGGATATGGAAGGGATAATCAGAAAAAGAAACGGGATTTCAGATATGGAAAAGGCTCTCGACTGGTTTGAGCAGTTGCTGGAAATTCTTGCCTATATTCATAAAAAGGATATAGTTCACAGGGATATAAAACCTTCCAATATTAAAATAACTCCTCACGGGAAGGTGGTGCTGGTGGACTTCGGTATCGCCAAGGTGGGATCCTCACGAATGACTTCACCGGGAGCAAAAGGAGCCTTCACCCCCGCGATGGCGTCTCCCGAACAGTGCGCCACCTACGGCAATACCACCGCCCGGTCGGACATCTACTCGGTGGGATCTACAATGTACTACTGTTTCACGGGAAAACTCCCCACCGACGCCATGAGAAGAATAATGGGAGATCCCCTGACCTCTCCCGCGACACTCAATCGGGATATTTCTGATACTCTGGAGAAAGTCATACTAAAAGCAATGGAATTGAAACCGGAGAGGAGATTTTCATCGGCGGAAGAAATGGGAGCCCAGATTGAAGATATCAGGAACAATCCCGCCAGACCTCAACCATCCCCTTCATCTTCTCCCGTTCCCCAGTTCAGGAGGGATATAAGAAGGAAATGAGATTCCATCAACAAAGAAAATAGCCTCTTATGGAAGGATAAAATCTCTATTCATTTAACTATAGACAAAAATTTAAAAAAATCAAAATCGGAGGATAAAAATATGAGCAACACCACCAACACTCAGGAAAAAGTTCGTCCCTTCCCGGTGGGGAAACCCAGGGAAACCAAGCAACGGCTGGATCCCGCCATACTGGATCTGCCCGTGAAGAAGATGAGAGAAGGATATTATTCTGATAAATATTTTAACAGGACAAAGGAAATTCTGGAGAAAGACAACCACCACGCCAGGGTCATAATGCAGGTATTTCAACGCCATGATGCGGTGCTGTGCGGTATCGACGAAGCCATCGCCATTCTGAAACTTTGCACCGGTTACTATAATGAACAGGGAGAATGGATCAACGGCTGGGATAAACTGAAAGTGCAGGCTCTCTATGACGGCGACGAAATAAAACCCTTTGAAACCGTCATGACCATAGAAGGCGATTATTCCCTGTTTGCCCATCTGGAGACCGTCTATCTGGGAGTGCTGGCGAGAAGAACCAGAGTCGCCACCAACGCCAGAGCGGTTGTGAACGCCGCCAACGGTAAGGATGTCATGTTCTTCCCCGCCCGGTTCGATCATCATCTGGTGCAGACCGGCGACGGATACGCGGCTTACATCAGCGGAACTCTAGGAGTATCCACCGATGCCCAGGGCGAATGGTGGGGTTCCAAGGGGCTGGGAACGGTTCCCCATGCCCTCATCGCCGCCTACAAGGGAGATACCGCCAAAGCCACAATGAAATTTGCAGAATATATTAATTCAGATGTAAATATTATATCTCTTGTCGATTTTAATAACGATTGCGTCAATACCTCTATAGAAGTAGCACGGGCGCTGGGAAAGAAACTGTGGGGCGTCCGACTGGATACGTCGGGAACCATGGTGGATCGCTCTCTCTGGAACGAAATGAGCGTCTATCCCCCCACAGGAGTTAACCCCAAACTGGTAACCAACGTCCGGGAAGCCCTGGACAGAGAAGGCTTCGACTGGGTAAAAATCGTGGTCTCCGGCGGATTCACCCCTGAAAAAATTAAACTGTTCGAGAGATTAAACGTCCCTGTGGACGTATATGCGGTGGGTTCCTCCCTCTTCAACGGCAGCTACGACTTCACCGCCGATGTGGTGATGATTGAAGAAGAAGGCGAATTGGTCTCCTGTGCCAAGGTGGGACGCAAATACAGACCCAACCCCCTCCTGGAAACAGTGGTATAAAATAGTGTAGCGAAGGACTTTAGTCCTGCCCGTCCATATCTTGTAGTTCAGGGCTTTACTATAAGTTTTAATTTAGATTGCCTTTAACCGGAAATCCCATGAAAGGATGTGCTTGTGATGAAAAAGGTCATCATGGAAACCCTAGGAGATTTTGTGGATAAACATATTCCCTTTTTTGAATATCTGAAGGAAATGGAAGAAGGACTCGTCCCCCTCAGGCTGGACGAAATCATAACCGAGGCGGGAGGAACTGAGAGCGTCGCTATTATATCGGTTGATATGATTGAAGGTTTTTGCCGTAAAGGAATCCTCTCTTCTCCAAGAGTTATGGGACTGATCGATCCCATAGTGAATCTGTTTAAAACCGCTTACGAAAAAGGCGTGAAAAACTTCGCTTTAACCCAGGACAACCACCCTCTGGAGGCGGAAGAGTTCGGCAGTTTTCCTCCCCACTGCACCACCGGAAGCGATGAGGCGGAAACTATTAAGGAGTTAAAAGATCTGGACTTTTTCGATAAAATAACTGTAATAACCAAAAACACCATCAGTTCCGGCATCGATACGGGATTGGAAAAGTGGCTTATTGATCGGGCAATTCCCCTGAAAAAGATTATCGTGGTGGGAGATTGTACCGACCTGTGTACCTACCAACTGGCTATGTTTGTTAAACTGCTGTCCAATTCCAGAGGATATAAATGGGATGTGATCATGCCTGCCAACTGCGTGGAAACCTACGATCTGCCTGTGGAGATCGCCCGCAATATCGGTGCAATTCCTCATCCCGGCGACTTTATGCAGATCCTTTTTCTCTATCACATGAAATTAAACGGAATAAGACTGGTGGAAAAAATTGCATAAATATTATGAATATACAGGAGTGGTGGCAATGCTCAGCCAGACCATAAAGAGGGAGAACGGAGTATCTCCTTCTCTTTTCTTTTATTTTATTTTTTTTGCGGGACTGTTCTGTTTATTTATGACAGGCAGTTCCTCCGCCCAGAATAGCAAAAATAACAGTGATAACGTTTATATCGTCGTTTATGGTTATCAATACAAACTCAACCTTTATGACAGTAAAAATAACCTGATCAAAAGTTATAAGATCGGCATCGGTAAAAACGGTATGGGCAAGACCAAAGAGGGAGACAAGAAAACCCCGGTAGGCGAATACAAAATATTATGGAAGGCGTCCAGGTTTTCGAAAGAGGACGGCGGGTATCAGATTGTCGATGGAAAAGCCTTCTGCGGTCCCGATAATATTTTCACCACCGATCCCAATATCGGATACGAAGACGAACAGCTCTGGACTGCAGGCTACGGCGGAGACAAGGCGGTGGTCTTATGTCTGGACTACCCCAACCCCCAGGATAAGGCAAAGGGCTATACGGGAGGCTGTATCGAGATCCACGCCACTCTTTTAGGCGGTATCGGCGAATGCTCTTCGGCGGGTTGTATCCGTCTGAGTCCGGAAGACGCCCGAGATCTCTATAAACGGATCAAGGTGGGAACTAAAGTGATTATAAAGGAAAAGTAGCCGGAATTTCATATAATAAAGAAGGTAATCCGGGATTCTGTTGTTGAATATAAGGGTAATAATTTTATTTTTATTCAGGATAAAGGGAGGACAAATCATTGTTTGCACGGGTCAGGAGTGCTGCCATCATGGGAATCGAGGCGTATCCCCTGGAGATAGAAACCGATATATCATCGGGGATGCCCTCCTTTACCATCGTGGGACTGCCCGACGCGTCGGTATCGGAAGCCCGGGAAAGGGTCAGAACCGCGATAATCAATTCCCAACTGGAATTTCCCTATAAGCGTCTCACCGTCAATATGGCTCCCGCCCATATCCGCAAGGAGGGTTCCTCCTTCGATCTGCCCATCGCCATGGGGATTCTTTCCGCAGGGGGGATAATCCCTCCCGACAGAGTTGAAGATTTTGTAATTATAGGGGAATTATCTCTTGATGGGAAGTTAAGGGCGGTTACGGGAGTTTTGCCCATCGTCGCACTCATGAAAAAGGAAGGCTGGGAAAAGATTGTCCTGCCCAAAGAAAACGCCCGGGAAGCGGCACTGATGCCCGATCTGAAGATATATCCCGCAGACAGTCTGGAGGAGGCGACCTCTATTTTAAGAGCGGAAGAACTGTTCACCCCCTATCAGCCCGATGAGGAGGAATCCTACAATCCCTGTTATTCTCTGGACTTTTCCGATGTGAAGGCTCAGGAAACCTCCAAAAGAGCATTGGAAGTAGCCGCAGCGGGAGGGCATAACCTATTGATGGTGGGACCTCCGGGATCGGGGAAAACCATGCTTGCCCGCCGAGTCCCCTCAATCCTGCCCGAACTGAGCAGGCAGGAATCCCTGGAGATTACCCGCATCTATTCCATCAGCGGTATGTTGCCGACGGGAAAAGCCCTGATCACCGAGCGTCCCTTCCGAGCCCCTCACCATTCCGCTTCCAAGGCGGGGCTGGTGGGCGGAGGAGCCTTTCCGAGACCGGGAGAGGTAAGCCTGGCTCACAGGGGTGTACTATTTCTGGACGAACTACCGGAGTTTGATCGCAATGTCCTGGAAGTCATGCGCCAACCCATGGAAGACGGACAGGTTACCATTTCAAGAGCAAATCTCACCCTCACATTCCCCGCCAATTTCATGCTCATCGCCTCCATGAACCCCTGCCCCTGCGGATTCGCCACGGATCCCGTCAAGGAATGTACCTGCAACCCGTTTCAAATTAAAAAGTATATGATGAAAATATCTGGACCTCTGCTGGATCGGATTGACATTCATATAGAAGTACCGCGACTTAAATACGATGAGCTGACCAACTGTCCCCAGGGCGAATCCTCGGAGAATATGAGAAAAAGGGTGGAATCGGCAAGAGACAGGCAGACGGAAAGGTTCAAGGATTCGGAACTCTATTGTAATGCGGATATGAACACCCGTTGGATAAGAAAGATATGCAAGATTCCCGATCAGGCAAAAAACCTTTTGAAAACAGCGATAGAAAAGTTGGGACTCTCCGCCCGTGCCTACGACCGAATATTGAAAGTATCCCGCACCATTGCGGATCTTTCTGACAGAGACCAAATCCGGACGGAAGACGTGGCGGAGGCAATCCAGTACAGAAGCATGGACAGGAATCTGTGGGGTTAAGGAAGTCAAGGAAGGAAATAGAAGAGGATTGTGGAAGAATTGCAGTGAATCCAACAAAGTTTTTCCTTGATAGATCCTGAAACGGGTTCAGGATGACGAAGTTATAAAGAAACTTATTTATCAGAATCGCTATAAGGAAAGACGGAAGGAAAGGGTGGTTTGTTTATGTCTAAAAAAGATTATATGGAAACTTTGAAGGACGGCGTGGGAGTGGTAGGAAAGTTCGCCTCCAAAAGTTTGACCCAGATACAAAAGGGACTCAAGGGAGAAAAAGAAGAAGAAATTTTTTCAAGAACTACGGGCTTATTCTTTCAGCGACATATTATGCCGATTTTCGGCAATATGGTTCCACGACTGGAATTTTCCGAATCGGTGAGCCATAACCGTTTGAAAAGCGGATTCGTCAAAAAACTGATCCAGTCAACTGCGGACAAGGCTTTCGCATCCGCGTGTTTTTCCATCATCTTCGGCGATCTGAACCAGGCTCTGGAAAAACTCAACGAGGTAGCGGTGGCGGATCCTCAATATACCGACGGATATTTCCTTCAGGGAATAATTTATATGAACCTGGGAAAGTTTGACCGGGCGGAGGATAATTTCTCCAAATGCCGTCTGCTGGCAACCAATATGAGAGAAAAACTGAAAAAGTTTATGCCTACCCTGAAGGGAACTATCTGTATCACCGACAACATCTCCCTGAACTTCTATCCCGACATTCCCGGTCTCAACATGCTCCTGGCCCTTGCTCAAAGAAATTGGGGAGATCTGAAGAAAGCCATCATCAATACCGAACAGGTTCTCTCGGTCATGCCCGACTGTCAGGAACTGAGCCTCCTTCTGGCGATCCTGTATTATGAGGCTTGCTGGGACGACAAGATCACAGAGCAGTTCAAGGATATGTTGCCTGAAAATAATCTTCAGTTGTTGATCATTCAATTTCTTGCCCGAGCCTGGCTCAACAAACAAAACACGGGCATCGCCGAAGGAATATTACAGAAAGCCCTGGAAGCCTCCGATATAGATCCCGTGATCCAGGCGGACATCAAGATGATATTTGCCGAAATTGCCAGAAAAGCGGGAAGAATGTCCGAAGCCAACGCCTATAATACCAAGGTGAGACAGACTTACCCCAATTATCAGGATCTTTCCACCCGACTGGGACTCAAACGACTTCCTCAACCCCTGCCCAAGGATCCCCCCCCGGCTCCTCCTCAGCCCGTCATGACCGGCGCCGGCATGACCGTCCGCATGGATGAACCCCCGGTAAGTCCTCAAGCCCGCACCGTGCTGGTCAGCCCCGAAAGTCAGCCCAGGGAATTAACAGGTGTGGAACCGGGCAAGATCGTCCTAAAATCCCGGGATGGCAGAGTAAATATGGTTCTGCCCGAAAGCCTCACCATAGGCAGAGAATCGGGAGACCTGGTTATGAACTGGGACGCCTCCGCATCGCGTACCCACGCCCGGATCCTCATGGATAAAGGACAGATCTGGGTGGAAGATATGGGTAGTTCCAACGGAACCTGGATCAATCAGACCCGTATCACCACCCGCCGCGCCTTCAATAAAGGTGATAATCTGCTGGTGGGCAAAACCGAATTTTATCTCGAATAAAGAAGATGGAAGTCGTGTTTTGAGATCGGAAGTCCCTCGGCATTGCCGCTAAAGAACTCCGGGGCTTCCGATCCGGTTGTCGGGCTTAGAACCTATTCGGAAAATAACCGCCTCCCCTTGATGAGGGGATAGAATCGGGTTCTGGAGAACCCTCCTACAAACTTTCCGAATAGACTCTTATGCCCCCGTCTCTCATCTGGTTACGTAGTCCAGTACTCCTTTAAAGCCTCTTTCTTTTTCCATGTTTAGCAGAAAACGGAGCCCCTTGCCATAGACCTCATCCTCCCTTTTGGTGATGGATTCCGCCAGGGTGTTCAGCCCCTTTTGTTTGAGGACATGATAGGCGACCCATTCGGCGAACCCTTCCACGATCAGGGGATCCTTATGGGTAAAAACCCGCTCCTCGTACCACCCGTGAGCCATTTCGTGTGCCATGACCCAAACCGCCACATCTCTGGGCATATAGTTGAGAATATAGATGTCCCCCTGTTGCAGTTTGGTGGTTTTCTTCCCCTTGCTGTCGGTGGTAATCAGTTTGGTTCCCACATAGAGTCCCATATTATCTCCGCCGCTCTGGTTTTCGGAGGTCTGGTTGGCTTTGACCAGCTTTTTCAGTTTGGGCAGATCCACCAGAGAAAGAGAAGGATTATGGTTTAACTTGAGATTGAGTTCGTTTGCAAATACACTGTTGACTTCGCTTTTTATTTTTTTAAAGTCCGATTGCTGGGAAAGGAGAGTCTGACGGCAGTAGGAACATATATATCTGCCGTCCTTGAGGGGCTGGGCGTTCCAGGGAACCAGCAGACTGCAGTAAAAACAGGTATGGGAATGATTCTTGCAGTAATCGCAGTATTTGCCCGTTCTGCCGGTGCTGTCGCTGGTTACGGTCCAGGATTTGCCCGTCAGGGATTTTCCGCATAATTCACAATATCCCATCGCTTTTTCCAGGCAGTTCTTGCACAGTTTGTGAGTCTTGCCGTCGGGACCTTCCCAGTTCCAGTAGGTGTAGATGGGGGTATTGCACTTCTCGCAACGGGTCAGTTTGTTATTATAGCAGTCGGGACATATCTTATGCCCTTCCACATCGTAAAATTTCTTCATGGGGATACCGCACATCTCACAGGTGGGCAGGGAATTCTTGCACTGATTGCATATAACCTTATCCCCGTATTTCCAATAGTCCCCCCGAATGGTTTTTCCACATATAGAACACTGCATGGACTGGGCGGAGGCGGATTTAGAAACGGCAGTAATCATGGTGAGAATCAGTCCTGTGATAAATAACAGTATTAATAGAGTGTGAAGGGTATCGGCTTTTATCTTTAATCTGTATTTTATTTCGCTCTTAATGGGTTTCATTGTTTTTCCTCCCTTCTCGCAAGGGCTGTAAAGAAATTCTGGTTTTAGGTTTTGCTCTCTCCCTTTATTTCCCCTTTTTCTGTCCTCACTTTTTTATTGGTCGCCAAAGGCTGAAAATATTCTTCTCTTGCAGAAAATCCTTATCACAAAAAAGAAGGAATAGTCGCTGAACAGGTTAAAAATAAAACAGACCCTCCTGGTTTTTATGTTGCAGGTGGGAACTCCTGAACCCGACCGACTCGTCGGTTCTTATTCACTGAGGAGGGATCTCCGGATCCCCATGTTGTAGTAGGAGGCTTTTTTTATGGATTCCATTTCGAAAGTAGGACAGTTAAGACCCATCAGACCCAGCATTATCATCGGACTGGGCGGAACGGGACAGAGGATCGTTCTGGAACTTCGCCGGAGGATTGTGGAGGAATACGGTGAACTGGATCGCCTGCCCATAGTGGGATTCCTGGTCATTGACACCGATGCGGAAAAGCCGATTCTCCCGTCTATGGACGAGGACTCATTGAGAAAAATTCAATTGAATCCATCGGAGTTTTTCCACGCAAAAGTAACCGGTACCCAGAAATTGAAGGAAGAACTGCGCAGTTATCCCCACCTGGCGGAATGGGTGGATAAGAGTATCCTGGAAAGAGGGGATATTACCGTTGGGGCGAAGGGTATTCGCGCTATCGGGAGACTGGCTTATTTTCTCAATTTCGGACAGATCAAGAAAGCCTTCAACACTATTTATTCACAAATAGTTGACCAGCCCAATTTGAGATATATGGCGGAAAATCACGGCGTGCAGGTGGCGACGGGGGTGAATGTGTTTATCATCACTTCCGTCTGCGGAGGAACCGGGTCGGGTATGTTCCTGGATCTGGCTTTCACCGTCAAGGATCTTTTAGCGGGAGTGGAACACCAGAGGATCGGCTATCTGGTTCTGCCGGGGGTTTTCGGCACCGATATGTCCAAAGGCGCCGGATACGCGGCTCTGCGGGAACTGAACCATTACAACATGGATCGGGATTTCGAGGCAAACTGGGAAAACGAAGCCCGGAGCAGGGTGATTCAGCCTCCTCCCTTCGATTTCTGTTATATAGTAAACAATTCCAACGGCAAGGTGAATCTCTCCAGAAAAGAACACCTCTTCGAGATGCTGGCTCATAATATATTCCTGGAATTCGCCCACGACTTCGGTCAATACAAGGCAAGCCTCAAGGATAATCTGCAGGCCATGGCTATCGGCACGGATCGACTGGGTTGCCCTCTCAATTATATCAGCCTGGGACTCTCTTCCATCAACTTCCCCAGGGAACGGATTATCAACGCCTGCAGTTACCGCCTGGGCAGGGAAATGGTGGACAAGTGGCTCACCAACAGCGGAGATCAGGGGAGACTCAACGAATTTTTGGATCATTTCCTGGATTATAATAAAATGTTTGTGGATATAGATTCCGCAAGAAAAAATCAGTTAAAAGACGAACTCTTAGCCGTCAACGGCAGTAATTTTTACAGCCGGGTGGACGACGAGATGACCGCCGTCTATCGGGGATTGAGCAATCAGAAACACGAGAATTACGATCAGTTCATCCAGCGCAAGGAAGAGGATTTCGAGAAAAAATTCTACGACGGCGATCAGGATCCCAACCGCTGGGGAGAATTTTACCGGGGTATATTCAAAAACCGGGAAAAGAAAATTTCGCTGATAAAGGAATTACTGGAAAAAACCGTTTCCGACATGATGGGCAACGAAAAGGAAGGTATCGACTATTCCAAATCCTTCCTCTCTTCCCTGGAGGATCGGTTTGTCCGTTACAGGGATTATTTCCGTACTAAATTCGATGAAATATCCAAGGCCGAATCTTCCTTCGTCAAACAAAAAGGTACAGAATACGAGCAATTGAAGGGATATAAGAGTAAGTTTGTTTTTGACAAGAAGAAGGTCATGCAGGATCAGGCGGATAAACTCATCAACACCCGTTCGGGCAAGGTTACGGTTTACTTCAAGAGAAAACTGGACAAGAAAGTTCTGGAACAGTTGATTATTCTGTGTCAGGATATTTCCGAATATGCCCGTTATATTATCCAGGAGATCGATCTGTTCAAGGAAAAACTGGCGAGAATCAGAAAGAGTCTTGCCGATTCGGAAAAAACCCTCACTCAGGAAGCCGGCGACGTCAATGTTTATAGCCTGTCCCTCTATGAACCCGGCGACATCCACCGCTATTATACCGAATACGTAACCCAGAGAGACCAGAAAATGGACTCCAACACCCTCTCCATGCTGAGCAATAAGGTTAATGAAGAGTTGGGATGTAAAAATTTCTTTGAACTGAGAAAAGAGGACTTCTCCGACCGTCGGATCAAGGACGCGATCATAAAACACTCGAAACCCAGTTTTTCAGCCCTCAAGGAAGTTACCGTGGCGAAAAAGTTCTTCGAGAAATATCCCACCGAAAGCGAACAGGGGATGCATCTGCGGAACATATTCACCTCCTCGGAGGTTTTCCTCAATTTCCGCCATGTTCCCGACTTCAACCGTCTGCCCAACTCCAAGGTGTCCCTCATCGGGGTTCATCAGGGGAGACAACCCTCTCTGCCGGAATTCAAGGAGATGTTGCCCTTACTGGAACGCTCCTGCTCCGAACCGGATCAACTGAAAGGAATTCAACCCATCCGTCAGAAAGAGGAGATCCTGTTTACCACCGAGGAAGGAGCCTTCCCTTTAAGAATGATCAACGAGATCGAGGATTATGAAAATAAATATGACAAACTGAGCCGGGGACAGCAAAACCCCCTCCACCTGCGAAAAGACGACAAGGACTACCTCATCGAGATTATCCTCCCCACCGAGGACGAACAGAGAAAAGCCCGGATTGCGGTCTATATCGGACTGTCCCTGGGCATCATAAGAGCCGACGAGGACGACCCCAACCTGATGGTCTATTGTTATCGAGATCCTTCTACGGGCTTCGTGGAAACCAAAACCATGGGCAAGAAAAACGAGGAGGAACGGATGATCGATACCCTCTTGCATCGCTTCAACCGGGAATTGAGGGGCATCATCTATAACGACGTGGTAACCAAACTCTCCTCGGTGGCCCGCAACAATATCGAAAAAGGAAAGATCTGGCATCGGATCAACGCCTACCGGGATGACTACCGAAAACGCCGGGATCGGGAATTCATCGAGAAAAAGAAGATCATGGAACTCTTCAAGGAAGTCATCGCCGAATTCCAACTCTTCGACCCCGCCTTTGTGGAGGACAGCATGGTTTAAGAGATCGACTTCAAAGAATTGACGATTTCATGCTGGTTTTCTCAAATTTTAGCGTAACTCCTGAGGTTGTCGAAAGGGATATTTCTTTGTTTTCACCAGACCGGGGGGCGGTCGTGGATTATGAGAGATTCGATGTTGTCTCCCAGTCCCACCACGTTCATATAGGGCAGATTCTTGCCCGGTCCCAGCATGATATATTTGCCCCGGAAATTCTTATCTTCAAAAAGAACCACCCAGGCATTGGAACCCACCTCGATACTGTCGATGTCGTTGGACCAGTCCTTACCCCTGGCATCGGGTAGGCGTTTGAGGCTAGGGTATTCTTCCGGCCCGTCCAGAATAAGATGGGGTTTGGTTTTATCGAAATCGTTTTCGGCATAGATATGAATCCGGCAACCGTCGAGATACATGATTATCCTCCCGTTATATTTCTTACAGGAGTTACGCCTTTTATTACCAAAGCCCAGATTTCATGCCCGTTTCCACAGATCCTGAAACAAAGCCTGTCCTGAACTGGTTTCAGGATTCAGGATGACGATTTCATGCCGTGTTCTTCGAATTTGAGCGTAACTCATGTTCTTATTTTTTTATTACGCGGATAAAAATAAAAACTCTCTATAAGGGAATCATTTCTGTTTTTTATCTGTTAGAGAAGGAAACAGGACAAAATTAGTCCAATTCAGATTAGCTAATCAAAGGGTTTTTTTTATGGAAACCCCATAAGGAGATTCTTTTATAAAAAAGATCCTGTTATGAAAGGAGAATTTTTCAATCTATGGATTTAAAAGGAAGCCAGACCGAGAAAAACCTGAAAGATGCCTTTGCAGGAGAATCCCAGGCCAGGAACAAGTACGACTATTTCGCCAAGGTAGCCCGTAAGGAGGGCTATCACTATGTAGCCCGACTCTTCGAGGAAACCGCCCTCAACGAACATCAGCACGCCAAGGACGAGTTCAAACTCCTGGGAGGAATAGGCGATACCAAAACCAACCTGAAGGAAGCCATGGCGGGAGAGGATTATGAGACCGTTTCCATGTATCCCGAATTCGCCCGTATAGCCGAGGAAGAGGGATTCAAGGATGCCGCCCGACTGTTCCGTCAGATCGCCAGAGTGGAAGAGAAACACCGGGATCGGTATAAGAAACTTCTTGAGATGCTGGAAAACGGAACCCTCTATAAACGGGAACAACCGATTAGATGGAAATGCTCCAAATGCGGCTACATCGTGGAAGGAACCGAACCCCCCGCCCGTTGCCCCAGCTGCCAGCACCCTGCGGAATATTTTGAACCGGAAGATATATTCTGATAAGGTGTTAAAAGGTTTTCTCAAAATGTGACGGTGATCACAGATTTTAACCCGTCCCCTCCTTATAATGTAATTGCAAGCGAAAATTCAGGAGGGGATTTTATATACCCGATTCAAAGATTAAAGATGAAGAGGGCACCCGACCGAAAAGGGTTTTAAATCCGGCAGCGAAGATTAAATTTAACTTATAATCGAGGGAATTCACTCCTTTAAATAGCCCAGAGTCCGGTAAAGGTTTTCTTTCATCCACACCCGGAGAGCCTTATACCGGTATTTTTTTTGGGATTATTTCTGTAAAAGACGGTTTTTTAACATTTTGTTAACATGAGGCTATAGACTTTGATTATTGGAGTCTGTTAAAATAAAAAAGAGTCATTGTAAATGAAATCCAAGGAGGTTTTCAAATGGACGGCATAAGCCCGCAGAACAATATCAACCTTATCCGCAATTCCATGCCCTTGCATACCGCCAAGGCTGAAAATACCGAAAAATCCCAGGAACCCATGGACCAGGTAAGTCTTAAAAGTATGGTAAGATTTAGCAGAAAAGATCTAAACGCCCAGGGGAAACTGGGAGTAATCATCAAAGCCGATAATCCCCAGGAACTGGCGGAACTCAAGGAAAAAATAGCATCGGATCCCAAGAATGTCATAAAAAGAGACCTTCCCGTGATCAACGCTTTCGCCGCCGATGTGGATCCCCGGGGACAGAAGTTGTCCGGTCTGTCGGTCAACCCCAGAGAAGTCAGCATCTTTGTCGATGGCAGAATGGAAATGATTAAACCCGTAAAGGAGGAGGACCTGGATGCCCATATAATGATGGACGTGGCGGGAAAAACCATGAACATCGACAAGGTATGGGAAAAAGGATATAAAGGAAAAGGCGTCACCATTGCGGTCATCGATACGGGAATAGCCAAACATCCCGACTTCGGCAACCGGATCAAGGCTTTCAAGGACTTTGTTAATAATCAGGAAGAAGCTTATGACGACCAGGGACACGGAACCCACTGCGCAGGCATCGCCGCCGGAGACGGAACCTCCTCGGCAGGCAGATTCAAGGGAGCGGCTCCTGAAGCCAGCCTGGTAGGCGTCAAGGTTCTCAATAAATACGGCTCCGGCTCCTTCTCGGATATTATCGCCGGAATCCAATACGCTATCGAGAAAAAAGACGAACTGAACATTGACGTCATCTCCATGTCTCTGGGCGGAAGCGCCTCCACCTCCTATAAGGACAGCCCTGTGGCCATGGCAGCGGAAGAAGCTGTAAAAGCGGGAATCATAACCCTCATAGCCGCCGGTAACTCCGGACCCGGTACCACCACTGTGGCAACTCCCGCCAACGCTCCCCATGTAATAACCGTGGGCGCCATGGACGACAAGGGAACCGTTGACCGGGGAGACGACGATATCGCCTACTTCTCCAGCCGGGGTCCCTCTCCGGTGGATAAATTCGCCAAACCTGACATCGTAACTCCCGGCGTCAATATCACCGCCCCCAAAAATACCGGAGGATATACCACTATGTCCGGTACTTCCATGGCTACTCCTCTCGCCGCCGGTATGGCAGCTCTTATCAAACAGGCAGCTCCCACCGTAACCCCCGGCGAACTTAAAGGTGTGGTTATGGGAACCGCCGATAAACTTCCCAACACAAAACTGACCCATTTTGACCAGGGAGCAGGCGTCTTTGACGTGGTGGAATCCATCGAAAAACTCACCGGACAAAGCATCAGCTCCGTCCAGACTCCCCCCCAGCCCCCCTCTAACCAGGCGTAATAACTAAATTGAATTTAATAATTAAATAAAAATTACAAAGGCGTCTTTTATAAAGATGCCTTTGTAATTTAGGGGAGATAAAACAATTATGCCAATTATAAAAGATATACAAAAAGGTAAAAGGCTGGTAAAACTCCTACATGAACTTTTTTACACCACAGGTATCCACGGTAAAAAAGATATGCCGGAAGATGTTCCTCCCAAAGGTGTAGTAACAGGCTCTCTTGAACATCTATTGTTTATAACTTTTACCGTTTCTATAGACTATCAGAGAGATGCCCCTTCTTTATGGCAAAGTGCCAGAAAAACCTTTGAAGATCCGGAAACCAGTTACCTGTTTGTTCCTGAATTGCTCTATAAAACATCATCAGACAAAATAAAAAAAGATATGCAGAAATATAAATTATCCAAGAAATCTGAAAAAGATTCTAACATTTGGCATACTATAGGCATATCTTTTTATAAAAAATGGGAAGGAAATCCTATAAATTTCATAGAGGATTGTAAATGGGAAGCCCCGATAATTATAGAATGTCTTGAAAATTCCCAACATGAGGAACAGGGAAAACCATCACCGGACTTTCCATATCTTAGAGGTAAGAAAATATCTTCTTTATGGTTGAGAATGTTAAGAGATAATGTGGGATTAGAGTTTAAAAAATTGAATAAAATACCTATTCCTGTGGATATTCACGTTGTAAGAGCCACTTTAACCACAGGAATAATTAGAGGTACAATTACTAAAAATTTGAATAAAATATCTGATAATATAAGAGAGACCTGGTTGGAATGTGTGGAAGGCTTAACTGCTCACAATCGCCCTATGATCTCGCTGGATATGGATGAACCCCTGTGGAATTTATCCAAATACGGTTGTTCTAAAAACAGAAATGAAATAACTGGCGTTTGTAATGTATTTAATCAATGTGAAGTCAGAAAGTTTTGTATTAGAGGAAAGGTTATATGCAAAAATAATCAGATAGAGGTGGAAACATGAAAACACTCTGTATAGTCCCTTGCGGAAAAGCAAAAATATGGGATAAAAATGAAAATGCAGGAGCTACAAAGGCAAGGAACGTTTATATCGGTCCTTTCGCTACAAAATGCAGAGAATACGCCGAAAAATTCTTCCCGTCATCCTGGTGTATTTTATCTGCAAAGTATGGTTTTCTTTTTCCTGATGATATTATTTCAGAAAATTATAATGTTAGTTTTAAACATAAAAAAACAAATCCTATCAACAATACTAAACTCTCTGAACAGGTTTCTGAAAAGGAATTAGATAAATATGAACAGTTGGTAATATTAGGAGGTAAAGAATATTTTGCAATTGCAGAAAAAGTTTTTCACTCAAAAAAAATTGTCAACCCATTAAGGGGATGTAAAAGAAACGGAGAAATGATGTCTAAAATTAAAAAATGGATTAAAGATGATAATAAAGGATTTTAGGATTATAACCGGTATCCCTGTCGGAAGGGAATAACACCCCCCCCGGCGAAGATGAAAATAAAGAAAAACCGGCGGAGGACAGACTGATTATGAAAAGCAAAGATTGTATATATACTTTTATTATTTTAACTATTATATCTCTTTTTTTTATTTTAAGTTCAAGCCCGTCCTACGGGGTGGAGGAGATTCTCAATATCAGTGGAGATCCCGCCGATTCCCCCTTCATAAAAGAACAGATAAAAAAATATCTCGCCGATAAAAAGATGGATCCCGCCATAATCGACGGGATCATGAATTCCGCGTCCGTTCCTTCGTTTTTGAGGGTGGGGGAGTCCTTTTCAATAGAGATCAACCCCGACGGAATTAAAGGGAAAAAAGCGGGGAATTCGATTAAAAACCCGACTACCTCCACCGACACCGATGAGAAACCGACTACGGACAAAAACTCCGATACCCGAATAAACCCCTTTCGACTGGTAATAAAGAATATATTCGTTCCCAACCTGCCTGCGGAGATGGTGGCCCTGTCCAACTCGCCGGAGAAGATAAAGAAGCCCGGTTTGTTGTTTGATGCGGGTTTGCTGAAGTATAAGCCCGTCCGTCTTAGGGTTTACCATCTCGGTGAAGAGAATTCGACTCCCCATTATGTGGGAATTTTCATCACCAACCGCCAGAATAAACCCGCCAGAGTCCATTTTGTATCCGCCACGGGAGGGCCTGACAAGAACTGGATGTTCGCGGGACATATAAATAACATGAAATTCATGTATAGAAAGGAAAAAAATCTGGGCAGAGTTTATGATATTCCCGGCAACAGCAGCATCCCCCTGGAGATGATATATCTGTCTCCGGGAGAGGTTATCAGCGGTACTTACGACCTTCTGCTGACCCAGGGGAACCCGGTGCAGATTCAGGTTTTCGCCCTGGATAAGGTGGATGACGATCTCAATTTTTATATCGCCTCCGACAAGGAGGACACCCACTCCAGAGGAGCTTATCCCATAACCCATGTGGATACCAGGGGAAGTTTTACCATTGGGGATTCGCCTGTTTTTTATACCGTAGCCGACACTCCCATTCAGGATATTTTCCAGGGAAAAGCCAACAAAGGGAATTACGGCGTGGTCTATACTTATGAAATGACCCTGAAAAACCCCTGTCATGAAAGTAAATCGGTCAACTTCCTGTTCCAGCCCAGGGGAGGCCCCGCCACCGCCACTTTCTCCTTCGACGGCCAGGTCATCAGCGTGGGAACCACCCAATCCTACCAGTTGGTTCATCTGTGCCGGATCCGGGTGGACGCCGATTCGGAAAAAACCATATTAATAAAAACCATGCCCGAAGACGCATCCAACTACCCCATACGGATGCTTCTTATGGGAGATTAAATACTGCGGCGATCCAAAAACCGGGATTTGGATTTGGGTTGAAATCGGCTTTCTGATTTTCATAACGGCGGGGGTTCAGGGTTTTCCGGATCTGTTGAGGTTTTCCTTTATTTCCTCCATTTTTTCCGCTATTTTATGTCTGCCCAAGGTGTAGGCCGGGCATGGGGGAACCAGGATAGTGCAGACCTGATTGGAGGGTTCCACCGAGAGGATTTTGTCTGCAATCCTTCCTTGAGTATTTTTCATCTCGCCTATTTTGTGGACGATCACCTTATTCCATCCCGGAAACCAGAAATATTTATGAATAATAAATTCCTTATCTTCGGGCAGGACAAATTCCTTTATGTTGTTCATGGAATTTCCTTCGGGGAGCAGGGGGTTATTTCGGATCTGGGGATTTGGATCCGGATTTTGTCCGTCAGCGGTTTTATCGGAGGGATTTTCATCGGCATCCGCCACCAGCATTTTGCCGTCGGACTGGGTGAAAAGAGCCGATTTGCCGTCGGGGGACAACTGATAATCAGAAGAGGGAACAAATATACGATATACCTTCATATTATCAATATCTTCGATATTAATAATGGTGGCATAGTCCGAATTGGGGTTCATGTTGACCAGGGAACCGTAAAAATCGGCAAAATCGGGGCGGGTGTTTTTCTGGAAGGGTTCCGCCGTTTTATCAAGATCAATAAGGCGGTTTTTCTCCCTGTCAAAGAGGTATGTCTGATAATAACCTCTTTTTTTTCTATTCTTTTTTTTATTTCCTTTATTTTCGTATTTTTTTACCTGCACCAGAAAACGGTTGGGGTTGTATGAGTTTATTATCCGGACGTTCTCCTCATCCCTGATTTCATCGGGCAGTCGGGTTATAAATTCTTTTTTTCCGGTTATGGGATCGAACAAAAAGACCTCCCCCTTCTCGGAAAGTTCCAGAATACGGGAAGGATCCTCCAGAGAAAAAGCCCCCCCCGGAAGAACGGCGCTGACGGGAGAAACCCCCTGTCCATTTCTGTGATATTCCAGTTCGGGAGGCAGACCCTGGGCGACTCTTCTTTCTATTATGTAATGAAATACATGGTCTCTCAAAGTGAAATACAAACCTGTGATAGTTTTATCCTCATCGATTTCCACCGGGGTTATCAGGCGTGGGGAATCGGAAGGAGACAAAATTTCCAGTATTTCGGCTTTTTTGGAGAAGAGGGGAGATTCGTCCTGCTGAGGTCTATTGACATCCTGATAATGAACTCTTAAAATATATATACTCTTGCCGTCGGCGGAAGCAAAAGGTTCATCAGTATAATATCCCTGTTTATTGATCCACCACAACGCCGTAAGCAAAACAAATAAAACCAGACAGATAGTTATATATATTATATACACAACTCTCTTTCCCGCATTAACTCCTTCTCTGGATTCGGGTTTATGACCGGCATCGGTGTGGGATTGTTCCTGATTCAATATTTTTGACCTTCCTGCTTCAGAGTTTGTAAAACCCCGAAAACCTGTGAGAATATCCGTAGTTCAGACCTTCATCTCTGCATTGCAATCTACAAAGCCCTTTAACCCTTTTCACAGAGTCCGACTTCTTACTTTTTCCTGCCTACGGGCATGACGTAGAGGGGTTCCTCTTCCGATGGGAGTCCCATGACTTTTTTCAGTTTCTGGTCATCAAAGGCTCCCACGGCGACGGTTCCCAGTCCCAGGGAGACCGCCTGAAGGTAGAGATTTTCTCCCGCATGTCCTAAGTCCATGAGGACGTATTTATTGCCTCTTTCCCCATAAACGTCGGTGGTTCTTTTATAAACGGCGGAAAAGACGATGGATACCGCTCCCTTTCCCACGGAACCCTGTCCCGAACAGGCGTCGGAGAGACTCTTGCGAATATCCCCGTCCTTTAACTTTATGAGGGAATGTTCTTTCGATTTATATTTATAGATTCCAGCCGATAAATCTTTTACATTACCCGCAACCAGATAGATTTCCAGGGGATAGGTGGCTCCTGCCGATGGGGCGGTTCTCAATCCTCTTTTCGTTTCGCTGATGCCGTAGGTCGCCCACAGCAACTGGGATACCTCCTGGAGGGTCAGGGGTGAATCCTTATAATCCCTCACCGATCTTCTCTCCTTGAGGGCTTTTTCCACCGACATTCCACCGTCAAACTGGGGAGAGGGCAACTTTATGACAACACTTTTATCAGCCATAACCGGGGTTGAAAAGCCCATGAAAACCAGAAAAGATAAAAATAGATATACTATAATAAGTTTTTTATTCATAATACACCTCTTTATTAACTATTTTATTATAACCTACTATATCGAAAATCCCCTTTCCCTTATACCAATCCGTAACCGCTGTAACCGGAATAGAAATAACTCCCCTGACCCTATTCAAACTTTTTTTTAAAAAAACCTCTTTTTCTCCTTTAATCAGGGAATTTTATGTGATATAAACAAAGCAGGAACAGAGGAAAAAAATTGACACCCAAACATGTAGAGAAACCAGTAGAGAAATCAGTAGCGAAGGACTTTAGTCCTTCCATAAACTCAATCTGAAATAAAGGGATGATTTTCTTGAAGTTACGTATTGTAGAAGGAGATCTTTTAAAACAACATACTGAGGCTATCGTCAATGCGTGGAATCGGAATATAATTCCCTGGTGGCTTTTGTTACCCCAGGGGGTGTCGGGGGCTATAAAGAAGCACGGCGGGCATCAACCCTTTATGGAACTGGGCAAAAAGGGTGCTATTCCTTTAGGAGGAGCTGTATCCACTTCCGCCGGTACTCTGCCATACAAAGCCATAATCCACGTGGCTGGCATCGATATGTTCTGGAGGGCATCGGAGGATTCCATCCGGAATTCGGTCAGGAATGCGGTGCGTCTGGCGGAGAAGCTGCAGATAAAATCTCTGGCTTTCCCGATAATCGGTGCGGGTTCCGGCGGTTTTGACGTGAAATCGGCAGAAAAGATCATGGTGGATACCTTTTCCAAACTGGAAACTCCTGTGGAAGCCGTGCTGGTGAGATACAAGAAAGAGGCTTAAAAAACAACCGGAGGTTAGAAAATGGGCTTAAAAACGGGAAGAGTTCAGGTATATACCGGAGACGGCAAGGGCAAAACCACCGCCGCTCTGGGATTGGCTTTAAGGGCATCGGGACACAATTTTAAAACGGTAATCATTCAGTTTATGAAGGGAAATACAGAGTATGGTGAGATAAAAGCCCTCTCCCGTATTCCTGAAATAGAAGTGTATCAATTCGGCACTCTCGATTTCGTCCAAATGGGGGAACAGAAAGAGATAGACTACGAAGAGGCGGAAAAGGCTCTCTCAAAAGCGTGGGAGGTTATAAATTCAAGCAAAGGGGAATCCCGTCATCCTGAACTCGTTTCAGGATCTGGGGGCGAGCGTCATCCTGAACTCGTTTCAGGATCTGGGGGCGAGCGTCATCCTGAACTCGTTTCAGGATCTGGGGGCGAGCGTCATCCTGAACTCGTTTC
>Ga0067045_1028828_pt1 | contig 26969 bp, 27 predicted proteins | sample TerdegcTABiofilm_FD_59184 | JGI IMG/M metagenome (GOLD analysis project Ga0067045, IMG submission 59184) | Combined Assembly of (Gp0054472, Gp0054536) Wastewater bioreactor microbial communities from Singapore -Terephthalate degrading... | reverse complement strand
TTTCTGTTTCATTTCCCCCACCTATAAACAGTATACTATACTGTCCAAGTCTTGGGGTCCATTATAAAGTCTTGGGGTCCATTATAGTCTTTTTATCGATGCAAAAGTCATCACCAGATCAATGATAGAAGTGTTACTCTTATTAAAGAATATATTAAAAGATAAAGATATGATTCCCAAATATATACATGAAGACGTTTTTAGTAGAAAGGCTCTGATTAACATAATAAGGAACGACAGAACAGGGTCATTTAACAAAGATATTCTGGATCATTTGCCAGTAGAAATAGAAAAAGAGATAGAAGAAAATACTAAAATTAATAATAGAATACCTCCTCTTGAGCAGTTAGCCCATATGGCTGACTTAGATTGGTTATATCAAAATGCATATCGTTTATTAAGTAGTGATACACATATATTACCAAGATCAATAGAGAATTATTTGAATTTAGATAAAGACACAGGGAAAATAACTGGATTAAACATTATTCCAGAAAAAAGTGACCTTGAATTGATTGAGATAACTTCACTAATGATCATTTTATATTGTCTAGACGAGATAAATTCTTTTTTTAAACTAGATAATGAAAAAATAATTCTTGAATACTGGAATGAACTAAAATCAATGGCTGAATAACTGAATATTTTATTTGTTCAAAGTAAGTTGTAATATTTTTGATAAGCGATTGCATATAGCGAAAGATGTTGAGAATTCAATAATATTTTATAATTTTATCATAACTTAGAACCAAATAGCTATCTTCTCCATTTATCATTATATTCCCATGCCGTAAGAATACTTTTAGACTTAAAAGTAGATTCTCAAAAGGAATTACCAGATCTCCAAACAAAGAATCTAAGAATTTAGATAAAAATATTAAAATATCGGGGATTTTAGCTTTTATTATAAAATCTTTATAATTATCCACCAATTTATACTCTAGGTAATCAATAATGGATTCAATATAATTTATGTAGCGGTATACTTTGTAAGCAGAGTAATAATTGATAGGTATCTTTGAATAGATATAGAATTGCTCTTTTTGGATTTTTATAGCTGTTTTGTTATCGAATTCATTATCAGAAATTATGGATGAAAAATTATTGGATAAAAATGGGCTATGATAGTTATTTACTTTTTCTGCGCATATGAAGGCAGTATATTTCCCTTTAATATTCCCCCGTAAGATATTCTCTAATAGCTTTGAGTCCGAATTTGAATCGACGATATAGATAATTATTTTATTTTCAGCATCATCCTTAATTAATCTGTTTTTAGTAATATTTATACTTTCTATGATACCCGAAGGGTAGGTAAAAACTAGTTCATAATAAAAAAGTGATTTTCTTGACTTGAAATTATAGTAAAAAGACTTATTAGTAAGTTTTATCTGGGTTTTCTGGTGATATTCAGTCTTAAAATCCTTTGGAACTATTCCAGATTTAAAAATCTTAATATATTTTATGAATTTAGATTTTTCTTTATCTACTTTAATTTTATCTATTATATAATCCCAAAAAGATAAAATACTTATATCTGTCTTTGATGTTTTTACATACCTTTTTTCTGCTATTGGCTTGCCTTTAGAATCCCATCCTTTTAGTAACCCTAAGTATTCTGTTTTAATAAAAATTGTTTTTTTTAGTTCTGAATCATATTTCCTGTATTTTCGGTAAACATACTCCCTATTTTTATACTTTTTTACGTAATCGCTGAATTTATAATTTTCATAATTATTATCCATAGTTACCCAATATACAGAACTATTATTGAATTGTAAACCCCATAAAAGGGTCAAAAGAATATTCACAAATAAAAACTAAATTAAAAAATAAATGTCAAAGATTATATTAATAATGTAAAAAATGGAGTCTTTTTATTTTAATAAATATACCTCTTTTTCAATTCCCTGGGGAATTAAAGGGTACTTTTTCAATTCACTCCTACTAATACACAGAAACTAAAACGCAGGAGAAAACAATGGAAATTAGAGATCAAATTGAAAAAGTAGTACCTAACAAGCTCTGGTTTAGCCTAAGAGAGGCTTGTGAATTAAAGAACCTGAATTATAAAACTGCTTGTAATCGCAAGTATTTACAGCCTAATAAAGGAAAACCAGATGGTTTAATCGGTGGAAAGAAATGCTTTTTAAGGGAAACCATAATAAATTGGTTGATCTTAACGGATAAAGAAATCTTAAGAGGGTAAAAAAATGATTACCCACTTAAGAACAATTGAAGGATTAGCTGGCGTAGGAAAAACATATTTCATTATTAACGAAATGAATGAAAGGGGAGAAAGTTTATATCTTAGTTTTAGTAAAGATCTTCAAATGAGAACCTCTTGTGAACTCAATAATAGAACTGTAGAAGTGAGAACTATTCATAGCCTTTGTTATGCTATCCTAAAATATTACGACAAACTTCCTGAAGTTTTTAGGAAATTCAAAACTTTTGAAGAATGTGAAGAAAAGACTGTATTAGATGCAAAAGATTTTAATCTTTTAATTCAAGGTGTCTTGGATATTAATATAGATAAATCCTGTTTTTATAGTATATTCCGTTATCGTAAAAATTTTAAATACCTATATCTGGATGAATTCCAAACCTTTACTTATAAACTAATAGATGTTGTAAAAAAAATATTGACCCTCATTAATGTAGAATTAATTATTGCCGGAGACAGATATCAGAATATCTATAATTTTTGTGATGATTTAGCAGGTTATAAAGGAAGCGATAAAAATAAATTTAAACAAATAGAAGAAATATTTAATAAAAGAATAATTGAAAGAATAATCCTAACTGAGAACTATAGATCAAATCCTGCAATATTGGCCTTAATAAATAGCCTTCTTGAAAAAAACTTTGACATACATTCTGATTACAAGTATTCTAATATTCCTTTAGATTGTAAGAATAAGTATGCAAAACCTATATTCAGATTTTTTACCACAAGAAACCAGGAATTTAATTACGTAATTGATCAAATCAATAAAAGTGATAAAAAGAAGTCAATCGGTATCCTCTCTTTTCAGAACAAGAATTTGGTGTGTTATGAAAATTATTTTTGTAAGAATAAAGATCAAGAAGAAGATTCAAAATCAAACATAAGAATATCCACAATCCATAAAGGGATAGGAAATGATTTTGATATTGTTTTTCTAGTTGGTTTACATGAATTTAACGATCCTGAATCTTTTTCTGTACTCTATACCGCTTTAAGCAGGGCTAAAAATAAATTATACATAACATCTCCTTATCCAAAATACGCACTAGAAAATTATTTTGATCTTTCCTTGGTAAATTATTTTGATTCTCAGAGGCATATTGAAAAACCTTTTGGCAAGTTAAAGAAGGTAAAAGAGAATAAAAACTATACAATAGGTAAATTATCAAGAAACCATCTTGATTCTCTTAGTATTGATGTGAAAGGTAAGGATGTTCCCTTTTTATATCTTCTTCATGAGTACAACAATAATAACCAGAATGAGGAAGCTACAAAGAATAAAAGAAAGCCAGAAGACTATACAAGCATGAGGACAATAAACAGTGATGGTATGGACATTAATATCGGGTATCACAATTCACATCAGAATTATAAATTTATTCTAAAAGATACAAATCCCCTAAGAAAAAGCAATTATTCAGATTCTGATATAATTAAATATCTTTGTAATGTAGTGATAAGGTTTTTTAACTACAGAGTAAAAAGGAAGGATATAAAACTTAATTCTATTGATCTTTATAAGGTTTTTAATATTGCTCCTGAATTACAGGATTCCTTCTATGAATTGATCCATAATAATATTTCTATAAATAGGAATAAGGGTTATTTGGTATTAAATGCAAGACGCGAGAAAGTTGTAACATTCCAAGATGTAAAAAATGCTATAACAAAAAGTACTCTTTATTTTAATTATTTAAGCAAACGAAATTTAACCTTAAAAATATATAAACCTAGTAATAAAAATAATAAGAATAAAATACATATCCCTAATCTTTTTAAAATGGAATTATCTTATAAAGGAAAATGTATTGAACGTAAGTATAGTTTTAAAGATGATTTAGATGTAATCACCCTTATAAGAAAAATTGAAGAAGATCCAAAGTATTTACTAAATATCTTTAATAGAACTCTATTAAGATTCCGTTGGGATTTAGAAAAGTTAGGGGGATTTGATAAAAATGAAAAAGTTCAAGTAGTAGAAAAAAATGAAGAAAATGAAGTTATAGTAGATCAAATTGATGAAAATATTGAAGATTTAGGTAAAATTAAGCATTTTTATATCAATTTTGAAGGTAGGATAGCCTTAAATGAGGGAAATACTATATGTATTAATATTACACGGGGTTTCTACAATATGCCCTTTTACTTATTGTTTTATCAGTAAAAAGACCTGGTTATTATCCCCTTTTTATCTAATATGCTTAAGGTAAAGAGGATTTTTTGATCTTTTCCATTAAGAAGCAATTATATTATTCCATTTTTCTTCTATCTGTTTCTGGTACTTTCCTAAGAATTTTATTTTATCTTGAACTGAGGGGTGATCATAATGTTCTGTCATTTGGGTAGTAGTATGTCCTGTAAATTGCCTGAGTACTTCATCCCCTAATATTGGTCTATATAATGTATTTGCTGTATGTCTAAAACTATGTATAACTAAATATCTGTTATTCTTTTCTATTTTTGCTCTTTCAACAGCTTTATTAAAAATATCTAAACAATACTTTCTTTGTAGTGGTTCTCCAAAGGTGTTGCTAAAAATGAGATCGTCAGGTGAATTATAAAAGGTAAGTTTGTGCAGTTCATCAAAAAGTTCTTTTACGGGTTTAATTAGAAAAACTATCCTAGGTTTATTTGTTTTAGTATTTCCAATAGTTCTATTATTTTTTAATGCCTTGTAAATGTTTAATGCATGGATATTATCCTTGAAAAAGATGTCTTCCCAATCTAACGCTAAGGCTTCCCCGAGTCTTATTCCTGTGGTAGCAAGAGTATAAAATAAAGTTGAGTATTTAATACTTCCCCAAATCCTGATAATTTCTTTATGATTCGATGGGAATAATATTTTTAGATCTTCTTCTGTGAAAGAATCTCTTTTTTTTGATGTTTTTACAAATGGCTCAATTTTATTACAAACATTGTTATAAATCAGTCCCTTTCTTTCGGCTTCAGACCAAATAATCTTTACCGTATGAAGAATATGATTCTTTGTTCTGTTTGATTTTGGTAAATTGATCAACCATTGATCAATCATATCTCCTGTAATTTCATCTATTTTATTTTTTCCAAAGGCTGGAATTATATGATTAACAAGATGCCCTCTTCGCATCTGTGCCATTTCAGATGAGATATTTCTACCTTTCTGAATATTTTTTTTGATCCATGAACATTTAGAAAGTAAAAAGAAACCTTCCGTGAATTCTTTAAGGGTTAAGTTACTTTTTTTATTTTTACTTTCATCAATAACTTGTAGTATAAAATGTTCTGCCTCTGCTTTTGATGTTTTTCCAGTTGAATGAAAAACTTTTTCATTCGCTAATTTATAATAATATTTTTTATTCCTTTTCTTTAATAAATATGGTTTTTTCATAATCATTTTCTCCTTTTTATATATTTACAATATATTAGTAGAGAATAGTGAAAGGCAAGTTTTCTTAAAATTGGGTACAATTTGGGTACAATTTAGATCAGATAAAGAGGTGCTAAAAATGAGGGGGATTTTGTCTAAATAATTATTTATATTATAAACAATTATTTTGCCCGGAAGAGGACTTGAACCTCCACGAGGAAACCCTCACTAGACCCTGAATCTAGCGTGTCTACCAATTTCACCATCCGGGCGAATTTGTTTGTATCCTATTCAAAGGTTAAAAAACTGTCAATATCTACTTTGGGGACTCTGGGGGAGTTTTTAAGGGGCGGGGAAATTGAAGAATTCGGGGAGCTCTATAAAGAATAGCAAAAATCCTATATAAAACCGGTCACAACAAGGTTCGGAGAACTAATAAAAAAAAGAACCACCCCTTTTATGGGGTGGTTCCTACTCCGTATATATATATAAGGAAGAGAGGTTTTTCACTCCCTTCCTCCCCTGGCGATTAATAGTCCCGGTCGTTTTTGTCCCGGATTCTTCTTATCGCTTTATATACAATTCTATCAATTTGGGGTTTAAAGAAGTATCCCAAAACTAAACCTACGATCAGCCAGAAAATCATCTTACTCACCCTCCTTTACAATCTCTATTTTGATTCCCTCTTTGGTTTCGAAACTCTCCTTGGGAGGAATGGTTACCTTCAGGATCCCGTTCTTAAAAACCGCCTTTACCCTTTCCCGGTCAAACTTATCCTCCGGGGCAAAGTATTTCTGTTCGCGGATCTCCTTGAACTTAAGCCGGCGTTTGAAGTATTTAGCTCCCTCCAGGTATTCAAAACCTTCCGGTTCCTTGGCGGAGAATACCATATAATCCCCCTGAAATTCAAGGGATATACTGTTTTCGGAAAACCCAGCCAGGGCAAATTCGAAGACAAGATTCCTTTCCTTGGTTAAATAGACATTGCAGGGCGGATAGGAATAGGCTGGATAAAAATCGATGTTTTCATCCCAGTTGCAGCATCTTTCGCTTCTGGCTTCCCCCTCCTCGTTTCCTGTCTGGAAGGGATTCTTTTTAAAGCCTTCCTGGAAAAAGTCGCCGAAGTTTTTAGTAGCTTCAAAAACCTCGTCCATAATTTTTCCCAGATCAATTACAATACGATCTTTCATCTTACACCTCTTATAAGCGTGTGGTGGGCCCTTTTAAGCGCCCTTTTCCCCGGCTTTTTCAGCCCGGAGAGATGGAGTAACACTCCGTAAATAATAAATGCAAGAATTGTGCCAAGTATTGAGAGATAAAATATTTTTCTGCCGCTGGGAAGGTCACTTCCGGGATGTTTCCTTATTTATGGGTTTGGGATTTCCGGCCGCTGCTTTTAGCTGGGGGTAAATATATACCTGATAAGTAATTAATTGAGGCGGGGCGTCCTGCCGGCGGGAATTTTTCCGGAGGCGAAGGAGGCGGCTTTGGGGTTTCTGCCGGATTGCGGGGACTCATTGATGCGGCGTGATGACCGGGCTGCGGGTACAGCTGTAAACAGGAAGGGATAGATATTTCCAGTGGGATCCCCTCAGTCTGAATCTCCTGGGTCATTATGATTCAACCTTGCTAAAAAGGGGTAAAACCTGTATCGTAATATCTCTTGATTGAGAGAGTAAGGATGGTTTACTAGAAAATGAGTGTTAGGATATTGTTTATCGGGGAGATTGTGGGGAAATCCGGGGTTTTCTGTGTTAAGAATCTTCTGGGTACCTTGAAGGAAGATAAGAAGATAGACTTTGTTATCGCCAACGGCGAGGGGGCTACGGGAGGATTCGGCCTGGGCAAGAACCATTCAGTATATCTCCATAAACTGGGTATAGATGTCATCACTTTGGGAGAAAAGGGGTATTTCAAAGTGGATATGGTCCCGCACTTGGCCAAATGTCCCTATATCCTGAGGCCTGCAAACTATCCCAGCGGCAACCCGGGAAGGGGATACAGGGTGTACACCAAGGGGGAAAAAAAGATCGGGGTAATAAATCTCCTGGGCCAGTCAGGATTCACCCGGGTTCACCTGTCCAATCCCTTCTCCTATTTACCGGAGATCGCCTCGCGGCTAAAGCAGGAGACCCAGGTAATAATCATGGAATTTCATGCCACCACCACAGCGGAAAAATACACCATGTTTTACTATGCCAATGGCAAGGTCTCGGCAGTAATCGGCAGCCATAACAAGGTTTTAACTGCCGATGAACAGGTTCTTTCCGGGGGCACTGCCGTAATCTGCGACGCGGGCAGAACCGGAAGCATCGATTCCATCGGCGGGCTGGATATTGCCATAGAGACCCAGAAGATGCTAACCCAGATTCCGGAGCGGTCAAAGGATGCCTGGGACAGGCTGGAGCTGCAGGGTGTGATTGTGGAGGTAGAGGAGGAAACGGGAAAGGCTACTAGCATAGAAAGGCTCAGGATACCCTGTAAGGAGGCGACGGAAAATGAAAGAAATAGCTAAGGTGGTTTCCGTAAACGGGCGGATTGCAAAAGTGGTCTGCCAGAAATCGGAGGCCTGCGAAACCTGCGGCGGCAGCGGATTCTGCTCCGTTAATGCCCGGGATTTTTCTGCCCTGAACAACGAGGGTTTCGATCTTAAGCCGGGTCAGACCGTGGAGCTGTTCCTCCCGCCGGGCAGGACTATCTGGACTGGTTTTGTGGTGCTGGTTTTTCCCCTGGTACTCTTCCTTCTCTTTTTCCTTTTGGGGAGGGATCTTTTAGGTCTTGCCAAAGAAGGGGCCAACGCCCTCCTGGGTCTGGCCGGCCTGGCCTTGGGTTTCGGAATATCCATGCTTTTGACCCGCAAAAACCGGGAAAAATCTATGCCGAAGATTGTTAATGTGCTGGGGGAAGAGTAATTATCTCCCTGAATTCTGTTTTGCCAAAGTACTGATTGTTTCTGCCATCTGCTTTAGGGGAACCACCCTCTGAACATACCCGCTTTCCAGGGCCACCCTGGGCATACCGAAGACAACGCAGGACTGCTCGTCCTGGCCAAGGGTTACGCTGCCCAGGTTGTGAAGGGTTCCCAGTTCCTTTGCTCCGTCTCTGCCCATACCGGTCATTATTACTGCAAGGGTTCTGCTGCCGTAGCTCTTTGCCAAAGAACCAAAGAGAACATCCACAGAGGGTCTGTGGCCGTTTACCGGCGGAGCCTGGGAGAGTCTTACTATAGAAGCGAGGGGCCTCTTTTCTATCTCCATGTGGGAATGACCCGGGGCTATAAGTACTCTGCCTGGCCGCAGGATATCACCCTCGGCAGCCTCTTTTACTTCCAGGGGGGACACTCTGTCCAGGCTTTTGGCAAACTCTTCGGTGAACCCTGCGGGCATGTGCTGAACCACCACCACAGGAACCGGCAGGTCCGGGGCAATCTGGGCAAAGACTTCCCTTAGGGCATTGGGCCCGCCGGTGGAGATTCCGATGGCCACGATCTCCACCGGGTCGGAACTCTTTCTTGCCGGGGATTCGGGAACAATTGTAGAAGGTCTTGCCTGCGGGGCTTCCGGCCGAGGAACAGAGATTCCCGGGCCTTGCGGTTCCCTCTGCCGAAGTTCCTCCGGTAGAGCCTTCCCCTTCTTTCTCTTGTATTGCCCGCCGTAGGCCAGGAGAAGCTCCACCACATTGTCCCTGACGGTGTGAATATCCTCCGATTCGGAGCCGGAGGGTTTAAGTATAAAATCCGAGGCTCCCAGGGAGAGAGCCTCCATAGTAATCTGGGCTCCCTTTTTAGCCAGGGAGGAGAGAATCACCACGGGAATATCTATTCCCCTGCGTTTTCTCTCTTTAAGAAACTCTATTCCATTCATCTGGGGCATTTCCAGATCGAGGAGGATTATATCAGGGTTCACCTTGGGGATCTTCTGAAGGGCGAACTCTCCATTCATTGCCTTGCTTGCTATTTCAAGACCTTCGGAGGATTCTACGATTCTTCCTATAAGATTTCTCATCAATGCCGAGTCGTCCACTATCAGTACAGATACCTTGTCCATCGCCTTTTTCTGCCTTTTAATAATTTTTCAGTTTGTAAATTTCCTGTAGATACAGGCCCAGTCTGTTTTAACAAATTCAAATTGTGTGTTCATCCCGAAAAGGGATTCTGAATGTCCTATAAACAGATAGGAGTGGGAGTTCATGGAATTCCAGAATCTGTTTATTACCGATTCCTGGGCTGCTTCGTCAAAATAGATGATCACATTTCTGCAGAAAACAACATCCAGGCTCCGCTGTCCGCTGTCGAATTTCAGGTTATGATAATCGAACTTTACCATGGACTTAAGATCGTCCTTTACCTGGTAGCCACCGTCCTTTTTAAGGAAATATTTCTTAAGATACTTGTCCGGCACGTCTGTTACCCGGTTTTCCGGGTAGTATCCCTCCTTGGCGGTCATAAGGGATTTTAGGCTCAGGTCGGAGGCGGTAATCTCGCACTTGAAAGAAGGGGGAAGAAGCTCCTTTAAAATTATCGCCAAGGAATAGGGCTCCTCGCCGGTAGAACAGCCGGCACTCCAGATCCTTAAGGTGGAATCCCCAGTTTTGTTCTTGTGCTTTACCAGATCCGGAACGACATAATACTCCAGGGTCTGAAAATGGGCGGTATTCCGGAAAAAGCGGGTAAGGTTGGTGGTTACAGTATCCAGGAGCACCTTAAGCTCCTCCGGATCCTTTTTTATGATAAGATAATACTCTCCCACAGTGGAAAGCTGCATCTTCCGCAGGCGCTCTTTCAGCCTGCTCTCCAGGATTGTCCGGTTGGATGCGGTAAAATGAATGCCGCTCTCATTATAAATAAGGTTTCTGTATTTTTCAAAATCCTCATCGGATAGAAAATTGCTCATACTTTATTTTCTTTACCTAACCTTAAAAAATGTAAGTTCTCGGTCGTTTTTCCGGTGTTAAAACCGATACAGGGTAAAGTTTATGGAGATGGAATATTACTGTCAATAGAAGAATATATATAGAAAAAAGGTAAATTTGTGGTAAATTATTTACTATGGAAAAAAGATATGTGGAAATGGAGCTTAAGGGGATTGCGCTGGACGGAAAGGATAAATCTCCCCTGGTTCTGTTAAAGGATAAAACCGGCAATAAAGTACTTCCTATCTGGATCGGACCCTTCGAGGCCAGTGCCATAATTGTAGAGATCGAGGATGTAAAACCCCCTCGTCCCATGACCCACGAGCTTCTATATCTCTTTCTGGAAAGGCATGGTTTTTGTCTTAAAAATGTGGAAATTTACGGCCGCCAGGACTCCAGGTATCTTTCCAGAATAATTTATAAAAAGGGTCTTAAAAATTTCAGTCTGGAGGCGAGGCCCAGCGACTGCATCGCCCTGGCTTTAAAAGGCAAGGCGCCTATTTTTTGCAGTAAAGAAATATTATTGAAGGAAAATGTCGCGGAAAACCTTTTAGAGAATCTGAATAATTTCAATTCCGAAATCCTATTCTTTGGAATGGAAAATGCGGATTCGCCGATTATGTAGTTTCCGGTCCTGTTTCGGCCCTCCTTTCTGCAAATCCATTGACTTTAAATATCCTCTGAATGATAATCCTCTCACATGAAGAAGTATATTTTTGTAACCGGCGGTGTTTGTTCCAGCCTTGGAAAAGGCATTGCTGCAGCCTCCATGGGCACCCTTCTGGAGGCTCATGGTCTTAATATCCGGATGATAAAAATAGATCCTTACATTAACGTGGATGCCGGAACCATGAGTCCCTACCAGCACGGGGAGGTCTATGTTACGGATGATGGCGCGGAAACAGACCTGGATCTGGGAAATTATGCCCGCTTTACCCGGGCCCCCCTTTCCAGGGAGAATTCCATGACCACCGGTCAGATTTATCAAACTGTAATAAACAAGGAGCGGGAGGGCCGTTACCTTGGCAGAACCGTACAGGTAATTCCCCACATCACCGATGAAATCAAACAGCGGATCTACCACATCGGCGAAAATGAGGAGGTGGATGTAACCATTATAGAGATAGGGGGCACGGTGGGAGACATAGAATCCATCCCCTTTCTGGAGGCCGCCCGCCAGTTTATTCATGATCTGGGAAAAGAGAATGTCCTTTTTGTACACCTTACCCTGGTTCCAGGGGTTGTGGGCGGGGAGCTTAAGACCAAACCAACCCAGCATTCTGTAAAAAGCCTGAGGGAGATCGGAATTCAGCCGGATATTCTCCTCTGCCGGGCTCCGCAGATGCTGGAGGAGGATATGAGCAGAAAGATTGCCCTCTTTACCAATGTGGAAAAAGAGGCGGTTATTTCCGCCTACGATGTAAAGAGCACCATCTATCAGATTCCCCTTATGTATCACGAACAGAAGCTGGATGAAATAGCCATAAGGAAACTAGGTCTCCCGGGTAAGGAGGCGGATCTTACGGAATGGAACAAGGTGGTTTCCACCTTCAACCAGGCGGATAAAAAGATCCGGATCGGGGTTATAGGAAAATATATCCACCTGAACGATACCTACAAATCGGTTTACGAAGCCCTTTATCACGGCGGCATTGCCAACAATGTCCGCGTGGAGATCGTGGGAATCGATTCCGGGGAGCTGGAGGTAGAGGAAAAGGCCCGGGAGATTCTGGATTCCCTTAATGGAATCCTTATTCCCGGAGGTTTCGGTCAGAGGGGCATTTCCGGTATGATCAACGCCGCCCATTATGCCCGTACAAAGGGGCTTCCCTATTTCGGCATATGCCTGGGCCTCCAGATTATGGTTATAGAATATGCCCGGAATGTTCTTGGTCTTTCCGATGCGGACAGCACAGAGTTCTTCCCCGGATGCCCCAATCCCGTAATCAGTCTTTTAGAGGAACAGGTGGACATTAAGGCCTACGGAGGAACGATGCGCCTGGGCAGGAGCGAAACAAGGCTTGCGGAGGGTTCCCGGGTCCAGGGGATCTACAACAACAAGGTAATTTACGAAAGGCACCGCCACAGGTACGAGGTTTCCAATAGGTACCGCCAATCTTTGGAACAGGCGGGCTTATTAATTACCGGGGTAACGCCCGATAATAGTCTAGTAGAGGTTGTGGAATGGTCCTCCGGTTCCTGGGGTGTCGGTGTACAATTCCATCCTGAATTTCAATCCAAGCCTATCAACCCGCACCCTCTCTTTTCCAGCTTTATAAAGGCAAGTATAGGAAAGTAAAGATGCTTAAGATTCTTCTGGCCTGTTTAATCCTTCCCCTACTTTTCAGCTGCAGCCTGGATTACCAGGCTGCCATGGGCGAGGATTCTCTGTCGGAGGATATTCCGGATATGATCATGTACGGTTTTGACCATGTTGCCTTTACCAATGGCACGCCTGCCTTCCGAATCTATGCCTCCGAGGCATTAAATTATACTAAAATGAAAAAAACGATCCTTACCAATGTTTTCTTCCAGGAGATGGATTCCGAGGGAAAGGTGATAACCGAAGGCAATGCAGAAAAGGCTGTTTTTTATACTGATACGGAGGATGCCGAGTTTTCCGGCTCCATCCAGGCCTATTCCGTAAAGGAGGAGACCTATATCTCCACCGATTATCTCTACTGGAAGGATTCGGAGAGGCTTTTAACAGGCTTAAAGGACAGCAAGGTTTATTTAAAAAAGGACTCGGGAACAGAATTGGAAGGGGTTGGTTTTGTAGGGGATCTGGCAAGCAAAACCTTTCTCTTCTCCCAGGATGTTTCAGGGGTGTATGTTCTTGAAGAAGAGTAAAGCGGCACTTTTATTCCTCCTCCTGCTTCTCTCCTCTTTCCTTTGGGCGGAGGGGGAAACCTTTCGTTTCTCCAGCGATAAAACCACCGCTGTCCTTACCAAGGGCAGGGAGAGGACCCTGCTGCAGGGTAATGCGGTTATTGTTTCCGGATCCACCACCATAAAGGCAGAAAGAATAGAGCTTTACGGCAGCGACTTCCGTTATGCGGACTGTTCCGGAGGAATCAAGGTAACGGATTCCCAAAAAGGCCTTATAATCACCTGTCAGACCATGTTTTACGACCGCAAGGAGGAAATTACCCGCATAGACGGCTACGTAGAGATGATTGATCTGGATAACGAGATAGTGGCTAAAGCGGGTTTTCTGGAGAACTATGGTAAGGAGGATCTCTCCATACTCCAGATTGGGGTAAGAATCCTGAAGGAGGATATGGCCTGCAGGAGCGAATATGCCAGGTATAACCGGGATACGGATATCCTTGAACTTTCCGGCATGCCGGTGGTTTTCTGGAAGGGGGATGAGTACAGAGCCTCCAGGATTATCATAAATCTCGATACCGACGAAATCTCTCTGGAAGGGGAGGTTATGGGTTCCATAACCTCGGGAAAGGAGACGGAGGAAAAGGAATGATTCTCAGGGTGGAAGGTCTAAAAAAGTATTTTAGCCGCAAGGCTGCCGTCCGGGATGTAAGCTTTTCCATGAAGGAGGGGGAGATTGTAGGTCTTCTTGGACCCAACGGAGCAGGCAAAACCACGGTTTTTTACATAATTGTAGGGTTTATCCGCCCTACCGCCGGATCTATCTACCTGGAAGAGAAGAATATCACCCGGGAGCCGATGTACAGGCGCGCCAGAGCGGGAATTGCTTATCTTCCCCAGGAGTCCTCCATCTTCCGAAAACTCACGGTAGAGGAGAATGTCTGGGCCATCCTGGAAACCAGGAAGGATCTTACCCGGGAACAGAAGAAGGAAAAGCTCAACTCCCTTCTTTCGGAATTGGGTATCGAAGAGATCCGGCGCCAGAAGGCCTATACCCTCTCCGGCGGGGAAAGAAGACGAACAGAGATAGCCCGTTCCCTGGCCATAGAGCCGAAATTCCTCCTTTTGGATGAGCCTTTTGCCGGAATAGACCCCATTGCAGTATACGAGATTAAAAGGATTGTAAACCTGCTTTCGCAAAAGGGAATCGGAATACTGATTACCGACCATAATGTAAGAGACACTCTAGAGATCACCAGCCGGTCCTACATTATCAACCTAGGGGAGATACTGGTAAGCGGGAGCAAGGAGGAGCTTCTGGCAAACGAGATTGCCAGGTCGATCTATCTAGGTCACGCCTTTCAGATGTAACTAAAGTTGACAAAGGGATTCCTCTGGATAATATTAATAACATAAGCCAGGAGGAACTGTGCAGTACCAGAAGCCTGTATTGATACAGGAACAGAAACAGAAGATGAACCCCCAGCTGTACCAGTCAATACAGCTGATGGCTCTGCCTATTCAGGAATTAAAATTTAAAATTCAGCAGGAACTGGAAGTCAATCCCGCTCTTGAGATTATAGAGGACAGATCCGAGGTATCCCTGGAAGAGACAGAGGGAAAACCAGCGGAGGAGTATGATTATTTTGAAAATACTTCCGATCCTGGATACTCCTCCAGGGAGGAGGGAGAAAGGGCCAGGGACCAGAAGCAGCAATTTCTGGAAGGCGCCTTAGCCCGGCCGGAGTCCCTTCAGGAACACCTGGTGTGGCAACTAAGGCTTCAACCTATCCCTAAAAGATGGTTCGAAATTGGGGAGCTCCTTATCCAGAATCTCAATGACGACGGCTTTCACATAGAGGATCCCAAAACCCTCGTTAAGGAGGAGGAGTGGAATACTCTGGAAGCGGTGATGGGGATGATCCGGAAATTTGATCCCGCCGGTGTCTGTGTAAAGGATTTTATGGAATCCCTGCTGGTTCAGATCGATATCGATCCCGAGGCTCCGCAGGGGGCAAGGCTTCTCGTGGAAGAGTACTTCGATCTCCTGGAAAAGGGAAAAACGGCGGAAATTCTAAGAAAGATGAAGATAACCCAGGAGGAATACGAGGTCCTGGTAAAGTTTATAAAAACCCTTAACCCCTTTCCCGGCAGGAACTACTCCCAGGAGGCTCCCAGGTATGTTATTCCCGATCTGATGGTAAAACTTAAGGAGGGGGAGTTTGTCTTGATTCTGAATGACGAAGAGATTCCTGTTCTGGGAATAAACCCTTTTTTCTCCGAACTGGCCGAGGGCGAAAAAGGGAAACCTCAGCAGAGGGATGTAAAGACCTTTGTAAATGCCAACATTAAGAATGCCCGGTGGTTTATCCGGAGCATCCACCAGAGGAACCAAACCCTGTTAAAAATTGCAAAGGCTATAGTGGAATTTCAGAGGGACTTTTTTATGAAGGGACCCAAGTATCTTGTCCCCTTAACCCTGAAGGATATTGCTGCGGAGGTCTCGGTGCATGAAACCACAGTATCCAGAATTTCCAATGGAAAATATATGGAAACGGAATGGGGAATCTTCGAGTTAAAGTACTTTTTTTCCAACTCCATCTCCGGCCCCGGATCTTCCGGTTCCCGGTTTTCCAAGGAGGGGGTAAAACAGGTAATCAAGGAGCTTATAAAGGAACATAGCTCCGAGAAACATCTTTCCGATCAGAAGATCTGCGATCTTTTAAAACGGAAGGGAATAAATATTGCAAGGAGGACAGTGGCAAAATACAGAAAAGAGCTGGAGATTCAATCTTCCTATGGAAGATAGACTCCGGGAGTCAAAGGCTTTAAGAAAGTATCCGGGAGATACTAAAAACAAACATTGGAGGGTTATATGAATATTGAAGTAAAAGGCGTACATCATGACGTGGATGAAGAAACCAAAGAGCTTATAAACAAAAAGCTCAAAAGGCTGGAGCATGTAAGTGATCTGATTGTGGACCTGCTTTTTACCATAACCCTAGAAAAGCAAAGGTATAAGATAGAGGTAACGACGAATTTCCGCTGGGGAAATTCCTCACATATCAAGGTAACAACCTTTGACCTGTTCAAAGGTATCGATCTTCTTTTTGATAAGCTGGACAATAAAATCCACAAGGAAAAGGGGAGGATCCAGGAAAAGCAGTAGTATCTTGGCACTTAAGGGTAAAGTAATTTCATTGGGGTTTTATTAAACCCTGCTTTTAGGGGACCTGTAAGAAAGGGGTTAAACAAAGCCTTCTTTTTAAAGGTCCCCATATTTTTTTGGTTTTTAATCGGCGGCAGTTTATAACAGGTCTTTTTATGCTATAATAATATCGTATGAAAAGATTTACAGTTCTTGATCTTCTCGATATGGATCTGAAGGAACATAATGCTTTGAATCTGAAATGCCTGGGGGGAAGACCGGGGCTGACCAAGGAGCTTACAACTCCCCATCTGAACAGGCCGGGATTAGCTTTAAGCGGCTTTTTTGATGTTTTTGCCCACGAAAGGATCCAGCTCTTCGGGAGGGGCGAAACAGCCTATCTGGAAAAGCTTCACCAGGAAAATTCTCTCGATTCTATTAAAAAAATATTCTCCTACCCGATCCCCTGCTGCGTATTTTCCGATTCCTTAAGACCACACGAGGAGTTTATGGCCTTAGCGGAGGAGGCGGTCTGTCCTGTTCTCCAAACAGACCTGAATTCCTCCGAAATCTCCCTAAGGTTGATCAGGGCCTTAGGCTCTGTTTTTGCTCCCCACAAGATAGTCCACGGAGTACTTGTGGAGGTTTTCGGAATTGGTGTACTTATAACCGGGGACAGCGGTGTGGGAAAGAGCGAATCGGCCCTGGAGCTGATAGAGCGGGGCCACAGGCTTATTTCAGACGACTCGGTGGAGCTGAAATGTGTTAATGGAAACGAGATAATAGGAACCGGAGCCAACAAGGTAACGGGCCACCACATGGAGATTCGGGGGCTGGGGATAATAAATATCAGCCATCTTTTCGGCGTGGGGGCTATTAGAGATCAGAAGCAGGTTCAGCTTATAGTACAGCTGGAGGAATGGGACAATGCAAAGCCCTATGAACGCCTTGGAACCGTGGAAAATGCCATGGAAATCCTCGGGGTCAAGGTTCCCTTTCTCCGAATCCCGGTAAAATCGGGCAGGAATATACCTATAATTATAGAAACCGCCGCCATGAATGAAAGGCTTAAAAAGATGGGATTCTATTCCGCCCGGGAGTTTAACCAAAATATTCTAAAATGGCTTGAAAGTGAAAATGCCAGAGCCTTATATTTTCAACAAGAAGATTCTTTAGAACAGGGGACTTAAGTGATATCAAAGGAAGTTACAATAAAAAACAGAGCCGGTATTCATGCCAGACCGGCGGCTTTGATTGTTCAGACTGCAAATAAATTCAATTCCCAGATATTTCTGGAAAAGGATGACAACAGGATCAATGGTAAGTCAATCATGGGGGTCATCACCCTAGGGGCAGGGTACAATTCCAGCCTGACGATAATTACGGAAGGGGAGGACGAAGAGGCGGCTCTGGAAGCCCTCTGTACTCTTTTTGATAGAAAATTCGAGGAGGAATGAAACGAAACAGCTCTTCCTTGGCATCTCCTTTTTTCTTCTGGGAGGTTTTCTTTATCCTCTGGAAACAAATATAGAAGTGACGGAGTCGGAAAACGAAACCCTTGTAAGTCTTTTCCTGATTGACAGCCCGGAACATCTTGTTATGGATTCTCTTTACAAGGGAACAAGATCGGAAATCCAATTCCAGATACGCTTCTATAGGAGAAAAAAAGGACTTACCGGGATTTTCATGGATACCCTTCTGGAGGAGATCATTCTTACCCAGGAGGCAAGGAGGGAGGAGTACAACGATCAGTTCATAATCACCCATGCCGGAGAAACCCGCGCTTATATACGGGAGGAGGATCTGCTTGATTCCTTTATGAAGCTGACCGATTTCCCCGTGCCTTCTGAATACCTGGAGGAGGGTATCTACATTCTTGCCAGAATCAAGCTGTGCACCATAAAACTCCTCCCGCCCCTTACCATCCTGAACCTGTTCCTGCCTGAAACAAGAATAACCACCCCCTGGACACGTTATACCCTTTGGGAAGAGAAAGGGAGAGATCCATGAGAAGCAGGAGATCCCAGGGGGCAGGACTTATCTCCTTGGTTATAATCTATATAATCCTGGTTGCTCTTATTCTGATCTTTGCAAATCAGATACTCTTTGATATCTCTCTGGAGACACCCTTTTCCAATTTTGTAATTGTACCCTTTGCCATAGCCCTGCCTCTGTTCCTCTTGGGAGCAATCATTTTCAATATTGTACGTATAATCCGGGAAAAAAAGACAAGCCAACCGGGGATAAGGTTCAAGATAAGACTTATACTCTTTTTCTCTTTTCTTTCTCTGCTCTCCTCCATCCCCCAGGGAATAATTTCCATCTCCTTTATAGATACGGCCATGAATTCCTGGTTTTCCTCCAGGCTTAAGGAGGGGCTGGAAGGAGGAATGCAGATCGCTGTATGGTATCACCGGGACAAGCTGCATATGCTGGAATCTGCCGGGGAAAGCTCGGTTTTTCCCCAGGTGGCTAGAGAAGCTTTGCGGGACCCGGAAAGAGCCTGGGACATTCTAAGCAGAACCTATCCGGATATAGGGGCTGCCCAGGGTTTTGACAGGGAGGGGAGAGAGGTGTTCTCCCTGGGAAGGAAAGATCTTTTTTATCCTCCGGGTCGGGGCGAAGCCCTTGCAGAGGGTCTCCTGCCCAAGGAGCATACCGCTGCGGGGAGTGTTTTGCGGCTGGTAAAGAACTATACGGAGGGCAACACTCAATACTATGTAGTACTTAGTACCCAGCTTCCTGCAGATTTTGACAGTGATCTGGAGGATCTGTCCGAAAGCCTGGAGGTTTTTACCCAAATTGAAAGATTTCAGACGCTGTTTAGAATCGCCCTTTTAATTTTCTACTCCTTCTTTTCCGTTCCCATCATTCTTCTCTCCATTTTAGTAAGTTTTTTCATAACCGAGGAGATCATAAGACCGATTGTCAATCTGGAGGAGGCAACCCGCCATGTGGCAGAGGGGGATTTCTCTATACGTATCCTTGCTCGCTCAGGAGATGAGCTTTCCATGCTTATTGAATCCTTCAATTCCATGATCGGCGAACTGGAAAGAACCAGGGTAAGGATGATCCAGACAGAAAAGGTAACAGCCTGGCAGGAGATTGCCCAGAGGATGGCTCACGAAATAAAAAATCCTCTTACTCCCATAAAGCTTTCTGCCCAAAGGATAATCTATAAATATGAAAACAACCGTGAGGAGCTGGATAAAATCCTGATTCCTGCAGCCACAGCCATTATAAAGGAAGTAGAAAACCTGGACCGGCTGCTTAAGGAGTTCAGCGAATTCGCCCGCCTGCCCTCCCCCCACAAGGGAAGGGTACAGATTTTGGAAATCCTCAAGGATACAGAACAGCTTTACTCCAAACCCTTCCCAGAGGTCCTCTTTAATTATTCTTTGGTTTCTGAGGATCACTGGGTTCTGGCGGACAAGAATATGCTCCGGCAGGTGTTTGCCAATGTGGTCAAGAATTCCGTAGAGGCCATGGAGGGGAAAGGGGAGGTCTTCATACGCAGCGACCTTGTAAGAAAGGGGAATTCATTATACTGTAGAATTCAGATCCAGGACACAGGCTGCGGTATCCGGGGAGAATTTACAGATCAGGTTTTTAATCCCTACTTTTCCACAAAGAAAAACGGTACCGGACTGGGTTTACCAATAGTAGAAAGGATTGTCTTTGACCATAAGGGTCAAATCTGGTTTGAATCGATGGCTGGAAAGGGCACAACCTTTTTCATAGATCTTCCTGCGGAGCTTATAAATGAATAGGGTATTGGTAATAGACGACGAACCCGGAATCAGAACTGTACTCTCCGATATTCTGGAGGATGAAAAATATAGTGTCCTGGTGGCCGGGGACGGCTATGAGGGCCTCGCAATAATGAAAGAGGAACCCCTGGAGGTTGTGATCCTGGATGTTTGGCTTCCCAACCTGGGGGGAATAGACGTACTTAAGGCAATTAAAAAGGATTATCCGGAAACCGAGGTTATTATAATCTCCGGGCATGCCAATATCGATCTTGCGGTAAAGGCTGTAAAACTGGGGGCCTTTGATTTCCTGGAAAAACCCCTTTCCCTGGATAAAATTACCACCGTAATCAGGAATGCCTTTGAGATGATCTCTCTTAAAAGGGAAAACAAAACCCTTAGAAACTCCCTCTATATGGAGGATGAGCTTATAGGCAGCTGTGAACAGATGCTGAAGGTTAAGGAGTATGTAGCCCAAAGTGCAGCCTCGGATGCAAAGGTTCTTATCCTGGGGGAAAACGGTACGGGTAAGGAACTGGTGGCAAAGGAGATTCACAGAAAGAGCGCCCGCTGTGCCGGCCCCTTTGTAGAGGTGAACTGTGCGGCGATCCCTGATACCCTCATTGAAAGCGAGCTTTTCGGCCACGAAAAGGGAGCCTTTACCGGGGCTGTGGCCAGGAGAAGGGGAAAATTTGAGATTGCCCACCGGGGAACCCTCTTTCTGGATGAAATAGCAGATATGTCCCTCAATGCCCAGGCCAAGGTTCTTAGAGCTATCCAGGAGATGAGGTTTGAAAGGGTGGGGGGCGAACAATCCCTTTCCGTGGATGTAAGGATCATTGCCGCTACTAACAAGGATCTACAGGAAGAGATTAGGGAAGGAAGGTTTCGAGAGGACCTGTTTTTCCGGCTTAATGTAGTGCCGATTTTTGTTCCTCCCTTAAGAGACAGGGGGGAGGATCTTAAGGCCCTTATAAACTATTTTATGGAGAGGTATAAAAACCCGGAAAACACAGAAACAAAAAAGGTCTCCCAGGAGGGAATGGAAATTCTGCAAGCCTATCCCTGGCCGGGTAATGTTAGGGAATTGAAAAATTTCATAGAACGGCTTAATATTATGTCAGACGAAGAAACGATCTCTGCGGAAAGTGTAAATTATTACCTTGGAGAAAAACCTTCAGAAAAACCGGCGGAGAATTTAAAAGAGTACGAGAATCTTAAATTAATTGAAGCCCGTGATAAATTTGAAAAAACATTTATTGTAAAAAAGCTTAAGGAGAATAAGTATAATATTACCAAGACCGCCGGGGAGCTTGGTATTTACCCCAGTAACTTGCACGGGAAAATAAATAAACTGGGGATAGAGGTAAAAAAATGAAGGAACTGACAAAGAGACAGAGAGAGGTCTATAACTATCTGAACTCCTATATCAAGGAGCATAAGTATCCTCCCACCATCCGGGAGATTGCAGCCTTCTTCGAGATCTCCGTTAAGGGAGCCTATGATCACATTAAAGCCCTGGAGAAGAAGGGGAGGATCAAGTGCAACTTTAACCGTTCCCGGGCGATAGAGGTCCTGGAGGGAGTGGAGAAGGAGAATGATTTTGTTAATGTTCCGCTTCTTGGAAGTGTTGCAGCCGGAATACCCCTCTTTGCGGAGGAAAATTTCGAAAGGATCATAAAAATTCCTGCGGAAAATCTTAAAAAGGGAAAGTACTTTGCCCTAAAGGTAAAGGGCGACAGCATGCAGGATGCAGGAATCCTGGACGGCGACACAGCCATTTTCCTGCAAAAACCGATTGCCAGCAATGGGGATATCATCGTTGCCATGGTAAATGACGAAGCAGTAACCCTTAAACGCTTTTACAGGGAAAAAAACAGGGTAAAGCTTAAGGCGGAAAATCCTGTTTATCCCCCCATCTACACCCAGAATGTGAAGATCCTGGGCAGGCTGGAGTATATTGTAAGGAATTATGACTAAAGGCAGTGTTTATCTTCTTCTGGGTCCTGAGATTGGCGAAAAGGATGCCTTTATCCAGGAGATCAGGAACCGTATAAGATCCAAGGCCGGTGAAAACCCGGAAGAAACAAGAGCTTATGTTTTTGACACCAGTATCCCCGAGCTGCTTGCAGGTTTAAGAACCCCGTCCCTATTCGGCTACCCCAGGCTGGTGCTTCTTTCCGATCTTCAGGAAATAAAGAAAAAAGAGGATCTTAAAAGCCTTGCGGCCTTCTGCAGCAAGCCGGCTCCCGAAACAACCCTTATCCTTTTAAGTGAGGCGGTTTTTGCAGATGCAGCACTGAAAAAGGCTGTACCGCCGGAAAACCAGAAAATCTTCTGGGAACTTTTCGAAGACAGGAAAAGGTCCTGGGTACAGGGATTCTTTAAGACCCGGGAAAGATCGATCACCCCAGAAGCCCTGGAGCTTCTCCTCGTTCTGGTGGAGAATAATACCCAGGAGCTAAAGCAGGTCTGTGAGAGGCTTATCTCCTTTTATCCCGCAGGTTACAGAATTACCGAGGAGGATATTGATACCTATATCTACCACAGCAAAGAGGAAAACGGTTTTACCCTTTTTGCAGCTCTGGCGGGCAGAGATTTTTCTACCTCCATCGAAATTCTGGAAAAGATACTTTTAGGCGGAGAATCCTCCGCAGTAGCCCTGTTTGGCATGCTCCTGTGGCAGTTCAGAAAGCTCCTTGCCCTTAAGCGCCTTAGGGAACAGAACTACAGTCTTCAGGAAGGGTGCGGAAAGCTTAAGATAACCAGTAAAAAACAGCAGAAACTTCTCTCCCAGGGAGTGGAAAATTATTCTACCCTGGAGCTGGAAAAGATAATCTGTCTGATTGCGGAGTATGATTTTTCCTGCAGGAGCATGAAGGTTGAATTACAGCATCTGTTGATACAGCTTTTTATTTATCAGGCTCTTAATCCCCTTACCACCAAGGCTCCTATTTAACAGGCGCCTGGTTAATTGATTCCTGATTAACTACAAAAAGGGTTGCTTCCTCCGGATAGATTTTTATCTCCCCGGTCTTAAGGATGTTCCCCTTCTCCCGATGGGTGGATTCCAGAACCTTTAAATCCATTTTAAGAAGGTATCTCCTCCTGCGGCAGGAGAAATTAAGGAGAATAAAAACCGATTCCCTGCGGTTTATGCGGTAGTAGGAGATTATACCCCCCCTTCCTCGAGCTTCCGGTTCCCAGGATCCGTTTTCCAGAACCTTGTGTTTTTTCCTGAGATCTATAAGATTTTTGACATAGGAGAGCAGGGAGGATTCCTCTGCCCTCTGCAGTTCCACATTCCGCCTAGGGTAATCCTTATTCACCGGCAGCCAGGGCCGGCCTGTGGAAAAGCCTCCATTCAACCCTCCGTCCCATTGCATGGGAGTCCGCTCTGGATCCCTGCCCTTATTGAAGGGCCAGTATCTTTTCCCTACAGGATCCTGAAGTTCCTCCTTTCTGATCCTTCCATCCCTCATTCCCAGTTCCTCCCCATAGTAGAGGAAGGGAGTACCACGAAGGGTAAGGAGGAGGGTAAGGGCTACCCGATTCCTTCTTTCCCCCCGAGGACCACGGCCAAACCTGGCGGCACTGCGGGGATTGTCATGATTGGACAGAACGAAACAGGGCCAGCCCTTTTCTGGCATAGCCTTGTAAATGCCTGAAATCTGGTTAAAAAATCTCCTTGCCTTCCATTTTTCAAAAACCAAGGAGAAGTCGAAGGCCAGATGAAGCTGATCCCTTCCATTGCCGAGAAAGGAGGCGGAAAGGGCATGATTCCCAGGTTTTTCATTAAACACCTCGCCTACGGTCATCCTGTCGTTATAGGTATTCAGCAGGCTGCGGAGTTCCTTTAAAAGGGTATGGGTTTCCGGTCTGTTTCTGTCGTATATGTGTTTTTGAAGATCGTAGGGCCTTGGATACTTTCCCAGACCGAAGGGATTATTACGGAATTGATCATCCTTCATGAACCAGTTAACCACATCAAGACGGAAGCCATCCACCCCCTTGTCGAGCCAGTAGCGGATCTCGCCGAAGACAGCCTTCTTAAGGTCAGGGTTTCTCCAGTTGATGTCCGGCTGTTCCGGAAGAAAGCTATGAAGATAATAACTTTCTGTTTTTTCATCCCATTCCCAGGCCCGGCCCCCAAAGCTTGCCTGCCAGTTGTTGGGAGGCTTACCCTTTACCCCATCCTTCCATATATACCAGTCTCTTTTAGGGTTGTTCCGTGAAGACCGGGATTCTATAAACCAGGGATGGAGATGGGAGGTGTGATTTATAACAAGATCCAGGATTATCTTGATCTCCCGCTTGTGAGCTTCCTCCAAGAGGATATTAAAATCCTCCTCTGTACCAAAAAGGGGATCAATCCTTCTGTAGTCGCTAATATCATAACCAAAATCATACATCGGGGAGAGATTGATGGGCGAAAGCCACACCCCGCTGATTCCGAGATACTCCAGGTAGTCCAGTTTGGTAATGATCCCCTGAAGATCGCCTACACCATCCCCCGAGGCATCAAAAAAGCTCCTGGGATAGATCTGGTAAATAACTCCCCTTTGCCACCAAAGTAATCTTTCTGTCTGCACAAGCCTCTCCCGCCGCAACCGGGTCTTTATGGAACCTGGACACACTAAAAATATTATAAAAAAAGCCGGCAATAACCGGCTTTAGGAGATCTGGCCTAGGAGTGTCTTAAGTTTTCTCGGTGCCATGATCCCACCTTTGGTAAACGCCCTGTAAAAGGGTAACGCGGAACACCGCGATTCCCTTTAAATGATAATACATCTTTTAGGGAAGTCAAGGGGTTTCAGGCTTCTTGTCAGGCTTCTGTATTTTTTCCAGATTATCTTTTAAGGTTGTTGCCAGATTAAGGGGAATTTTCCCTTCCTCAGCGATCCTCTCTGCAGCGGCTCCCTTAAGAGCTTCAAGGGATCCAAATTTAGATAGAAGAAGAGCGCTCCTCTTAGGTCCGATTCCGGGAATTGATTCCAAGGTGGATAGGTTCACATCCTTCTTCCTTAAACGCTGGTTAAAACCTGTGGCAAAGCGGTGGGATTCATCTCTTACCCTCTGGAGTATCCTTAAGGGCATGGAACCCTCCTTAAGGAGGATCGGTTCCGGTTTTTCCGGCAGGAAAAGCTCCTCCTGCTTTTTCGCAAGGCCGGCGACGGGAATATGGGAGAGGCCGAGAAGTGTTAATATATCCCTGGCAGCATTAAGCTGTCCTTTCCCTCCGTCTATCAGTACCAGGTCGGGCTGCGGAAGGTCTTCGTTGGAGACACGGCTGTACCTTCGGGCAGTTACCTCCCGGACAGCCTCAAAGTCGTCAATCTTTCCCTCCAAGCTTTTAATCTTGAAGATCCTGTAATTCCTCTTATCCGGTTCTCCCTCCCAGAAGGAGACCATGGAGGCCACAGGGTGTTTACCGGAAAGCTGGGATATATCGAAACCCTCAATCCGGTAGGGGGGGGCTGGAAGACCGAGGAGCTGCTGTAGTTCCTCTAAAGCTTCCAGGGTCGTCTTTTTTGCCAATCTCTTAACCATATCCTCCCGGCCATTGTTTTCTGCCAGGGCAAGGATGGTCCTATCCCTGTCGGTAACAGGAACCAGGATATCCACCCGCTTACCCTTCTCTCTGGTAAAGAAATCGGAGAGAAGCTGTTTTTCCCGGATAAAAGGAAGGTACAGTCTCTCCGGAGGAGGTGCGGTTTCGTAGTATTGGGTAAGAAACTGTAAAAGCGCCTCTTCCTTGGAGGAGTAGAATTCACTCCTTATAGTTTCCTTGTCGGAAAGTTTGCCCTCCCTCATTTTAAAGACTGTAAAGTTGCAGAGATTCTGATCGGCGCTGAAGGCAATGTAGTCCCTCGTATCCATATCAAAATCCTGCACCAGCTGCCTGGTTTTAATCACCCCAAGAGCCTGAAGGGAATCCCGGATCTTTGCTGCTCTTTCAAAATCCAGAACCTGTATCGATTCCTCCATCTCCTTTTTTAATCTCTCTGCCAGATCCTCCCTGGTTCCCTTAAGAAGCTCCCGGAGGGCATCCACATTTTTATTGTATTCGGCAACAGTGGTTCTCCCGCAGCATGGAGCAAGACATTGGCCCAGGTGATAGTAAAGACAGGGGGAGCTCCTTTTTTTCAAGGCACCGCGGCATCGTCGCAGGGGGTAGATCTTCTGGATCAGTTCAAGATAAAGGTCCAGCATTTTTACATCCGTATAGGGTCCGTAATATTCAGAGCCGTCCTGGACTATCTTTCTTGTTTTAAATACCCTGGGAAAATCCTCTCTTGTGATTCTTATAACAGGATACGATTTTCCATCCTTAAGAGATATATTGTATCTGGGAGCCCACTGTTTAATAAGATTATTTTCCAGAATCAGGGCTTCATATTCATTGTCCGTAAGGATATGCTCTATGGAGGCGATCCGCTTTACGAGCAGGGAGGTTTTGATATCCCTATTTTTGTTAAAATAGGAAGCCACCCTGTGCCGGAGCGATTTTGCTTTTCCAACATATATAACTGTACCTGAGGAGTCCTTCATGATATACACTCCGGGAGTTTCGGGAAAGCCTTTTACCTGTTCCAGCAGATTATTATCCATCAATGCCCCTGTAAAAACTGTCGATAATACGATATACAAGAGTAATATACTAAGCATGAAGAGGGAAGAGATAAAAAAAATACTACTCCTGGTTCTCTGTTACTGTTTTTTATCAGCGGGTTTTCTCTCTGGTCTTGAGGAGAG
>Ga0067045_1003184_pt1 | contig 26974 bp, 22 predicted proteins | sample TerdegcTABiofilm_FD_59184 | JGI IMG/M metagenome (GOLD analysis project Ga0067045, IMG submission 59184) | Combined Assembly of (Gp0054472, Gp0054536) Wastewater bioreactor microbial communities from Singapore -Terephthalate degrading... | reverse complement strand
ACGATACCATTGTTATTTTTGACCGGATTCGCGAAAACATGCTTAACAAGAAAAAAGGCCAGTTGCTGGAGGATATCATCAACGCCAGCCTGTGGCAGACTATGGCCCGCTCGATAAACACCGTGCTGACCGTTATATTTATCCTGGTGGCTTTGCTACTGTTTGGCGGTACAACCATTCACAATATGGTTCTGGCCCTGCTGATTGGGATAACCTCCGGGGCATATTCGTCAATCTGCAACGCCAGCCCGATCTGGTTTGATTTGAAAAGGATGGAAAATCACGGCAAACCAAAAACAGCGAAGGCTTAAGTTACATTAAATTTAAATATTTTAATTTAAGAAAGGACGCGTGGAAAAACCACGCTTCTCAGACCGTCGACAAATCTATTGTTGTAAAATCCATGGGTGTTGAAACCCACATACCCTGCACGGGTAAATTCTATTTTCAGGAATGAATGCTTCCGTTTAAGAAAGGGTTTTTCAAGAACGGCGGTTTTAAATGGAAAAAAGCCTTTCTGCTTGTCTGGAAAGGCTTTTTTAACTTGGCAGGGGAGACAGGACTCGAACCCGCAACCCTCGGTTTTGGAGACCGATGCTCTACCAATTGAGCTACTCCCCTATGTTGTTTTTTATGTTATATTATATTATATAGCAGACAGTTTATTGCGTCAAGAGAAAACTCTTTTATAGGGTTTTCTTAATCCGGCGAGAATATATATAGAAGCAGGTTAATTATCTAAAACGGGGTGGTTGAATTGACACCAAAAATTGGTGTCCTGATGGGGGGCCGTTCAGCAGAGCGGGCGGTATCCCTGCGAAGCGGCGAGGCAATTCATAACGCGCTTAAGTTAAAAGGATACCATAGTGTGAAAATAGATGTAGATCACAATATTGTAGAAAAAATTAAAAATGAAAAGATCGATCTTGCTTTCCTGGCTCTGCACGGTAAATACGGCGAAGATGGGACAATTCAGGGTATGCTGGAAACGCTTGACATCCCGTATACCGGTTCAGGGGTTCTGGCCAGTGCTATGGTTATGGATAAGATTATTACTAAAAAGATGTTATTATTCGAGGGTCTTCCTACACCCCGCTTTATTCCGGTCAGTCAAAAGGACATTAAGTTTCATGGTATGCCTGCTGCCGTAGAGCGTATATCTAAAGAAATGGGACTTCCTGTTGTAGTTAAAGCTCCCACGCAGGGTTCCACCATCGGCACATCCTTTGTCCACATGGAGCAGGAACTTGTTCCGGCCCTGGAGCTGGCATACAAGTACGACCCTGTTGCTTTGGTTGAACAATTTGTTGAAGGGGTTGAAGTGACCGCCTCCGTACTGGGAAACGATGAGCCGGTCGCGCTTCCCCTGATCGAGATTGTCTCTTCCACTGGTGTTTACGATTATGAGGCTAAATATACTGCAGGTATGAGCTTCCATATCATCCCGCCGCGCATTTCAGAAGAGCAGCAGTGTAAAGTAAAAGACCTGGCCATCCGCGCCTTTAGAGCCATGGGCTGCAGGGGGCTGGCACGGGTAGATTTTATTATTGACCGCCAGGGGGAACCGTATATCCTGGAGTTAAATACAATCCCAGGCATGACTGCTACCAGTCTCTTTCCGGATGCAGCCCGCGCGGCAGGAATAGAATTTCCTGAACTGGTAGAAAAAATAGTTGAGCTTGCATGGAAGAAATAATGATAAAATCAGGGGTAAAATGATGCAATTTACGCCAAAAGAATTAGCGGGATTCATCGACCATACACTTCTTAAACCAGAGGCTACTGAGAGAGATATTATCACTCTTTGCCGCCAGGCCTGCGATTTCGGTTTTGCGGCTGTCTGTATTAATCCCTGCTATGTTACCCTGGCCTGCCGGGAGCTGGAAAAATCACCAGTAAATACCTGTGCTGTGATCGGCTTCCCCCTTGGAGCTTGCGACCCTGCAGTAAAAGCGTTTGAAGCGGCCGCAGCAGTACATGCCGGCGCTTCGGAGATTGATGTTGTGATGAACATTGGTTTTTTCAAAAGCGGGCTTGTCAGACAGGCAAAAGATGATCTCGAAAGAGTGGTGCGTGCCGCCAGGCATGAAAGAGAGAGAGTAATTGTTAAAGTAATTCTGGAAACATGCCTGTTGACAGATGAAGAAAAGGTTATGGCCTGCCGGATGGCCGTAGCAGCAGGTGCCGACTTTGTAAAAACCTCGACTGGTTTTAATAAGACAGGTGCATTGGTTTCTGATGTAATCCTTCTCAGGCAGTCAGCCGGGCCGGGGATAGGCGTGAAAGCGGCAGGAGGAATCAGGGACCTTGCAACGGTCCTGTCCATGTTGGAAGCAGGGGCAAACCGTATTGGCTCCAGTTCAGGAGTCGCAATTATAAATGAGTTAAGAAATAGTATTATTTAACAGATAAGGTTAAACTATAAAGAGGAAGAAATAATCGGTACATCTTTAAAAAAATCCGTATTTTTAAATTAAGAAGGAATTGGGCAGGACAGCAGCGAATACTTGATTTATTTTATTTATTAAATTTGGAGGGTGATGGTCGTGAAAAGTCGCTGTATGCTCTGCGGAAAGATTATTGAAGAAGAAATAATATATACCGATCCACTTGACGATGATGAGGAAGATGAAATAACCAGAAAGAAATCAATGGCATTTTGCGTAATGTGCCAGGCAAAGCTGAAAAATGAGGCTGACAAAAGCCAGAAATTGCCTAAACCAGTATGAGTTTGTACTGCTTACCAGTTGAACGCTGATTGCGAGAGGTGAATTATTTGCGTAAAAAATTGCGCTGGCCGTTTATTACCTTTATAGCTTTAGCTTTTATCCTGCTGACGCTTACCGTAAAAGGCGCAAGGTTTTATACCGATTGGTTGTGGTTTCAATCTCTAAACTACCAGCGCGTATTTATGACCATTATTGTTTCTGAACTGGGATTGCGAATAACCGTAAGCGTAGCCTTTTTTATATTGCTGTTTGTAAACCTTCTCCTGGCGCGCGGCCCGTTGATTAAAGCTTCACAAAAAGCAGCCGTTTTCAAGGAAGATAACCTGCTTACAATCCAGGCATCGCCTTTGCAGCAACTGCTTACCCCGCGGCTTTTACTGATGTCTTTTACAGCTTTAAGCCTGATTATGGCTTTTTTATTCAGTTTTTCTGTTGCGGGGGATTGGGTCATTTTGCAAAAATTTCTTCACCCAACCTCATTTGGGATTATAGATCCTGTCTTCAAACGCGATATTGGTTTTTATGTCTTTCGGCTTCCTTTTTATCAGTTTGTTTATAATGTAGCAAGCTGGACTATCCTGATTATTGCTTTTTGGGTTTCAGTAATTTACCTGCTTGTAAGCGTTGCCCGGGGTATACCAGGCAATCTATTGAAGACCATGTCGGCCCGGTACCACCTGTCTTTTTTGGCCGCCATTTTTTTCTTGTTAAAAGCAATAGGGTACCAGCTTGACCAGTATTCTCTGCTTTTTACTCACCACGGCGCGGTGTGGGGACCTGGTTATACAGCGACTCACACAACATTGTTTGCTTATAAGGTTCTTACTTATATAGCCCTTATTTGCGCTCTGGCTATTTTGGTGAACTTGTTCTTACGCCGGTTTAAACTTATAGTGTACAGCATTGGGTTTCTGTTACTAGCATCAGTATTGCTCGGCGGAGTTTTCCCGGTATTTGTGCAAAGGTTTATTGTGACCCCGAACGAAATCTCTCTGGAGACTCCTTATCTCGAAAGGAACATTCAGTTTACCAGAAGAGCGTATAACCTTGATGCTGTTGAAAGGAGAAATTTCCCCGCTGGCAAAGTTTTATCACTGGAAGATATCCAGGCCAACAAGGATACTATTTCAAACATCCGCCTCTGGGATTGGGAGCCGCTCCGGCAGACCTACAGCCAGCTTCAGGAAATGAGACTTTACTACCAGTTTAAAGATATTGATGTGGACCGTTATGCTGTTGACGGGCGTTACCGTCAGGTGATGCTGGCGGCCAGAGAATTGAACCAGGAGCACCTGCCTCCTACGGCTAAAACATGGGTAAACCAGCGGCTGAAATACACCCACGGTTACGGGATCGCGATGAGTCCGGTTAATGAGCTTTCCGGGGAAGGGTTGCCTGCTTTCTTTTTGAAAGATATCCCGCCGGTTACAACAACTGATCTTAAAGTCACCCGTCCCGAAATTTATTATGGAGAAATGACAGACAGTTATGTGATTGTAAATACCAAAACTCTGGAATTTGATTACCCCAGGGGCGATGACAACGTCTTTTCGGCATACGAGGGCGGCGGCGGCGTGAATTTAGCCAGCTTCTTCCGCAGGACCATGTTTGCTTTTTCTTTGGGAGATTATAAGCTGCTTCTTGCCAGCGATGTAGATAATAACAGTAGGATTTTATACTACCGCAATATTGAGCAGAGGGTACGTAAAATTGCCCCTTTCCTTGATTATGATAATGATCCTTATGTAGTTTTAAGCGAGGGCAAGTTGTTCTGGATATGGGACGCCTACACCACCACGGATAAATATCCGTATTCCGAGCCTTATAATAAAGTTAACAACTACATCCGTAACGCTGTAAAGGTTGTGGTGGATGCTTATACAGGTAATGTCGATTTTTATATCAGCGATCCCGGGGACCCGCTGGTATTGACGTACAGCAAGATCTTCCCCGGAATGTTTAAATCTCTGGACGAAATGCCTGACGACCTGAAACGTCACATTCGTTACCCGGTGGACCTCTTTACTATTCAGGCAAATATGTACGCCGTGTACCATATGGAGGACCCACAGGTGTTTTACAACAAGGAAGACAAGTGGGTTTTGCCAACCGAAATGGTTGCCAGCGAAAAGAAGCCCATGGAGCCCTACTATACTATTATCAAGCTCCCTGGTGAGAATAAACCGGAATTTGTGTTGATTTTGCCTTTTACACCGCAAAATAAGATGAATATGATAGCCTGGCTGGCGGCAAGGTCGGATGGTGAGAATTATGGAAAACTGCTTGCTTACAGCTTCCCAAAACAGGAGCTTGTTTACGGCCCGATGCAGATAGAGGCCAGGATTAACCAGGATACGACGATATCACAACAAATATCCCTCTGGGATCAGCGTGGTTCCGCGGTAAAACGGGGTAACCTGCTGGCTATCCCAATTAAGGACGCCTTGCTTTATGTCGAACCGCTTTACCTCCAGGCTGAGCAAAGCAAGATGCCTGAATTGCGGAGAGTGATTGTGGCTCATGGCGACCTGGTGGTCATGGAGCCCACCCTGGAAAAAGCGCTGGATAGGATATTTGGCACAAATATGAGTAGACAGGGACCGCCGGCCCAAACTGAACCAGGAGCCCAGACTCAGCCGCTCCTGAGTGTGGCTGAACTGGCCCGGAAAGCCAGCCAGCTCTATGACGAGGCGCAAAATAAACTTAAAGCAGGGGATTGGGCAGGTTACGGCGAGACGCTATCCAGATTAAAACAGACCTTGTCGGATTTAGTCCAGGTGTCCGGACAGCAGGGCTAAAAGAAACAGGGGTGATATTATAATGATGCTGATTCGCTACCGGCACGGCCGGTAGCATTTTATCTTAATTACGGAGGTGCTTGAGGTGCCCTATTATGTTTTGGATGGTAATAAGTATTTTTATTATGAGTCCCTCCCGGAAAAACCTGCCGGGGTAAATAAGACGATAATATTTATCCATGGTGCTGGTGGCCGAGGCAATTACTGGCTGAGGCAACTGGCTGATATTGGCGGCAAATTCCGTGCCCTGGCGCTGGATCTGCCCGGCCACGGCAAGTCAGAGGGATCTGCCTGCAACAGTATTGCTGCTTACAGGGAATTTGTCCGTGAATTTGCCGATAAAATTGTCGACGGCCGCTTTTATCTGGCCGGTCATTCTATGGGTGGAGCAATTACTTTAGACTTCTCGCTAAACTACCCTGAGCTTCTGGAAGGTATTATCTTAATAGCTACTGGAGCAAAGTTAAAAGTACTTCCTGCAATCCTCGATGTATTTAAAAGCGGGCGGCACTATCTTGACCTTGCCAGGATTGTTTACGGTAAAAAAGCTACGGAACAAATGATAGAGCTTGGCACTAAGGAAATAGCCGCCACCAGTCCGGTAGTGTGGTTCAAAGACTTTACTGCGTGTGACCGTTTTGACGTTATATCACGGCTTGCTGAAATTAAAATACCTGCATTGATTCTAGCAGGTACGGATGATCTGCTGACACCATTGAAATATGGTAGTTTGCTGGAGTCCGGCTTGCCCAACGCCAGGATGAAAGTGATCGAAGAAGCCGGGCATATGCTGATGCTGGAGAAACCCGAGGACGTAAGCAGGCACATCATTGATTTCATGTCTTTGAAATGATATCTTAGATCAATAAACCAAATTTATATGGAGGAGAAAAATGGCGCCAAAGAAGTCAATCAGGCGGATCGGGGTGCTTACCGGCGGCGGCGACTGCCCGGGACTAAACGCCGTTATCCGTGCTGTGGTAAAGACGGCGATAAGAGAGTACCGGCTTTCAGTTATCGGGTTTGAAAACGGTTTTGGCGGGCTGATTCAGAACCGGGCGCGGGAGATGACTGAAAAAGATGTTATAGGTATCCTGCCACGTGGAGGTACCATCCTGGGAACGACTAACCGGGACAACCCCTTCCATTACCCGATGATTATCAAAGGTAAAAAGGTGTTTAAAGATGTGTCGGATCGTATTATTGAAAACATTAATATTCATAACATTGACGCTATGGTCATAATTGGCGGCGACGGCAGTCTCAGCATCGCCAAAGAACTTTTTGAAAAAAAAGGTTTGCCGGTTGTGGGTGTGCCCAAGACAATAGACAATGACTTGTCGGCTACCGATCAGACATTCGGTTTTGATACTGCTTTGAACACAGCTACCGAGGCGATCGACAAGCTGCATACAACCGCGGAATCACACCACCGGATTATTGTGCTGGAGGTAATGGGGCGCTACGCCGGGTGGATCGCGCTCGAAGCCGGCCTGGCCGGGGGAGCGGATGTGATCCTGATTCCTGAGATACCTTTCACATTAGAAAAAGTTGTTGAAAAGATCCTTGACCGGCGGGAGAAGGGAAAGAAGTTTAGCATTGTAGTGGCAGCGGAAGGAGCCAGGCCGGTCGGAGGAGAAATGGTGGTTCAGCGCAGGGTGGAGGACAGCTTTGAGCCGGTCCGCCTGGGTGGTATAGGCAATGTTGTCGCTTATCAGATTGAAGAAGCTACCGGTATGGAAACCCGGGCAACCGTATTAGGGCACCTGCAACGAGGGGGGATTCCTACTGCTTTTGACCGGATCCTGGCGACCCGCTACGGTACTGGAGCGGTAAATCTGGTTATGTCGGGCAAGTTTGGTGAAATGGTATGTCTGCGCACACCGAACATTGAGTCCGTACCGCTTGCCGACGCGGTGGGTGAGCAGCGTCTGGTTCCCGTCGACGGTGACCTGGTCCGTACTGCAAGGCAGATTGGTATCTCATTTGGAGATTAGTGGTTGAATTATGCGTGAAAATAATAGATAATAAAATGTAGATGTGGGCATATCTTTGAAAACTACAGAAAGGGGTGAAGCTATGGGTTATTTTCTTGTACCACCTGTCTACCGGCCGCCCAGCGAAGCTGCCAGCCTAATCCTGCAAGTCACTTTAGGCTGTTCCCACAACGCCTGTAGTTTTTGTGTATCATATAAAAGAAAAAGATTCAGAGTTAAAACATGGCATGAAATTGAAGCAGATATTGATGCGGCAAAAGAATATTACTATGATGCAACCAGAGTTTTCCTGGCGGATGGCAACGCTATGGTGGCTGATACCGGTCTGCTCTTGAAAGTGCTGGAAAAATTGTATCGTGACTTTCCTTATCTGGAGCGGGTAGGCATCTACGCCAGAGCAGATGATATTCTGAACAAAAAGCCGGAGGATTTGAAGAAACTGCGTGAAGCAGGTATCAGCATTGTTTACTATGGCCTGGAAAGCGGCAGTGATCGCATACTCAAAATGATTCATAAGGGAGTAACGGTTGAGCAGATTATTGAAGGAGGCCGCAAGGCCATGGATGCCGGGTTCACGCTGTCGGTTACTGTCATTATCGGTGTGGGTGGCCCGGAGTTGTCCGAGGAACACGCTGCAGCGACTGCGTCTGCGGCCAGTGCAATCAACCCTGATTATCTGTCAGCGCTTACTATGCTGATCCCGGAAGGTTCTTATATGGACAGGAAAGTAAAGCGGGGCGAGTTCAAGCTGCTCACACCGGAGCAAACCCTTAAAGAGCTTAAAATCATGCTGGAGAATGTATCACTGACAAACTGCATATTCAGGAGCAACCACGCTTCAAATTACCTGCCGCTGAAAGGTACTCTGGACCAGGACAGGGAGAAGCTCCTTGCGCTCATCCACAAGGGGTTGACGGACCCTGGTCTTCTGAGACCTGAGTTTCTACGCGCACTTTAGGGGAGATTATGTCTCCATTTTTAGAGGTTTTTGCAGGGCACGCCGCTTTTATAACCAATAAAACGGGTGCCCTTGCTGTTTTCTGGTGATCGTGTTAAAATTTACATGATATTAAAATCCAGGAGGTCCGGCTATTGAAAATCGGTATCTTTACCGACAGCTACCTGCCGTATACCAGCGGGGTTGTCCGTTCGATTCAAACTTTTACAGAAGAGCTTACAAATAACGGACACGAAGTTTTTATTTTTGCTCCGAGATACCGCAACTGCCGTGAAGAAAGCCGGGTGTTCCGTTTTTCCTCGATACCGTCGCCAACCAACCGTGACTTCAACCTGGCGGTGCCCTTTTCAATCCGTTTAAAGCCGACTATTAAAAAGTTAAACCTTGATCTGATTCATGTCCACTCTCCTTTCCTGCTGGGGCGTCTTGGCGCCCGGTATGCAAAGCGGCTGGGCATACCGCTGGTTTTTACTTTTCATACCCTGTATGAACAATACGTTCATTACATACCATTCGCCCAGTCCTTTTCGAAAGAGCTGGCGCAGAAGATCAGCCGGACCTTTTGTAACCACTGTAACGCTGTTTTTGTCCCAACAAGTGTAATTGGAGATTATTTGCGGGGTATAGGGGTGAAGGTACCAATTTATGTAGTACCTACCGGGATTAAAGTGGCGGAATATCAGGGTGGCGACCGGAACTGGTTGCAGCGCCGTTTTAACCTGCCGCTGGGTGAAAAAATTCTCTTATTTGTGGGAAGACTGGGAAAAGAAAAAAATATCAATTTTTTGATGGAAAGTTTTAAAGTTATAAACCGTGATATCAGCAATACCAGGCTGGTTTTAGTAGGAGGAGGTCCCGAGGAGGAGGAGTTAAAAGATAAGGCAAACAAACTGGGTATAGCCGAAAAAGTAACATTTACTGGCATGTTGCCGCCACCTGACGTGGTTAACTGTTACGCGGGGGCAGATATTTTTGTATTCCCCTCAGTTACGGAAACCCAGGGAATTGTCATAACCGAAGCCAAAGCTGCCGGACTTCCGGTGGTTGCAGTTGCTGCTTTCGGGGTCTCTGAGATGGTGCAGGATGGAATCGACGGGTTTCTTACCGGCCTGGACCTGCCTCAATTTGTTGATAAAATTCGTCTTCTTCTTGAAGATGGTGAACTTTGGAAAGAAATGAGTTTAAAAGCGAGGCAGAGCGCTGAAAGAATGTCTATTGCCAGCTGCGCTGCAAGGCTGATCGATTGTTACCGTCAGGTAATTGAAAAGGGCTCATGTATGGATTGAAAAATGTTGCTTGTTCGTCAAGCGAAAAGGAAAACCTTCCTTAAAAACGGGAGGGTTTTTTCTTTTCGCATAAAAGGCGTGGAAAGATAAAAAATAAAAGGAAAGAAGGCAGGAGGTGTTTTGATATGCGGCCTGAGACAGAAAAAAAGGCGTGAAAGCAGCGACAAAGGCTATGTAAATAAAGAAGTGGATGAAGACAGGATAATTGCCGGGATTGAAAAACTGGAAGCCTGGGAAGAGATTGATAATGAACAAGAGAGAAATTATAAGAATTTAGACCGTGTCATCGAACAATATTCAAAAAAACCCGGCCAGTTGATTAGAATTTTGCATAAAGCGCAAGATATTTTCGGTTACCTGTCAGAAGAGGTCCAGGGGTATATAGCTGAAAAAACAGGGATACCGGTCAGCGAGGTCAACGGTGTTGTCACTTTTTATTCCCTTTTTTCAACCAGACCTAAAGGGAAATATATATTTAGGATATGCATGGGTACAGCTTGTTATATCAAAGGTGCTCAGGGAATCATGAATACTTTCAAAGAGCATTTAAAAATTGACGAGGGGGAAACTACCAGGGATAAGCTGTTTACCTTAAAAACTGCCCGCTGTGTCGGCGCCTGCGGGCTCGCGCCTGTTCTGCTGGTAAATGAAGAAGTACATGGCGAGACTGAAGCAAAAGACATAGTTAGAATAATTCAAAAATACCGGAAAGGTGAAAAAATTGAAAATACAAAACATTGAAGACCTGTTAGCGGTAAAAGAAAAGCACTACCCTGTTATTAAACAAAGGCTGGGCCACCGCAACGGTCTGGGTCTGACCCAAATCATGGTTTGTTCCGGGACTGCCTGCACTTCTTCGGAAAGCCAGGTCATCCGGGAGAAACTTGAGCAAGAGCTGGATAGGCGCGGATTAAAAGAAAACGTGCGGGTGTTTAAAACCGGTTGTTTTGGTTTTTGCCAGCGCGGCCCAATTGTTATGGTACATCCCGGAGAAATATTTTACTATCAGGTAAAACCGGAAGATATTAAAGAACTGGTAGAAACCCACCTGGTAAAAGGGCAGCTGGTAGAAAGATTGCTTTTTCAGGATGAAAATGCGGGAAAAAGGACTACTGGCATAGATGATATTCATTTTTTTAAAGCACAAAAAAGAATAGTTTTGAGAAACTGTGGTGTGATTAATCCTGAGGAGATAGGAGAATATATAGCCCGGGATGGGTACTTCGCCCTGGCTAACGTTATTCTAAATAAACAGCCGGACGAGGTAATTGATATTATCAGCAAGTCAGGTCTCCGGGGGAGAGGCGGCGCCGGTTTTCCGACCGGTAAAAAATGGGAAATAACTGCCGCTCAGAAGGATACTCCGAAATATGTTGTTTGTAATGCTGATGAAGGCGACCCGGGCGCTTTCATGGACCGCAGCATTTTGGAGGGCGACCCGCATAGTGTGCTGGAAGCCATGGCTATAGCTGCTTACTGCATCGGCGCCAATCAAGGTTATATATATGTGCGGGCGGAATATCCCGTAGCGGTGGAGAGGCTGGAAATCGCCATTGAGCAGGCCAGGAAGGCTGGTTTGCTGGGTAAAGGCCTGTTCGGTTCTGCATTTGACTTTAATATTGAGCTATGTTTCGGTGCGGGTGCTTTTGTTTGTGGAGAGGAAACCGCACTTCTTCAATCAATAATGGGGCAGCGCGGTGAGCCCCGCCCGAGACCTCCTTATCCGGCAGAGGAAGGGCTTTGGGGGAAACCGACTTTAATTAACAATGTTGAAACATATGCCAACATACCGGTTATTTTGCGGGAAGGCTGGGAGTGGTATCAAGGGTATGGTACTGCTACCAGTAAGGGTACCAAGGTTTTTTCCCTGACCGGTAAAATAAGAAATACCGGCCTGATTGAGGTACCTATGGGTACGTCTTTGCGCACCATTATTTTCGACATCGGAGGAGGTATAACCGGCGGGAGGCGTTTTAAGGCGGTGCAGACCGGCGGGCCGTCGGGCGGCTGCATTCCGGAACAATTTCTTGATTTGCCGATCGACTATGAAAATTTAAAAGAGATCGGCTCAATAATGGGCTCAGGCGGTATGATTGTCATGAGTGAGGATAATTGTATGGTTGACCTGGCACGTTTTTACCTGGAGTTTGCTCAGGATGAATCATGCGGCAGGTGTACCCCGTGCCGGATAGGGACCAAAAGATTGCTGGAAATCTTGAAGAGGATCACGGAAGGGCAGGGAAAGATGGAGGACCTGAGGATCCTGGAAGAGCTTTCCTTCGATATCCGCGACGCTTCGTTATGCGGCCTGGGACAGACTGCCCCCAATCCGGTTCTATCCACCTTGCGATATTTTAGGGGTGAGTATATCGCTCATGTCAGGGACAAGACCTGTCCGGCCGGTGTTTGCAAGGCATTGCTTAACTTGAGGATTGATGAGGAAAAATGTATGGCCTGCGGTCTTTGCGCCAGGGCCTGTCCAGCCGGGGCTATAACCGGCGCGCCGAGACAGCAGTACCGCATTGATCCGGAAAAATGTATCAGGTGTTCTGCATGTATTGCCAGGTGTCCGAAAAATGCGATCTTAAAAGGTAACGGGAGGGAGGCGGCAATTGATGGAAACGCCGGAATTTTCGCCGGGTCCGGTGGTCCGGAAGACCGGGCGACTTTATAACGACCCGGAAAAAGAGAAAAAAAAGATTAAGTTAATCATCGACGGCAGGGAGGTCGAGGCCTGTGAGGGAATGAATATCCTGGAAGCAGCCTATGCGGCAGGCATTGAAATTCCCAGTTTGTGTTACCTGCGGCACATAAATGAAATTGGTGCCTGCCGGGTCTGTCTGGTTGAGGTAGAAAAAAATGGGGCAAGAACCCTCCAGGCTTCATGTGTTTATCCTGTAACTGAAGGTTTGGTAGTTCATACTTCTTCACCGCGGGTGAGACGGGTAAGAAAAACAATAGTGGAGCTGCTTCTTTCCGACCACCATCGTGAATGCACCACCTGTATTCGTAACTTGAACTGTGAGCTGCAGAATATAGCAGACAACCTGGGGATAAGGAATATTAAATACACAGGAGAAATGAAAGCGCTTCCAGTTCAAAACAAAAATTCGTTTATCGTCAGGGACTATAATAAATGTATCAAGTGTCGCCGGTGTGAGGCGATATGCAGCAAAGTGCAGGAGGTAAATGTTTACTCTGCGATTAACCGGGGCTATGATACTGTAATAGCCCCTGCATTCATGCAGGACCTTTCCCAGGTGGCCTGCATCACCTGCGGGCAATGTGTGATTGCCTGTCCCACTGCTTCACTTACCGAAAAAGAATGCGTGGATTCAGTGTGGGAGGCATTGGAAGATCCGGATAAGTACGTAGTTGTGCAGACTGCGCCCTCCATTCAGGTCACTCTGGGTGAGGTGTTCGGTTATCCGGTTGGGACAGTGGTTACTGGGAAGCTGGTGGCGGTTTTGCGGCGCCTGGGATTTGACAAGGTTTTCTCCACGGATTTTACTGCAGACCTGACCATTATGGAAGAAGCGCACGAGTTGTTGGAAAGGCTGGAAGAAGGCCGCAGGCTGCCCCTGCTTTCCTCGTGCAGCCCGGGATGGGTCAAGTTTGCAGAGCACTTTTACCCTGAATTTCTTGAGAACCTGTCCACCTGCAAGTCGCCGCATGAAATGTTCGGTGCTCTGACAAAAACTTATTTTGCTGAAAAGGAAGGGCTTGACCCGGAGAAAATTGTGGTAGTGGCAATTATGCCCTGTACGGCGAAAAAATTTGAAGCCAGCCGGCCCGAAATGGGAACCGGTAATTATAAAGATGTGGATTGGGTTTTGACTACTAGGGAACTGGCCCGGATGATCAGGCAGGCTGGCATAAATTTTCGCAACCTGCCGGATGAAGACTACGATACCCCGATGGGAATCGCTAGCGGCGCCGGTGCCATTTTCGGATCTACGGGAGGGGTGGTTGAAGCAGCGGTACGTACTGCTTACTATCTTACCTCTGGGCAGGAATTGGACATCCTCAATTATGAGGAATTGCGCGGTTTCAGCGGATTGAAAGAGGCCTGGGTGGAATTGAAAGGGCGGCGGATCAAAGTCGCTATCGCCCACGGTACGGGCAACGCCAGAATATTGATGGAGAGGTTGAAGGCAGGCGAAAAATTCGATTATGCGGAAATAATGGCCTGTCCCGGCGGCTGTGTGGGGGGAGGCGGACAGCCGATATTCGGTACCAGAGAACATAAAGAGATTTCCCTGGACTACCGGCACAACCGGGCTGATGCCCTGGACCGCATCGATTATTCAAGAGAGCTGAGAAGAGCTCACGAGAACCCGGCAGTTAAAAAGATTTACGAAGATTTCCTGGGGCACCCGCTAAGTGACATTTCCAAAAAACTGCTCCATACTTATTATAACCCGCGTGGTACTTTGCCCGGTTTTGACCGGGGAGGAACAAAAGGCGGTTATGCAGGCCATATCGAGGGAAATATGCCGCCGCGTGCCAGCCGGGACATGCAGGATAAATATCCCGCAAAAAACCACCCGGCTGTTTAGGGTGGTTTATTTATATATTAATAGTATTGTTATTTTTTATTAAATGATTTTTTAATAAAGTTATAAAGGAATTTGCTGCAGTGTATAGAATATACTTTACCCAAGTTTTCAATTTTTTTCTTTATTTAAATCTTATTTTTGAAAGGAAGATAATCTTGGATTATAGCTTGATTAGCAACCAAATTATTTTTGAAATGGATGAAATAGTTGAATTACTTGAAGACTTTATAGATGAGTATATATTAATAGAACATTATTATGAAGAACAATTAATAGATGCGCAGATTGTTTATTTTGAGGATGTTGAAATTGACTATGGACCTGGGGAAGCCAGTAAGTTCTTTAAACAGAAGTACTTGAAAGACGATTCTGTTGACCAGGATTTTTCATCCTTGTTGAGAAACAAATTTGCGACAGGCTTATTTATTAATGGTTCACTTATAGAAATAGAAATAGAAGGAGGGTACATGGTAGGATTTATTGGAAGCAGAGGTGAATTGATCCTGAAGACAGGTCAAGATAGTTATATATTATCTGCATTATTCAACTTAAGGATATCGCCTGATGATGTTCCAATACTTTTAAATTCCATTACAGGAACACTTAAAAATATTCATAATGAAATTAATAAAAATAGTATAAANAATGAATCCTTTGCGATGATTTCAGGTGTATGTCTTATGGCGATATCGAAGATAAATGAACTTCCGTTGAATGAATATGAGCTTAATCTTACGCATGATGAGATGCTCCTTTTGGGATTGGCTTTAAATCTCGCTAGTGAAGATGCTGATAAAGAAACGCAAAGGGTAATCAGAGCAATCATGGAGCAGATAAAGTCATATTTCCCTGAAATTGAGCATATTTCCCCGGAAAGTTTCGAGCACTCGCCGAGCATGGGACAACTCCTGGATTTTAAAAGGCCCGAAAAGCCGACTAAAAAGTGAATCATTATTTTTTTATATCAGGGTTTTGGATTTATACCAGGCCCATTTTTATTTTGTCTTGATATTGTTATTTTAACATATTAAAATAGTAAAGAGATAAAATGCGGGACCGGGGGTTTTGTTGTTGTATTTAGGAAAACTAAAAGAAGATCTTATAGATAAACTTTTTGAAGCAATTTTGGTTTTAAGAAATATTGATGAATGTTATCAATTTTTTGAGGATCTTTGTACGGTTGCCGAGCTAAAATCTTTGGCCCAGCGGCTGGAAGTGGCAAAAATGCTGGTAAAGAACCGGACTTATGGAGAGATCGCGCAGCGGACGGGTGCCAGCACAGCCACAATCAGCCGGGTTAAAAAAAGCTCTTAACTACGGCGCCGATGGCTATAAACTTGTTTTAAACCGTCTTACTCCGTTTAAGAAATAATTTTTAGTATTAATTTTGCATGTTAGAGGAGTTTGATATGAATATTGACCTTATTAAGTTAGTTAAGGCTGAAGACCCTTGCCTGGATAAAATCTTAAGCAGAAATACCAGCCGGCATGAGGAAATAGCTGCTCAAGTTGCCGGTATCTTAGCTTCTGTTCATGCAAGAGGGGACGAAGCCGTATGCGAGCTTACTGCCTGCTTCGGGGGACCCAGACTCACCCCCGGCGAGCTAAAGGTAACGGGGGCAGAAGTGGATGCAGCTTACGGCTTAGTGGACGACAGTTTTATTGCTGCCCTGCGCCTGGCTCTGGATAATATCACTGCTTTTCACCGCAGGCAATTACAGCATTCCTGGTTTGAGCCCGGCGGTCATGGAGTCATACTTGGCCAGATAGTCAGGCCTCTGCGCCGGGTTGGTATCTATGTTCCCGGTGGTAAAGCATCTTACCCTTCGTCAGTGTTGATGAACACTGTCCCGGCGAAGGTTGCCGGTGTTAAAGAGATTTGTATGGTTACTCCACCGGATCATGATGGAACTATAAGCCCGTATACTCTGGTTGCGGCAGCCGAGGCGGGGGTAAACGAGATTTATAAAATCGGAGGGGCACAGGCGATTGCTGCGCTGGCATATGGTACGGCCACTGTTCCTAAAGTTGACAAAATTACCGGTCCGGGAAATATTTACGTAACTTTGGCCAAACAGCAGGTTTATGGACAGGTGGATATAGATATGCTGGCCGGTCCAAGCGAGGTAGTGGTTATCGCTGACGAAACTGCTGCTCCGTCCTTTGTGGCTGCTGATCTGTTATCGCAGGCTGAACACGATGAACTGGCCTCCGTGGTATTGCTTACCCCTTGCGCGGACCTGGCTGTCAAAGTACAGGCAGAAGTAGTGCGACAGGCCGCGTTACTCCCCCGGCGGGAGATAATTGAGCAATCCTTGAAAAATAACGGAATTATTGTCATCACCGGTGATCTGAACCAGGCTTTTGATCTGGCCAACCGGTTTGCCCCCGAACACCTTGAACTGATGATTACCGAACCTTTTCACTGGCTATCCCGGGTAGAAAATGCCGGGGCGGTTTTTCTGGGAAGTTATTCTCCTGAGCCTGCAGGTGACTACCTGGCCGGCCCGAACCACGTTTTGCCGACAGGCGGCACGGCGCGATTTTACTCGCCTCTGGGTGTTGACACATTTATGAAAAAATCCAGCTTGATTGCTTATACCCGGGCTGCTTTAGATAAAGTTGGGGCTTCGATAATTAAACTGGCCGAAGTGGAAGGTCTTACTGCACATGCCAATGCCGTGCGGGTCAGGATGAAAGAATATGAAACTGAAAAGTAGAAGTAGAGCTGAGATGAAGTTAATTTTTAAAAACAGCTATGCTGTGGTGGGAAGACCTGAAAGATTCAGTTCGTGAAGCCCTTGTCAAAATTATAAGTAAGGATGAATGATATGAGAAAACCCCGCAAAGGTTTAGTTATCCGTAAAACCAATGAAACAGATATTAAAGCCTCCCTGAGCCTTGATGGTGCCGGATCCTGTCAGGTTCAGACGGGAATAGCGTTTTTTGACCATATGCTCCAGCTCTTTGCCAAACACTCCTCCTTTGACCTGGAGCTCGTTGCCCGGGGAGACCTGGCCGTAGACGGCCACCACACAGTCGAGGATGTTGGTATCTGCCTGGGGCGTGCTATTAAAGAAGCCCTGGGCGAGAAATATGGAATAAACCGTTACGGGCAAGCGTTTATCCCGATGGACGAGGCTCTGGTTATGGCGGTAGTAGATTTAAGCGGGCGGGGGTTTTTGGCTTTTGATGTACCGCTGCCCGCACAGCGGGTTGGAGATTTTGAGACCGAGCTGGTCGAGGAGTTTTTAAGGGCAATGGCTATAAACGGAGAGTTTAATCTGCATCTCCGTTTGCTGGCCGGTAAGAATACCCACCATATTATCGAATCGATATTTAAGGCCGTTGGGCGTTCTCTGCGGGAAGCAGCCGGCATAAACGGCAGGGGTGACATTCCTTCCACTAAGGGTACCCTGTGAATACCTGATATTTTTCTGACCTGGCGGAGGTAAAAATGATTGCTGTTATTGATTATGGTATGGGAAACCTGAGGAGCGTTCATAAAGGTTTTGAGAAAGTAGGTGTTGATGTTATTTTGGCAAGAAGCCCGGCACAGGTAGATGAAGCTGACGGCGTGGTTCTTCCCGGAGTAGGTGCTTTTGCAGACGCTATGGCTAACCTGCGGTCGGCCGGGATGGATGAGGCCGTGCACCGGGCGGTTAAAGCAGGGAAACCGTTCCTGGGTATCTGTCTGGGACACCAGCTGCTGTTTGAAACCAGTGAAGAGTGGGGAATTACCAGGGGGCTTGGTATTTTCCCTGGACGGGTCCGCCGCCTGCCGGAAGGATTGAAAGTACCTCATATGGGCTGGAACCAGTTGGAGATAAAACGTCCCGACCCGCTCCTGGAAGGGATACCTGACTGTTCTTCTTATTACTTTGTCCATTCTTATTATGTTGAACCGGAAGATGAAGAGCTGGTTCTGGCGGTTACTGAATACGGGTTGCGTTTTGCTTGTGTTGTGGGGAAAGGGAAAGTCTATGGAATTCAGTTTCACCCGGAAAAAAGCAGTACCCTCGGCCTTAAAATACTAGAGAATTTTGGAAGGGTGGTTAAAGGATGTTAATTATTCCCGCTATTGATTTGCGCGCCGGGAAGTGCGTGAGACTGGTGGAAGGAAGGCTGGATCAGGAAACTGTTTACTCGGACGACCCGGTTGCTATGGCAGTTCACTGGCAGGAGCAGGGTGCCCGGTGGCTGCACGTGGTAGACCTCGATGGCGCTTTTGCCGGCGCTCCTAAGAACCTGGATGTAATTAGCGAGATTCTGTCGGCGGTGGATATGCCGGTTCAGGTGGGCGGGGGTATCAGGAACCTGGACATTGTTGAACGCCTGTTGGAATTGGGCGCAACAAGGGTTATCCTGGGAACGGCAGCCATCTTAAAACCACAAATGGTTTCCGAGGCCTGTGCCAGGTATGGTGAAGCTATCCTGGTGGGTATAGATGGTCGAAATGGGCGGGTAGCCATTGAAGGTTGGGGTATGACCGTAGAAAAGGGTACTCTGGAATTAGCCAGGGAAATGCAGGAGCGGGGAATAAAAAGAGTTGTATTCACTGATATCAAACGGGACGGGACCTTGCAAGGGCCGAACCTTGAAGCTACCGGAGAACTTGCCCGCGCCACCGGTTTAAAAGTGGTGGCATCAGGTGGAGTTTCTAATGTAGAAGACCTTAAAGCAATTAAAAAACTGGAGCCTCTGGGTGTCGATTCAGTAATTATGGGCAAGGCGCTTTACGCCGGGGCCATAACTTTGAAGGAAGCGCTGGCGATAGCTGCCGGGAAAGAAGCGGGGGCGCGATAAATGCTTCAAAAAAGAATAATCCCCTGTTTGGATGTGGCCAATGGGAGGGTTGTTAAAGGGACAAACTTCATTAATTTGAGAGATGCCGGAGATCCGGTTGAGTTAGCTGCTTATTATGACCAGGAAGGAGCGGATGAGCTGGTTTTTCTGGATATCACCGCTTCTTTTGAGGAACGCAAGACTACCCTGGACATGGTTTACCGCACTGCCGGTGAAGTGTTTATTCCGTATACTGTCGGCGGCGGCATCAGTTCTCTGGAGGATATTCGCGCTATATTGACAGCAGGCGCCGACAAAGTGTCCATTAACACTGCCGCTGTTAAAAATCCGTGGCTGGTGGCTGAAGCTGCAGGGAAGTTTGGAAGCCAGTGCATTGTAGTTGCCATCGATGCCCGGCAATCCGGACCTGCCAGCTGGGAAGTATACATTCACGGTGGCCGTACTCCTACCGGAATTGACGCGCGGGAATGGGCACAGAAAGTAGAATCCCTTGGAGCGGGGGAAATATTGCTTACCAGCATGAACCGGGACGGCACCAAAGACGGGTTTGATATACCTTTGACCAGGACTATAGCCAGAGCGGTAAATATCCCGGTAATCGCCTCCGGCGGTGTCGGCAATTTAGAGCACATAGCCGAAGGCTTGACCACCGGGGAAGCCGACGCAGCCCTGGCCGCTTCAATTTTCCATTTTGGCGAGTATTCGATCAGGGAGACTAAGAATTACTTGCGATCCAGGGGTATTGCTGTAAGAATTTAGGTATCATCCGTATTAAAAAATTATATATTGCGCGTTTAAGGTGTTTTATGCGCATATGGAGGTAATTTATGGATTTAGGCAGCTTGAAGTATAACGAGGCCGGTCTGATTCCGGCCATCATCCAGGACGCTGAGACCGGGGCAGTGTTGATGATGGCCTATATGAACCAGGCATCGCTGGAGAAGACTCTGGCAACAGGTGAAACCTGGTTCTGGAGCCGCAGCAGGAAAGTTTTCTGGCACAAGGGCGAGACTTCAGGCAACATTCAGCGGGTGCGGGAGGTGTTTTACGACTGTGATCGCGACACGCTTTTGATTAAGGTGGAGCAACAGGGTGCAGCCTGCCATGAAGGATACCTCACCTGTTTCCATTACCAGCTGAGTCCGGATGGAACTGTGACTGTTGTAGGGGAGAGAATGTTTGACCCAGACCAGGTTTACGGTAAGGGGTCTTGAGTTGCCTACTCCTGCCTGCCATAACTGGTACTAACTTCCTGACAATAGAATTTACCCGGGCAGGGTATTATCCCTGTTCACTCCGGTTCTCCGCGCGGCAGCACTAAGGCTCGCGCCGGGCGAAACTGGTTCGCCTTCAACCCGCCGTCCTGGCTCGCTGAAGGGTGGCGCGGACTTCCTGTCCGCGCCACCAATTTCGCTCCCTCGCTTCGCCAGGCGCTATTACCGGCGCGGCGCAAGTCGTTCACCCGGGACAACCACCCCTCCCCAGCTATTTTCATCCTTCTGCTGGCGCCGCGTCAGCGTCATGTATTTCTAATGTGATTTTAAGAGCTGCTTCTTGAGCTTCAAATACCTGGCGGTAAAATATGGTCCATTTTGTGCTTCCCTGTGGTCGAATCCGTAAGCTCTCCGGCTAACGGCGAGTACTGGCGGGGCCTGGATTCTTTTGGCTACAGCCATGCCGGTATACAGTTTCCACCAGCGTTCCAGGTCGGTGATAAACTCGCGGGCATCAGGGAACAGCTGGTTGACCAGGCCTGGCCGGCAGCCGATTTTTTCTTCAAGGGTACCTTCTTTATACCATTCAAGTATATCTTCAGGTGTGGCCCTGTGCCAGCGCTCCATGAAGGCACGGAACAGGTAGTCGTGGTAGGGGTAAATAATCGGGTCGCCCTTGCCCTGATCGACAGCCTGATCAAAAGACAGCTCTGCGCTGGGCACAATGTCAATGGTTTTTTGAGGAATGACTTCCTGCTGGTAAACATGCTCGTTAAGATACCTGGCCAGGGCATAGACCTGGTGTTTCCAGAGGTCAGCCAGGGCAGCGAAAAAACCGGCGTGGTCCCCGTATAGTGTAGAGTATCCTACTGTCATTTCGCTTTTATTGGCGTTGCAGACAAAACCGCCGCCAAAGGCGGCCGCCAGCGCGGCCAGAATCCGGGACGAGCGGTCCCGGGCCTGGATGTTTTCGGTTATGAACGGGGTGACAGGCAGATTAAATTGGCGGCCGTCTTTGAGATTGACAACAGGGGTTTTGCTGATTTGTTTAATGGTATAATCTACCGACTCTTGAATCGGCATAACGGTATACAGGCAGCTCAAATTCCTGGCCAGTCTGGAAGCCAGATCTCTGGTGGTCGGCGAGTTGTATATGCTCGGCATGTTTACCAGCAGTACGTTTTCCGGACCCAGCACTTTTGTATATAAGGCTGCGCTTACAGCCGAGTCGATACCCCCTGAAATGCCGATTACTACTTTCTTTATGCCTATTGAATGTAAAAACTTGTTTATTCCATAGTTAAGTGCTTGATATATGCTGGCTATATCCTGATCATCCGGTACGGAGACAGGAGGGAAGTCGTTGTTTTTGCCGTCAAGATCGAGGTTGACACATTTTAAGTCCGGCAGGAAGGGAGGGCAATATGCGATGATTTCACCCTTTCCGTTATATACTGTGCTGAAACCGTCAAAAGTATAGACGGTCTTGCCGTTATTCTGAGTACCTACATTATTAACGTAAACCAGAGGAACGCCGGTGCTTTTGACCTGCCTGGAAAAAACCCGGTTGCGTTTATTGTTTTTACCTGACGTGAAAGGAGACGATGATATGTTGATAAACAGGTTTACCGGTCCGTTGCGGTGAATAACGTCAACGGGTTTTACGCTGTAATCTTCACTCCAGCCGTCTTCACACAGGATGCAGCCTAGAGTGATTTCCCTCCCGGCGATGTTTAAGTGTACTGGTTGAAGCAGGTCCTCGATATTTTCCCCTAATTCCGGAGCCAGCTTGCGCAGGCTGTAAAAATGGCGGGTATCATCGAATTCCCGGTAGTTTGGCTGCAGTGTTTTAATCCGGAAAGGATAGGGAAAATTATCGTCTCTATACAGCTTACCATTTTGCGCGATGAAAAAAGCATTATACTTCCGTATCCTGCCATCATCGCCGGTTTTATCCCAGTCTACCGCTACATTACCAAAAATTACACACAGGTCAGTGGATGCTTCGATAATTAAACGGCCATGCTCTTCGCAGTCCCGGAGAAAGGCAGGTTGTTCCCATGTGTCACCAAGCAAGTAACCCGGTATAGACATTTCCGGGAAAATTATCATTTCTGCCTGTTTCTTACGAGCTTCTTCTATCATGGATAGCATGGTCCGGGTATTTAAATCCGGCCTTCCGGGAATTACTTCCATTTGTCCCAAAGCTATTCTGAGCAAAAACGTCACCTCTGTAAATCCGCTTTTGCTTCTTATTTTAACACTTCACCATATCTGTTACCACCAGGAATATGCCGGGCTTATTTTTAAGCAATGTGCATTATTCAGTATTTTATGCCAGATTTTATAATTATCTATTAACCAGAAAGATAAAATAGGGTTATAATAACAATACCGGATCCACTAAATAGTTGTGAAAGGAATTTGTTTAATGGACATAATAGCAGATTTGAATCCCCTTCAAGTTGAAGCCGTGACGTATGGGGACGGCCCGCTATTGGTTCTGGCCGGGGCGGGAAGTGGGAAAACCAGGGTGTTGACCAGCAGGGTGGCTTACCTTATAAAAGAAAGACAGGTACAGGCATACCGGATTATGGCAATAACCTTTACCAATAAAGCCGCTCAGGAAATGAGGGAACGGATTAACCAGATGGTTCCTGATGCAGCGCGCGATCTTTGGGTTTGCACCTTCCATGCTGCCTGTGTGCGTATTTTGCGCCGCCAGGAGGAGTTTTCCGGGCGGAGCCGGGATTTTGTGATTTACGATACAGAAGATCAGTTGACTGTAATCAGGGAATGTATAAAAGAGTTAAGTCTGGATGAAAAAAAATACCCGCCCCGCGCGGTGGCCGGGGCCATTTCACAGGCCAAAAACCAGTTGCTGGACGCTGCAGGTTTTGAGCGCCGGGCGGATAACTTATTTAGAAAAAATGTATCCAGGATATATTACCAATACACGGAGGTCCTGCTCCGCAATAATGCTGTTGATTTCGATGACTTGATTTTTTTAACTGTCAGGCTTTTTCAGGAACGCCCCCAGGTCCTGGCTTATTATCAGGAACGCTTTCGCTACATCCTGGTAGATGAATACCAGGATACAAATCATGCCCAGTACGTTCTGGTGAACTTGCTGGCCGGGTTACACCGTAACCTGTGTGTGGTAGGCGACCCTGATCAGGGGATTTACGGCTGGCGGGGGGCGGACATAAAAAATATTATGAGCTTTGAGAGGGATTACCCGGAAGCGCATGTAATCACTCTGGAGCAGAACTACCGCTCCACCTCTTCAATCCTGGAGGCGGCAAACCATATTATCCGTAACAACCCCAACCGCAAGGAGAAGCGCCTGTGGACGGCCGAGGGGCCGGGTGAGCCTTTAATAATTTACTGCGGCGAAGACGAGCATGCTGAAGCTGACTTTGTGACCGCGCAGATTTTCCGCCTGAAGGAACAGGAAAACAGATCCTGCCGGGATTTTGCGGTGCTCTACCGTACTCACGCCCAGTCCCGGGTAGTTGAAGAAAATTTTGTGCGGAAGGGCCTGCCCTATACAATTATTGGCGGTTTAAAGTTCTACGACCGGAAGGAAATCAAAGATATTCTGGCTTATTTAAGGGTGATCCTCAATCATTACGATACAGTCGGCCTCGCCCGGATTATCAACGTGCCCAGGCGTGGTATCGGGCAATCGTCTTTTAATAAGATTGTCGCCTTTGCCAGAGAATTAAATATAAGCCCGGTTGAGGCGCTGGTAAGGGTTGCTGAAATTCCAGGATTGTCATCAAAAGTCCGCGTTAGAGGAAAGGAGTTGGGGATGTTAATCCAGTACCTGGCGGAGCATTCCGCTGAGCTCACTGTAACTGAACTGGCCCGGATGGTGATGGACCAGACTGGTTACCGGCAGGAACTGCTGGATGAAAATACAGTAGAATCACGTGCCAGACTGGAAAACCTGGCCGAATTTTTATCTGCAACCAGCGAATTTGACCGGCTTGCTGAGGGGAATTCCCTGCAGGGGTTTTTAGAAAATATTGCTCTGGTTACCGATCTTGACAGGTACGATCTGGAAACTGAACAGGTGACGCTGATGACGTTGCACAGCGCTAAAGGCCTGGAATTTCCAGTAGTATTTTTAATCGGCATGGAAGAAGGGGTTTTCCCCATTTCCCGCGCTCTGACGGAACCCGGCGAACTGGAAGAGGAGCGGCGGCTTTGTTATGTGGGCGTGACCAGGGCCAGAGAGCGGCTTTATTTAACTCATTGTTGGAGGCGGTATATTTACGGTGCTCCCCATTACAACCAGCCGTCCCGTTTTCTTAAAGAAATACCGCCGCAATTATTGAGTGTAAATGACTGGTCAGGTGAAAGCGGCCTGGTAATGAACGGCAGACAGCCGGACAGTAATGCTGGGGGTCGTTTGTTGAAAAAACCTGTTATTTCTAGGAAAGATACTGGTAAGAACCGGGAAGGCGCGGAACAATTAACAACCGGCGATAAAGTCAAACACAGTAAATGGGGCATCGGGGTTGTTGTGGGAGTACAGGGTGAAGGCGAAGACATCATTTTTAAAGTGGCCTTCCCTAATCAAGGCATTAAGGTATTAATGGCGCGTTACGCGCCGCTGGAAAGGGCAAATTAAATTAATAGCAAGGCCGATTGAAGAAACATTATATTGTACAGATTGGATAAAAGCTAGTTATTGGCAATACTATAGATATGGCAATTTATGGAGGAATTATGGATCGTCTCCTGGTTGTTGCTGTCCTTACGGCAGTCATTCATTTGATCAATACTCTGACCTATTCAGTGCGACTGTCTGGGGTGCGCACCCGGCGTCTGGCCACAGCTGTTTCTCTTTTTAATGTTATCTTTTTGCTGGCCAGTACTGCCAATACAATCCAGGGACCGCTTCTTTCGTCTATCGTTGAACGGGCTATCAACATAGGTGAGGCACAGGCAAGAGGCAGAATTCCCGCCGACCAGCTTATTTATCAGCCGGTTTATCAGGAACAGCTTGTCTTGCTCGAACAAAATATCCGGTTTGTTATTGCTGCTGCTACGGTGGGAACGCTTGTAGGGACTATCCTGATCCCTGCTTTTGTACGCATATTTATTCGTGCTATTTTCCTTTTTGAAGAGACTGGCTCTGTTCCCAGGATGATTGGTATGGTCATTGTTTCCCCCCGCCGTATTTTCCAGCTTACCAGGCAGGTCTGTTTACCGCGAAAGGATTCATTAAAACTGATAACAGCGCGCCGCATATCTATACCAAAAGGTTTTTTAATCTTGAATATTATTGTAACAGGGGTCTATACTACAGGAGTTTTATCGTCCCTTTATGCCGGGGCACTTTTCCCTGAATTTCGCTCGACTGCCGCCCTCCTATCGGCCGTGGTAAATGGGATAGCAACTGTCCTGGCTGCAACCGTTGTGGACCCTACTGCTGCGTCCATCACCGACCAGGCTCTGCGGGGGGAGCGGAGTGAAGACGATGTCAAGCAAATGGCTCTGTATCTTTCTTGTACCAGGATTTTAGGGACTATCTTTGCCCAGGTAATCTTTTTGCCGTCTGCCTGCTTCATAAAGCATATTGCGGCATGGCTGGCATAACTGGTCAGTTTTGTCTGGCTCCGGAGGTGTTATTATTGGCTCAGGACATAGAAAAGGCCCGGCAGCGGGCAGATATTTTGCGCAGGGAGTTGGAAGCGCATAACTACCGCTACTATGTGCTGGATGATCCGGTTATAACCGACGCCCAGTACGACAAGATGATGCGCGAGCTGGAGAATATCGAAAAGCAATTTCCCTCTCTGGTAACACCCTATTCCCCTACCCAGCGGGTCGGAGGGAGACCCAGGGAAGGGTTTGTCACTGTGCGCCACCTTACACCGATGCTTAGCCTGGGCAACGCTTTTGACGAAAGCGAGCTGCGTGACTTTGACCGGCGGGTGCGGCAGGCACTCCCCGGTGAAGCGGTGGAATATGTTGTAGAGTTGAAGATCGACGGGCTGGCTGTTTCATTATATTATGAGGACGGCATCTTTGTCAGGGGAGCTACCAGAGGCGATGGCGAGACGGGGGAGGATATCAGCGAGAACTTGAAAACTATAAGAAGTGTTCCGCTCCGCCTGCGCCGGCATGTGCCGAAATTGGAGGTAAGGGGGGAAGCCTATATGTCCAAAGAGACTTTTTCCCGGCTGAATGAAGCCAGGGAGGATGCCGGCGAACCCCTGTTTGCCAACCCGCGCAATGCTGCCGCAGGAACATTGCGCCAGCTGGACCCACGTGTTACAGCATCGCGCCGGCTGGACCTCTTTGTGTACGGCATCGGCTACAGCGAAGGAATCAACCCGGCGGAACACGTTGCCGTGCTCGAACTGTTAAAAGAACTCGGCTTTAAAGTGAACCCGGAATACAGGCTTTTTAGAAACTTGGATGAGTTGATCAGCTACTGTCACCAATGGCAAACCCGGCGCTTTAACCTTCCCTATGTTATCGACGGGCTGGTGCTGAAAGTTAATTCCCTGTCTGTGCAGGAAAAGCTGGGGGCGACCATGAAAAGCCCGCGCTGGGCCATTGCCTATAAATTCCCGCCGGAGCAGGCGGTTACCAGGGTAAAAAATATTT